>Ga0137385_10000568_pt1 | contig 29920 bp, 31 predicted proteins | sample SagtaG_FD_104921 | JGI IMG/M metagenome (GOLD analysis project Ga0137385, IMG submission 104921) | Vadose zone soil microbial communities from Sagehorn Ranch, Mendocino, California, USA - Sage2_R_80_16 metaG | ecosystem: Environmental > Terrestrial > Soil > Vadose zone | place: USA: California... | reverse complement strand
AGAGCAAGGACACCACGGACAAGAGCAAGGACACCAAGGGTGAGAGCAAGGACACCAAGGACGAGAGCAAGGACACCAAGGACGATGACCCCTCTTGTCCAGCTGATCAAGCAACGTCCAAGTCGAGTCGACGACGCCCTCTGTGAATGACAAGGTTCAAGAGCGGCAAATCTGGTGTGGACCCATACAACTAGCCGCTGTTCGTCGTTACTTCCCAATGCCCGTTCCGTAGTTCACGCGATATCACGTCATCGTACTATTATCCGATAACTTAACCTATCCCCGAGCTTCTCTTTCGCTGACGAGATGTTGTATTGCCCTCCCTTTACCTCTATACCCTCGGATTGCCGCATACGTGCTTGATCACCGTGTGCTAACCACTGTTGTTGTTTTTGTTCTGTCACGCATGCGAATATACCGTTACCTGTCTTCTCCTTCCCTCTTGTTCTACTGGTTGCCCTTGATATTTATTTTTGGGCGCTAAGCGAAGAGGGATGCTACTGTACGAGTAATGACACCCGACCAATAATATAACAATAGATTGTTGCTTGCAGAATATGCGTTGCGACGTGTGAAAAAAGATATAAGAACCACAGCCTGGCAATGCGACTATCACAAGTCATTCTGTACTGTTTTTAGGTCTTTGGCACAGACGCAGGGTGTCCGCTAGGCGGTGTCCGGAGTAGTGGCGACCGCGTGTTCGAGTCGTAGTTGCTCATCGTACCCTATTCAGTATTGGGCTCGTCACGAGCTCGACTCGGAGCTCGCGCAACTCATTTCGATGCGCCGTATCGCCGCGACACGCATCCGAGTCATATCATGAACGCCTTGTCGGGTTACCACATCGTGACGTACAGTATTAGGTCTTTTTATCTGCCGGCCATTGAACTGCCATTGACTGTCCATCAAAAACAACGATGCTCCTTCGCGCGTCTTCTCGCGTCTTCTCGACTTGCCTTTGTTTAACTTGCGTTCTCTACCCAGGCCTTTGTCTCCGAGGACTTTACCATCCTAGCTTCTCCATTCTTTGGACCTACAAGCTACAGGTTAGAGCACCTCGTTCTATTCTCTGATTGTTCCGAAAGCTCAGTTCTCCGAGCCCTCGCAAGCGATCGCTCGGGAACCGCATTCCACTTGACCCCGACTGTTCATAGCAATTGGTTGTTCGCGCAACGAACGACCGACCTGTATTGCCCCATCGAGAGACAATAATCATCTGTTCCTAATACTGTAGAGCGACGGTCGTGTGCAACTTACGAAGAACCCTCGGACTCGGAACGGACCAGTCTAAGTACAGTATTGTCTCGGATCCAGCGTTGTGGCGCCCAATCAGGCGCGCCTGCACCTGGTTGTGCAAGGCGTCGTGGAATCATTTTCAGCCAATAATATCCCGGTTTCCTCCCTCCTACCGCTCTCTCCCTTGCACACCTCTACAACGGCTGGTAAGAGACTAACTTAGAATCGGTCTCTCTCTTCGAGTCTTTGCTAACGCTTCTCCTGCCCTCTGGCGGCCTGCATTCTTCATCGGTGCTTCTCGCCTCCTATTCTAGGCTATCGTCGACCCCGACACCCTGTTTTCGCTATCTCCTAGGCCTTTGTACTCGTCTTCCCTCCCCTGTCTCGAACATCCTTGGGAGCTCTCGTCGCGTCTGCGCTGGGTACCGAGTGCCCCTGTTTCGTTTTGTAGTAGTTACCGTAGTTGTCATCGTAATCGCTGCTTTAGTTTCCTCCTTTCGCCCGCTCTATTTCTCATTGCTCCCGAGGGCTCGGACCCGAGATCTGCATGTGTCGCGTGGGCTCACGCACGCGCTTCGTTCGCACACTATGGCTAGAGACATGGTGGATTGCCATGGAAACAAATTCTACCACCTGGTCTTTTTTTGTTTTGTCTTGTTTTGTTCTCCTCGCAAACTTAAACGGGTTGAAATGGTTGAAATGACCACCGAGCAATGAGGCATTTTCAACTACTGTAGTCTATGGTATTTGGACCTACGACACGGAAAGAGTGAGGCGCCCAATACGCATTGGTCGTTCCTGGACCAGTGGCACTTGGCGTGCCGTGCATTATGAAACTGTATTGCGTTTTGTGATGTCGTTGTTTTTTAATGGTGGGCTCTGCCTTTCGAGTGGCTCAGCACCGTACCTCTCATCAAGGCCTCCCCGAAGGATGTTATACCAGCAGAGAACACGAGAAGCAGGGAGGTGATGCAAAAGTGCGATATCGACTGGCCGATCTGCAACCATGAACCTGTACGTAAAAAAAGTTATGTAAACGGATTTTGGACATAGAGCGCCAAGTTCCCCCGCTTTCTTACCTGTGTCCGTGACGTTGAAAAAGAACGTCATTGTCATCACTACATGGGAAAGAAGGGGTCAGCATGTTACGTCGGCAGTCAGAGATGAAGAAACAAATAGGCGCACCATCAGTGAGGCTGAGCGCGATTAGAAAGAGCGCAAAAGGTGGCATTCCCAAGCGCGCGTTCAGGGTGGCAAAGGCGGCCGAGAGAAAGACGAAGGGAGAGAAAACTTTGAAAAGCTGAAGTGTATGTTAAGCTGATGAAGGAGGGCACCTCGACGACGACAAGGCTCACGAGAAGGGTTGCCGTTAAGAATGGGCTAAAGATTGGAACTAGCCGATACACAGGCTCTAGATAGAACGACCTGAATTGACTGGTATAAGCGATGGCGCGCAGGGGCCAAGGGAACTGAACGTACGACATAGAAGCGACACTAGGCTCGTGGTCAACGTCTCGTCTCGAATCAGAAATATGCGGTACTCACTTTCCAGTACCGAAGAAGCCCACCTGGACGAAGAACAAAAAGAACAACGCAATTCTGATATCATCAAGACTGAGACGGCGCGGGTTCCATCTCAGTCCACGTTCGCCATTATTGGTTTGCGCGCGGGATTTCAGTGTCTCTGGGCGCACAGCCTCTTCAACTCGCGTCCAGAGATACAAGGTCGTGCAGTACGACAGGTAGAAAAGACCCTCGGCGCGGATGGACAGGAGGACGAAGCACGGGCAGAACGAGAGAAAGTAGGTGAGCAGGCGCCCCTCCGCTGTCCTGGGAACCTTCAAGAAGAACGGAAGCAGCGCGGAGAGCACTGGACAGAGGTCAATCACATCGGAGAAGCTTGCGTCTGAATCGAGTCGGACGCACGAAAGATAGTCCACCCGGCTGCTTGATTTAGGCGCGGGAGTCCATGCTTGGCTTGGAGGCTCCGCACAGAAGTCGCAGTGACCAGCATACTGAGCGCAGTAAGTAGCAGCTGAAACGCGGCGGGGACGTCAGCATGCCAGCAGAAAAGGACAAGCGGGTCCAGACTACCTGAATCCGAGCGGTGACTCTAAAGTCGAAACGTGATATACGCAGAGCGACGGTGGATTCCATCTCCGAAACCTTGCGCACGGCCAGCTCCCCAGCGAAGAGCATACACACCCCGCCGGTCATTCTGTATCTTTGGTGTCAGCAAGGGCGGTACAAACCTCCATGGACCCTTACATAGTACCAAGGCTCTCAGAAGGGTCCACGCGAAGCAATGGGAATACTGCGGTGAGAAGACACGAAGTTGCCCACGGTCCAAAGAGCTTCCATCTACCTTTCGGCCAGGATGTCAAGGGCCACCCGAGCCCAATAGTGACGAAGCCACCGCTCCAAATGGCTCGGTTGTTGTACCCAAACTTCAGGTCTCGTCTGAGATTCTCGGCCAATGAGAGTGTGTAAGGCGACGTACAACCATATTCTGCAACGCAGTCACGGTCGAAACAAGCGTGAGTACCGTTTTCGTAATCTGTATTGTGTCCAACTTGTGATTGCGTATGACTGATGGAACCACAGATACGCTTCTTGCCACGTTTTTCCAAAAATAAAAGGGAAATAGAATGTAGATGTGCAGCGTCCACGGCAATCGCTGGATAGCGAAGAGCGCACAAAATGCGACAGTCGCGACATTGAAGAATAGTGGTATCCATAATGAGGTGATTAAAGGTGGTCGAGAAGGCACCAGAATATATGCTGCGCTGAAAGCAATCCAACCAGTGTAGGCGAAGGTAACGATGGTGCGAATTAGCGTGCGATCGTACGTCTCGAGGTAGCGGATGCCACCAAGCGTCGCCTTGATCAGTTCATGTGAGTGGTGCCGAGCCTCCTGGAAGCGACCAGATGCGATGAGGTTCTCGATGGAGGATAGACGCTGAGACGCTGGGTACTCCGAGACGGACGACGGGTGGTCAAGGAACTCATATGGCTTGTACAGAATTGCGTGAGCCTTCTTTAGCTCTGTGTCTCCATAAGTATCTGAGGTACGGTTGTATGAGAAGCGGCCTCACCATGTTTGACGCGATAGTGCTCTAACACGACCTGGCTTCGGGGTTAGGTCACATACACAACCATATTTGAGCATTTACCTTGGCATTCACAACACCAGCCTCTGCAACCTCCCTCTCCCCACCACGCATATTGAGGTACCCATCTTCAGTCGGATCGACATCGGGAAGGATACCAACTGAGTTGACTGGCCAAAACGTGCCCAGCAGAGCCGACATTAATGAGGCGACATCTGCCTGCTCGACATCACGCCGTACAATGTGCGACAGCTCCCACGGTGTAGAATAGTCGTCTGCTACTCGGGAGAAAGTCAGGTCACGGATGGGTTTACGAATGCCGGCACCCCAGGCAATAAGTGGGGTGCGAGTGTTGTCGGGATCTGAAGAGGAGTACGTGAGCGATGAATGTTTCTGGAAGGCGAGAAAAAATTACCGCCATCCCCGTGGTTCCCAATCTTGGACATCCCATGGTCGGCCGTAAAGATATAGCTTGTCTCTTGGTCTCCATAAAATCCAGAAATGAGTTGCTCCGTTTCGCGAACGATATCGTCGACAACGCGGATATTATTCATGTATTCCTACTTTGGTGTGAGAAGAATGATAAACATGACAGGCAGTGTGGACATACAATACCTTCGAGTGGGGTCTATATGAGTGTCCGGTGATGTCTAGGCCCAAAAGATGGAGGAAGAAAACCATCTGAGGCGCACGAAGCTGAGCATCCAGTGTGTCATTCGTGGTGGCATTACGAAACAACGACTTGAGTTGGTCAAGAACCCAGAAGTCAAGTGCCGTAGCATCTAGTAGTAGTTTTAGCCAGTATTCAATACGTGGACTGATACCCAGTAGCTGTGCTGGACGTGCCTTTCGTGAAGTCCTCGTGATCCTCATGATATGTCCATCCCTCGACCCTTCCTGGAGTGGCTCCCTGAACAAACATAGGAAGTATATCAGGCGATCCAAAAGAAAACGTGTGGCTGGATTGATTGAACACGGAATCAAAGTCAACCTGGAAGTTCCCGTGTCTGGCAGCGAGACCTGGCAGCGTGGATTATTAGCGTACCGGATTTGTCTTCCATCCCTGATTTCACAACACGGTAAGCGCATATATGCAGCAGGAAAAAGTCGAGGTCCACCTTGGTTACAGCAGAGACGTCTTCGTACATCCCACCTGTTGCGAAGTAGTATGCACATGGCTCGAGTCGAACTGAACACACGCACCGATGATAGCGACGTGTCCAGGTCTGCTTTCCGTTGGGACGCGTGTATGCGAGACACCATACGCGCCTCTGTTCTCTACAATGTCCCTAAGATAGGGCGCGACGCGTTCCGGGGCGCCGGGCACGATCTGGGTAGCATTTGCGCTGAAGACGAAGTCTGCACGCAGTCCATCGCCTGACGGTGCGCGAGGGGCGGTTTTAACTTCCTCCCAAAAGCAAGCATTGACGGGACTCGCACCTACTATGAGCACGAGGCGTTTAGCCTGCGCTTGTGACAGCCTGTGCTGGCGCATGCCGTGGACAACTGGACTCGTGAAATAGCAATCGAAAACAGTTCCTATGTAAACTAAGTGAAAGACGATGCCAAGCGCGAGAAGGCGGGCTGTTGAGCCCCAACTTTTTGTCATGATTGATGGGGGTAGGAGAGTGGTAGGAGCATGAGGGCGGCGCTAAATGGACAGGCGGGTTGAAGTGTGTCGGGCCGGGCCGTCGCTGTTGGTGACAATGACACCAAGATATCTCTGGGTTGATTAGACGTGGAAGCAGATACAACCGCGGATACGCTCTGGTTTGCGAACCCCTTACCATACACTTTGGAAGTAACCACCACGACAAGTAACGTAAACATGCAAGCCTCGATACCAGCGTCTCCAATCTCTCCGACAGTCAGATATACCGTACGAAGGTGAGTTAGGATAATCACTCATGTCTACCGGTGTACCGTAATGTTGTCAGCTCGGATGTTTTGTCCGTGAACAGGGTTAATATCGCCGAGGAGAAGAGTGAGCGCGTCATATGGTACAAGGTCTGCCTCTAATCCGTTCACTCCGGAATCCGGATTTTCATGTGACTTTGGGATTGACAGGACCGGTTCTTGTCAGACAACGAAATCATAGAGCATGTGGTCGTGCGTCTCGGTCTTGTGGTTGCTATATTATTATTTGATAACGGTTATTTTAGGATAACGCAACGTCGAAGGTGTTGTGGGAGATACATCGGCCATTGCGTGGGTGGTATATTCATCTGCGAGCCCCCAACTTTCCACGAGGTGTCGTCGTGCCCCTCATCCCCGTGCCCCCCAGCTCCCCGTACCATTCTCCTGGCTCGCTTAAGTTCTCATGCCGCACCAATGTCGCATCCCCGCCCCCAGTATCTTCGAGTCAGCCTTCCCCTTCGCCTCGCGTCCCTGGGTCGTCCCACTCCTCCACGGATTCGGATGTGACGCTCACAGACGCAACGAGCGGCCAATTTTCGCAGACGCACACCTACCCGCCTGCGCCTACGCCTCCGAGTGCGCTCGTGGCACCGCCATCTCCGAGCGCTGTACATGCGAAGCTTGACCAGCTTGCGCAGCGGCATCCGAGGACACGTCCTGTGATCTCCCAGTTTATCTTGTCACCCCACACACAAGTCTCTGCGACCCCAGCGTCCGAGGGTTTATTTTCGCGAGCACTCCGTGCCCTAAGGAACAGTGCACCCACGCAAACCAACTCGTTTTCGCTGGGCCCGCTTCCAGACGGGCCGACGCTGACGCCGACGGAGGGCACTCACCACCATTTCCATTCTTCACAAATAGCACACGGTCCGACACCCTTCGTCACCTTCCACGATACTACGCCCGTGTTCTCTGTCGGCTCATCGACGGGTGTCTTCGAGGTACACATCGACGAGGTCGGGAAGCTCGGGGTCGATCTTGGGTTTTGGATCGCCATCGCACTGGCATATGGCGAGTTTCTGGGAGATCGAGAGGTAAGTCGAGGATTGTTTGTTCTTGATGTGCTATGTTCACACGCTTTTCAGGGGTATTTAGCAGCTGCTGCGGATTAGGGTGCAAGCCTCGTTATGTCTGTGTTCGGGTGCAGGAAAGTCGACAGTTTCGTCGTGACTAGAATCTAAAGGCTCATGCTCTATACTCATGAATTTTCGCTGCCCCGGCCAGCATGTAAGATTCTGATACGAACTCGGTAGTAAAGCGTTACGCGGTTTTGGGGCAGACTCGGCGCCTACTTGGACGTGAATCTCGCTGCTCACTGCTTCCCAGGAACTACGCTGGTGTGGTGTGCCAGAGATAGCTGACAGATCATTATTCCGCTTAGATACAATAAATGGACCCCTTTCGATAATCGTGCGATTGAACGCCCACGAGCCTGAGTAGTTGGGGTAAGTGACCACATTAGAACGAGACGCTCAGCTGGGGCCTAGAAGTGGGAGATAAGATCCTAGGACACAGCAGCGAGGCTAGGACTACAACTAGTCGGTTGCCTATTAAGGTAAGACAATCGTGAGTAAGCGATGTCACGGGAACAGACGCGCCGAATTGGGACGCGACTTGTCCGTCCTGCACGGCGTCTACAATTCTTTGCTGCTTTCTCCTCTCCAGTGATCATGGCAGAACAAGGTCCCTCAAAGTCGCGTCTCCTTGCAGCCCTTGATCTCACTCCTTCGGACGCGGAGGGTGATTCGTCTCTTTCGCCAATTCAGTCACTCCTACAATCACAGAAAACCGGCGAGAAGCGTAGGCGAGGTGCTGGATACTCTGGTGCACTGGTAGCACCCCTGAACAAGCGTCAGGCACCACAAGTGCCACGTACCGACCTCAAAGAGCTGCCTTCGGGCCTCCTTGCGAGTACTCAGTCTCCAAGTACGCAACGCCCTTCGAATTAGACCCCGTCTCTCGTCGATAACATAGATTAGATGCGGCGGTCACTGTCCCAATTCTCTCACCCGAGGAACGCGCTACTCGTGAGGCGCAGTCTCTCCTTACATCTATGTTCAGGGGCAACTCGTCGGACAATCCTCTGGATGCCGAGTTTGCTGTCAGGGAAGAAGTGGATGGCCCATTAACCAGACTAGATTTTGGAGGGGATGACCAAGAACAACGGCACGTGGACCTCCTGGCCAGTCGTAAAGCTGTTAACGTTAACCCTGACTTAGGTTGGCCGAATTTGTCTCGAGATCCATCGACAATCTGGGTCAGGACATGCAAGTCAAGGATGGAATGAAGTACCTGGGTCTGAAAGAGTTTGTGCAACAAAGTCGCGTCCCTTCTCTTCACTGACACCACGTGTCCCTTCAGTGCGAAGGACCTTATTCCAGGGATGGAGGTCCGCCTTATTCCGCATCAAATTATCGGCGTCAGTTGGTAAGACTCCACACCGCGTCGAGAGAAGAGCTAGATTGCCATCCTAGGATGTTGATGCAAGAAAAAGGAACGGCGTACAAAGGCGGGATTTTGGCGTTCGTACCATTTGTTGCGTCTCTGTCTGACTGTCTAAGCTTTGAACCTCAGCGACGAAATGGGACTTGGTCTGTTTTGCATCCTGTGCGGGACACGTGCGTGTTCTGATGACCCTATCCAGGTAAAACCATTCAGATGATTGCCACTATGGCTATGAATACGCCCGCCCCTAATGAAAATTATCGCACAACCCTCGTTGTCGTTCCGGCCGCACTATTGCACCAAGTATGTCATCATATTATGTGACGGCATGCGTCTTTTGACTTGCTGGTTTACGTAGTGGAAGGAAGAATTGGAATCAAAGACGAACGGGATCTTCACTGTGCATATCCATCACGGAAAGACTAAACTCAAGAGGTTATCCGCATTGCGAGAACTAGACGTAGCTTTTTCCTTTTACGATTGTCTTCGTCTAGTACTCATCTCATCGCACGGATGGGTAGACCATCATCACGACGTATCACACTCTCGCCCAAGACTTTGTTATCAAAGACCCTAATGTTGACCCGGAGGATGAAGCCGAATGGCTATCAGAACATGGGTTATTTTTCGTCAACTATACGTCCCCATGTCACAACTAAATGCTGCCACCATAGTGGTCTGCTGGCACGTATGAAATGGCACCGCGTTGTGCTTGATGAGGCGCAATTCATTCGTAACCGGTGTGTCAATTTACTTTTCGTGTCCATCAACTAATCTTATTTTGGTTAAATAGAACCACACGGGCCAGCAAGGTGGTCGCTCAACTTCGTGCTAAATACCGTTGGATGTTGACTGGCACGCCGGTCACAAATTCACTGTGCGTACTCAATTCGCGCACTTGAATAGTCGAAAGTGACTCGATGATAGGGTGGATCTTTACGGGCTCATTCGCTTTGGTCGTTTCCGTCCGTGGAATGATTGGCAATCGTTTCACGAACACATTGTACGTCTCCACTTCGAGCGTATGTCCGTGGCGGGGCTAGTCTAAATGCCTCTTAGACCAAGGTGCAGGCTCACGATGCGCCACTGGCAGGCGCACGCGCACAGAGTATTCTGAAGCCCATCTTGTTGCGACGGACCAAGGATTCGAAGCTCGAGGGAAAGCCGTTGCTTACGCTCCCACCTAAGATCGTTGAACTGGAGACATTGCAGTTCTCTCCCGAAGAGCGCCAGGTGCAATCGTTTTATTCTTAGATATACGGGATTCCGAGCTGATCTACTTGGTAGATATATGATGACTTCGAGAAGCAAGCGAAAGTCCGGGTAAACAAGTTCATTCGCGAAGGGACGATTATTCAAAAGTAAATTTCCTGTTTTCTTCTTTCTCTCGCTTAATTCTGGGTGTACAGCCATTCCGCAGTGCTGGTGATGATTTTGCGCCTGCGACAGCTGTGTTGCCACCCACATCTCACTCTCGTGAGCACATCGTTTCTTCTTCTGACCCGTTCCTGACGGATTCATTTTATTATTGCTTTTGTAAACGAAGATCCGAGCAGAGGAGGGTGATGACCCAACCTTGCTGGTGAGCGGTGAGAGCGAAAAGGAACTTGCACGTGCGAGGAGAGTGATGGGATCGGAGTGGGTTGTGCGGATAAAGAAAAGGTAGGCGCCTCGCATCCGCGCGACGGTTGTCGTCTCATATGATCTGTGCTACCCGACAGGGCACTAGATCGCGCGCGAGCGATCGAACTTGACTTCACGAACGGTGCGGACGAAGAGGATACTATGTGCCCCGTGTGTCACGAGAGTACGCGAGCACCTCAGTTACTCATTTCTGGTTCTCGCTGAACCTCCAGTGCGCAGTCTACGAAAACAATGGCAGGGTTCTGAAATGCGGGCACGAAGTCTGCGCAGGTGAGGCTGAGCGCCCTCTTTATCGCGCATGAGTTCCCGTTGTTCACTCGGCGCGCGACAGACTGCTTGGAAGACATGAGTCAGTCTGCGATTGTCCATGATGGAATCTTCGGCTATGGGGACGAACGGCAGAACATGCTTGCGGAGAAGGCGTTTGAGGATGCAGAAGCCAAAGGTTTCCGTCCCTGTACGTTCTTCTTTTCTACCGCCTGCGTGTTAGTTACTCATTCTGAGCGTGTTGGATGGCCAACTTGGAACTAGGCCCGGTATGCAAGAAAATGAACGACATCCGTCCCAACTCGATCTTCCTTTCCATCGCCTTTGAGCCTTCGCACGAGGAGTTGCGCGCGTTTGCTCGTGCCGAAAAGGAGCGCTCGCGTCGTATACGGGAGAGAAAGCCGGTTATACAGGAAAGGAAGTCACTACCGAAGCCAAAGCCCGCTTTCCAGGCGAAGCCAGAAATATTCGAACTGAGCTCAGATGAGGAGTTGCCGGACTTTTCACAGATCTTGGCTGGTACAAAACAGGAAGGTGCGCCGTGCGCCGTTGCCTGTATTTCCGAGCGAATGTGAGGACTAACCCGGCCTAAAGGGAAAGCAAAGGGTTCCCCTAAAGATGTGAGCTTCTGATAGGGACAAGTGATAATAAATGTGTTGACTTCACTGTTATCGCAGGAGAAACCTCGAACGTCAAGCGCCCCCAACGCCTCTGACGACGACGAAAGCAGCGAAGTCAAACCTGAGGAAAAACCCGATGAGTCTTCACTACAAAAGAAAGGCAAGCAGCCTGTCGCCCGCAAAGAAGTTTCGAAGCCCAGTCAGCGCACAGTTGCCACCTGGCGCCGGGGCGACGACGACATGGAGCCGAGCGCGAAGATGAACGCGCTAGTGGAGCAGCTCAGCATCGCACATGATGCTGGCGACAAGACGATCGTGTACTCCCAATGTGAGGAAGTCTTCTTTCGGAGGTGGGCAACGTAACGGACATGCGCTTGCATCGACAGGGACGTCGATGCTAGACTTGCTAGAGACACTGCTGGCGAGATACGGCATCCAGAACTTGCGGTACGACGGGAAGATGAGGAGCGAGGCTCGCGAGGCAGCTCTTGCCGGGTTCCGCAAGACGAGCGGGCCCAAAGTCATCCTGATTAGCACCAAGTGCGGCGGCGTCGGACTCAACCTCACCATCGCGAACCGGGTCATCAAGTGCGCATGCTTTCGTTCTTTAATCCCTTACGCGACCGGGCTCTCATTGACTCACGAAATGTAATGTAGCATGGATCTCTCGTGGAACTTCGCGGCGGAATCGCAGGCATACGATCGTGTCCATCGTCTTGGGCAAGAGAAGGACGTGTTTGTGAAGCGCCTTGTTGTAGAGGACACCATCGAGGAGCGTATGTTGCGACTGCAGGACGTCAAGATGGGTACGTCGTGGTCCAGTTGGTGTCCCTGCAACGGGCATGTTAATGTCTTTTCTAGGGTTGGCCGATGCGGCGCTCGGCGAGGGCACGGGGGTGAAGCTACATAAGCTCAGTGTCAGAGAGATCAAAGCCGTGCGCTCCTTCAGCCTCCTCTCGCACGTCTCGCCTATTCATGTCCTTTCTTAGCTCTTCGGTATGCTGCCTCCGCAGAGAGCCCCCGAAGCTCCTCAGCAGAATGAGGGCCCCGACGACGGTTGATCCCTGTATTTCTGTGCGCTGCTTCGGTTTGGTCACCCACAATCTACTCGTATGATCGTATGATTTGCTACTTTAGACTACAAACAGATATTTGCTACCTTGCTCTTGTATGGATAGTACCGTGTCTACCACGAGTGTACTAGCAACGAAAGCAAGCGTTATCATCAAACCTAGGGGCTGCTCCCACCCGACTTTCCTCGTCTTAATATCTTGTCGAGGGTGCCCTTTCGTTCAGGCTCAGGCACAAAGTCTTCTAGTTCCGTCTCCGGCTCTTCCCCATGCGTCGCCTCTTGTGCAGCACGATGCCGTTTCTTGTATTCTGCGGGCGTCTCGATGTCCGTGCCAGTATGCCAAATGCCCCTCTTCGCTATCCTTAATTTAAATCCACGTCAGTCAGACCAGGCACGCCCGAGAGAGAGTAAGCAGGCAGGAGCAAGCAGAAAGATAAACATAAAAAAAACACATACTGCGCTTCGGCCTGCGCTGCGAGGAATGCGTCCTGGCCCCAGCCACCGTACTCCGCGCCCGCGCCCGTGTACACGACGCCCCACCCCGCGCGGACCATCTCGAGGGGCAGATTGCGCGTCGTACCGAGGCGCCACCACCAGTGGCCGCGGGGGAGGAGCGGGAGCGCGACGATGCGCCCGTACTGGTCGCGCTGGAAGAGCTGGCACTTGATCCGCCGGCCGTGGGCGTGCTCCTTGAGCCACGCGAGCGCCTCGTCGGAGTGCGCCTGCGCCGGCTTCCCGAAATGCGAGCGCTGCGGTGATGCACAGGGCGGGTGAGAGGTCAAAGTTGAGAGCGGAGGAGGGCTCACCTCGGGAGCGTCGACTCCCGCCATGCGGATGTGGATCGTGTTTCCGACTAACTCTGCGTTGGGTGGGCGCGGCGCGGTGCAGGTTGGGTTATGGATGTTGGAGGTTAGAGATCCATCATCATCGTTGTCTCGTCTGGGGAAGTCGCGGCAGCGCGCGCACCTCGAGAACGTCTGGGTATGTATCTGAACTTGAGGGGCCCACGCCAGCCAATGCCCGGGGTGTGGTAGAGGCGAAAGTTGTCCGCATCACCCACGCTGCGTGCCAACAAAAAAGCGCCAATGGGTCGTTTAGTCGCCGAGGGCGTGGCATGGACTCGAGACGCACGCGCACGCACCTGGTTACGACGCCTGTGATCCAGGGCCTACGCCCTAGGATGTTGGGGGTGATCCACTCGGCGCTCGCGAGACGCACGAAGAAGCGGTGGTAGATGGCGGATGTACCGAGTGCGGTCGCAGAGCCAAGAAGAAACGCGAGGGCAATGATCGCGTTGGTATCGGGCTGGTCGGGTAGTCGGGAGCTTTCGTGGGCAGCAGGAGCCTGTGCAGGCGTCGGCTTCGAGCCTGGATCTACAGCGTCAGCTTATCGGGGTGGGGCTGGTGGGCTGCTACGCCAGAGGGGACCCCTCGGAAAGGAAGACAGGCCAATCGTAGAGAGCTGCTTGGGCCGCGACTGACCGTCTGTCTGATGAGACTGGGGCTTGCTGTCATGGGCTGCGGGCATCGCGTTGCCTGGGGCTTGAATAAAGCGAATTTGAACCTTGACACTGACACGTACCGTGTGTTCCAAACAAGAAAGGCATCCGAGATCAACGGGTTACGAGAGGGTTCAGTGATTGCAGGTTAAATGCAACTTTTATTAATGAAGGTTCGACGACGTGACACGAGGTAACCACGAGGCGCAATAGCCGCCAGATGGACGCCTGAAATCATCGACGTTGACGAAACGAAATTCGGCGGTAAAAAAAAGCGAACTAGTAAACCATAGTATTTTATCATAGAACTACAATATCGGATACGGCTCTAAGGTATTATGTGCTGCTACCCGGATCCGACTACGCGAAATCGACTCGACGCAGTACGAGGGCTACCGTCACGTCACACGACTGCTCTCCGACGCAGCAGATTAGAAGAATTGGATCTGCTCGCTGCACTTGAATGATAAGGGAATGAATGGGGTGAGATGGACAACGAAGACAGGGTTAGGTTTTACACCACCGATAAAACAACCGGGAAGGATGCGATAACGCTGCGATAACGGTATTCGCAAGTTGGTAGGACACCGGGGAGAGCGCCCTGAACTATATGCGGACTGGATCTTGCTGAGTTTGTCGGGGTCGGGAACTTGAATTGGAGACGCGACCCGGAGCGGAGCCGGAACCAGCGGGCGCCATCTGCAGGCTTTCCTTTTTATTTTAGTCTGCATCTATATTCTACTGGGTACAAACCGCAGGATATAAAATGCAGGAAATAAAAGAAAAAGACAAATCTGCGTAAGACACAGCTGGTGGGTGTGGTCGCAGTGCAAGGGTGTGGGGTAAACCCGGAAAGGCAATCGGGGAATCAAATATATATTAATTATCACGTGACCAGAGGCATGCCACGCGGCCTAAATCAAAGTCCGCGACTCCGAGTCTGCGGCGGTCAAATGTACATCACAGTTCAACTGCCTCTGCTGTATCTGCGCCATGCTCCAAAAGAAAACGCTCGATATTGGACATTCTGTGCCGCACTGCCAGAAGTAATGGGGTTTTGTGGTCATTGTCTCGTGCGTGCACATCTGCGCCGTGCTCTAGTAATAACTGTGCAACAACGAGAATGTAGTCGGCGGGGCGATTGGAGTCCCTGCCGCGACGTTGGGGTCCTAACAGTTTATGCAGTGGGGTTTTGCCCTCTTCGTTCTTCAAGTTAGGATCTGCGCCATGCTCAAGAAGAATCCGAATAATATTGGGCGTGTAATATCGGCGCATTGCTAGATGTAACGGGGTTTTGTGGGCTTTGTCTTGTGCGTTCACATCCGCGCCGCGCTGCAGTAATAGCCGCGCAACCGTGAGAATGTCGTTTGGGTTGTAGCTGAAGTAGTCGTGGCACAGTATATGCAGTGGGGTTTGGTGGCCTTCGTCTCGTGCGTTCACGTCCGCGCCGCGCTCCAGTAAGAACCGCACAACACGGTTGTCCTGGTCTTCGTGATGATTTCGCCGTAACACTGTGTGCAGTGGAGTGCGTCCTCTTGTTCCATGAAAATTAACATTCCCACCGTGCTCGAGTAGAAGGTCCGCAACCCTGAAGTGACGTCGGCTTAGCGCCGCAACCAGCGGGGAGTCGTATAGGCCGCTAATAGCATTTACGTGCTGCGGGTGTTTGATGGCGAGGTGCTCAGCTAGCTCATGGAACCCTACAAGTGCGGAATAGTACAAGGGTGTAAGCAGCGTAAGTTTATCATATCCCAAAAACGGCGAGCCATCTATGTTGTGTATCCCTACCCACGATGCAAAATGTGGTTTGTGCGAGTCAAAAAGATCCTTCATCCCACACTTCACGTGTGACGCAACGCCTTGAAATTGGGCATGCGCGACCCAGTGTTCAGCCGCATATTTAGCCAGAGGGAAGTCTTTGACTCCCCGTGTGTCGGTGTAGTCGTTCAACTGGAGAAGATATCCAAGACAGGCCTGTGCAAGAATGGTGTGTGCGGGTCCGGGAAGAATGTGATACTGAGAGACATCTTTGATTGAGGTTGCGAGGCGATTCGACATCAAGAACTCCTTAACGGTGAAGTGCGAAAACTGCACCATCCGCACCGTATAGGGTTGGGCCGGGTCGTCATACTCGGCGATGGTGATCAGACTAGAGCACGTGGACAGCACGGCCTCTTCTTGGTCCTTCCACCGCCAGTCCGCGTGGAACACCGGAATACCTCCCTCGGCGGCGTCAAAGTCGAACGTAAGCATTTCAGCGAGCTCCTCGACAAGAAGTGGCCGAATGGCGAATGCGAGGCAGTGAAGGAGACGACGAGCGTGTTCCTTGTTGTCCTCGTGGATATCTCTCAACACACGTTCGTATGTCTCATCCAAGGTTTTCGGCAACTTCGAAAGAATCCCCCGCACATTTCGTTGCACCGACCGCCGCAGGGTCTCCAGCTGGCAGACAACCCATCGGAACCTGGACAATACATCTAAGAGTTTTATTGTCGAACGTGAAGCGAAGCCCTTACATTCCGTCCGCTCTTTCAGAGAGCTCCTTGACCACCAGTTCCTTATCCTCATCTGGCCATCCACGCATCTTCCTGTCGGAGTTTACGATGGTGCTGACATAATCAGCAATACCCTTTTTTTGTTCGCTTTGATCATGAAGTGAAACGGCGTGAGTGGTTAGTTGGTTGAGAACAGATTTGATGTCAACTTCGGGACGGCTAGTAACGCATATACGCAAATTCGGAAGCTGCAGGTCAACGAGGTCTTGCACAACGTCCAGGATCTCCCCTCGTGGGGTTTTTGGCCATCCAGAGTCATCGGGACATTCATCGAGAGCGTCCATGACGATGTAAATTGGTTGTTCAGCTAGGACCGAGAGCATCTGCTTTAGACATTTCGTTAGGTCGTCATCGGTAGGTTTTCGCGTGCCATTCCCATGGGTTGAATAAAGATGGGAGATTACGTCACAACAAGCGTCCGAGAAAGCGGAGAGCTGGGAAAGAAGTGAAGTGATAAGGTTGCGGGCATTTTGTTTCTCTTCGTCTCGAAAGTCAAAGTAGAAGTACGCCAGGTGGGCCTGTCCGGGCCCACACAGTGCAGTGATATGTTGTACGATTGCGGAACTTGTGGTCAACATGAGTTCCCGAAATCAGCGACAATAGATGGGAAATGACGAACCAGAGGATGCTCTTCCCCGATCCCGCTATGCAGGTCAGGAAACTGTCAGGAGTTGAGCAGCGAGAGAGAAGACTCGGAGGACGTACGATTTCCATGGACCCATAGAAGGGAACCGATTGACATCCAGTCGTCGAACATGCCGCCTTCAAAGAACCACGTGGCTGTTCCCTCGTGATAGGCCTTGCACGCGATGTAGTGATTTGTCGAGGGGTCTGGGGGAGATAACCATTTCCGAGCGCCATCTCGTATCTTATTCCCTGTGGAGAGGTCTCAGTCTCCACAACAGAGGTAATAGGCAGGGAATCACGAACACTTGTCTTCTCCTACCTCTTTTGCCATTAGTTCTATAGCCAGGCTCAGTTCCTTGACATCTAGACAGACGACATTTAGCGAGAAGTGCGTGCCCGGTTAATAACGCTGCACACCGCCTTTGATCTCACTGGTGGCCTTCAGAACCTGGGCTGTCGCCATCCCGTGCTCCCCCTGGATCAGATTATCCAATTTCTTTAGTGCATCCTCGATATCTGTTCTCCCCACTGGTCTCTTGAGATATTTTTCTGGAGAAGATGTGAGAAGGGTCAAGTGTTGAGTCACTCAGAACAGAGAACGCACTTGTTAGGCTTTGCTCCATCTCCTTTGTTGCGATGGAGAGGATGTATAGGACCTCGACGACGACCTCCACAAGTACTTCCAACAATTCAGTGGTCGGAGAACTTTCAATATAAACCTTAAAGCGCTTGAAGAAGTCCTCGATGCGCCCAAAGAGGTCGGCGAGCGCATCGTGGCTGGCTTTGAGGCCCTTCGCCGCTTATCGAATTTCGGAATCAAAAGGGCCCGAAAAGTAACCAGGAATATACGGACAGAGAGGAGGACACTGATGCCAGCAAAGATCACTTTCGCAGGTGGAAACGCCTGCACAATAACGTCAGATTTGCAATTTCAGTCGTCAAAGATGAGTTTCCTGATAGGTACCATGCCAATACCCTCGCCGAGAGTGGCAGAAATCGTGGAGAGGACATTCACCGACGACCCGATGCGGTTCATCAACCTCTGATCACCAGCGCTAGTTCGCTCAAGCGCCTTAGCTTGATCTCGAAGTATGTCCAGGACGGCATCGATGGACTCGCAGCTTTTCAGCTCAGTGGCGAGCCAGTAGTCTAGAAGGTTTTTCTTGGTCTTCTTCTGGTACTCGCTCAAGGCGTCATCAAGGATCAATTTGAAGCGCATGGACGAGGCAGGTGTTTGAGAAGATGAAGACATGGTACTGAAGACAGGTTTATGAGAGATGATAGGAGACTAGGAAGTGAGCGGAGCAGGAAACACGAGTGCTTCCCACACTTCCAGCCGGAACCAGGGCGCACTGCCTCGTAGAATATGGTAAATAGCCGCCCGAAGAGTGGCAGGTGCCAGTGACCGGTGACCAGTGACCATTGGTTCTGATTAGTGAGTACTAGTAGTGAGCCGCTGTATTATTTAACGTGGATGAACGTGCATTGAATGTGATACCACTGATATCCATTCCGCGACGACAGAAATAGACCAAAGCTTGGTCACGGCCATCAGGGAGTTAGCGAAAGAGTTATCGGGTTTCTGGGTTTCGAGAACCTGGAAGTCCAGCGGCATGTATCTTAAGAAAGACCCGCATACACGAGATTTTACAATAAGTGAGGTGTTGTTGGTTTGGGTTAGGCAACTTTATGTGACTGTACATAATTGTCTGGTCACAGAGAAGAGTATTTGAATGTTTTGGGCGCGCGGGGGAAATCAAGGGAGAAAACCTCCAAGGGCAAAGAGTAGCAAACGATACCTCACTGTCTCACCCAGCCTTGATCCCAGCTCTCAAGCTCTCAAGTTCGACGAGGTTTGGCGTCACTTGGGCAGCTGAGTTGGGCGATCGGACGGTACTAGCAGAGTCGAAGTGGAGCCGGAAGCGGACGATATAAGCCCCCTTGTTGCTATCCTGCCGCAGTGCGCTGAAAGCACTGATGGCTTCTGGTGGCCGAACGTGAGGCCCGTGAGTTGGCAATTACTCGGAGGGCTTTGGCGCAAGCCCGTACGAGACACGCCCGGTTCTGGTGTCGCGGATCCGGTCCGTATCCGGCCCAGCTCCCAGGATTGCGCACTTACAGTTCTTCCATGTTCGCTGTTTCCTGTCTCAGCTTGTCGGGCTCGAATGCTTGTCAGTCGTCGAAGCGAAGATATACGTTGCGCGTTTATCAGCCGCATCGCATATTGTACAAGCGCTACTGAGCGCTTCTCCCCAGTAGTCATCTGCAAGGTCACCTGCCGCTGTTTGGGCGCGCGGTCGTCTGTCATACCCGTGGCACGAGGCCATGACATCATTCTCAGCCCTCAGCCCAAGCGTACGAGGCCGTCGTGTTTCCCTCACGACCCGCAACACACTCTTTCCAGACAGCAATCGTCACAACAAATTTAACTTCCCGTCACTGACACATGTCTTCATCCTCCAAAACATCTGCCTCGTCCTCGGACTTCATATCAATCCTTGATGCCGCCTTGAGCGAGTACAATAAGAAGACTGGAAAAGACCTTCTGGATCAGCCACTCGCTACTGATCTGGGATGCTGTGCCTCCGTTGATGACATTCTGACCATGCTCCAACATCATGCCAATGCGTTTGAGCAATTTAGGAGAGGCGATCACAGGTTAATGAAATGGATCGGTTCGTCGGTCCGTGTCCTCGACGCGTTTTCCGAGACTCTAGGCGAGAGTGTTGGCCTGGTACGTCTCAGGGGTCGAATTCATGGCGACTTGTACATTATAACGTTATTGTGCAGGCGTTCCCCCCTGCAAAAGCAATCTTTGTTGGAATTGGTGTCCTCCTCTCTGTCCGTATCCCGTATCCTCCATGTCCCTTGTTGCGAGCACTGTTAATGCTGAAAGTTGTCAGGCGGCAAAGGACGTCAGAGAAAGCCATGATGTGCTTGTCGGCCTCTTTGAGCGCATCGGGGACTTTTTCAGGCGCTTTAACGTGTATATTCAAAACTCTCCGGCAATTGAATTGGCGGAGGTGCTGGTAAAGGTCGTGGTTGAGGTACTGTGTATCCTCTCCATCGCAACGAAGGAGATGGAACAAAGTAGAGCAAGTGAGTTGTTTCTGAGAGATGTACTATAATCAGACCCCTCTCACATCGTTTTCAGAAACGTATTTCAAGAGGCTAGTGGGAATGACGGATATTGAGGATGCGCTCAAGAGGTTGGAAAACCTGATACAAGAGGAGCATCGGATGGCGACGGCTCAGGTTCTGGGGGTCACCCGTGGCCTCGAAGACGGTGCGCAACCTCATCGACGGAACACCTACGTCTCGCTAACTCATTCGCCTAGATGTGAAGACAGTCCGGATAGCTGTACGACAGATAGCAGATAATGCAGATGAAGTAAAATGTTCGTGATCTCCTACTATTGCCACCGTTGTGGAGACTGAAATTCGCCGCAGGGGAGCACATACAACAGAGGATTCGAAAATGGTTCTCTCCACCGGATCCGTCAACGAATCACAACATCGCATGCGAGACCTATCACGAGAGGACAGCCATGTGGTTCTTTGGAGGCAGCATATTCGTGGACTGGATGTCAATCGGTTCCCTCCTGTGGATCCATGGAAAACGTACGTTACCGTTATCCTTCCCTGCTAAACTCCTAATGGTGTCTCGTAGCGGGGTCTGGGAAGAGCATCCTTTGGTTCGTCCCTTCTCAGCCGTTATCGCCGATCACCGTAACTCATATTGACTACAAGTTCTGCAATAATACAACACATTATGGCATTTCGCAAGACCAGACCCGCTTCGTTGGCATACTTTTACTTCGACTTTCGGGACGAGGACAAGCAGAATGTTCGCAACTTTGTCACCTCGCTGCTCGTCCAACTTTCTGCACACTCGAACTCTTGTTGTGACATACTTTCCCGCGTTTATTCAGAGCACGGGAACGGCGCGCAACAGCCCAGCAATGGCGTTTTGACAAGTTGTCTAAAGAAGATGCTCACAGTCGCAGCCGAACACCCAGTTTACATTATCGTTGACGCACTCGACGAGTGTCCCGACAGCTCTGGGATGCCGACACAACGAGAGGCAGTCCTTGACCTTGTGGAGGTCCTCGTTCGCCAGCACCTTCCGAATTTACATATATGCGTAACCAGTCGCCCGGAAATTGACATAAAGACAAGACTCGAGCCACTGGCCTCTACCGCTGTTTCGCTTCACGACGAAAGTGGACAAAAGAAGTATATTTCTGATTACATGAGCTCCGTTATGTACTCGGACAGGAAGCTGCAGAGATTACGGGACGAGGATAAGAAACTGGCTGTCGAGTTGCTGTCCGAAAGAGCGGACGGAATGTAAGGACGTTGCTCCTTGCATCTGGATAAGCTCTCTTATCACGCATCGCACAGGTTCCGATGGGTCTTCTGCCAGCTAGAGGTGCTGCGGCACACGTTTTCGCGAAATGTGCGACGGGTCCTTGACGAGTTACCCAAGAGCTTGGACGAGACGTATGAACGCGTGTTGAAAAATATCAACGAGAATAACCAAGAACATACCCGTCGTCTCCTTCATTGCCTCGCCGTTGCCATGAGGCCGCTTCGTGTCGAGGAACTCGCTGAAATTCTTACGTTTGACTTTGACGTGGCCGAGGGAGACATTCCGGAGTTCCACGCGGACTGGCGGTGGAAAGACCAAGAACAGGCTGTCCTGTCTACATGCTCAAGTTTGATCGCCATCGTGGACAATAACGGTTCTCAGGTCGTCCAGTTTTCCCACTTCTCCGTTAAAGAATTCTTGATGTCGAAACGCCTCGAAACGTCAACTGGAGACATCTCTCGATATCATGTTCTCCCAAAACCCGCGCACACGATTCTCGCACGAGCTTGTCTCGGATTTCTTCTCCATTTGAACGATCACACCGACGATGAGGCTTCCAAGGGTTTCCCTCTGGCCAAATACGCAGCTCAACACTGGGTTGCGCATGCCCAATTCGAGGACGTCGCGTCACACGTGAAGGACGGGATGGAATCCCTCTTTGACCCGGACAAACCACATTTTGCGGCATGGGTCCGGATACACAATATAGACCCGCCGCTATATTGGGGGTCGCCGTCACCCTCGAAGCCTAATCCCTTGTACTATTCGTCGTTTTGTGGATTCCACGACCTAGTTGAGCACCTCGCCGGCAAGCACCCGAAGCATTTAAATGCCATTGGTGGCAGATACCAGTCTCCGCTACTTGCAGCACTACACGGAAGACACACTCGTGTTGCGAAACTCTTACTCAAGCACGGTGGGGATGTTGATGTCCGAGGAATGAGAAATCAGACTCCACTACACAATGCGATCCTGTGGTCCCATCACGCCGCTGTCGAGGCAGTGCAGTTTCTACTCGAACATGGCGCGGATGTGAACGCTCGGCAGGGTGATCTCTGTACTCCCCTACATCTGGCAGCAGATGTCGGCGCACTCGAGGTAGCGCAGATCCTACTGGAACAAAATGCAGACATCGATTCTCGAAATAATAAGGGCCAGACTCCGTTACACTTGGTGTCGAGGCGAGAGATTTCCCAACGCGAATACAATCGTCGCAATCTTGTGCAGTTATTACTGGAGCAAGGCGCGGATGTTAACGCACGAGACATGGAGCACGAAACCCCGTTACATTTCGCATCCTATTGTGGGAGGCTCGAGATCGCCCGCGTGCTCCTCGACCGTGGTGCAAACGTCAACATGAAGAACCACAGAAACATGGTCCCGTTGCACATAGTCTTTGAAAGGAATTGCGGTTCCCAAGACGTTCTAGATCTTACACTGCTACTCCTCAAGCACGGCGCCGACGTGGATGCACGGTACAAGGGCCACACCCTGCTACATTTCGCATCCCACCATGGGAGGATCGAAACCGCACGGTTCCTCCTCGACCATGGTGCAAATGCCAACGCGGAGAACAAGCGCGGCCAGAAGCCATTGCACTTATTATTAGAAGGCGACCACAACTCGCAAGATGTTCTCACCTTTGCTCTGCTGTTATTAGAGCGTGGCGCAGACGTGGACGCACAAGACAAGGACCACGCCACTCCGCTACATTTCGCATCATATCACGGGAAGCTCGAGATTGCACGGGTCCTCCTTAACCATGATGCGAATGCCAACGCGGAGAACAACTGGGGAAAGACCCCATTACACCTAGTGTTAGAAGGGAACCACGGCTCCGAGTCCCAAGATAGTCTCGCCCTCGCACGGCTATTACTGACGCGCGGTGCTGACGTCAATGTGCGAGACAAGGACCATACCACCCCGTTAACGTTCGCAGCCTTTCACGGGAAGCTCGAGATGGTACGGGTGTTTCTCGACCATGGTGCGAACGCCAACGAGAAGAACGACTGGGGCCAAACACCGCTGCACATAGTATGCAACCACAGCTCCGAAGATGTTCCCGATCTCGCACTGCTATTACTGAAGCACGGCGCTGACGTGGACGCACAAGATGGGTGCCACAACACCCCGTTACACCTCGCATCCTACAATGGGAGGCTAGAGATGGTATGGGTGCTTCTCGACCATAGCGCAAATGTCAATGCGGAGGACGACCGGGGACAGACCCCGCTGCACCTAGTGTCAGGTATGAACCACGATCACCAAGCTGGTCTCGCTCTTGCGCGACTACTACTGAGGCGGGGCGCCAACGCGAATGCACAAGACACCGACCACGTAACCCCGTTGCATATGGCATCTTACCACGGGAGATTTGAGATAGTACAGGCACTCCTCGACCATGGCGCGAATGCAGACGCGACGAACGACCGCGGCCAGACCCCCTTGCACTTGGTGTCACAAGGTGAATATGACGTTGAAGAACACGGTGTCGAAATCGCACAATCATTACTGGAGCGTGACGTGGATGTGAACACACAAGACAAGGACCAGGCAAACGCATTACATTTGGCATTATTACTTGGGAGGCCAAGGATCGTGCAGATTCTGCTCGAACATGGCGCCGGTGCCAATGCGGAGTACAATGAGTGAGAGACCCCATTCTGGCTCATGTCGAGGAGAAAAGGTGAAGAAACGGACCGATCCTTGCGAAAATATTCTGCCACTCAAACATAACATAATAGAGAGCACGTGGTCTGCACTATGTGTACATTAATACAAGCATCAGTATACTTTTTTTGTTCCGTTTGTTCCGATATGTGGGTAGTAATAAAAGGTAATCGCGCTAAAAGCAAGATCGATGTTGCTTTGGTCGTGGGACCTTTCAAACCCGTATGGCCAGTGGCCGATGGTGCGAGAGGACGGTGATAGTAACACGAGATACGAAGATACGAAGGCGGAAACCCCCAACGCTCACTAGTGCTCACCTCTCTTTGCACTTGACGCGCTTGCGCCTGGTAGTGGAAGAGGTGTTGAGACTTTCCGAGGGCTGGCGGATCACCAAATTGGAAGAAAGGGGTCTGGCTTGCCTGGTAACTTTTCTGAGGCATGTGCTGTGTACGCCCCGCGCTGCCGCGCAATGTTCAAGTTGGTACAAATTATGCACGTACAATTCAGCCCTCGGAGTTATCCATAAATTCTAAGCACTTGCGACAAGGCCGTCCTGCCTAACTTATTTTAGTACGAGGGAGAGAAAAAAAGTGTGGTAAGTCGAGACGGAGCAACTTGAACTGAGCTCGAATTGATAAACGCGTTCACCGGTCCAGTCGGTCCGAGAGTCCGTGCTTGTGCGTCGTGTGCGGTTGTACAGTACCATGAGCTGGAGCTGCTCATCGGGGGGATGACGGGGTTCGACATGGACGACCGGACGCGATTCACCGACACCGACTACCGTGGGTACGAGAAGACGGACCGGGTGATCGAGTGGTTCTGGGCGTGCCTCCGCTCGTGGCCCGCGAAGCGCAAGGCGTGCATGCTCCAATTCACCACGGGCACCTCGCCCGTGCCCGTCAACGGCTTCAAGAATCTCTAAGGCAGCGACGGCCCACGCTGCTTTGCGATAGAGAAGAGCGGGGGCCCGAACGGCCTCCCGCGCAGCCACCGTACTTTAATCGCCTCGACTTGCCGCCGTACGAGGATTATGAGAGCCTGGAGCGCAAGTTCCCTTTGCAATCGAGTGTTTCTTTTGAGATTTTCCTCGTGGGTTGTGCTCGCTCAGTTTGTTTCTGTTGGAAGACAGCAGGCTTTGGACCAGAGTAAGAGGGTTTCAATACCGTTGGGATGGATTTATAAATCTAAAACAACAACCTAACACCTGCGTGCGGGACACGCAGCGAATCTCATGATGTTGACTGGTCCGGAGGGATTCGCTTCCTTCTCTCACCGCTTTGCCCTCTTGTGCCTCATGACAGACGCTCGACTAACGTGACGTCATGTGATTGCTGCTGACTCTGCATTACCCTAGCTGGGGGCCACGTTTCATAGTACAAAAGCAGCAAGTTATCTTACAAGCAAGGTATGGGAGTTTCGTAAATAGATAACGTGAATAAATGAGTATGAGCAAACGTGCGCGTGGGCGAAGTCTAAACAGTAAGACAAGCCGACTAAGGCAAGGACTAAGGTGAATAAGTACAGGTGAATATAAAGTAGAAGACTAGCCAAAACTCACCTCAGTTACTGCGCGCACTAGAAGGCAGAACTAAGGTGTTACTCTACGAAGATGAAAGTATTTATGTCTACAGTATAATGAACTATACAGTAGGAAATTTTATGCTCTGCTTCCGCAGGGCGACGAGATAACAATCAGTTGGTCGGCGGTGCGACCAGGAGGGGATCCGGGCAGACGGCCCGAGCATCCGAAAGGTAAGGTAAATACGAACCGAGACAAAATACGGAACACGATGCGCGGGTTTGCACCATACTCGTATGGAATAATATGATACGAATCAGTCGAGGGGTAACCTCACGAGAAATATATTCCAACAAGTTACACGGTTTTTTTCGGTCTATTTGGCTGTACTGTAACAGTGTAACTTGTGCCTTATGACAAACGCTCGACAAAATTACACTTCACACCGCCTAAAGAAATACTACGGTTGCTGTAGCGGTTCTATCTAGGTGTTAATACAAGTAGTCCAACTCCGCCCATGTACGAAAGTAGAAAGATCGATGCGGGTTTCGTATCCGCCGGCAACCCAGATAACACTTAGACGGTGAAGATATGCCCTATGTATTCGCGGGATCCACATTAGGAGTTCACCGTTACTACCACATATCCATCCCTCCCTGTTGATCTCGAAGTGGTTAGTCAAGTCGACGTGTCCTGTAGTTTCCGTATTTCCTGTCGTAGCGTTCAATATACGAATTGACCATGTCCTGATGAGACAATGCACTGACCATCTGGCGAGAATGCCACAGACTCGACCGAATCCATGTGTCCGATAAATGGGCCTACCTCTGTCTCTCCCATAGTGGCGTTCCACATATGAATTGTTCCATCGGAAGAGCCTGAGACGATGCGCTGGCCATCTGGCGAGAATGCCACAGACCAGACCGAATCAGTGTGCACAGTAAATGGGCCTGCCTCTGTCTTTCCCGTAGTGGCGTTCCACACACGAATTGTTTCATCGGAAGAGGCTGAGACGATGCGCTGGCCATCTGGCGAGAATGTCACAGACCAGACCGAAGATGGGTGTACAGTGAATGGGCCTGCCTCCGTCTCTCCTGTAGTGGCGTCCCACACACGAATTGTTCCATCGTGCGAACCTGAGACGATGCGCTGGCCATCTGGCGAGAGTGCCACAGACCAGATCCGATCCGTGTGTCCAGTAAATGGGCCTGCCTCTGTCTCTCCCGTAGTGGCGTTCCACACACGAATTGTTCCGTCGTGCGAGCCTGAGACAATGCGCTGGCCATCTGGCGAGAATTCCACAGACCTAACCGAGTCCATGTGTCCAGTAAATGGGCCGGCCTCTGTCTCTCCTGTAGTAGCATTCCACACACGAATTGTTCGATCGTGCGAGCATGAGACGATGCGCTGGCCATCTGGCGAGAATGCCGCAGACCTGACCGAAGACGTGTGTCCAGCAAATGGGCCTGCCTCCGTCTCTCCCGTAGTGGTGTTCCACACACGAATTGTTCGATCGTGCGAGCCTGAGACGATGAGCTGGCCATCTGGCGAGAATGCCACAGACCTGACCGAAGACGTGTGTCCAGTAAATGGGCCTGACTCTGTTTCTCCCGTAGTGGCGTTCCACACACGAATTGTTCGATCGTAAGAGCCTGAGGCGATGCGCTGGCCATCTGGCGAGAATGCCACAGACCAGACCGAATCCGTATGTCCAGTAAATGGGCCTGCCTCTGTCTTTCCGATAGTGGCGTTCCACACACGAATTGTTCCATCGGAAGAGCCTGAGACAATGCGCTGGCCATCTGGAGAGAATGCCACAGACTTGACCCAAGACGTGTGTCCAGTAAGTGGGCCTGCCTCTGTTTCTCCCGTAGTGGCGTTCCACACACAAATTGTTCCATCGTGCGAGCCTGAGACGATGCGCTGGCCATCTGGCGAGAATGCCACAGACCCGACCCGACCAGTGTGTCCAGCAATTGGCCCTGCTTCTGTTTCTCCCGTAGTGGCGTTCCACACGCGAATCGTTTCATCGGAAGAGCCTGAGACGATGCGCTGGCCATCTGGCGAGAATGCCACAGACCTGACTGAAGACGTGTGTCCAGTAAACGGGCCTGCCTCTGTCTCTCCTGTAGTGGCGTTCCACACACGAATTGTTTGATCGTAAGAGCTTGAGACGATGCGCTGGCCATCTGACGAGAATGCTACCGACCTGACCGAAGACGTGTGTCCAGTAAATGGGCCTGCCTCTGTCTCTCCCGTAGTGGCGCTCCACACACGAATTGTTCGATCGTAAGAGCCCGAGACGATGCGGTGGCCATCTGGCGAGAATGCCACAGACCTGACCGAAGACGTGTGTCCAGTAAATGGGCCTCTCTCTGTTTCTCCCGTAGTGGCGTTCCACATACGAATTGTTCCATCGGAAGAGCCTGAGACAATACGATGGCCATCTGGCGAGAATGCCACAGACCTGACCTGATCCGTGTGTCCAGTAAATGGGCCTGCCTCCGTCTCTCCCGTAGTGGCGTTCCACACATGAACTGTTCCATCTTCCGAGCCTGAGACGATGCGCTGGCCATCCGGTGAGACTGCAATGGAAAGGACCTCACCCCCAACGTTTGAAATCACCATCTCCGATGATGGCCAATGAGACAATCGCCCACGTTCCACGCGTAAGATTCGAGGAAATGAGCTGAAATAGTATGCAGAGACAAGAGAACGAGTTGGCGCAAATGGTAGAGCAGAAAGATAGATATGTGGAGCACTCTTTGCCATGGCCGTTCCGAAATACCGTACAAACACAGAGGCATCATTGACGAACGACATGAATTTCTCTAGCTCTGTCTGAGAAACCTGTTGCGATCGTAGCTATTAGTTGTTCGCCTTCCTCAACTAATCAACAATTATACTCACACCTTGACCAGAGGCTAACCACACCTTTAGAGCTGAGCACGCTGCCAAAGCAAGTCCCACATCGCTTATCAAGCTAAGGACCTCCAACCAAAAGAGAAATTTCTTCTCGAAGAAAGTTCGAAGTTTTCCAAACAGATCAGTTTCGAAGCCAATGTGTTCCAAATGATCGCCCCAGAAACGACAGGCATACAACAGTGCAGGTGGGATGTGTTTATCAACGCGGGAGCGAAGGTCTTTAACGTCTTTGTTGGCAAGATATGATGACTCGAGATTGCAGATGTTAAATTTGAGGTCTTTGAGCAGTAGACTGACACAGAAATGGCCCAATTGACAATGAGCATCACGAAGACTAACATAAAAATCACCGCTCTTCTCTTTATTTCTAAGGAAATCGCGGAATGATGTATGAAGAGGAATGATGGGAAGGCCTTCATCGGATGAATTGACATTACTCAACAACGAGCCGAGGCGACGGAGCAATATGACAACGGCATCACGGTCGTCGCCGTCGAAGGAAGTGTGTTGTCGCAGAGTGGTCAGGGAGCGGATCGTGAGGGGTTCAATTGAACTAATGAGCTGTCCCACGACAGATCGAAAGAGTGGCCGTGATTCTTGCTGTGTGAAGTATCCTTCCAGGACTTCTTTGTATAACTCGTCCAAGGGATCTCGTCTATGGCGATCTGCAGTGAGTCTCAAAAGATTTTCTATGCACTTTTTCTTGCTGAAGCTAAAGAACTCGGGAGGGTTTAGGATGTATCCACGTGCGACCGCTGCCCACTGAAACAATCCCTCCGCCCTTATTGCTAGCGCTTCGCCATACTTTCTGAACTCCTCCGAAGGGAGCTTCTCCTGAAGGAACACGAGAATATCGTCATGTGTCGTAGCAGCCAGCTCAGAATCATTCGTGTATTTGATTTTGATGCAGGCTAACCTGTCTCCAACGAACGCAGACTCGATGTCGTGCTCCGGTCGTGAGGTGATGAGCACACGGAAATTTGACGGCAGTTTGGAGAGAGCTTTAGGAAGAAATGTGTGTAAGCCGTTTTCACCAGTTACACCACTCTCGTCCAAGGCATCGATTACGACAAGAATAGGACCGACGATGTGCAGATCCTTAAGCGGCTCCAGGATAAGGGATTGAAAAAGCGTGGGATAGTCACGAGTACCGACTCGAAGAGAGGAATTATCCTCAATGACCTTTCCAAGTGCGGCTTTGAATGACGGATAGCGGTCGGAGAGATCCCGAGCAAGAGTCGTAAAGAGGTGGTAAGCCTCGCGTTTGGATTGCTCCTTCCGCGAAAAGATAAAGGATGACGTAAGACGGTGCATTTTGTCGAAGCGACGGGCGATCTCATGCGCAATCGATGACTTTCCCGTGCCTGCTTGCCCGAAAAGAACGAGACTACGCTCCGAAGCGGGATCGTTCACCCAATTGACAATGAAGTCCAGGAAGGCCGT
>Ga0137385_10000561_pt1 | contig 30049 bp, 26 predicted proteins | sample SagtaG_FD_104921 | JGI IMG/M metagenome (GOLD analysis project Ga0137385, IMG submission 104921) | Vadose zone soil microbial communities from Sagehorn Ranch, Mendocino, California, USA - Sage2_R_80_16 metaG | ecosystem: Environmental > Terrestrial > Soil > Vadose zone | place: USA: California... | reverse complement strand
GCGCAACGGTTGCTATCGCACCTCCGATGTGGCGCTGCGCCGCGACGACGGCTACGACGTGTATGTCGGCCGCGGCGACGACGGCTTCAAATCGTCCGACTACCGGCTGAGCCCGTTCGAAGTCTAAAGCGTGCTGATCGAACACGAGGCCATCGGAGAAGCCGCGGTGGTGCCGAGCGCAGACGCGCTGCGTCTGTCGGTGCCCAAAGCGTTCGTCACCGTGCGCCAATGCTATGAAGCCGGGCCCGAACTCGCGCGTGCCGTCTTCGCGTTCTCACGCGAAAAGCTCGCGCCGTACAAGCGGATTCGCCGTCTGCAATTCAGCGAACTGCCGAAAACGATCTCCGGCAAGATTCGCCGCGTCGAATTGCGGCGCCGCGAAATGGAGCGCGAGGCCGAGCCCGCGCGCCTGCCAGGCGAATACTGGGAAGAAGACTTCCCGGATCTGCGTTGATTTTTTATTTCCAGTCACTGTCCGGCCGCGACGCGGCCACTGCACAGGAGTTCCAGCATGAGCGCAATTGCTTCGAACAACGCCGGGCGCGAAGTTGCCACCACCGCCGCGACCGCCATTGCCACCGTCAAGCTGCTGATCAACGGCGAGTTCGTCGAATCGAAGACCACGGAATGGCGCGACATCGTCAATCCCGCTACGCAAGAAGTGCTGGCGCGCGTGCCGTTCGCCACCGCCGATGAAGTGAATGAAGCGATCCGCTCCGCTCACGCCGCATTCAAGACCTGGAAGCACACGCCGATCGGCGCGCGCATGCGCATCATGCTGAAGTACCAGGCGCTGATTCGCGAGCACATGCCGCGTATCGCGAAGACCTTGAGCGCCGAGCAGGGCAAGACGATTCCCGACGCCGAGGGCGATATCTTCCGCGGTCTCGAAGTCGTTGAGCACGCGTGCTCGATCGGCAGCTTGCAGCAGGGCGAATTCGCCGAGAACGTGGCGGGCGGCGTGGACACGTACACGCTGCGTCAGCCGCTCGGCGTGTGCGCCGGCATCACGCCGTTCAACTTCCCCGCGATGATCCCGCTATGGATGTTCCCGATGGCGATCGTCTGCGGCAATACCTTCGTGCTGAAGCCGTCGGAACAGGATCCGTTGTCGACGATGCAACTGGTCGAACTCGCGCTCGAAGCGGGCGTGCCGAAGGGCGTGCTGAACGTCGTGCACGGCGGCAAGGATGTGGTCGACGCGCTCTGCACGCATGAGCTCGTGAAGGCGATTTCGTTCGTCGGTTCGACGGCGGTTGGCACGCACGTCTATCGCCTCGGCAGCGAACACGGCAAACGCGTTCAATCAATGATGGGCGCGAAGAACCACGCCGTCGTATTGCCCGATGCGAACCGTGAGCAAACCTTGAATGCGCTGGCCGGCGCGGGCTTCGGCGCGGCGGGGCAGCGCTGCATGGCAACCTCGGTGGTGGTGCTGGTGGGCGCGGCGCAACAGTGGCTGCCCGATCTGGTGGCCAAGGCGAAGACGCTCAAGGTCAACGCGGGCAATGAGCCGAATACGGACATCGGTCCGGTGGTCTCGCGCGCGGCGAAGCAACGCATTCTCGGTCTGATCGAAGCCGGTGTGAACGAAGGCGCGACGCTCGCGCTCGACGGCCGCGGCGTGAAGGTGCCCGGCTACGAGCAAGGCAATTTCATCGGCCCGACGATTTTTGCCGGTGTCACGGCCGGGATGGAAATCTATCGCACCGAAATTTTCGGCCCGGTGCTGCTGGTGTTGGGCGTCGCTACGCTCGACGATGCGATCGAACTCGTCAACCGCAATCCGTTCGGCAACGGCGTCGGCCTCTTTACGCAAAGCGGCGCGGCGGCGCGCAAGTTTCAGAGCGAGATCGATGTCGGCCAGGTCGGCATCAACATTCCGATTCCCGTGCCGGTGCCGTTCTTCAGCTTTACCGGCTCGCGCGGTTCGAAGCTCGGCGATCTCGGTCCCTACGGCAAACAGGTCGTGCAGTTCTATACGCAAACCAAAACCGTCACCGCCCGCTGGTTCGACGACGACACTGTCAATGATGGCGTGAACACGACCATCAGCCTGCGCTGAGCGCGATGTGTCGCATGCAAACCCCGGAGACGACATCATGAAAATAGGCTTTATCGGACTCGGCAACATGGGCGCGCCGATGGCGCACAACCTGCTCGAGGCGGGCCACGCGGTCAACGTATTCGACCTGAACGCGCAAGCCGTGCAGGCGCTGGTCGATGCGGGCGCCAAAGCGGCCGGTTCGCCGAAAGCGGCGGTGACGGATGTGGAATGCGTGATCACGATGCTGCCCGCCGCCGCGCACGTGCGCAGTGTGCTGACCGCGGACGACGGCGTGTTCGCCGGCCTTCCCAAGGGCGTGACGATCATCGATTCGAGCACGATCGACCCGCAAAGCGTCAAGGCGTTCGCCGAACTCGCGCAGCAGCACGGCAACACGTTCGTCGACGCACCCGTTTCGGGCGGCACCGGCGGCGCGGCGGCGGGCACGCTGACCTTCATGGTCGGCGGCAGCGCGAGCGCCTATGAAGCGGTCAAGCCGGTGCTTTCGGCGATGGGCAAGAACATCGTGCATTGCGGCGACACCGGCACGGGCCAGGTCGCGAAGATCTGCAACAACCTCGTGCTCGGCATCACGATGGCGGGCGTGGCCGAGGCGATGTCGCTCGGCGAGGCGCTCGGCATCGACGTGAAAGTGCTGGGCGGCATCATCAATACGTCGACGGGGCGCTGCTGGAGTTCGGACACGTATAACCCGATGCCTGGCGTGATCGAGGCCGCGCCATCCACGCGCGGCTATACCGGCGGCTTCGGCACCGACCTGATGCTCAAGGACCTGGGCCTCGCCACCGACGCCGCAAAATCCGCGCGTCAACCGCTGTATCTGGGCGCATTGGCCCAACAGCTTTATCAGACGATGAGCACGAAAGGCGCGGGACGCCTCGATTTTTCCGCTGTCATCAAGCTCTATCGTCACGACCGTAACGACGCTAGCGACGGCAAGAACGGAGGCGCGTGATGATCGAACTCGACTATGCGCACGATGGCGCCGTCGCGCTGCTGACTTTGAAGCGGCCGCCCGCGAACGCATTCACGCCTGAGGGCTTGCTGCAATTGCAGCAGACCGTTGAGCGCCTGAACGGCGAGACGCATGTGCGGGCCGTCGTGATCACCGGCGACGGTCCCAGGTTCTTCAGCGCGGGCGCCGATCTGAACACCTTCGCCGACGGCAACCGCGAAGTCGCGCGCACGGCGGCGACGCGTTTCGGCGCGGCGTTCGAAACCTTGCAGAACGCGCGGCCCGTGGTGATCGCGGCAATCAACGGCTATGCGATGGGCGGCGGGCTCGAATGCGCGCTGGCGTGCGACATCCGCATCGCCGAACAGCATGCGTTGCTGGCCTTGCCGGAAACCGCGGTCGGCTTGCTGCCGTGCGGCTGCGGTACGCAGACATTGCCGTGGCTGGTCGGCGAAGGCTGGGCCAAGCGGATGATTCTCACCGGCGAGCGCGTCGACGCGTCCACCGCGTTGCGCATTGGTCTCATCGAAGAGATGGTGGAAAAGGGCGCCGCGCGCGAGGCTGCATTGACGATGGCGGCGCGCGTCGCGACGCTGAGCCCGCAAGCGGTCGGTTTCAGCAAGACGCTGATTCATCAGGCCCGCAACGGCGTGCCGCGTGCTGCGGCGTTGGCGGTGGAGCGGGAACGCTTTGTCGATCTGTTCGACGGCGCCGATCAGCGCGAAGGTGTGAACGCATTCCTCGAGAAACGCGCGCCGCGCTGGCAGGTGACGCGCCGCTGAGCGCGAGGAGCGGGGCGATAGTGTCCCGCTCCTCACGTTCACCGTCGGCCGCGAACCGCCCGGCGGCGTGGCCGACTCCAATCTGCTCGACCTGAACGAATGGCCGAGCCATCTGTGGTGCTCGCCGATTAACCGCCGTCCGCCGAAACTCGAGCCGACTCGCTGACGAATGGCGAGCCAGGGCTATACGGCATGTCGAGAACCGGCGCGGCATGCCGTTCCGCGTAGGCGCGACGCATCGGCTTCAGCACGAACAGCGCGAGCAGTGCGGCCACGGCGGCCATTCCGGATGCGAGCATGAACACCGCATGCCAACTGCCGGTCATCGCCGTGACGACACTGGTGAACGGCACCAGCAGCGCGGCCGTTCCCTTCGCCGTGTACAGCAGGCCGGCGTTGGTGGCGGCGTATTTCGGTCCGTACGTGTCGCCGCAAGTGGCGGGGAACAGGCTGTAGATTTCGCCCCATGCAAAGAACACGATGCCGGTGAGCACGACAAACGCAACCGGGCTGTGGCCGTACTTCGACAGCGCCAGAATGCCGACCGCTTCGGTCGCGAACGCGATGAACATCGTATTTTCCCGGCCGATACGATCCGAAATCCAGCCGAAGAACGGCCGGGTCAAACCGTTCAGCACGCGGTCGATGGTCAGCGCGAAGGTCAGTGCGGGCAAAGTCAAACCGAGCAGTGAAACCGGCGAGTCGTGCAGCCCGAAGTCTTTTGCGATCGGTCCGAGCTGCGCGGTCGCCATCAGGCCGCCCGCGGCCATCATGATGAACATCAGGTACATGACCCAGAACACCGGCGAGCTCACCACTTCGCGTGGCGTCGCGTTGTAGACCACGCGCTGCACCGTGCGCTTCGCCGTCGCGAGCAGCTTGGCCGGCGGCGCGAGCAGCGCGAGACCGAGCAGGAAAACGACGATGCCCTGGCCAAGGCCGAACCACAGGAACGTGGCTTCGTAGCCGCTGCTCTTGATCATGCTGGCAATCGGCACGACGGTGGCCGCCGAGCCCGCGCCGAAGCCGGCCGCGGTGATCCCGGCGGCGAGTCCGCGGCGAGTGGGGAACCACTTCAGCGCGTTGCCCACGCAGGTGCCGTACACCGCGCCCGCGCCGACGCCGCCTATGGCCGCCGCGATATATAGCACCGGCAACGACGACGCCACCGAGTTCAGCGCCCACGCCACCGCGCAGAGCAGGCCGCCCGCGACCACGACGGGACGTGGCCCGTACTTGTCGACGAGATAGCCTTCCACCGGCACGAGCCACGTTTCGGTCACCACGAAGATCGTGAATGCAACCTGAATGGCGGCCCGGCCCCACTGATATTTCTCGTTGATCGGGTTAACGAACAACGTCCAGCCGTACTGCATGTTGGCAATCATTGCCATGCAAATCACGCCGAATACGAGTTGCACCCACGGCGACGCTCTCCACGACGACGCCCCTCCCTGGTGATCCGTGTCCATAACTGTCTCCTTGGCATGGCTGCCTCATGTTTGCGGGGCCAAAAGTGGCTTCTCCTCCCGCCGATCGATCGCGCGATGATCTACCCCATACAGTATGTGATATATCAAGTAAGTCAAGCGAAAGAATCGCTGGGGTTTTCACCATGTCATTCATCAGATGAAAGGAAAATGAAGGTGAATGCCAGGATCGGCTCCAGGGCAAAAAAAAAGCCCGCAGGCAAGGCCAGCGGGCAAGGACATGAAGCGGACAAGGCTGTTCGCAACATGCCTTGCCTTTATATATGAAAGTTAAACGTAATGTTAGTTTTTTATTTGTAGGAATGCGAGGCGCTAATCAAGCTTCACTGACGGCGTCATGCGCCGCCAGAATCCCCGAGCCAGGCGCATCGCTTTGCGCGCCTTGCACGCGCGAAATCCAGAACACGCCCAACAACGCGACGCCGACCCCTGCCCATCCGACAGTCCCATACCCGACGATCTGCCCGCCAGGCGAACTGCCGAGCATGAGCCCGCCGATCCACGCCCCGCATCCCGTGCCCAAAGCCTGCAGCGCGCTGTTCGCGCTCAGAAATGCGCCCCGGCGGGCGGGTTCGGGCACGGTGGTCAGCAGCGCCTGCATCGGCACCATCCGCGATGACAGCAAGACCATGAAAAACGGAAAGAACAGCACCAGCGCGTAAAACGGCAGGTCGGGCAGATGCGTCACGAACAGCACGGGCAGAAACGAAAGCACGACCGCGATCCGGAATACACGCCGCGTGCCGAACCGGTCCGCAAACCTGCCGACCCGGCGCGACGTAAAGAACGTCGCCGCGCCGCCGGCCATGTAGAGCCACGAGAGCTGCGCGGGCGCCACGCCATGATTGGCGACCAGCACCGGCGAAATGAACGGGATCACGAGCATATGCGCGACCATCATCATGAAGGTCAGCGCAAAGGCATTCAGATGCCGGGGGTTGCTTAGCAGTCGCCACAAATCAGGCAGCACTTCGCCGAGCGCCGGCTGACGGCGGCTCAAATGTTCGGCGAGCGGCGGCACTAATTGCCGGCCCGCGAACCAGACGATGAGCGACAGCGCCACCAGCAGGAAGAACGGCGCGGCCCAGCTGAAATGAGCGCCCAACATCACGCCGGCCGGCACGCCCGCGATCGCCGCGAGGGAGAACGCGGTCATGATCGTGCCGGTGGCGGCGCCGCGCCGTTGAACCGGAATCACGTCGCTGACGATCGCCATGATCACCGATCCCAACACGCCGCCCGTGATGCCCGCAAAAGCGCGCGCGGCCAGCAGCAGGGCAAAGCTGTCCGCCAGCGCGCACGCGAGGTTCGACAGCGCGAACAGCGCATACGCGGTCAGCAGCAGACGGCGCCGGTCGAAGCGGTCGATATAGGTTGCCGCGAATAGCCCTGAAAGGCCGGAGCACCATGAGTACGCCGACACCGCCGTGGCGAACGCCGCCGGCGTAATGCTGAACGCGTGCATGATCTGCGGGCCGAGCGGCATCATCACCATGAAGTCCATGATGATGGTGAACTGCGTCAGCGCGAGCAGCCATAGCAAACGGCGCTCGTGCTTCGTGCTGATTGAGTACATCGGTCGATTCCTTGTTGTTGTTCGAAGTACGCCGTTGCTTGCACGGTCTACGCAGCACATCGCGACGCGCGCTTGCGATCGCACGCGTCGCGGACCGCGGACGCTCAATCGTCGAGCGTTTCGTGCACCGCTTCGGCGCCCTGTTTCCAGTAGCTCGCCGCGCGAATGCGCGACTTGTCGACGCCCCGTTCCGTGCACAGGTGGTAGCGCACCGCGCGCATCGTGGCGGATTCGCCGGCGGCCCACACATAGCCTTCGCCGTCCTCGGGCAAGTAGGTGTCGCGGACGGCTTGCAGCAAGGCTTCGCCGCGATAGGCCGCTTCGCTGCGATAGCACCAGACGAGATGCAGTTCGGCCTGCGTGGTGAACTCGATGTGCGCCGACGGGTCGGCTACTTCGATCACCGCGGCGACGCGCGCGCCGGCCGGCAATTCTTCGAGACGGCGGGCGATTGCCGGCAGCGCGGTGTCGTCGCCGATCAGCAGATGCCAGTCGAAAGCGGCCGGGATCACGAGCGAGCCGCGCGGCCCGCCCACGCCGAGATACTGGCCGACCTTCGCTTGCGCCGCCCATGCCGCGGCGGGGCCCGCCTCGTGCATCGCGAATTCGATGTCGAGCTCGCGCGCCTCGCGGTTAAAGCGGCGCGGTGTGAAATCGCGCGCCGTCGGACGCGGCCGGCCGGCGGGAAACACGGGGCCCTCGGGGCCGGCTTCCGGCAGCGCCGGTTTGTCCGCGCCGGGTTCGGGGAAGAACACCTTGATGTGGTCGTCGAACGACGCGGAGACGAAGTCGTGCAGATCTTCGCCCGTGAAGGTGACGCGGATCAGGTGCGGGGTCAGCGCATGCACCTGCCTGACTTGCAGCAGACGGAACTTCAGCGGATGCCGCACGCGATGCACTGCCAGATCGGCTCGATTGTCATTTGTCAGCATGGGGGTGCTACTCCTGTTGGTTCGATTGGCGCACGGGGTGCGCGCATGGCCGTATCCAGGCGCGCAGCAGCACGCCAAGGCCAGGGCCGGAGACGGACGGCGCGCGTTTCAGACGGTGGGTTAGTTGCCGCTTTGATCGCCGCCGGGCTTGCCTTCCTTTTCACCCTCGCCTTCGATTTCCTTCGCCGCACGCATCAGGATCGCGGCGATGCGGCGCTGCTCGGCGGCCGGCGCGTTGTCACGGCGCAAAAGCGCATGTTTCAGCGCGCGGCGCGCTTCATTCAGCTCGGGCAGCCAGCCGCCTTCGCTGATGTCGGCCGGTTCCTCGCCGGCAAACGCGCGACGCACCGAATCCATCTTGCGGGCGATATGGCTCAGCTTCGCAAGCATCAATTCGACGCGGTCGCGGTTGGCGGTCAGATACTCGCGGCCCGCTTCCGATAGTTCGTAACGCTTACGGTTGCCTTCGAGTTGCACGGTCACGTAGCCGAGCTCTTCCAGATACGTGAGCGCCGGATAAACCATGCCCGGACTCGGGCTATAGAAGCCGTTCGAGCGCGTTTCGAGCGCCTTGATCAACTCGTAGCCGTGGCTCGGCTGCGCGTCGATCATCGACAGCAGCAGCAGTTGCAGATCGTCGGAACTGAATTTGCGGCCGCGCGGGAAACCGTCGCCATCGCCGCCGAAGCCGCCGGGACCACCGCCGAAACGCCCACCGCGACCGCCGCCGCGATGTTCGTGATGACGGCCGATCGCGTGCCACAGCGCGTGCAGCGAAAAGCGGTCGTAGCCGTGACGGCCGTGGCGTTCTGCTTCGCTGGAAGCGGAGCGCTCGCCGTGCTCGGCGCGTTCACTACGGCCGCCGTGGCGGCGTTCGTCATTGTGGAACTCATGCCAGTCGCCGCGTCCGCCATGACGGCGTTCGAAGCCTTCACCGGGCGCGTCGCCGCCGCGCTCGCCGCGATAGTCGTAGTGGCGGGCGAACGCATGCCAGAGCGCATGGAGCGAAGGGCGTCCATGCCCGGTGTGGGAAAGGTCGTCGGCGCTGGGCCAACGGGAAAAACGGTGATGATGACGCATCCTGGGTACTCCGTTTTGTGTCTTAAGATGTGTCGTAAGATATATATCTAAAGATAGTTTGTCAAACTACTTTTTGCGATGCAAGCCGTGGGAAGTGGGGTAACACATGCCGTAATAGCATTAAACAAATGACATTCATGCTCTCGTGAAATCAACGCGGAACACCGAGAATGCATCCAACCCGGCATTGGCCGTATTCAAGGAGAAGTGAGCATGTTTGCAATTACCGGTGTGACAGGGCAGGTGGGTGGCGCGGCGGCGCGCGCTTTATTGGACGCGGGGTATCCGGTGCGCGCCGTTTTGCGTGACAAAAGCAAGGCGGCGCAGTGGACGGAGTGCGGCGCCGAGGTGGCGATCGCCTCATTCGAGGACGCAGACGCGCTCGCCGATGCATTCAGCGGTACGGCGGGCGTTTTCGTCATGGTGGCGCCGAACTTTGCGCCGCAGCCGGGCTATCCGAATGCGCACGCGGCCGCGGCGGTGCTGACAGAAGCGCTGACGAAGGCCGGGCCGGAACGTATCGCGGCGCTGTCGTCGGTTGGCGGGCAGCGCGAGTCGGGCCTTGGCCTCATCACGCAAGTCCGTATTCTCGAAGAAGCATTCGCAAACCTGCCGATTCCGACAACGATCTTGCGGCCGGCGTGGTTCATGGAAAACTCGCTATGGGACATCGCGCCGGCGCGCGAAACAGGTGTGATGCCGAGCTTTCTGCAACCGCTCGATCGCCCGTACCCGATGGTCGCCACCGCGGATATCGGCCGCGTGATCGCCGACACGCTCACGCAGTCGTGGCAAGGCCGTCGCGTGATCGAGATCGAAGGCCCGCGGCGCTACACGCAGCATGAGATCGCCGCGCTGCTCGGCGGCGTGCTCGGGCGCCCGGTCAGGCCTCAGGCGGTGCCGCGCGATCAGTGGGAAGCGCTGTTCCAGGCGCAGGGCACGGCGTGGCCCGCGCCGCGCATCGAAATGATCGACGGCTTCAATTCAGGGTGGATCGACTTCGAGGACGGTGTGAACGAGCGAGTGATCGGCACCACCGCTTATCAAACCGTGCTGGCGGAACTGGTGAGGCGCGCGGGGTGAGCGGAGGATGGGGCGCCGTTCGGCGGCGCGGCGGGAAGGCGATCGCCTTGCGGCGTCTCTACGTTTTTGGGCATTGCGGACAGCAACATGTCCGCGTCCCGCCGCCCGCAAGTCAGAATCAAAAAATCGACCGCCCCGTATAAGTCGTCAACCACTCCAGCGCCAAAACCCCCGCCAGTGAATTGCCATTGCTATCCAACCCCGGCGACCACACGCACACCGCCATCTCGCCGGGCAGCACGGCGACGATCCCGCCGCCCACGCCGCTTTTCGCCGGCAGGCCCACGCGGTAGACGAAATCGCCCGCCGCGTCATACGTGCCGCAGGTCAGCATCAGCGCGGACAGGCGCTTGGCGGAACTGGTGTCGAGAATCCGTTCGCCGCTGGCGGGCACCACGCCATGATTGGTCAGAAACAGCGCCGCCTTCGCCAGTTCGACGCAACTCATCGAGATCGCGCACTGACGGCAATAGGCATCGATGACCACTTCCGGCGGCATCTCCATGTTGCCGAAGCTCGCCATGAAGTGCGCCATCGCCCGGTTGCGGTGAGCGTGCTGCAACTCCGACTGCGCGACGCGCGAGTCGTAGTCGATGCCGGTTTCGCCCGTCAGCCGCCGCATGAATTCGACCAGCGCCGTCTCGGCTTGCACGAAGCGGCGGCACAGCACGTCGGTGACGACCAGCGCGCCCGCGTTGATAAACGGATTGCGCGGCTTGCCCTGTTCGGCTTCGAGCTGGACCAGCGAATTGAAGGCGTTGCCGGACGGCTCGCGCCCCACGCGCTGCCACAGCGCGTCGCCGAGCAGCCGGAACGCCATGGTGCAGGCGAACAGCTTCGAAATACTCTGGATCGAAAAGCGCGTGTCGGCCTGGCCGGTGCGAAAGACTTCGCCCGACGCGGTGACGATCGCCATGCCGAAACTGTCGGCGGGGACTTTGGCGAGTTCGGGAATATAGTCGGCGACCTTGCCGGTGCCCAGATAAGGCTGCAGATCGCGATGGATCTGTTCGAGGATGGATGCGTAGTTCATTGGGCTCGGACCGTTGAAGCCGCGATTCTACTGGCAAGCCGCGGCGTAGGGTTCGCATGGCATTGCACGGCCGGGTTCAGGCAGCGACTCCCTCCGGCTATGCTAATCTTGCTGCCTTTCCTGCAACAACCCGGCAAAACGGACACCATGATGGAAGCTTTTGATCCGGACGGCGTCGAGCATCCGGCATTCGTGGTCGACGAAAATCACGACACGCTGGACGAGCCGTGGCGCGTCTATCGCCGCGCGCGGCTGATCCACGTGAGCGCCGGCGTGCTGACCGTGCGCACCGAAAACGGGCGATGGGTCGTGCCGCCGGGTCACGCCGTGTGGATGGCGGCGAACGTGCTGCACTGCCTGTCCGCCGCCGGGCCTGTTCGGCTCTATTCGCTGTACGCCGACGTGGAGGCCGCGCCGCTTCCCGCGCAAAGCGGCGCGGTCGTGCCCGACCGGCTGGTGGAGGCCTTGCTGATCGCCGCGGCCGATCTCCCGCATGAGCAACCGTTCGACGAACCGGCCGCGCGTCTTGTGCAAGTGTTGCTGGACCGCCTGCCGCGTTTGCGCGCCGCTCCGCTAAGGTTGAACTGGCCAGGCGATCCACGCACCCGGCGGATTGCCGATGCGTTGAGCGCCAACCCGGCCGAGCCCGCGATACTCGAGGACCTGGCCGCGGCGGCCGGCGTGACGGCTCGCACGGCGGCGCGTCTGTTCGTCAAGGAGACGGGGCAGACCTTCGGCCAATGGCGCCAGCAACTGCGGCTGCTGGCCGCGCTGGAGCACCTCGGCGCGGGCGCGAGCGTCACGCAGGTGGCGCTCGAAGTCGGCTACAACGACGTGTCGTCGTTTATCGCGGTGTTCCGCGACGCATTCGGCGACACGCCCGCGCGCTATTTCCGCTGACGCGGCGTGATTACGTCGTTATCGCAGGGCGCGAGCGATTACGCGGCGTAAATGAGCCCGAGCGAAAACCTCACCGTCAATGCGCGCCCGCCGCATCCGGCCCGCCACCGCCCTTGGCCGGCCGCGTAATCCAGATCAGCGGAATGATCAGAATGAAGATGATCGCCGACACATAAAAGATGTCGTTCAGCCCCATCATCGCGGCCTGCGTATTGACGGTGAAATCGAACAGCGCATGCGCCGATTGCGTATTCAGATGCAGCAGCGACTGGGTCGAATCGATCTGCTGGTTGAACAGCGGATTATCGATGGTGGCGCGCTCCGTGAGTCGCGCGTGATGCAGCACCGTGCGGTTGTTCCACTCGTTGCCGGCGATCGACGTGCCCACCGCGCCGCAAAACACGCGCGCGAAATTCGACAGGCCGGCCGCCGCTGGAATCTTGTGCGGCGGCTGGCCGGCCAGAATGATCGAGGTCAGCGGCACGAAGAACAGCGCCATCGGAATGCCTTGCAGCAGCGTGGGGATCACGAGGTGCCATGTGTCGATTTCGATCACGTACTTCGAGCGCATGTAAAACACGATCGCGAATCCGATAAACGCCAGCGTGGCGATCACGCGCGCGTCCGAGCGCGGCAGCACGCGGCCCATCACCGGCGCGAGCAGCACCGCGAAGATGCCGAGCGGCGCGGTGACGAGACCGGCATCCACCGACCGGTAGTTCAGATACTCCTGCATCCATTGCGGCAGCAGCACCAGGTTGCCGAAGAACACGCCGTAAGCCACCGAGATCGCAATCGTGCCGCCGAGGAAATTGCGCTGCTGAAAGAGCCGCAAATCGATGATCGGATTCTCCTCGGTCAGCTCCCACACGAGGAAGAACGCGAAACTGATCAGCGCGGTAATGCCGAGAATCACGATCACCGGCGACGAGAACCAGTCGAGATCCTTGCCCTTGTCGAGCATGATCTGCAGCGACGCGACCCAGGTGATCAGCAGGCCGAGCCCGACCACGTCGATGGGCGGCTTGCGAGTGGGCGACTCGCGCGTGCGATAGATCATCCACGTGACGCCCGCCGCGAACAGGCCGACCGGGATGTTGATGTAGAAGATCCACGACCAGCTGTAACTATCCGTGATCCAGCCGCCGAGCGCCGGGCCCGCGATCGGGCCGACGGTCGCGGTCATCGCCCAGAGCGCGAGCGCGGTCGACGATTTCTCCTTGGGATACGAGCCGAGCAGAATCGCTTGCGACAGCGGAATCAGCGGACCGGCCACCGCGCCCTGGAAAACCCGCGCGACCAGCAGGATCGGCAGCGTCGGCGCGATGCCGCACAGCCACGAAGCCAGCACGAACATCAGGATCGCGCCGACGAAGAGCTTCACCTGGCCGATGCGCTGCGTGAGCCAGCCGGTCAGCGGAATGGACACGGCGTTGGCGGCGGCGAACACGGTGATGACCCACGTGCCTTCGTCGACCGAGACGCCGAGATTGCCCGAAATGGTCGGAATCGCCACGTTCGCAATCGACGTGTCGAGCACGTTCATGAAGGTGGCAAGGGCCACGGCGATGGTCGCCAGAACCAGTTTGCCGCCCTGCAGCGGCGGCGGTGGCGCGGGTGGTGCGGGCGGCGCGGAGGCAGGCGCGGAAGTCGGCTGGCTCAAACGGGTTCTCCGATCGGGATGCTGCGGATGTTCTGCGTGGCTGGGCCATTCACCGCCCGCGGCGTGCCGCATGGGCGGTCGGCGGGTCCGCCGAATGCTCGCAAAAGCATACCTGTATTCGGATTTTGGCGTCGCCGGCGCGTGCAAGTCAGAGGGCGGAAACAGGTTCGACAGCGTATGCTCGCGGGTTGGGCAGCATGGAGCGGATACACGGGGCTGCATGCGGCACCAGGTTGCCGCGCGAGCGGCAACGCGAACCACCACGAACCACGAATCAACAGGAAGAGGGAGCGGATATGGCCTGGGAGCAATTCGAACACGGCTGGCGGCGCGCGCCGGCGGCTGCGCCTGCCAAGGCTTTGGTGGTGCTGATGCACGGCGTCGGCAGCAATGCGCGCGATCTGATGCCGCTCGCGGACATCTGGAGCGAGAGCCTGCCGGACGTGGCGTTCACGTCGCTCGACGGCACCGACGCGTTCGACGGCGGCTTCGGCGGACGCCAGTGGTTCAGTCTGCGCGACGTCAACGAAAGCAATCGCGAGGCGCGCGTCGCGGCCGCCTATCCCGCGTTGCGGCGCATGCTCGAAGCCGAACTGGCGCACTGGCAGCTGCCTTTCAGCCGGCTTGCGCTAGTCGGCTTTTCGCAAGGTTCGATCATGGCGATGCATCACGTGGCGACCAGCGCGGAAGGCGCGGCGGGCGTCGTCGCGTATTCGGGGCGGCTCGCCTCGGTGATCGTCGCGCGCAACGGCACGCCGCTCACGCTGATCCACGGCGAGGAAGACGAAGTGATTCCGGTGCAGGAGCTGGAATCCGCCGCCGACGCATTCCATGGAGCCGGCTACACCGTCGACGCCTACGCGTTGCCCGGCATCGGTCACACGATCAACGCGGACGGGGTCGCGCTCGGCCAGGAGGCGCTGGCGCACGCGGCAGGCGCTTTGTCGCGCGACTGACGCGGGCCTGAATGCAAAGTGGGCCTAAAGATTTTTATCCGCTTGTCGTTAACTGCTCATTAGCATGAAAATCACCCCCGCCGCGCGGACTGCGCAACGCCCACAAGGCGTGCCAAGCGGCTCGGGTGACCGGGGGCGCATTTTTCCAGACTGCCCGGCAGGGCGGATAACGACACAGCAGAGCCTTCCTATGGACAGACCGACGCCGCATTACCCGCTTTTCGATCGACTGTTCCGTCATTCCGTGGCGGTGGACCTCGGTACGGCCAATACCCTCATCTATACCGACGATGGCGGCATCGTGCTGAATCAGCCGTCCGTGGTGTGTTTCCAGAAGGAGCCGGCCGCCGGGCAAAAGCGCGTGGCGGCCGTGGGCACCGAGGCGCGCCAGCTGCTCGGCCGCGTGCCGCGCAACCTCGAAGCCGTGCGGCCGATGCGCCACGGCGTGATCGCCAACTTTTCCGCCGCGGAGCACATGATCCGGCAATTCGTCGACATGGCGCGCCCGCGGCCGCTATTCAGCCGCCGCGCCGCGTTCACGTTGTGCGTGCCGGCGGGCGCGACCCAGGTCGAGCGGCGCGCGATCAAGGAAGCGGCCGTCGCGGCCGGCGCGTGGAAGGTGAGTCTGATCGGCGAGTCGCTGGCGTCGGCGGTCGGCGCGGGCTTGCCGGTGTCGGAGGCGACCGGGTCGATGGTGGTCGACATCGGCGGCGGCACCACCGAAGTCGGCGTGATCGCGCTCGGCGGCATGGCGTATAACGGCTCGATTCGCGTGGGCGGCGACAGCTTCGACATGGCGATCGTCAGTTACGTGCGCAATCTGTACGGCGTGCTGCTCGGCGAGCAGACCGCCGAACATGTGAAGAAGAGCATTGGTTCCGCCGTGCGCGACGTGCGGGTCGAGCATATGAACGCGACCGGCCGCAGCGTCGACGACGGCCTGCCGCGCACGGTCCAGTTGAGCAACCACGATATCGCCGACGCGATCGAGGGGCCGCTGCGTCAGGTGATCGGCGCGGTGAAGCGCGGGCTGGAAATGACGCCGGCCGAGCTGGTGACCGACATCGCGCACAACGGCATCGTGCTGACCGGCGGCGGTGCGCTGCTCGGCAACCTGAGCCGCCGCCTGAGCAATGAAATCGGACTGGAAGTGCGCGTGGCCGATGAACCGCTGACCTGCGCGGTGCGTGGCGCCGGCACGGCGGCTGCCGCCGGTTTGCTCGACGAGCTCGCCTACGAATGATTCGGCGCGGGGCGTTTCATGTTGCGGGTGCCGTCACAGGCGCCGCAAGCCGTGAACGCTGGAGCCCGGTGCGCGGCATGAGCCGCCACGCACATCTAATGGTTGTGTGACAATACGCTTCGCGTCCCATTTTCAGGGATGCGTACGCTTTCTTCCCAATCATTTCTAGCCGGTGCCGCTGTAGTCAGGCGCTGCCGCGCCGTCCGCGAACCACCTGTGAATCAATCAGTTTCCGCTTCGTCGCCCGCGTCATCGTCGTCTTTCATCGAACTGCAAAGCGGTTTGCGCATGCCCTACGTGGAAGCCGGCGAAGGCGAACTGCTGCTGTTCGTGCACGGCTCGCTGTGCGACTACCGCTACTGGCAGCCGCAACTCGCCGGACTGTCGAAGCATTACTGCTGTGTCGCGGTGAGTCTCACGCATTACTGGCCGGTGACCGGCACCGAGCCCGGCCTGCCGTTCAGCTGGAGCGAGCATGCGAACGAAGTGGCCGAATTCATCGACCGTTTCGGCGCGGGACCGGCTCACGTAGTGGGACATTCGCGCGGCGGCTGCGTGGCGTTTCATTTCGCGCGGCGCCATCCTCGGCACGTGCGCACGTTGACGCTCGCTGACCCTGGCGGGCCGTTGCAGATCGCCGGGCGGCCGCCCGCGCGTTTGCCGGAGACGGTCAACGCATTGCGCGCGAAAGCGGCGCAACTGATCGAAGCGGGCGAGGTGGATGCGGGCTTGCAACTGTTCGTCGATTCGGTGAGCCGCCCCGGTTTCTGGGCAATGAGCACGCCGGGTTTTCGCCGGATGGCGACCGACAACGCGCACACGCTCGCGCGGCAATTCCGCGATCCGTTGCCCGCTTACGTGCCCGAGGAAGCGGCCGAAGTGCGCTGCCCGGTTCTGCTGATCGACGGCGAAAAGAGTCCCGACATGTTCCGCCGCACCGCGACCGCGCTGCAATCCTGGCTACCCGATGCGCGCCGCGAAACGGTGCGCGGCGCGTCGCACGGCATGAACCTCGCGCATCCGTCCGCGTTCAATCGCTACGTCGACGAGTTCATTCGTGCGATGAGCGGCAGGTGAGTGCGAGATAAGCCGCCGGCGAGCGCAAAGAGGCTTTGCCGAGTTTCCCGCGGCGATTCACGCGCTGGTTCAGCGGAAACTGCAGCACGAGCCTCTGCACACACGGCTCTTCACCTGACGAACCTCAAGCCTTGCGATGCGCGTCCTTATCGAGCGCCAGTTCCGCTGTTTCGCCGACGAGCCCGTGGTAATACAGGTGCACGCCGATCGCGAGCGAGTCGTTGCGAATTTCGTGGAAGGCTTTCCATGCCTTTACCGGATCTTTGAACAGCAGATAGTGCGCTTCCTGCGAGATCAGATCCGCCACTTCATGCAGACCGTGGCCGTGCAACACGTTCACGAGCGTATCGAGGCTGCGGTGAGTGCGCGCGTCGGTGCGAGGGTAAAGCATATGCAACACCGCCACGTCTTGCGTCTTCAGCGCCGCCGACAACGCGACGACGATGTCCTGATGATTCAGTGCGGTGACGATGTTGTCTTCGTTATGGACGTGATCCGGAAACAGCGTTTCGAGAGAGGCGTTCATCGGGTCCTTCCTGTTCTTCTGACTGATTAAAAAAGCCCGCCGTAGGACGGCGGGCCAAAGACAGCGATGTGTTCGCAGGGGAAGCAAAACACGGATTCAGTATCGCAGAAGGGCCTTGCCGGTGCAGCTTGACTGCGGCAAAACATTGTTGCGATAAGCGTCCCAACTTTCATTTGGCTGGCAGTTCGGAAAGCAAATGTAATGCGTTTGCGCGCGACTCGTTGGCGCGCTTGTGAAGCAACCAATGTTGCGCCAGCCGAGATGGATTGTTGCGGCCATTCGCCGCAATCAATGACCTTTCGGACCGTAGAATGCGAAGCGGAGCCTGAGCATGCCAAGCGGCGACACGACAATCGGGCATGCCGGCACGTGTGCGATGTGAAAGTAAAAGGAATGGGTAGATGAACTCGAAGACACACGCAACGCTGAGTTTTTCCGACAGCGACCAGACCATTGACCTGCCGATCTATCAGGGCACGCTCGGGCCGGATGTCATCGACATTCGCAAGCTGTATGGCCAGACCGGAAAGTTCACGTACGACCCCGGTTTCATGTCGACGGCGGCATGCAATTCCGAAATCACGTATATCGACGGTGACAAGGGCGAGCTGCTGTATCGCGGTTATCCGATCGACAATCTGGCGCAGAACGCCGACTTTCTCGAAACCTGCTACCTGTTGCTCAAGGGTGAACTGCCCAATGCAAAGCAGAAGGAAGAGTTCGTCGATACCGTCACGCAGCACACGATGGTGCACGAGCAGATGCATTTCTTTTTCCGCGGCTTCCGCCGCGACGCGCACCCTATGGCGATTCTGGTGGCGGCGGTGGGCGCGTTGTCGGCGTTCTATCACGACTCGCTGGACATCAATAACCCGCAGCACCGCGAGATATCCGCGACTCGCATGATCGCGAAGCTGCCCACGCTGGTGGCGATGGCGTACAAGTACACGGTGGGTCAACCGTTCGTTTATCCGAAGAACGACCTCTCGTATAGCGCGAACTTCATGCGCATGATGTTCGCCAATCCGGCGGAGGAGTACGAGGTCAACGACGTGCTGGTGCGCGCGCTCGATCGCATTCTGATTCTGCACGCCGACCATGAGCAGAATGCGTCGACTTCGACGGTGCGGCTGGCGGGTTCGTCGGGTGCGAATCCGTTTGCCTGTATCGCGGCGGGTATTGCTTGCTTGTGGGGCCCGGCGCACGGCGGCGCGAATGAGGCCGCGTTGAATATGTTGGAGGAGATCGGCTCGGTCGACAATATCCCTGAGTTCATCGCGAAGGTGAAGGACAAGAACTCCGGCGTGAAGCTGATGGGGTTTGGGCACCGCGTCTACAAGAACTATGATCCGCGCGCGAAGCTGATGCGGGAGACGTGTCACGAAGTGCTCGAAGAGTTGGGGTTGCATGATGATCCGCTTTTCAAGCTCGCGATGGCGTTGGAGAAGATCGCACTCGAGGATGATTATTTTGTTTCGCGGAAGCTTTATCCGAATGTCGATTTTTATTCGGGGATTGTGCAGCGGGCGCTGGGGATTCCTACCGCGATGTTTACTTGTATCTTTGCAATGGCTCGGACTGTCGGGTGGATTGCGCAGTGGAATGAAATGATTGCCGATCCTGAGCAGAAGATTGGGAGGCCGAGGCAGTTGTTTGTCGGGGCCACGCAGCGGGAGGCTTTGGCGGTTGTCAGGCGGTAGGGTTTTTTGCCTGCGCGGCGCTATTGTCTGTGCGCCTGTTGCGTTGGCCTTTCCTTGATTTGTTAGTGGTCTATTAGTGTTGCCCCCGTGTGGGGCGGCACTTACTTTTCTTTGCCGGCCGCGCCCCTGGTTTCCCTGACAGACCCGGGGAAAGGCCAATACAACATAGCGCCGCGCAGGCAAAAAAACCAAAAAACCCTGCACGTCCCGTGCCACCAAAAACGCGAAACTCCCATCTGATAACTTCGTCTGAGGGCGAGCAGACCCTCTACAATCGGAAGCGAGCGGACCTCACCCGGCAGCGCTCGCGGTAGAACGTGAAAGCGAAGCGAACCCATAGGAGCGACCTTGATGCAGCAGCCAGAAGCCCTCGGCGGCCTATCCCACTCGGGCGGAATCGACCACCGCGAACCCGAGCCCGACGGCGCATTCATCCCGACGGAAAACCTCAACGTCGCGGCCGCCACCCAGCACGTGCTGAAGTCGGGCGACACCTTCATCGTCAACGATCCCCTCGGTGATATCACCGGCCACGACGACGGCCTGTTCGTCAACGACACCCGCGTCCTCTCGCAACTGCGCCTCACCTTCGGCGGCCGCGCGCCGTCGCTGCTGTCGGGCAGCGTCAGCAGCGACAACACCTCGTTCACCGCGCATCTGACCAACCGTCCGTTGCCGCCGCTCGGCGGCGACAGCACGCCGGAAGGCGTGATCCACGTCGAGCGCGTGCGCGTGCTCTCGGGCACCGTGCTCAACGAAGCCATCGAACTCACCAACTACGGCACGAGCGACGCCGTGGTGCCGCTGTCCATCTCGTTCGCCAGCGACTTTCGCGACATGTTCGAAGTGCGCGGCCTGAAGCGCGACAAGCAAGGCTGCGTCGAGCCGGTGCGCGTCGAGAACCGCGAGGTGCTGCTCGGCTATCTCGGTCTCGACGACGTGGCGCGCAATGTGCAGATCGCCTTCTCGCCGGAACCGGACAAGCTCTTCGCCGATCGCGCCGACTACACCGTGAAGCTGCCGGCGCAGGCGTGCGTGTCCATCTATCTGTCGGTTGCGGTGCAGGTCGTCGCGAAGGCGGACAAGCCGAGCGCCGGCGTCTCGCAGCCCTCGCATCCGTTGAGCGAAGCCCATCTGTCGCAAATCGACGCGGAGCGCCCGCGCGTGGGCCGCGCCGCGGTGCGCGCGGCGCTGGTCGACGCCCACCTCGTGATGCGTGAACGGCGCCGCGTCACCGCGCGCGTGCGTTCGAGCAATCCGCTTTTCAACGCCTGGATCGACCGCTCGCTCGCCGACCTCGGCCTGCTGACCACCGACCTCGCCACCGGTCCGTATCCCTACGCCGGTATTCCGTGGTTCTCGACGCCGTTCGGCCGCGACGCGGTCATCACGTCCCTGCAGACGCTGTGGCTGCAGCCGCAGTTGGCCGCGGGCGTGCTGCGCTTTCTGGCCGAGCATCAGGCGCGTGAGAATTCGCCGTTTCGTGATGCCGCGCCGGGCAAGATCATGCACGAGATGCGCAAGGGCGAAATGGCCGCCACCGGCGAGGTGCCGTTCGCGCTGTACTACGGCGGCGTCGACACCACGCCGCTCTTCATCGTGCTGGCCGGCGCCTATGCGGCGCGCACGGACGACCTCGCGCTGATCGACGAATTGTGGCCGGCGCTGGAGCGCGCGGCGCAGTGGGTCGCGGGCGTGTGCGACAAGAACCGCTATGGTCTGCTGGACTATCAGCGCGAGTCGGCCGGCGGTCTCGCGAATCAGGGCTGGAAGGACAGCCACGATTCGGTCTTTCATGCCGACGGCCGTTTTCCGGACGGCCCCATCGCGCTCGTCGAAGTGCAGGCGTATGCGAGCGCCGCCTTCGACACGATGGCTCACTTCGCCAAGCTGCGCGGCCTGCACGATCCTGCGACGCACTACAAAGCGCGCGCGAAGCGCATCCGCGAGTGCGTCGAGCAGAAGTACTGGATGGAAGAATCCGGCTTTTACGGCATCGCGCTCGACGGCCACGGCGAACTGTGCCGTGTGATGGCGTCGAATGCGGGCCACTTGCTCGCCTTCGGTCTGCCGACGCGCGAGCGCGGCGAATCGGTGGTGCGCGCGCTCGACTCCGCGCTGTTCCACACCGGCTGGGGCGTGCGCACGCTGGCGGCAAGTCAGTCGAGGTTCAACCCGATGGCGTATCACAACGGCTCGGTCTGGCCGCACGACAACGCAATCTGCGCGCGCGGCCTGTCGCGCTACGGCGGCAAGGCGTCGGCCGTGCGACTGTTGCAGGCGCTGTTCCAGGCGGCGGTCAACTTCGACATGCGCTTGCCGGAGCTCTTCTGCGGTTTCCCGCGTCGGCGCGGCGAGCCGCCCACCGCCTATCCGGTTGCCTGTTTGCCGCAGGCATGGGCGGCGGGCTCGCCGTTCATGATGCTCGAAGCGTGTCTGGGCATCACCATCGACGCGGAGCGGCGCGAAGTGCTGATCGAGCAGCCGATGCTGCCCGAAGGCATCGACTGGCTAGAGCTCGGCGATCTGCGGGTGGGCGATGCGTCGGTGTCGATCACGTTCCGGCGCATCGGCGAGAAGGTCGTCGCCTCGGCGGAACAGGGCGACGTGCGGGTGGTGGCGCTTCTCTAACGCAAGTCGAAACACGCTGGAAGTGCTGTTGGATGCGATGCACCGGGTGGTAACATTTGTTGTCATCCTTCTTGACCGCTTGCCCGGTACATCGCATGCCAGACAGCTTCGACCAGCTTGCCGCCCTGATCCGGGCGCGCTTCTCCGAACTGAGTCCGCAGTTTCAGATGGGGGCGGGTTTCCTGCTCGATCATCCGGACGAAGTCGCGGTCTCGTCGATGCGCAAAGTGGCCGAGCGCGCCCAGGTGCAACCGGCATCGCTGGTGCGTCTGTCGCAGCAACTGGGTTTTCCCGGCTGGAACGAATTGCGCAACCTGTTCGTCGCGCGTGTGCGCACGCGGCCCGAGCCGCTCACGAGCCGCGCGCGTTCCCTCGTCAAGTCTAAAGACGCGCTGGCGAACGATCTGCTGGTCGCGCAACAACACAATCTCGACGTCACCGCCGCGCATAACGGCCGCGTGATCGTCGAGGCGGCACGGCTGTTGCGGCGAGCGCCGCATGTGCATGTGGCCGGTTTTCGCTCGTGTTATGCGGTGGCGTTCGGTCTTGTGTACGGCTACCGGCTGTTTCGTCCGTCGGTGTCGCTGCTCAACGGCGAGGCCGGCACGCTGGAAATGCAACTGCGCACGGTCGAACGCGACAGCGCGACCATCGTGATCAGTTTCGCGCCTTATTCGGTGGAAGCGGCGCGGGTGGCCGAAGCCGCGCTCGAAAAAGGCAGCAAGCTGATTGCGATCACCGACAGCGCTGTCTCGCCGATCGCGTTGAATGCCGATAAGGTGCTGATCTTTTCGCACGAGAGCCCGTCGTTCTTTCCGTCACTGGTGGCAGCCACGGCGATTGCCGAATCGCTGGTCGCGCATCTGCTCGCGCTGGAAGGGGCGGATGCGGTCGAGCAACTCGCCATCGCCGAGCAGTCGCTGCATGCCAAGGGCGCGTACGTGCCTTGAGTTTTCGCATCTGATCCAGTTGTATCAGCTGCGGAGCGTCGTTGCTCCATTTGAGTCCATGTCACGCCGTTTGACAACAAATGTTGTTTAGAAGTATAAATGCGTACCGATTGTTGATTGGGTGCGAGCCGTGGCGTCGAAGCAGGATTTGAATCTTTTTCAGGTGAGCGGTGAGCCGTATGACATCGGCTACCGGCTGGGTGAACTCGCGAAACCGGTGTTCGCCGACTACATGGATCAAAGCAGCGCATGGCGAGCGGTTCGGCGCTGGCGCGGCGATCCGTTCGTGCAGCAGTTGCGTGACGCGGCTCAAGCGCACTTCCCGGCGCTGCTGGTTGAACTCGACGGCATGGCGGCAGGACTGGGCTGGTCGGCGGAAGATGTGTTTCTCTGGAACTGCCGGGGCGAACTGATTCATAACGCGCCGGACGGTTGCACCACCTTGGCTGCCGTCGAAGGCGGCGCGGGTTTCATCGCACACAACGAAGACGGCGATCCGTTTCTGCGCGAGCGCTGCTCGCTGGTCGAGGTGCAACCCGCCAGCAAGCCTGGGTTCGTGAGCTTCTATTACCCAGGATCGCTACCCGGTCACACTTTTGCTGCCAGCCGCGCCGGTCTCGTGCAGGCGATCAACAATCTGCGGATCCGCGTGCCCGCGGTGGGCGTGCCGCGCATGATCCTCGCGCGAGCGTTACTCGATGCACGCTCGCTCGACACAGCGCTGCACATCTTGCGCAGCGTACCCGCTGCGAGCGGTTTTCATCACACGCTCGGTTGTGCGGGCGATACACGTCTCTTCAGCGTCGAAGCCAGTGCGCGACGATGTTCGGTGCAAGCGGTGTCGAGTATCGCCGGCCATGCGAACCATATGATTCATTCGGGCTGCGAAGCCGAAGCGCAGATCGTCACCGACTCCTCGCGTGACCGGCAGCTGCGTGTGGATGCGTTGTTGCCGACGATCGCCCGCCCATTGAACCGCACCGCATTGCTCGACGTGTTGCAAGACCGCGCGCCATCAGGCTTGCCGATCTACCGCGACGACCCGCTCGATCCCGACGATGAGAACACGCTCGCCACCGCGCTCTTCGAAATCGGCAGCGCCGGTGTGTCGATGAAAGTCTACCGGCAGGGGCAATGCGCGTTCGACACCTTCGTCGCGCGCACAACACCTGAGCGGGCCGACGTCTGAGCGACGGCTGCAACAAAAAGGAAACCGACAACCATGTCCACCGTATTTCATCGTTCACCGAAACAGTCGCTGCCTGTGGCCGTCGCGGGCGACGGCATCGAAATCATCGATGCTGCCGGCAAGCGCTATATCGACGCGTCCGGCGGCGCGGCCGTCTCGTGTCTCGGCCACAGCAACCAGCGCGTGATCGACGCCGTCAAGCGGCAGTCGCAACAATTGCCGTACGCGCATACCTCGTTCTTCACCACGGAGCCCGCCGAGGAACTCGCCGACCGGCTCGTGGCGAGCGCGCCGCAAGGGCTCGAGCACGTGTACTTCGTGTCCGGCGGTTCGGAGGCGATCGAGGCCGCGCTGAAACTGGCGCGTCAATATTTTGTAGAGAAGGGCGAACTGCAGCGCCGCCATTTCATCGCGCGCCGTCAGAGCTATCACGGCAATACGCTGGGCGCGCTGGCGATCGGCGGCAACGCATGGCGGCGTGAGCCGTTCCTGCCGATCCTGATCGAAGCGCATCACGTGAGCCCGTGTTACGCGTATCGCGAGCAGCGCGCCACCGAAACCGAAGAGGCATTCGCGCAGCGCCTCGCCGACGAACTCGAACAGAAGATCCTCGAACTCGGCGCCGACACGGTGGCCGCGTTCGTCGCGGAAACGGTGGTGGGCGCGACGGCCGGCGCGGTGCCGCCGGTGCGCGAGTACTTTCGCAAGATTCGCGCGGTGTGCGATCGCTACGGTGTGCTGCTGATTCTCGACGAAATCATGTCGGGCATGGGCCGCACCGGTTATCTGTACGCGTGCGAGGAAGACGGCATCGCGCCGGACATTCTGACCATCGCCAAGGGACTCGGCGCCGGCTATCAGCCGATCGGCGCGACGCTCGTGAGCGACCGGATTTACCAGACGATCGTCGGCGGCTCGGGCTTCTTTCAGCATGGTCATACGTATATCGGCCATGCCACAGCGTGCGCAGCGGCGCTCGAAGTGCAACGCGTGATCGCGGAAGACAACCTGCTGCCGAACGTGCAGGCGCGCGGCGAACAGTTGCGCGGCCTGCTGCGCGAGCACTATGCGCGGCATCCGCATATCGGCGACGTGCGTGGACGCGGGCTCTTTGTCGGCATCGAACTGGTCAAGGACCGCATCAGCAAAACGCCGTTCGACCCCACGCTGAAACTGCATGCGGCGATCCGGCGCGAAGCGTTCGCGCGTGGTTTGATGGTGTATCCGATGGGCGGCACGGTCGACGGCAAGATCGGCGATCATGTGCTGCTGGCGCCGCCGTTCATCTGTACCGCGCGCGACATCGGCGAAATCGTCAGCCGGCTTGCCGATGCCATTGATGGCGCACTCACCGCCGTTTGAAAACAGCCCCCTACGTCCCGCGAGACCGATGATGACCGAGCGTTTGCCTCACTTCGAACTGTCCGACGCCACGCCGGAACAAAAGGCGGTTCTGGACGAGATTTTGTCCGGACCGCGCGGTAATCTCAACGGTCCGTTTCTCGGCTGGATCCACAGTCCGGAACTCGCGCAGCAGGCGCAGCGCCTGGGCGCGTTCTGCCGCTATCGGACCGGCTTGCCGCTGCGCCTGTCGGAACTGGCGATCCTGGTAACGGCGGCGCGCTGGCAGGCGCAGGCCGAGTGGTACATCCACTATCCGATCGCGTTGGAAGCGGGCGTGGCCGAAGCGGACGCCGAGGCGATCCGCCAAGGGCGGCGCCCGGCCTTCGCGGAGGCCGACGACGCGCTGATCCACGACTTCGCGAGTGAACTGCACGACACCAAACGCGTGTCGGATGCGACCTACGCGAAGGCCGTCGAGCGCTTCGGGCATCAGGTGGTGATCAACCTGGTGGGCTTGCTCGGCTACTACGCGTTGGTCGCGATGACGCTGAACGTATTCGGCATGCGGGCGGTAGGGCAGGACAGCTTGCCGTTCGCCGAGTAGCGCTGAGCAGCATTCGGCACCGTCACGACGCCGACGCACGGAAGCGCCTATGATGAAGTTCGGTCCACGCCCGCGCCCACCGCGCGCCGCGCGAGACTCGCGACCCATGCCGACACCGCGGAACATCCGGGCGGGACCGTTGCGGCGGGCATCGTATCCGGTCGCGGAGCGCGTTAAGCAGGGCACAACAGGAGAGAGCGATGAAGCGCAAGGCATCAGCAGTCTGGCAAGGCGGACTGCAAGACGGCAAGGGCTCGATTTCCACCGACAGCGGCGTCCTCAAGGAGACCCAGTACTCGTTTTCGACACGCTTCGCGGACGGCATCGGCACGAATCCCGAAGAGCTGATTGCGGCTGCGCACGCGGGGTGTTTCTCGATGGCGCTGTCGGCGGAACTCGGCAAGGCCGGCATCACGCCCGAACGTATCGGCACGACGGCCACCGTCACGCTCGACAAGGAGGGCGGCGGTTTTGCCATCACGGCCGTGCATCTGGACGTGGCGGTGAAAATCCCCGGCGGCGACAAAGCCGCGTTCGACAAGGCCACCGCGGACGCCAAGGCGGGTTGTCCGGTTTCCAAGGTCCTGAACGCCACGATCACGATGGACGCGAAGCTCGAAACCTGAGTTCGCGCTTTTCTCAGGCTGCCGACGCAATGCGGCCGGCGCGCGGGGCGGAACCCGCCGCCGGCTTTTACCCGTTGACCGGCATTCTCAACGATCCGCCAGTGCGCCGCGGTCATGCGCCGGGCCCGGTCGTCTTCCATGGAACCGCAGATGACAACGCAATCCGAAAAAGCACGGCAATTCCGCTCGTATCACGCCGCCGGCGAAGCCTTCATCATCCCGAACCCGTGGGACATCGGCAGCGCGCGGCTGCTCGCCTTGGCCGGCTTCAAGGCGCTCGCCACCAGCAGCGCGGGCTACGCGTTTTCGCGCGGCTTGCCGGATAACGCCATCGGCCGCACGCAGATGATGGTGCATCTCGGCGAAATCGCCGGCGCCACCGATTTGCCCGTCAGCGCCGATCTGGAGAACGGTTTCGGCGACGCGCCCGAAGACTGCGCCGAAACCATCACACAAGCGGCGGCGGCGGGCGTGGTCGGCGGCTCGATCGAGGACGCGACCGGCCGCGCCGACGAACCGATCTACCCGTTCGAGGCCGCCGTGGAGCGCGTGCGCGCCGCGGTCGAAGCGGCCCGCGCGCTGCCGTTTCCGTTTACGCTCACAGCCCGCTCGGAAAACTACCTGGTGGGCCGGCCCGACCTCGACGATACGATCCGGCGTTTGCAGGCCTACCAGCAAGCCGGCGCGGACGTGCTCTACGCGCCCGGTTTGAAGACGCGCGAAGAGATCGCCGCCGTGGTCGGCGCGCTCGAACGGCCGGTCAATGTATTGATGGGTCTGCAAGGCGTGCTGCTCAGTTTCGACGAACTGCAGGCGCTGGGCGTGCGCCGCGTCAGCGTGGGCGGCTCGCTCGCTCGTGCCGCGCTGGGCGCGTTTCTGCGCGCGGCGCACGAAATGCGCGATCACGGCACCTTCAATTACTCGAAAGACGCCGTCAGCGGCAACGAAATCAACCAGCTGTTTACCACGGCCGCGCAGAAGTGGCAGAAGCCGCATTGACACAGGCTCACGCGGCGGTCTACGAAAATTCGGGTTGCTTTGTTGAACGGTTAGTCATAATATCCGTGATATGAAGTCATCCGGCAACTCCAGGCAACCGGCAAAGCAATCGTCGAAAAAAGCGGGCGAGGTGTGTGCTCGGGGCCGGCCGCGCGAGTTCGATACGGATACCGTCTTGAAGAGCGCGAGCCAGGTTTTCTGGAACCACGGCTACCACGCCACCTCGATCGACGACCTGTGCAAGGCTACCGGCCTGCTGCGCGGCAGTCTGTACGGCGTATTCGGCGACAAGCACGGCATGATGCTGGCCGCGCTGGATCATTACGCTGAAGGCTCGGTGGCGCGCCTCGCCGAGCGGCTCAACGCGCCGGTCCCGCCGGAAGAGGCGCTGCGCAACGCTTTACTGCATTACGCGAGAGTCGCATGCGCGCTGACCGGCGAGCGCAGCTGCTTCATCACCAACACCACGCTGGAAATGCAACCCGGCGACGAGGAATTGCGCACCCGCGTCGCCTCGATCCAGCGGCGCATGGCGACTTTGCTGGCGGCCTCGGTGATTCGCGGCCAGGCGGGCGGCGCATTCAATTCGGCACTCGACGAAAAAGCCGCCGGCGATTTCCTTTTGTGCGTCATGCAAGGTCTGCGCGTATTGGGGCGGGTCGCCCATAAGGAAGACGCGCTCACCGGAATTGTGGACGTCGCCATGCGCGCGCTCGTCTAATTTTTTTGCCGAATTTTTGAATGATCAGTCATGAATAGTCAAGCGATCAAGCCCGCTCCGGCGGCATCCATTGAATGCGAGGGTAGGCGGGCTGGTGCAGTTGCCTGCCCGAACAAAGTCGCCGCAAACGCAGCGGCAGCGCCGGAAAAGGCCGCGCCGCGCTTCGAGCGCCAGGGGCTCGCGCTTGCCGTGCTGTTCGTCGGCGCCTTTCTTGCGCCGCTCGACTATTTCATCGTCAACCTCGCGCTGCCGTCGATTCACACGGGCCTGAACGCCACCGACGCGCAGTTGCAGCTCGTCGTGTCCGCCTACGCCTCCGTGTACGCGGTGCTGCTGATCACGGGCGGCCGCCTCGGCGACCTGTTCGGCCGCCGTCGCATGTTCATGACGGGCATGGCGGCATTCGTGGTCGCCTCGGCGCTCTGCGGCTTCGCGACAAGCGGGCACATGCTGGTGATCTCGCGGATCGTGCAAGGCATGGCGGCGGCGATCATGGCGCCGCAAGTGCTCGCGACGATCCGCGCGGTCGTCCCGCTGCATCGGCAGACCAAGGTGATGAGCCTTTACGGCTTCGTGTTCGGGTTGTCGTCGATCGTCGGCCAGCTCGGCGGCGGCGCGCTGATCACGTATCACCCGTTCGGGCTCGACTGGCGCATCATCTTTCTGATCAACATCCCGATCGGTATTGCCGCGTTTATCGGCACGTGGAAGTTCGTGCCGGAAAATCAGCCGGCCACGCACACCGGCATCGACCTGAAGGGCGTGGCGCTGCTCTCCGCCGTGCTGCTGCTGGTCATCTACCCGATGACGCACGGCCGCGAGGCCGGCTGGCCGGTGTGGACCTTCGCGATGTTCGCGCTGGCGGTCCCCGTGTTCGCGCTGTTCTTGGTGACCGAGCGGCGCGTGGAGAACCGCGGCGGCCATCCGCTGGTCGACCTGCAGTTGTTCCGCAATCCGGCCTTCGCGCTCGGCCTCGTGCTCGCGTTCCTGTTCTATTGCAATAGCGCGTTCTTCCTGACCTACGGGATCTTTCTGCAAACCGGCCTGCACTGGAGTCCGCTTGCCTCGGGCGTCGCGATCATGCCGTTCGCGATCGGCTTCGTGGTCGGTCCGCTGACTTCGCCGGCGGTGGTGAAGCACATCGGCGGCCATGTGCTGACGCTCGGTTTTTCGATGATGACGGTCGGCTTCACAATCACCGGATGGTCCGCGACTCAGGCCGGCGCGCCGGATCTGCTGTTCTATTGCGGGCTGGTGTGCGCGGGTGTCGGGCATGGCTTGCTGCTGCCGTCGATCATGCGCATCGTGCTGCTGGAAGTCGCGCCGGAGAAGGCGGGGCTGGCCTCGGGCGTGGTGTCGTCGACCCTGCAGATCGGCTCGGCGTTCGGTACGGCGGCGATCAGCGGCGCGTTCTTCGGCGCGATCGGCGGCCATGCGACGCCGGATGCCTACGCCCATGCGTTCCAGCTAAGCCTCGCGATCAACGCGCTGCTGATGCTGGTGTGCATCGGTTTGAGCGTGCTGCTGGTACGGCATCAGCAATTTGTACTGCGCCGCGCCGCACGGGCAGTTTGAAAATACCGAATGTGTAATCGTTTTCAACATTGCAGCGGAAATTATTATGTGCTTTAAACAAAGATGCATTTTAGTCATGCTGCATTTGCCGGTGATTTAGTCGTTCACAGGTAATTTCAGATTTGGCCGGGATTGGAATAAACCCTTGCGGTCGAGCCGTTATGATTTTTATATGACGAAAAGTGCGCCGCATTTTCTACTTGCGGAGTTGTTGTGCCGCAGTAAATCCTGCGATCGTGCGGTGCCGCACAGAGCGCGGCCCGGCGGCGCATTGAAGGGTTTCCCCGGTTTCATCCCCGAGGCTTCGCATGCGATACTCATTCCATTGCCGATGAAAACGGTATCT
>Ga0137385_10000558_pt1 | contig 30125 bp, 13 predicted proteins | sample SagtaG_FD_104921 | JGI IMG/M metagenome (GOLD analysis project Ga0137385, IMG submission 104921) | Vadose zone soil microbial communities from Sagehorn Ranch, Mendocino, California, USA - Sage2_R_80_16 metaG | ecosystem: Environmental > Terrestrial > Soil > Vadose zone | place: USA: California... | reverse complement strand
GCGACACGTGCGCGTCTTCCGTTGCCGCTCTCTGGGGGCCTGCTGGGCCCGAACGCACTGGTCAGGACCACCCCACTGGGCTCACGCGGGGGTTACATCACCCACGGGAACCTGAGGAGTCCCGGATTTCAGGGGTGCTCGACTTTTCGACCGGCGTTTCTCAGCCGCCGGGTGTTCGAGTTTTCAACCGGCGTTCATAGGTGTACCGCCGATGACTCCAGGGCCCGAGATGAGGGTCCGGACAGATGTAGAACCCAATGGCCGAGGTGTCGATGAGGGCCGGGGGTCCTCCCATCATGGAGGATCACCACCTCGCCGGTCTCCGGAGGGGAAACTTTCCCGCGTTCTGGGACTACCAGTGGGACTCCCAGACCGAGAGTCAAGTGCGACGCCCGATTCCTCCGCACCATCCAGCATCCCCAGCACCGCCATGAGAGGACGCGTCGGCACGAGCAGGCGCCCTCCTACCCTGATGGCGGGGATCCCCTGGGAACCCTTGGTGGCGATGAAGCGCCGGGCCTGCTCGTAGGCAGTTCCTCTGCCCACGCCGATGACAGCTGCGGCCTGGGTGACCGTGAGCGTCGCTCGGGTCCGAAGGAAGTCAGCGGGGGCAGTTACCGCGTCGTCGAGGCTGTGCTTCTGGGTGCGACTCATGCTGTCGGGAACCCTTCCATGCCAGCACCGCTGGCTTGAATGGGTCGACGCTTTGTGTGGCCAGATAGGGTTCATTCATGGAAAAGCCGCGACTCCCCTGGGGGTTCTCGGACGTAGCCTTCTGGGACACGGAGTTCCCGGGCCTCCCCGGATGGCAGATCAAGATGGTGTTCGTGGGGACCGCCGATCCGTACGCCGAGGTCCTTGAGCGAGGAGAGCTTCGCCTCTGGCAGTTGCACATCACTCCGCTGAGCGGAGGTGGACCTACCCCTGAACTCACCGCGAGGGCCCTGGGTCATCTCCGGCTCGGTCGGCTCGTGACCCAGGCAGTAGAAGCTATTCAGGGTTCCTGGCAGGATCGAATCCGCTACACGCCAAGGCCTCCGGGAAGGCCGCGTCTAGACGAGGAAGAACGAATCAAGCGGCTCACGCCCATCGCGCAGCTGTACTTGCATGGCGTAGCTCATGGACCTGCACCTCTTCAGTGGATGGCGAAACAGCTCGGCCCTGGCCACGGTGTGCCGAATCTGAAGAGACTTCTGGAGGAGGCCAGACACCATGATTTGCTTACTGGCAGGTCCAGCCACGGCCGGCGCGAGCGAGGCCTTGCGCTGCCACCTGGCCTTCCCACCCTGAATTCGGTTCGGTCTAGCGCCCGACGTGTGCTGAGAGGGATGGAGCCATGACTTTTTCTTGGGGGTACCTGCCAGCCCTGAGGCTCCGCCTGATCAACGCTGATCAACAGACCAGCCAGTAGTGGACGGACTGGGCGACACTATCTGATACCGTCCGGTAGCCTCTACCAGGGACAATGCCTATTTCGCCTGGTCATAGAAACCTCGTGGACTGACTCTGGATCAGTTAGTCCTGGTTCGAATCCAGGCGGGCCAGCAATCGAACAGGCGCTCAGGAACGCTCCGGACCGCGGATGTCCACGATGCGGAGAGCTTTGGCGCGCAGGCGGTCCGAGAACTCCTCCCATCCGACTTCCGCGCCGTCCCGGCGATGGAAGATCTCGAAGTGGCACGTGGCGGACCCGGAGGGGATGGTGGTCCGGAACGCCACGTCGAAGTCCTCCCAGCCCAGGCGGCGGCGGGCCGCGTCGAGCATCCCCTGGACGAGGTAGCGCTGCACCCGGCAGTCGAAGGCACCGTAGACGTCCTCGTGCGGGCAGTAGTGGATGTCGAAGTCCGCGCCCTCCTCGGTCAGGGCGGGTCGTTCCACGGAGGCGTAGCAGACCTCGTTGACCCACGACGCGAACAGGCTGGCCACCTCGTTCGGCGCGAGGTCGGGCGGGATCTCGACATCGTCGACCATCTCCGTGGCGATGCGGTCGCCCACCCGGCGGAGGGCGTCGCGGGCCAGGTCGTGGCCGTCCGCGCCGAACCGGTCCTCCAGCGCCTTGAGCAACTCGATCAAGCCCACGGCCATCATCTGCCCCCACACGAAGGTCGCAGCCGGGTCGTAGTCCGGGTTGGCCAGGGCCTTGGACCGGAACCCATCGACGGCCTGGGCGAACGGCCAGCGGAGGGTCAGGCGTTCGCGACGGCGGCCCCATGGAAGGGATTCGGCTCCGTTGGCGCTGGCCTCGGGATGGGGACGGACAGGCGTGCCGGTCCAGGCTCGGTCGCTCATCAGCGGGTCCTCTCGTGGGTTGGCGTGCCAGCATGGAACAGGCCCGCCGGCACGGGCAACCGGAACCCCTCAGCCGATCGGTTCGAGATGGACTGCCGCGGAACCGGCCAGGACGGTCATCACCAGGTCGTCCTGCCGCCGCCACCATCCGGCGAACGAGCGGTCGTCCGCGGCCTGCCGAACACTGACGGGGCCCCATGTCGATCCATCCCCGTCCAGGGCATCCACCTCCACCGAACGCGTGTCGACCCGGAGCCCCGTGCGAAGCGCTTTGAGCGCGCTCTCCTTGGCCGACCACACCAGGGTGACCAGCACGTCCCGCTCCCCCGCAGGGACGCCGTCGATCAGCTGGACCTCCGCCGGAGTGAAGTAGTCCCGGACGAACGCGTCGCTCCGGGGCTCGACGGCTTCCAGGTCACACCCCAACGACGCGTCCGACCCGGCCACCGCGCACAGGGCGTTTCCGTCCCGGTGCGAGATGGAGATGGCCACTCCGGCGGGCAGGCCGTCGACCAGGGCCTCGGGCGCGCCGTCGCCGGCCGCAACGACCTCGACCGCCGTCGGCTCGGGCCCGCCCAGGAACGCAGCGACCGCTCGCTTCGCCGTCCACCGGCCGAGCCGCCAGTCCGAGCGCCGCTTCGGGAACCGCAGGCCGGCCTGTACGTCCCGCTCGCCCGCCGACAGCCAGCCGTCGCCCTCCGGCACATCGGCCGCGCCCACCAGCAACCAGCCCACCCTCACGACCCCTCCATCTCCCGGCGCATCCCCCGTTCCACCGCGTCGATCAGGTACGGACGAAGCGTCTCCACCGGGATGATCCGGTGCACCGATCCCACCTCCTGGGCCCGCTGGACGGTGTGGACGTGGTCGAACTCGTCGGCCACCTGGCCGAGCTTCTCCGTGCGCACCGCCTCGGTCACCTCCAGCAGCCGCGCCCGCAGCGCCGCCGCGTCCGCCTCCCCCGCCGACGCGAGCCGCTCCTTCGCCTCCTGGACCCGAGGGTCGGCATCTGTCCGCGCGTCGACCTCGCGGGAGAACACCACCGCGGCGGCCGGGGCGCCCCCGATGACCGACGCGTAGGAGCCCTCCAGGGCCGCGATCTCCATCTGCTCGTTCAGCGCCGCGGAGAACACCACGAACGCGCCGCCGTGATAGCGCGAGACCACGCAGAACACCATGGGGCCGCGGAAGTTCACCACAGCCCGGCCGATCTCCGCGCCGTACTCCAGCTGAAGGTTGCGGAGCGACTCCGGCGAGCCGTCGAATCCCGATAGGTTGGCCAGCACCACCACCGGCCGGTTGCCGCTGGCCGAATTGATGGCCCGGGCGATCTTCTTCGACGACAGCGGGAACAGCGTGCCGGCGGTCCAATGGTCCGGCCCGTCGGCGGCGGGCGTGCCGTAGCGAGGAAGCGGGCGCGACTCGATGCCGAGCAGGCACACCGGCATCCCCCCCAGGTGGGCGTCCCACACCACGCCGATCTCGGCGTCCCGCATCCCGCCCCACCGCTCCAGCGGCTGGTGGTCCTGGTCCGAGACGGCGCGCATCACGCTTCGCATGTCGAAGGGCTTCTTCCGGCCCGGGTTGGCCTGGTCGGAGAACACCTCGCCGATGGACCGGAAATCGGCGGCCGCGTCGTGCAGCTCGAACGACCGAACATCGCGGTCGCCCGGATCGGTGGTGGCCACCCGCCGCGGGAACCGCTCCCCCGGCGCCACGTACGTATGGTCGTAGTGGCGAAACAGGATCCGGCAGGCCTGGTGGAGGTCGCGCGCCCAGTACTGGGCCTGCCCGTTCGGTCCCATGACCCGGTCGAAGCCGCCGATGCCGAAGTTGTCGGCCGCGGACACGCCGCCCGAGTAGTCCAGGGCCTGTTTCCCGGTGAGGACCATCGCGCTCTCGGGCGTCATCACCAGGATGCCGCGGGTGTGCATGAGCATGGTGGCCTCGGCGTTCCAGTAGGGCTGGGCGCCGACGTTGATGCCGGCCACCACCACGTTCACCTCGCCGCCCGCCTGGGTGAACTCGATCAGGCGCCGGAGGACCCGGCCGATCCAGTCCATGTTCTCGGTCCCCGAGTCCATGGAGATCTTCGCCCCCGCCGACAGGGCGAACCACTCCAGCGGGACCCCCAGGCGGCCGGCCAGGTCCAGCGCCTCCACGATGCGGCGGCACTCCGGCTCGGCCAGCGCCCCGAGGGCCCGGGTCGGGTCGCCCAGCAGGGCCACCCGGGTCATCCCCTCCGGATGCGCCTCCGTCCGGTTGGAGATCAGCCCGACCACCAGGTTCGCGGTGTTCTGGCCGTACGGACGGTCCACCGGCACCAGCCGGCCCTCCGGGTCCAGGTCGTGCTCGACGAACTCGCCTGGCGGGAAGGCTCCCTGAGCTCCCTCCTGCGGAGTGAGCATGCGGATCAGCTCGTACGGGTAGGTCACACCCCGCTGCCGCGCCCCGACCACCTTCTGCTGGTACTCGGTCAGCGGGGCGATGGGCTCGGGGGCGGGGTCCGCGATGCGAAGGGACAGGCCCTGCCCGACGGGGTTCGACACGTGCATAACCCGGTCCCGCAGCTCGCCGGTCTCCGGGTCGCGCATCCGCGCCACGACCACCACCTTCTCCAGCCCCAGCCCGTCGGCCTGGGGGGCCAGGCGTTGGACGATCCCGAACAGCTCCAGCGGGGTCAGATCGACCGGCGGCCGGACGGAGAGCACCACCCGGTTCCACTGGAGCCGTCGTCCCGCCGGCCGGTGCGACTGGTGCAGGCGGATGGCCTCGTCGGCCTCGGTGAGCATGCGTTCGAGGTGCGGCAGCTGGACCACCCGGCCCCGGTCATCCCGAACCGGCGTCAGGTCTCGCACCTCGGCCAGGGCGAACAGGCGCTCGTCCTTCGGGTTCTCCCTCCCGACACCGCGGAACAGGTACACGTCCTCCACGGACGGCAGCCGTTCGATGCGGAAGTTCGACAGGCGCCACAGCTGGAGGCGCTTGCCCATCATGGGATGCAGCCCGCGGTACAGCGCCTCCTCGGTGTATCCGCCGTCCCCCGGGCGAAACGTGAAGTGCTCGGTGGCCGCAGCGTCGAGCGCGCTTCCCGTCCCTGCCGCGGCCACCACGATCCGGCGAAGCCGCCGGGGGAACGCGACGCCGTTCAGGACGGCCGCGATGTCGCTCGCGGTGCGGTCGGGATCGCCCGCCGAAGCGCCCTCTCCATCTCGCCACAGGTAGTAGTCCGTGATGACGTCATGTCCCGGAGGAGCGTCGGCGACGAACGGAACCAGGGACCGCGCCGCCGCCTCCAGGTCGTCGCGGAGGGCGAAGACGGCGGCGAGACTGATCCGCGTGCCGTCGTGGTCGTACTCCACGGTGGCCACCGGGCGGCCCTGCACGGTGGCCGTCCGGACGTTCTCGATCGGGCGGATCCGGTAGTACCGGCGGACCAGCGCCTCCAGCAGCACCTCGCCCACCTCCCCCTCGGCCCCCTGGAGCAGGGACATCAGCAGGCCCTTCAGGGGCTGCGGGCACTCCACCAGCGCTTCCACGTGCTGCGCGCGGTCGGGCCCGGTGGGATCGGCGGCTAGGGCGATCAGGTGCCCTTCGATGCCGGCATAGACCTCGTCACGAACCCGCTCCGCCACGGGCTGGTCGAACAGCCGGTAGCGCAGCTCACGGGCCAGATCGGCCACCCCGGGGTTCCGGCGTTCCGCGGCGGCGATCACGCGGTCCAGCAGGGCCCGGGATCCCGGGCCCACCAGCGGCCGGATGGCCTCCACATGCTCGAGGCGGCGGTCGAGGATGGACATGATCGGCCCCACCTGGAGGTCGGCCCGTTGGAGCGACCGGTGGATGCGGTACACGCCTTCCTCCAGCGCCGGCGTCCGGGCCAGGCTCTCCACGCCGTGGTGGCGGAGAGCCCTGGCCAGCCCCAGCAGGAAGGTGGCCGGCAGGAGCCCGTGGTCCGGATCCAGGGACCGGAGGTACGTGAGGAAGTGCTCCTCCGACGCGTGGGCCTGTTCGCCCTCCTCCTCGCCCGACGGGATCGCCGCCAGCGCCGAGACGTCCGCGAAGGACTCCAGGACCTCCTCCTCCCCGCGGAGCACCTCGGGATCATCCGGCGTCAGCCCGCGGCAGACGGTCCGCCAGCCCTGGCCAAGCCGTCTGACCTGTTCCGGCTCGACGTCGTACCCGAGGACCAGGCGCCGGAGGTCGTCCAGGTGGCGGCGGCAGGCGCCGGCCTGCTTCGCTTCCTTCGGTTCGGCCAGGGACCGGAAGGAAACGCGATCGAGCCCTTCCACTGCGGGCTCGGGAAGGCTGGACGGGGAGAGCCGGACCAGCGGCGCGGCGGTGTCCACCTGCATCCCCGTCCGGGCCAGGACCTCCCGCACGGTCCCCGCCACGGGGGCCTGGACGGCCATCTCCATCTTCATGGCCTCCAGGACCATCAGGACCTCACCGGCCTCCACCTGGTCCCCCGGCCGTGCCGGGACCGCCACCACCACCGCGGGGGCCGGTGCCGTGACCACCTCGGTGTCGTCCCGACGGATCCGATAGGACTCCCGGCCTGTTTCGACGAGGAAGCCTCCGTCCTCCACCGACACGACCGCAGGAACGCGCTCGCGGGGATGCACCAGCAGCCGCTGGAACGGGCCCAGGCGCTCCACCCGGAACGAGACCGTGGAGCCGTCGACGCCCGCCCCGTACTGGCCTGGGCCCAGCTGGAGGATCCGCAACCGATAGGTTGCGTCGCGCTCGCCCAGGACCACCGTCCGCCCCGCGCCACCCGCTGATTGGGGACGCCCCCGAGCCGCGGATTCCAGGAACCCGGCCCGGTCCCGGGCCACCTCGTCGTCGTGGACCTCGACGGCCGCCATCAGCAGCGCGGCGCCGGCGTGTCGCCGGGGACCGCCGAGCGGATCCAGCGAGCGGATCCACGAGGCGTCCGCATCGCCCGCTGCCACCTCGGGACGGTCCAGGACGTCGAGCAGGAGGGTGCGATTGGTGGCGCGGCCGCCGATCACCACGGAGCTCTCGGAAAGGGCCCGGCGGAGCCTGGCCAGCGCCTCGGGCCGGTCCCTCCCCCACGCCGTGATCGACGCCAGCGTCGGGTCGCTCCCGGCCAGGAGCCGTTCGCCCTCGGCCACGGCCGTATCCACCCGGATGCCCGGGCCGGCGGCGAACCGGACGAGGTCGATCGTCGCCCCGGTCCCCCCGGTACCCCCCGCCTCGAGCCCGCCCCCGGGGTCGCCCACACTGACCACCGCGGTCACGGCGTGTCCGAACGTCGTCGGCGGGACCGGCAGGAGGTCACCCGCGGCCAGCCCCAACTCCGCCTTCACCAGGTCGATCCCGGTGGCGGCCTCGGTGGCGGGGTGGCCGGGGCCGATCCCCGGGAGGACGCGGCCGGTGGCCATGGTGCCGTCCTTGGGCACGAACCACGTCTCGACGGTCCCGGCGCCGCGCAACCCGATCTCGCGGCAGGTGGCCGTGGCCGCCCGGCGGATCGCATCCTCCTGCTCGGGCGAGAGCACCGGGCAGGCGGATTCCTCGAGCACGGCGCCGGCGTCCGCGCCGGCTTCGGATGGGGTGACCAGCGTGGCGTCCCGGACCCCGACCACCACGACCCCGCCCGCGCCGTCGGCCAGCACGGCCGCGAGCAGGCGCCGCGCTCCTTCCAGGGGGCGCGTCGCGCCGGCCGGGGGCTCCGCCCGGGACCCCGCCCGCGCCTCGGAGAGGAGGGTGACCTCCAGCCGGTGGCACGCCTCCGCGAATTCCTGAGCGCCCGCCAGCGGCCCCCACCCGGTCCACACGGCGTCCGGGCGGATCGCCTCCAGCGCCGCCCGCAATGACTCGAGGTCGGCGGCGCGCGGCGACAGCCCGGAGACCTCGACCCCACGGTCCGCCTCCCGCACGAAGAGCGCGTCGCGGTCCGCGGCGCCGTGCAGGACCACGGCCTCCGTGGGGCGCGACCCCGGCGGGAGCTCGGCGTTCCATTCGCGGACGGCGCGGATCAGCCGGAGGGCCCCCGCCCCCCGGTCCGCGATGGCGATCGTGGCGAACGGCGGCCGGCCGCCCCCGGCCCCGCGCATCACGACCCCCGCACGATGGCCAGGATCTCCGACGTGGCGAACCCCGGAAGCTCCACCGTCCGGTACCCATCCAACCGGGCGTGGACGTTCCCGGCCTCGTCGCGCACCTCGGCGTCGAAGCGATCTCCTTCGGCGGCCGGAGTGACCAGCGCCACGAGGCGCCCGTCCGGTGTCGCCGGTGCGGCGGGGAACCGAACCCGGTCGAACCCCTCGGGCAGCGCGAACCGGCCCATGGCCCCGATCTCCCACATGCCCGCCGTCTGGAAGCACAGCTCGAGCAGGCGCGGCGACGTTGCCAGCGGGGCGGCCGCCGACTCGTGGTCGGGAGGCAGATCGCCGGACAGCAGGCCGATGGCCGGCTCCGGCCACACCTGCTCCAGCACCTGGAACGCCGGCCCGTGGAAATACACGCGGTAGATGTCCGTCGCGGCCACGGAGCGACCCGCTGCGGGCACCCCGAGCGGGTCGGCCGGCTCAGCAGGTGCCTTCGTTCCCGGCGACAGGCGAACCCGGCCGGTGAAGTGCACCGTGCGTTGCGGGTCGGGCTGGTTCGGAAGGGTCCGCGTCCCGACCAACCGGCAGCTCGCCACCACGTGCTCCCCGTCCGCGCAGAACTGTGCCTCCACGGTGAACGTCCGTGGCTCGTCCCGGTAGAACTTGAACGGTGCCAGGAACCGGACGTCTTCCACGGCCTCCACGTGCCAGCTGGGAAGGGGAAGCACGGCGGCCTCCGCGAACGCCTCCACGCCCATGACCCCCGGCATCACGGGCACGCCGTCGATGCGGTGGTGATCCAGGAACGGCTGGGCGGTGGGGTCGAGCGTGGTCGTCACCACCAGGCCGCCGAAGATGCCCGGCCCCGTCGCGTCACCGACCAGCGGCGAGGCGCCGTGCCACGCCGACGGATCGAGGCCCCCGTCCTCGTCCCATTCGTCGACCAGCACGCCCAGTCGTCCGCCGATCACCACCTCGCCTCCGCCCCCCACGGTGAGCTCCCGGCGGATCACCGGGATGCCCACCTCGGGAGGCAGCATGTCGATGCCGGCCAGCTCCATCATCTTCGGGATGGACCCGCGGCTGGCCATGCCGATCCCCGCCCACGCGGTCCAGTCGATGACGATCCCGCGGGTCTGGGGCCGCGCCGACCGCAGGGCGGATGTGGACTTGCACAGCAGGTCGTTCGCGGCGCTGTAGTCCGTCTGGCCCGCGTTGCCGAACCTCCCGGCCACGGAGCTGAACGCCACAGTCGCGCCGATGGGCATGCCCGCGGCGGCCCGCAGGAGGTTGAACCAGCCGTCCGCCTTCACGTCGAACACCCGGTCGAACTCGGCGGGTTCCTTGTCCGGAAGCATGTGGCTGACCTCGAGGCCCGCCGCGTGCAGCAGGACGTCGATCCGCCCGTGCGCGGCCCGGATCTCGTCGACCACCGTGGCGACGCCCTCGGCGTCCATGAGGTTCACGCTGTGGTAGCGCGCGGTTCCACCGGCCGCCTCGACAGCCTGGATCGCAGCGACGGCTGCGGCGGCCCGCTCCAGCCCGGCCAGCTCATGCTCGACCATGGCCGGTGTGGCCCGTTCGCCCAGCGCCTTCAGCCGCTCGAACAGCTCCCGCTTCAGCCCAACCCGGTCGGATAGGAACCTGGCCAGGTCCGGGTCGTCCGGATCGGGCTGGGGCACCAGGTCGAGGAGGTGGAACGTCCCTCCGGAGGCCGTGGCCAGGTCGGTGACGATGGCCGAGACGATGCTCCCGGCGGCGCCGGTCACCACGAACACCGATTCGGGGCCGAGGGTGAGCCCCGGGCCCTCGGCCGGAACCTCCTCCAGCCCGATGGTCCAGCGCAGCCCTTTGTGGCGGCCGATCTCGACGGCGCCGGGATCGCGGAGCGTCTCTTCGATGACGACGTCCGCTGCAGCGCCGGCGTCGATCCCGATTTCCAGGTCGACCGCCTTGACCAGGGCCTCGGGCCGTTCCCGCTTGAAGGCCTTGGTGAACCCGGTCACCGCGCCGCCCATGGGCGCGGGTGCGCCGGCCTCGTCGTAGCCGTGGCGGCCGCCCAGGCGCACCGCCGACACCAGGAACGTCCCCGGATCGCCGACCTGCTCGTACAGGGCACGAGCCGTCTCGTACAGCAGCTTCACGCGGACGCGGAGGCCCTCCCGCCACGCGGGAAGATCCATCTCATCGACCGGCGGCTCGGCGTCGAGTGCCGGGAGCCAGTACAGGCCATGGATGGGGTCGGTTCCCAGCGTGCTTGCCAACGTGGTCCGAAGCGCCTCCGCGTCTGCGGTCGGATCGAGAACGACCACGTCGACCCCTCGGGACTCCAGTCGGGTGACCAGCTCCGTGGCCACGCCGCTCCGATCCGGCATCACGACGACCCGCGACCCCGCCGCGAGCTCCACCCCGGTCGGCTTGCACGCGTCGAGCGGTGGGCGCAGGACAGGAACCGGAACGCGCCGAGGGACCTCGTTGGCCCTGCCCAGGTCCTGTGGAACGGGACCCGCCGCGGTCTGGCCAGTGGCGGGTTCGGGTTCCGCCAGAGCGGCAGGCGTTGCCGCCCGCTCCTGGACGAACGCGATCACGTGGGCGAGCGTGGGGTATTCGCGGAGCTTGAGCGAGTCGTCGCGGGCAATGCCGTAATGCTCCCGCATCGCGGCGAAGATCTCCGCTTGCTTGACCGTGTCCACGCCCAGGTCGGCCTCCAGGTCCAGGTCGAGCTCCAGCATGTCCTGGGGGTAGCCAGTCTTCTCCGCGACGAGCGCCAGCACCTCGGCAGTGATGTCGTCCGCTGAAGGCGCCAGCGGGGCGGCCGGTTCCTCGACGGCATCGACGGCCGGCTGAGCCGCAGGCTCGGAGACTTCAGCGGTCTCCGGTGGGACGGGCGTCGCCGCCGCCCCCGGTGCCCGCTCCCGGACGAACCCGATCACGTGGGCGAGCGTCGGGTAGTCGCGGAGCTTGAGCGAGTCGTCGCGGGCAATGCCGTAATGCTCGCGCATGGTGGCGAAGATCTCGGCCTGCTTGACCGTGTCCACGCCGAGATCCGCCTCCAGGTCCAGGTCGAGCTCCAGCATGTCCTGGGGGTAGCCGGTCTTCTCGGCCACCAGGGCCAGGACCTCCTGGGCGATGTCGTCCGCCGAGGGGGCTGCGACCACCGCAGCGGGCTCCGCGACGGGCGCCGAGAGTTCCGGCACCGGCTCGGACGCGACCGGGACGGCGGGCGCGACCTCGACGACGGGCGCGACCTCGACGGCGGCGACCTGAACGGGCGCGGGCTCCGTTACCGTCGGCGCGGTCGGACCCGGCGCCGGCGCATGACCGGCCACGTGCCCGGCGTCCTTCACCCGCAGCCGGTGCTGCACCACCTCGAGCTCCGGCTCGGCCTGGCCGGTGATGTCCCGGAGCCAGCCCGCCCACAGCGATGGGTCGACGATCCGGTATGCGTACCCCAGATCGCCGGGGCTCCTGCGTGAGCCGTCCGACGACGGGACCCACCGCAGCAGGGTCATGCTGATCTGCGACCCGAACCCGGCGGCCAGCCGCAGCGCGTACCGCACCGGGTAGACGCCGCCCTTCGACAGGTTCAGCCTCCCCAGCTGCGGGTCGACCTCCTTGAAGTTGGGCACGGGCGGGACGATCCCCGTCTCCAGGCTCTTGATGGCCACGATGTCCTCGATGCCCACGCCCATCGGGTGGCCGGTGAACCCCTTCGTGTTTGCCACCACGATCTGTGAGGCCGACGCGCCGAACACCTTCCACAGCGCCTCCACCTCGGCGGCGGCGCTGCCGCCCCGGGCCGGCGTGTACGTCTCGTGGGAGACGAACACGGTCTGCGGCGCGATCTCCTCGCGCCGGATCCCCCACCGCCGCTCGGCCCCCGCCACGAGCTCCTCCATGACCTGGCCGATGTGGTGGACGTCCAGCCGGGAGCCATGGAAGGCACTGTTCGCGGTGACCGCGCCCAGGACCTGGCAGATGGGGCGGATGCCCCGCTCGGTCGCGACGTCGGCCCGTTCCAGGACCATGGCCGCCGCGCCCATCCCGATGATCATCCCGTGGCGCCGGCGGTCGAACGGCAGCGCGGCGTCCTCCACCGAGTCGTCGGTGGCCGCCGCGCCGGAGGCCAGGAACCCCGCCCCCAGCCACTCCATGAGGTGATCCGAGGTGGCGTCGTCGGCCGCGATGACCAGGACCCGGCGGCACCGCCCGGCCCGGATCCAGTCCTCCGCCAGCGCGATGGCCTGTGTCGTGCTGGCGCAGGCCGAGTTGACCTGGGTGTTCGGGCCGCGGGCCCCGACGATCTCGGCGAACTGGGCGTGGCCCATGGACAGGCACTTGAACAGGAACCGCCGGTCGAACTGGTAGGGCTCAGCCTCCTGCTTGGCGCGGAGCTCGATCAGTCGCCGGTCCAGTTCCACGACGACCGGCTGCACACCGTCGCTCTCGACGAACCGGTCCCGAAGGCTCTCCAGGGCCTCGATCTGGTCGCGGAGCGCCCGGTCCCGGTGATACCGCGACACCTCGTCGGTGAACGCGTCCAGGCCGGGGAACGCCGAAGCGAAGATCACGCCGGTGTCGTCCCGCAGGTCGTCGGGGAGGGCCCACCCCGCCGGGAGCGTCCCGCCGGTGCTGGTCGGCTTGTAGTGCATGACCAGCGGGATCCCGGCGTCACGGAGCGCGTCGATCCCCGCGGCCGTGGCCAGCTTGGTGGCCTGGTCCAGGGCCGCGATGCGATCGGCGGAGACCCCGTACTCCTCCTCCAGGTCGAACTGGCCGGCCCGTCCGGCCAGCTTGATGACCTCGGAGGGGTCGTCGATGACCTCGAAGGTCGGCTCGCCGTCGGTCCGCTTCACCAGCCGGGTGATGTGCTTGTCCAAGATGGCCCGGCGGATCCGGGTGGGGAGGACGTCGATGAGCTGCTCGCCGTCCAGGAGCCGCCCCAGGTTCCCTCGGTCGAACACGCGCTCCGTTCCGGGCAGCCCCAGCGCGGCCCCGGTGATGACGACCTCCGGCTCCGGCGGCCCCTCGCCGCCGCTTCCGGCCAGTCCGCGGGCCCGCTCCAGGAACTCGCCGAACAGCCGCTCCAGGTCGTCGCCCCGCGCAGGTGCCGGCGCCTGCACCGCCTGGATGGCAGCGGGCGTCGCGGCCACCTGGACCGCCGTCGCGTCCTCCACCCCCGTTCCCAGGCCGGCGGCATACAGCCCGCACAGGGCCTGGTTGAACGAGGCCACGTCGCCCGCCTTGGGGTGGTTGCTGAACAGCGCCAGCACGTCCCCTCGCGGTCCGAGCACGTCCTCGGCGAACCCGGCCAGGGCCTTCTTCGGACCGACCTCGACGAACACGCGCGCACCCGCCTCGTACAGCGTCCCCAGCCCCTTCACGAACTGCACCGGCGACGCCACCTGGTCCGAAAGGATGTCCAGCATCTGCGGGACGACGTCCTCCCCCATCGGGTAGAACTCGCCGCTGGTGTTTGCCACGATGGGCAGCTGGGGCGGCCGGAGCTTCAGCCGCTCCAGGGCCCGCCGCAGCGGCTCGCTGGCCGGCGCCACGATCCGGGTGTGGAACGCATGGCTCACCGGCAGCAGCACGGCCTGGTATCCCGCTTCGGTGAATGCGGCCACGGCCTGCTCGACCGCGTCGCTGGCCCCACCCACCACGGCCTGGCCCGTGCTGTTGATGTTGGCGATCACGGCATAGCCGTCCAGCTCACCCACCACGCGCTCGATCTCCGCCAGGGGGGCGAAGACCGCGGCCATCTTCCCGGTGTCCTCGACGGTGATGCTGCTCATCTCCCGTCCCCGGGCGCTCACGGCTTCCATGGCGGACGCGAACGGCAGCGCCCCCGACGCGACCAGGGCCCCGTACTCGCCCAGGCTGTGGCCCATCACCATGTCCGGCTCGATGCCGTACGCGGCCAGCAGTCGGGTCAGGGCGAGGTCGACCGTCAGCACCGCCGGCTGCGTGATCGCGGTCTGCATGAGGTCCGCCTCGGCTCCGGCCACCGCAGCCGGGTCGGAGCCGTCCACGAAGATGAACTCGGTCAGGGGCTTGCCCAGCAGGGGCACCATGATCCGGTCGGCCTCCTCGAAGGCCTCCCGCACGATGGGCTCTTCCGCCCGCAGGGTGGCCAGCATGTTCGCGTACTGGGACCCCTGGCCGGTGTACAGGAAGGCGACCTTCGGAGCGGGTCCGCTTCCCCGGAACACCCCGCGGGCGCGAAGGGCCTTCCACGTCCCCGGGTCGTCCGCCTCCAGCGCCTTCAGGGCCAGGTCGACCTTGGTGGCCAGTTCGGCCGGGTCCGCGTAGTCCACCGCGATCCGCTCGGGCGCGCGGAGGTCGGCCGCGGCGGGCGGGGCCGGGGGCGCGACCCGCCCCGCCTCCACCTCGGCCTTCACCCCGCGCAGGCGCTCTGCGAGCCCGGCCGGTGATTCCGACCCGACCACGAGCGCCCCCCGCAGGGGGGTCTTGGGACCGGCCACCTCGGCGGCCCGGTCCTGCACCCGCACGTCCGGAACGGACACGACGGTCCGCCTGCCCCCGTCGAACCGGCCCGGGACGAACTCCTCCAGGACACCGTGGAAGTTGGTGCCCCCGAACCCGAACGCGCTGATCCCCGCGGAACGGACCACACCCTCGGGGACGGCCCAGTCGCGAAGCTCCGCGTTCACCGCGAACGGCGAGCGGGCGAAGTCGATGTCGGGGTTCGGACGGCGGAAGTTGAGGGAGGGGGGCAGCACCTTGTGGTCCAGGGCCAGCACGGCCTTCAGCAGGCCGGCCGCGCCGGCCGCCGCCTTCAGGTGGCCGATGTTGGACTTCACCGACCCCAGTGCGATGGACCCGACGGACAGGTCGTACGCGTGAAGCCCCTCAGTCAGGCTCTGCACTTCCACGACGTCTCCCACCCGGGTGGAGGTCCCGTGGCCCTCGATCAGCGTGCCCACCCCGGGGGCGATGCCGGCCCAGGTCCAGGCCCGCTCCACGGCCAGCTTCTGGCCCGCCGGGTTCGGCGCGGTGATCCCCTTCCCCTTGCCGTCGCTCGAGCCCTGGAGCGACCGGAGCACCGCGTACACGTGGTCGCCGTCGCGCTCGGCGTCCGCGATCCGCTTGAGCAGGAACACCGCGGCACCCTCGCCCATCACGAACCCGTCCGCGCCCTCGGCGTAGGGGCGGGTCCCGGTGGCCGACAGGGCGCCGATCTTGCAGAACTTCACGAACGCCGACGCGCCCATGTTCCGGTCGATGCCGCCGGACACCACCGCGTCGACGTCCCCGTCCACCAGTGCCTTCATGGCGGCGCTCATGGCGGCCAGGCCGGAGGCGCAGGCAGCGTCGGTGACGAAGTTGGGCCCCCGGAAGTTGAACAGGTTGGCCACCCGGCCGGCCAGGATGTTCCCCAGCTCGCCGGGCATGGTGTCCTCGGTGATCTCCGGGAACCGCTTGCCGACCGCCGCGTGGAACTCGTCCATGATGGCCCGCTGGACGTCGCGGTGCAGCGCGTCGAAGCTGGGGGCCTGCTCCAGCTGCGTCGCGAACTCGGGGAAGAAGATGCGCATGGCGGTCAGGTAGTGCCGCTCACCCGCCATGGCGTTCCCCAGGATCACGGCCGTCCGCTCCGGGTCCAGGGGACGCTCGGGGTACCCGTAGTCCAGGAGGGCCTCGCGGGTGCAGGCGATGGCCCACTTCTGGCCGTCGTCCATAGCGTCGTCGACCAGCGGCGGGATGGGCAGGCGCCATCCCCGCGGATCCCAGGTCCACTCCCGGATCCAACCGCCGATCTTGGAGTACGTCTTGTCGGGGGCCCGGGGGTCCGGGTCGTAGTACAGGTCCGGGTCCCACCGCGCCGGATCGACGTCGGTGATGCTGTACCGCCCATCGCGCACGTTCGCCCAGAACGCCTTCGCGTCCGGGGCGTCGGGAAGGATCGCGCCCACCCCGACCACGGCCACCGCTTCGGTTCTGCTCTCCGCCATCGTCCTCGCCTCGCCTGGTCTCGACTCGTTCGCCCTCGGCACGTTCCGCCGTCGGTCAGGACGCCCGTCCGTACAGGACGTCCGCCACCCGGTCCATGTCCTCCAGCAGGCCCCGCTGGGCCTCGTGGATCTCGCGGAGCAGAAGCGAGCGCTCCAGCTCCTCCATGCCGCCGTCCTCCGCATCCGCACCGCGGATCAGCCGCACGGCCTCCTCGCCCACCTTCAGCGCTGCTTCCCGGGCGAACACCCGGCTCATCGCGGCCAGCGCCGCGGCGTCGAACCGCCGGTCGGCTTTCGGATGCATCTCGCCCTCGGCGGCCCGAGCGGCGCGGCGGGCCAGCGCCCCCGCGCTCTCCGCCCACGCGATCAGCTCGCCCAGGCGCAGCAGCACGTGCTGGTTGCGGGTCAGCCGACCGATCCGCATGCGCTCCATGGCCCCGGCCAGCGCGTGGTGGGCCAGCGCCGCGATGCCGGCGCCGGTCTCCGGATGCGCCGCCTCCAGCTGCTCCAGCTGCGCGGCCAGCTCGTGGAAGTACTGCCCACGGGTCTTGATGTGGAGCTGCCACCGGTCCCGGGCGATGGTCATCTCCATGATCTCCGAGGTCCCCTCGTAGATCGTGGTGATGCGCACGTCGCGCTTGATCTTCTCCACCATGTACTCGTGGGTGTAGCCGTAGCCGCCGTGGGCCTGGATAGCGGCGTCGGCCGCCCAGTTCCCGGCCTCGGTGGCCAGGTACTTGGCGATGGCGCCCTCCGTGTTCAGGTCGTCCTCGCCGGCGTCCAGCCGCTCGGCGGTCTCCTCGATGTAGGCCCGGCCGGCCTCCAGCCGCACGGCGTGAGGCACGATCAGCTTGTGCGTGTAGCCTTGCTTCTCCGACAGGGGCCCGCCCGCCTGGATCCGCTCGGTGGAGTAGGGGATGGCTCGGTCCACCGCGGCCCATCCGGCACCCAGGCCGAACGCCGCCACCATCAGCCGGGTGTACCCGAACACGGCCTGGGCCTGGAGCAGCCCCTGCCCCTCCACCTCGCCCAGCAGGCGGTCCGCCGGCACCTCGACCTGGTCCAGGAACAGCGCGGCGGTGTTCGACAGGCGGATTCCGTGCTTGTCCTCGGGCTTGCCGTGGGTGAACCCCTCGGCGCCGCGGTCCACCACGAACCACGACGGCCCGCCCGGCGCGTTGGCCAAAACGGTGTAGGCGTCGGCCACCCCGCCGTTCGAGATCCATTGCTTCTGGCCGCTGATGCGGTAGGCCACCACCCGGGCGTCCTCCAGCACCGGCGTGGCGATGGTCTTCAGCGCGCCGAGGTCGCTCCCGGCCTCCGGCTCGGTGGCCCCGTACGCGAACAGGATGCCGTCGTTGGCGATGCGCCCCAGCCACTCCTTCTTCTGCACCTCGGTGCCCCCCACGCTGATGGGGTCGCTCCCCAGGAAGGTGGCGAACAGCGCGGTGGCCAGCCCGAGGTCGATGCGGCCCATGGCCTCGCACAGGCGGTACACGTCGTAGGTGGAGCCGCCCATCCCCCCGTACTCCTCGGGGATGAACAGCAGCTGGATGCCGAGCTCGGGACCGCACATCGCTCGCACTGCCTCGAGCGGCATCTCGTCCTTCGCGTCCAGCTCCAGCAGCCTGGCATCGGGAAGCCTGGCGCCAGTGAAGTCCCGGATGGCGTCAAGCGTCAGTTCAAGCGTCTCAGGATCCAGTCCCGTGGTCGTCATCACCCGCCCCCAGTCGCGCTGTCTGATCGAGGCTCTCGCACGGGGGGGCACCCAGAGGGGGATGAGGTGCCCTGGATTGCCGGGACCTTCGACCCCCGCGGGAGGAAACGGGCCTAGGTGGACAGGTCGAACACGTACAGGCGGCCCTGGACTTCCTCGGGCACCGCGTCGTCGGCGCTGCCGATGTAGATCTTCCCGTTCACCACGGTGGGCGACGAGTTGACCAGCGGATCGCCCGTGGCCCCGCTCCAGATGTTGGAGCACACGAACCCCCCGCACGGGCCGGTCCGCCACGCCAGCACCTCCCCGGTGTTCCGCGCCGCGTAGACCAGGCCGTTCGCCACGGCGGGCGAGGACTGCACCTGGGCCTGCGCCCCGGATCCGAAGTCGAGCCACAACGGCCCGCACACGGCCTGGCCGCACCCCCCGGCGGCGAACACGCCGAGGCCGTTCTCCAGCCCGATGTACAAGCGGCCGCCGAACACCGCGGGCGAGCCTCCGAAGAACTCGTCCTGGTGGGTGCCCTGCCACAGCGGCGCGCACGTGGAGGCCCCGCAGCCCGAGGCGGTGAACGCCGCCAGGAAATGGTCCGAGCCGATGTACACCACGCCCTTCACCACGGCCGGGCTGGACTCGAACGCCGGACCTCCGATCGAACCCGTCCACAGCGGGGGGCAGGTGGGGGCGCCGCAGCCGGCCGCGTTGAAGGCGTAGAGCTTCCCGTCATCGGACCCGACATAGGCCACGCCCCCGACCACTGTCGGGCTCGACTCGATGCTTCCGCCGGTGGAACCCTTCCACACCGGCTGGCAGGTCGCGGCGCCGCATCCCCTGGCGTTGAACGCGTAGAGCCTTCCGTCGAAGGCCGCCACGAACAGCAGGCCGCTCCCCAGGGTCGGCGAGGACTGCAGGATGGACTTGGACCCGGCCAGCCCCTGCCACAGCGGGCTGCACACAGCCTGCCCGCACCCCGACGCCGAGAACGCATTGAGCCGCCCGGCCGCCGACGTGTCCGAGGTCTGCGACCCCACGTACACCACGCCGTTCTTCACGGCCGGCGAGTCGATGATCTGGGCCAGCGACACGGAGCTCCACAAGGGCGTTGTGCACAAGCTCTGCCCGCACCCGTCGGCCGGATATGCCCACAACCGGCCGTCGTCCGAGCCGATGTAGGCCACGCCGTTCACCACCGCAGGCGAGGAGAAGTCCACCAGCTTCCCCAACTGGGCGGCCCAGTCCAGGGTCACTAAGACGATGTTGCTCGCGTTGATGGTGGTCTCGAGGGTGTTCACCCCGGTGTGGTTCTGGTTGAACCGGAACTGCGGCCAGTTCACGCTGCCCGTGGCCGCGGCTGAGGGGGCCGTCCCCAGTGCAAGCGGCAGGATGAGCAGGAAGGCGAACCCGCACGCACGTCCCCGCATCCCGTCCTCCCTGCCCTGTCCCCGACGTCCTCCGACCATGAACACCTACGATCGGGACGGTGCTAAGGATTCCCCGGTTCGCGCCCCAGCACTCGCCGGACCTCGTGGGCGATCTGGAGGTCCTCACGGGCCTCGATGACCAGGGTGCGCACCGCGCTCCCCGCGACCGAGATGTCCCGATCCCCAGCGCCCTGTTCGTTCGCGTCGGCGTCGAGCCCCACCCCCAGGAACGCCAGACGCTCTGCGGTCCGGCGCCGGATCTCGGGGGCGTTCTCGCCGACCCCGCCGGTGAACACCAGGACGTCCAGGCCGCCCAGCGATGCCGTCATGGCCGCAGCGCTGCCGGCCAGGCGGTGGACGTACACGTCCAGGGCCAGCGCGGCGGCCCCGTCGCCGGCGGCCGCGCGACGGAGGACCTCCCGCATGTCGGCGGTCCCGGCCAGCCCCAGCAGGCCGGAGCGGTGCTCGAGGGTGGACGCCAGCTCGGCCGGTGGCGTCCCCACGTGCTCCTCCAGCCACAGGACCAGCCCCGGGTCCACGCTCCCCGACCGCGTCGCCATGACCAGTCCCTCCAGCGGGGTGAACCCCATGGTGGTGTCCACCGAGCGGCCGCCCACCACGGCCGCCAGGGACGCCCCCGCGCCGAGGTGGCAGGTCACCACCCGGAGGCCCTCCGGCGGCCGGCCCACCATCTCCGCGGCCCGCCGCGAGGCGTAGGCGTGGGACAGGCCGTGGAACCCGTACCGGCGCAGGGCCCATCGCGAGCGCCACCGGGGCGGGAGGGCATAGGTGGCCGCGGCCTCCGGCATCGCCGCGTGGAACGCGGTGTCGAAGCACGCCACCGCCGGGACCTCGGGAAGCACGAACGACACCGCCTCCACGGCCGCCAACGACTTGGGCTGGTGAAGCGGCGCCAGGTCCGTGAGCGCCCGCAGGCGCGCCTCCACCTCCGCGTCGAGCCGGACCGGCTCCACGAACTCCCGGCCTCCGTGCACGATGCGGTGCCCCACCGCGTCCACCTGCCCGAACTCCTCGACGGCGCCGGCCACCGCGGCCGCGTCGGTCTGGCCCCGAGGCGCCGGCAGGTCCTTCGAGCCGGCCACCTGGTCGCCCTCATCGAGCACCCGCAGCTTCAGGCTGCTGGAGCCGGCGTTGACGACCAGGACGCGCACGCTAGTCTGACTCAGACTAGTAGGGCCAGGTCCAGTCCCGGACATCGGGATCGTCCTCCCCCTCCAGCCGGGTGTAAGCGCGGCACTCCAGGCGCCGGTCCACCATGTCCTGGCGAAGGTGCGCGGCCTGGGGCCCCAGCCCGGGGACCCGGTCGATCACGTCCATGACCAGGTGGAACCGGTCCAGGTCGTTCAGCATCACCATGTCGAATGGCGTGGTGGTGGTCCCTTCCTCCTTGTAGCCACGGACGTGGAGGTTGTGGTGGTTGTTGCGCCGGTAGGCCAGCCGGTGGATCAGCCAGGGATAGCCGTGGTACGCGAACACGATCGGCTTGTCCAGCGTGAACAGCGCGTCGAACTCCGGGTCGGGCATGCCGTGGGGATGCTCGGAGTTGGGCTGCAGCCGCATCAGGTCCATCACGTTCACCACCCGAACCTTCAGCTGCGGCAGCCGCTGGCGGATCAGGTCCACCGCCGCCAGCGTCTCCAGGGTGGGAATGTCGCCGGCGCAGGCCATCACCACGTCGGGTTCGCCCTCCCCGTCGTTGCTGGCGAACTCCCAGATCCCGATTCCCCGGGTGCAGTGGCGAACCGCCTCGTCCATGGACAGCCAGTTCAGTGATGGCTGCTTCCCGGCCACGATCACGTTCACGTAGTTCCGGCTGCGCAGGCAGTGGTCCCCCACCGACAGCAGGCAGTTGGTGTCCGGTGGCAGGTACACCCGGATGATCTCGGCCTTCTTGTTCACCACGTGGTCGATGAACCCCGGGTCCTGATGCGAGAAACCGTTGTGGTCCTGCCGCCACACGTGCGAGGACAGGAGGTAGTTGAGCGAAGCCAGGGGCCGCCGCCACGGGATATCGCGGGTGACCTTCAGCCACTTGGCGTGCTGGTTGAACATGGAGTCCACGATGTGGATGAACGCCTCGTAGCAGTTGAACAGGCCGTGGCGGCCGGTCAGCAGGTAGCCCTCCAGCCAGCCCTGGCACATGTGCTCGGACAGGATCTCCATGACCCGGCCGTCCGGCGAGAGGTGGTCGTCCCCGGGCAGCGACTCGGCGTCCCAGGCTCGGGTGGTCACCTCGAAGGCGGCCTGGAGACGGTTGGACGCCGTCTCGTCTGGTCCGAACAGCCGGAACCGGTCGGGGTTCCCGGCGATGACGTCGCGCAGGAACGCGCCGAGGACCCGCGTGGCCTCGCTCGCGGTCGTCCCCGGCTTGTCCACCGGCACCGCGTAGTCGCGGAAGTCGGGCAGCGAGAGGTCGCGCAGCAACACCCCCCCGTTCGTGTTGGGGTTCGCGCTCATCCTCCGGTGTCGCTTGGGAGGAAGCTCCGCCAGCTCCGGGCTCAGGGCGCCGTCCTGGTCGAAGAGCTCCTCGGGCCGATAGCTGCGCATCCACGACTCCAGAAGGGCCCGGTGGTTGGCGTTGGTCCGCACCTCGGCCATCGGCACCTGATGGGAGCGCCAGGTCCCCTCGACCTGCTCGCCGTCGACCTCCTTGGGGCCGGTCCACCCCTTCGGGGTCCGCAGGACGATCATGGGCCAGCGCGGGCGCTCGGCGGTCCCCCGCTCCCGGGCTGTGCGCTGAATCTCGTGGATCTCCTGGACCACCTGGTCGATCGTGGCGGCCATCTGCTGGTGCATGGCCGCCGGGTCCTCGCCCTCCACGAAGTACGGGTGGTGCCCGTACCCCTCCATCAGGGCGCGCAGCTCCTCATGCGGGACCCGCGCCAGCACAGTGGGGTTGGCGATCTTGTATCCGTTCAGGTGCAGGATCGGCAGCACGGCACCGTCGCGGGCCGGGTTCAGGAACTTGTTGGAGTGCCAGCTCGTGGCCAGCGGGCCGGTCTCGGCCTCCCCGTCACCAACGACGCAGCCCACCAGCAGGTCGGGGTTGTCGAACGCCGCGCCGTACGCGTGCACCAGCGCGTACCCGAGCTCGCCGCCCTCGTGGATCGAGCCGGGGGTCTCGGGCGCCACGTGGCTGGGGATGCCGCCCGGGAACGAGAACTGCCGGAACAGCTGGCGCATGCCTTGCTCGTCCCGGGTGATGTGCGGATAGACCTCGCTGTAGGTCCCCTCGAGGTAGGCGTTGGCCACCAGGCCCGGGCCCCCATGCCCCGGTCCCGTGACGTAGATCGCGTCGAGGTCCCAGTTCCTGATGGCGCGGTTCAGGTGGGCGTAGATGAAGTTCAGGCCGGGGGTCGTGCCCCAGTGGCCCAGCAGCCGGGGCTTGGTGTGCTCGGGCTTCAGCGGCTCCCGGAGCAGCGGGTTGTCCAGCAGGTAGATCTGGCCCACCGAGAGGTAGTTGGCGGCTCGCCAGTAGGCGTCGATCCGGTCGAGCTCGTCGGCGGAGAGCGGACCGGTGGGCGGGGCCTCGGTTTCCTTCACGTCTGCCATGGGGGACTCCTTGCCGGGTCGGGGGGGACGTCGATCCGGTCCAGCATAGGTCGAGCCGCCGGAGGCCGCGCCACGGGTAGGCTGGCGGGCCGATGGACGGCACCGAACGGGTCCGTGCGGCGCTGGCCATGGAGCCGCTGGAGCGGCCCCCGGCCGCCTGGTGGGGCCACACCTACCTCGAGGAATGGTCGCCGGCGTCGCTGGCGCGGGTGACGCTCGAGCGGCAGCGCCGGTTCGACTGGGACTTCGTGAAGCTGCAGCCCCGGGCGACGTGTTTCGCGGAGGCGTTCGGGGCCGGGTACCGGCCGTCCGGCCGGGCGGACCGGCCTCCCGTGCAGGAACGGGCCCTGGTCCGGGATCCCGGGGACTGGGCGGCCGTGGTCAGTGTGGACGCGACCGTGCCCGCATTGGAGGATCAGACCGAGGCCCTTGCCCGCGTCGTGCTCGCGCTGGACGGCTCCGTCCCCGTCGTCCAGACCGTGTTCTCGCCGCTCACGGTAGCCGGGTACCTGGTGGGCGAGGACCGCAGCAGGGCGGTGGCCGAGCTCCGGGAGCGGCCGGACGTCGTGCGCGCCGCGCTCGGCCGGATCGCCGAAACGCTGGCAGCGTTCGCGGTGAACGCCGTGGAGGCCGGCGCGGCCGGGATCTTCTTCGCCGTCTCCGGCTACGCCTCTGCCGACCTGATGAGGGAGGACGAGTACCGGGAGCTGGTCCTTTCGCACGACCGCCGCGTCCTGGACGCCATCCCTGCGGCCGCCTGGTGCAACGTGCTCCACCTATGCGGCGGGAACCTCCATTTCGGCCTGACCAACGACCTGGCGTCGCATGCCGTCAGCTGGTCCGTTCAGGACAGCGGCAACCCGTCACTGGCACAGGGCCGCGAGCTGAGCGGCCGAGCGGTCATGGGCGGTGTCGATCGCTTCGGCGCCCTGGAGATCGGATCGCCGACGCTGGTCGCGACCCAGGTCCGCGACGCGGTCGCCGCGACCGGCGGCCGAGGCTTGCTAGTGGCGCCGGGGTGCTCGGTCCCACCCGAGGCCCCCATCGACAACCTGGTGGCCCTGACTCCGTCCTGACGCCACAAGGTGGGGGCCGGCCGGCCGGAGCCGGCCAGCCCCCCCGCAGACGTTCCGGCTCAGGGGCCTGCCGCCAGAGCCGCCGCCTGGTCGAGCAGGCTCTGGGCCTGCGCGATCCAGCCATTGGCCTGCTGGTCGTTCAGCACGACGCCGTTGAACTCGGCGTCGTCGAGCGCATTGCGGATGGTCAACGACAGCGAGTCCCGCTGCGAGGTCAGCGACTGGATCGAGCCCTCGATCGAGTTGTAGGTCGCATCGCCCGCGTCGTTCGAGGCCAGCGCCCTCGTCGACGCGGTGAGCGTGTTCATGGCGAACTGGCCGAAGGGCGCGTTCAGCTGCTTGTAGATCTGCGCCAGCGCCGTGAAGCGGTGGCTCTTCCTCACCGCTGAGGGAATGGCGGTGAGGTCCTCGACCAGCAGGCGGCCGTCATGGCCGTAGTCGTCCTTCAGGCCGGTCAACGCGAGGATTGTCGGCCGCAGATCGGTGTGGTCCGACCAGGTCGTGCTGTCGGTTCCGTCATCGTGCACGCCGGGCCCGACCATCCCGATCCAGGTCGACGCGATCTCGTCCTGGATGTCGCCGTGGTTCCAGGCGAAGCTCTGGTTGGTTCGGGCCGGGATGAATGCGCACGCTGCGGGTGTCGCGCACGTCGCCGGTGGCGTCGTGCTCGTGGCGAAGAAGAACCAGTCCGGGTCCGCGAACGGCGTGAACGTCGGTGTGCGATACGGATCCGCCGTCACCATGTGCAGCGTCTTCATCTCGGTGTGGTCGGCCATCGCCACCATGATGTTGTTCTCCACCGCCCCCGTGTACGGGTTCAGCCAGCTCAGCTGGCTCATCTCCCGCTCCAGGTTCCGCACGATGGGGTCGGTCTGGTCGCGGAGGGGTTGCGTGCTGGTGCCGTTCACGTAGACGGTCGGTGCGTCGTCGGAGTGGACCGAGTACACCGTCGAGTCGCCGAACTGCGTGAACACCATGCGCCGGAGATCGGCGTTGATCTCCCCGACCCGGTTGTACGTGCACGGCGTGGTGACGCCGTCGCAGCCGGAGGGGGTCGGCGGATCGCCCACGAAGTGGTCGCCCTCGTCCACGGTGAACACGAACAGCGTGTTCGACCTGTTGATCCCGTCGGCCGCCAGCCGGTCGAAGAAGGTCTGGAAGGCCGTGTCGTAGTCGTGGAGCTGTTGGACGTAGCCGGCCTCGCCGGGTCCGTAGGCGAAGTGGATGTTCCCGGAGGTGCCGTGGCCGTCGTGCGCGTCCGAGATGTACGCGTACGTGACCGGGACCCCGGCCTCCTGCATCTGCGCCACCCAGGACAGCGACACGGTCGCCTCCATCCCATCGAATCCCGGGAAGCCGACGTGGCCGGTCGCGTCCTGGATCACGTTGCCGTTCAGGTCGGTCATCGGGCCGTTCGGATGGATGACGGGATCGACGTACTTGGCGCCGAACAGCCCGTTGAAGCCGGTGTAGCCGCCCGGCTCATCGGGCAGCAGGTCCGGCTTGCCGTTGTTCGCTGCCGAGCAGGTCGCCGAGCCCTGCGAGCAGTGCACGCCGATCCCGACGAAGTCCGCGAACGCCTGGCCCGGGTTCGACGCCACCTCCTGCGCTTCCGGCGAGTTCGGGCCGAACACGGTGGGCACGTCCAGGGCGGTGTTCTCCAGGATTGTGTTCGCCGTGGCCACGGCGCCGAAGTCACACCCCGCCCGGGTGAACGGCACCCATGGCGCCGGCGCGATGTTGCTGTTCTCGTTGATCATCTCCGGGGTCGTGTCGGTGGTGCTCCCCGCGGGGTCGAACAGGGGCGACGTCCAGTAGGCAAAGGAGACCCCGGTTCGAGTGGTGCCGTCCGTCTTGAAGTACCGGAAGCTGTTGGACACCGGCTGGCCCATCCGGTCGGGGTAGACGCCCGTGAGCGACGTGAGGATGCCCGTCGCCGTGTGCGAGATGAGCGCGGTGTGATCGTTCGTCAGGAGCGTCCCGTTGCCCTGGATGAAGTTGAGCAGGTTCGGCATCTGCTCCAGATCGGACGGGACGTTGGCGTTGTCCCGCAGGAAATGGGTGTTGTCGAACTGGATGTAGATCACGTGCTTGATCGGGCCTTTGGCCGCGCCCAGCTGACACCCCGACGAGCTGGTGGCCACCGCCGCCGAGGACATGCCGAGCGCCATCGAGCCGGCGATCAGGAACGCGGCGACGGACGCGGCGAAGGTCGGTCTGCGCCATCCCCTCATGGAATCCCCCTTCCCTGGGATCGCTCCAGCGGGCGCCCGCGTCAGCGGGTGGAGGCAGTCGGCCGGGCGACAGTATGGCCAGTCGCGTTTGGCGGCAAATGCCCTGGTTGGCGAAGGCTATGGAGACTTCCTGCATAAGGAAGGGGGAAGACGGGAGCGTCAACCGGAGAGGCCGAGGGCCCCTCGCAGTGCATCGAGGGTCGCTGCGTCCGACCCGAAGAGCACCTCCACGGGCGAGCCCTCGCCGGCCGGCCGAACGACGGCCGCAAACTGGTCCGAGCGCAGCCACCGGTTCACCGCAGCGGCGAACTGATCGGCGTCGGTGGGCGTGTCCCACCGCGTGGACAGCTCGACAGCCACATGCGGTCCGTCGGTCCACGCGCGGTACAGGCCCCCGCCCCACCCGTCGGCTGCCGACGCGGCGTCGGCCTTCCCCAGCCGGAGCTCGAGCATGGCTCTCAGCCACTCCTCCCCGACCTGCATCACATCCAGGTCCCGCCAGCCCTCCCCCAGCGACGGGCCGTAGTCGGGGATGTTGACCGCGACCGGCGTGTCGCTCGGGTACCGGTCCGGGTGCATCACCTGCTCCGTGGACACCGGGAACTGCTGGAGGGCCCGGTTCACCTCCGCCAGGCCGCCCCGGGCGTTCAGCGCCGTGATGAAGTTCAGCCCGTCCAGGTACGGCCACAGGGCCAGGGTCTGCACGAACGGGGGGACGCCGGCCAGAGACCCGCCGCCGCCCCCGCTGAGCCCCAGCGAGATCAGGTCCGCCGGCGAGAAGAACTCCCGGGCCACGGAAAACGAGAAGAACTGGGCGCTCCCCTCCACCGCCCCGGTGGCCGCCATCTGGGCCTCGTCCTGGCACCGGTTCTCCAGCGGGTTGAGCCGGGACAGGTCGAAGTGCTGGTCGTCGTCCGCGTGGGTGAGCTCGTGGGCCAGCGTCAGGCGCTCGGAGGGCGACGGGTTGGTCGTCCCGATGAACACCAGCTGGCCGCTGGTGGGGTCGTAGTACCCGATGACCTGCCCGGACAGAAATGCCCGGTAGGCCTGGCGCAGCTCGACGTCCGCCGGGATCACCCCGATCAGCTGCCACACTCGCGAACGTCGCGCCAGCAGGCCCGCCGGGTAATCGTGGTCGAAGGGCGCGACCAGGCCATGCACCAGCTGGTCGTGGGTCTCCGCGGCCACGGCCACCGGGTGCAGGTACTTCAGGCCCCGGACCTGCTGGACCTCCTGCTCGACCTGCTGGATGGCCGAGGGCACGGGGCCTGGGGTGGCCGGCGTCTCCTTGGGAGCCGGCGCCCTGATGCACAGCCGTTCCAGGGCGGCGGCCGCCGGCTCGGTGCCGGGTGGCGCGATCGACGTGGCCGGCGGGCTCGGCGGCGGGGCCTGGGAGCGCTCGGAATGGGAAGGGGTCGGCGAGCCGAACGGACCGAGCGACCCGCCGCCGGTGCAGGCCGCAAGCAGCAACAGCAGCAGCGCGACCGCGCCGCGCCTCATTCGGACGCGGAGTCGGATCCGCGAGGGCCGGGCAGCAGCAGGTTCGCCACGGCCACCACGATGGCCAGCCCGGACAGGCCGATCGACGTCCACACCATCCGGAGCGACGAGTGCAGGTTCCCCCGGAACTGGAGGTACGCTGAGGCCAGCAGCAGCACGAAGGCGACCGCGTGGACCCAGGCCCGACCGCGGACCCGACCAGGGGCCCGCCGCCACCCGCGCGGCCGCTCGCTCACGCCAGGCGCTCCGACAGGTACGGCACCAGGTTGTCGATGGGGATGCGGTCCTGCTGCATGGAGTCCCGGTCCCGCACCGTGACCTGCCGGTCCTCGAGGGAGTCGAAGTCGACCGTCACGCAGAAGGGCGTTCCCACCTCGTCCTGGCGGCGGTAGCGGCGGCCGATGGCGCCGGCGTCGTCGTAGTCGGCCATCCAGTGCGCCTTCACCAGGTCGAACACCCGCCGCGCCTCGGGGACCAGCCGGTCGTTCCGCGACAGCGGGAGCACCGCCACCTTCATCGGCGCCAGGTCCCGGTGCAGCCGAAGCACCGTGCGCTTCTCCATCTCGCCCTTGGCCGAGGGCGCCTCGTCCACCGTGTACGCGTCGATCAGGAACGCCAGCGTGGCGCGGTCCACCCCGACCGCCGGCTCGATCACGAACGGGAAGAAGCGGCGGTCGTTCTCCTGGTCGTAGTAGGTGAGGTCCTTCCCGGACTTCTCGGCGTGGGCCTTCAGGTCGAAGTCGGTCCGGTTGGCGATGCCCTCCAGCTCCCCCCACCCGTCGCCGAACGGGAAGGCGTACTCCACGTCGACGGTGCGCTTGGAGTAGTGCGACAGCTCGTCGGCCTCGTGCTCCCGCAGTCGGAGGCTCTCCTTGCGCATCCCGAGGTCGGCGTACCAGCGCATCCGCTCCTGGACCCAGAACTCGAACCACTCCTCGTCCGTGCCGGGCACCACGAAGAACTCCATCTCCATCTGCTCGAACTCCCGGGTGCGGTAGATGAAGTTCCCGGGGGTGATCTCGTTGCGGAAGGACTTCCCGATCTGGGCGATCCCGAACGGGAGCTTCTTCCGGGTGGCCGTCTGCACGGTGACGAAGTCGACGAACATGCCCTGGGCGGTCTCCGGGCGCAGGTAGACCGCCGCGCCCTCCTCCTCCACCGGGCCCATGTGCGTCTTGAACATGAGGTTGAAGTTGCGCGCGTCGGTCCACTGCTTCTGGCCGCAGTTCGGGCAGGCCCCGCTGGCGGGGAGGTGGTCCTCCCGGAACCGCTGGTGACAGCTCAGGCACTCCACCAGGGGGTCGGCGAACGACTCCAGGTGGCCGCTGGCCTCCCACACTTGCGGCGACATGATGATCGCGCTCTCCAGGCCGACCACGTCGTCCCGGAGCTGGACCATGGCGCGCCACCAGGCGTTGCGGACGTTGCGCTTCAGCTCCACCCCGAGCGGGCCGTAGTCCCAGAACGAGCGGACGCCGCCGTAGATCTCGCTGGACGGGAACGCGAACCCCCGGCGCTTGGCCAGGGACGTGATGGCCTCCATGAGGTCGGCCACAGTGGATCCTCCTCTCCCGGCCGCTGGCTGCGGCCGCTGGCGTCGGACTCAATGGTACCCGGCAGGAAGAGGTCACGTTGCCGCATGACAGTCATTTGTGTCACGGAGCAGGGCAGGCTCCCGGCTCACTAATGACTATGCTTTGGAGCATGACCGAGCACGTGTTGGGGCTGGTCCAACGAGCACTTGAGGAGTTCGACGAAGTTCCGCTATCCATTTCCTTGCGTCGAGCCATCCGTATTGCTCGTCTGAGGGGGGACCTCAATGCTTTGTGGTGGCTGTCCCTTGAACAGGGGTCTCGGGATCATCGCGTTGGCATTCGAGCTGAACTAGCCCCCCATTTTGACGCCGATGAATTCAGGAGACTTCACGAATTCTTTACTGAACGGTGGATTCGAGAACGCACGGTCCGCCAAGTGGGCCCGACACGTGGAGACGCGGGTAAGGACATGGTCGATTCAAGGTTCTCCTCACCTTTCCGTGGGTAGCCGGACCGTGATCCCTCCGCAGCACAGGTAGATCATCGCGATGACCGCGGCGGCCGAGTGGTGCCCGTAGCCCCGGTGGTTGATGAGCCGGATCTACGAGTTGAGCCCCTCCAGCTTGGAGTTCGACAGCCCCAGCTCGACCGCCGCGAGGATGCCGTCGCGGTGGTCTCGGATCGTCCGCGACAGCTTCACGAACGACGGGATCCGGGACCGGCAGGC
>Ga0137385_10000556_pt1 | contig 30256 bp, 38 predicted proteins | sample SagtaG_FD_104921 | JGI IMG/M metagenome (GOLD analysis project Ga0137385, IMG submission 104921) | Vadose zone soil microbial communities from Sagehorn Ranch, Mendocino, California, USA - Sage2_R_80_16 metaG | ecosystem: Environmental > Terrestrial > Soil > Vadose zone | place: USA: California... | reverse complement strand
TTGCTGATCGCCAAGGGAGATCCGAAAGCCATTCCCTCGGCCAAAGGCGCCATCGACGAGTATCTGGAAATGGCGCCGGTCAGCGCACGCAGAGGCGGCCTGCGCGTCCTCCAGCAGGACGCATGGGACCTGCATGATACCGGGGTCGGCGTGCAGCGCTCGTTCGCCGAGACGGTGGACGCTTACATCGCGCGGAAGCTTGCGGAGCAGTGAAGCCGGGCGGCGACGTTCGAACGCGGCGCGCAAATTCGGAACGTCCGAAACATTCATTGACTCGTCGGGCAAAACACCGGCATGATGGCATCATCGAGAGAAGTTCGTAACACCCGCGCGGTGTGCTACGCCTCGCCAAGGAACAGCAGCGCCAAAGGCGCCAGTGGGCCGATCGCTGTGGCGGCCCAAAGCCGCGTCTTCGATGACCTGTTGCGCTTGCGCGCCATGGCGCCCGCGAGCGGTATCGATCCAATCGAAACGACGACGAAAAGCCAGTACGCCATTGGCTCTTATCTCCGATGCCGAGCGAGATCGTAGCACGGGGACGGCTCATGTTGCCGCTCTCCGCAAAATGTGAAGCGCCGCGATTGGATGCGTATCTGCAAGCTGCGCCGGTCAGCGCACGCGAGCAAGACGCATGGGACCTGCATGGTGCTGCAATCGGGGTGCAGCGCTCGTTCGCGGAAACGGTGGACGCTTATATCGAGCGGAAGCTGGCAGAGGAGCGAGCTGGTTCAGGTTCTGCTGCGATTGGCTCCCCGCGGAAAATGCGTTGACGATGTTCTTGTTATGTTCTATATAGTGAATGCTCAACCTGTGAGCGAGCCGTGATGGGACGTCATTCACGTCTCGAAAACTTCCGAGGCGGAGATGAGTAAAACGTTTCTTGCGTTTGTTTTGCTGGAAAATCCCGCAAATCCGGACATGGTCGCGCTTGCCGAGGCGCTTCGCAGCCGGCACCCGCAGCTGGCGACGGAGGTGGGTAATGGCGACGCGGCGGGTGTCCGCCAGAGTTCAAGTGCGTCGGTCGTCCGCTGTGGCGAGCAACTCATTACGGTGATGTCGATGCCGACACCCATTCCGCAGGATCCCGGCCTATGGTCGCGTTCCGCTACTGCGTGGCCGGAGGCGAAGGCGGTCGCAGCGCGGCACCGAGGTCATTTGATGGTCTCGGTACTTGGTCAAAACCAACAATTGTTGCTCACTGCTCGTCTAATGACAGCCATTATCGGCGCGTTGATTGCAACCATGCCGCAATGCTGTGCCGTGGTCTGGGATGGCAAGGTCGCACGACCGGCCGATCTCTGGCTGCATCTGTCCATCCGATCCTATGCGCCGTTCCCCGACTATCCTTTCGCGCTCTGGGTCGATGTTCTACCGTTCCGCTCTGAGCCGGGCATCGGTGCCGTGACGATGGGACTGTCTGCTTTTGTCGGCCGTGAGATTGAGTTCGAGACCTCCAGGCTGACGCTTGCGACGCTGATCGAAAAGGTGGCTAGCCTAGCTGTCTATCTAATCGAGCACGGACGTGTGCTCAGAGACGGCGACACGTTTGGAGGCGATGCGCAGGAGCGCATCGCTGTTCGTTATAAAAATTCTCTCCAGTTTAATGGCATGCCTGTGTTTCTCTGTACTGACCGTCCCGTCGTAGTCGAGCACAGCTGACTGGCATTGCTCAGCGCGATAGCGCTCGAGGAAGATGAGAACGGCTGGACACGCCGAGAGAGCGACAATTCATGGCTACATCCTCTGTTGAGAAGCGCTTGCGGAAGCCAAAGGCGAAAAAATTCTACCGCGTAGGGTTCGATTTCAGATTTCACACTGCGCCAGGGCTACGGATGGAAAATATTGGAGGCCGCACTCTGATGTCGCCGCCGGGCGAGCGAAGCTTTCCGCCGCTCTCAGAGCCACCGCGACTACTGATCGACCGGTCTCTCGGCCGGGCACCCGCCGATTGGGAGCTTTTTCACGACTTCTGGCTCGTGTCCCATCGAATGAAAGGCGTTCTCGAAGCCGTAGATCGAGAAGGCGTGGCGTTCCTCAAGTGTGAATCCCGGTCTCTGGGTCGGAATGCCGCCCCGGATTACTGGCTTTGCGATGTCATTCGCGTCCTCGATGCCATCGACGAGGAAAAGTCGCGGGGCGAAATCTTGGACGATGGGACCGAAAACAGGCACTATAACGGTATGGGAAGGCTCAGCCTTGTCTTCAAAGAAGAGGTTGTTGGTTCAGCCCATATCTTTAGGCCGCGATTCTGGGGAAACATCATCTGTGATCAAGTCATGAAAGACGCCTGTAAGGCCGCCGGCATGAGGGGAATACGCTTCCGAGATGCCGCTGGTGAGTGATCGCACTTTGGTGCGCAATCTCGTCAAATTAAGAGATGCAAAGCCAGCCTTGGTCATTTGTTGACCTGTACGCAAATAGCTCTCTCTCGAGAGAAACCTTTTCCACGAAGTCGCATAACGAGGCGCGTGCCCCAATCTTGATTGTGGCGGCGCGGAATGTTGCCGTCGTGACGTCGGCCTAAGACGCCGACGTTGAAAGCGCTTGCTCGCCGAGCGGCGACGCCGGCTGGCGCGGCTGCATCGACATGCCGCGCGCAGATCTAGAAGCCAGCTGCCATCGCTGGCCGTCCCACCAAGCATTTCCAATCAAAATTGCCGGCTGAGCTCACGATCAGCTCGGATGCCGGCGTGCGCCAGAAAGTAACGGTCGCATGTTTCCGATTCATCATGTCTTGCCTCAGTATCTTGCGAGTCACCCGGTCATTAATTTTCTGGCCGATCGGTTCGACATTGACGGAATTAGAAATCGTATGGCGTTGCCTGCTACGCAGGGGCTTGCCGACGATTTCAAGTCGAGCCCGCACACGGGAGGACATCTTGGATCGTACTACGATGGGTTCTCCAAATATCTTGACGAGGTCGATCGCTCTGACAGCTTCAAGGCAGGTGTGGCCGGCCGTCAATGGCAACTCGAGGAGGTTGTTTCCGATCTGAACAAGCTCCTGGCTGCTGCCAAGTACGCACAAGCGAATGGCCATCTGTTTGCCACCACTCCGACGGGAATGACACGCGAGCAGGCAAACGGGGCGAACAAGGAATGGTTTTCGAATTGGAGAAGGTATGCCGAAGACAATGAAGAGCAGATTCAGCAGATGCAGGAAACGATCGACCAGCTGAACGCTTCTGGAAAATTGGACAGCGCTCTCCACTGGCCCATTCTTTCCCCGACTAGCGCGCTCGGCCTTGCAGACCGGATCGATATCTTGAGGCGATACCCTGACGGCTCTCCGATCTCCCGACAATTTACTGTCGTCGGACCAGTTCCTGCGCTTCCAGGTTTGGTGCCATCCTTTGTCGACACCCGGCTGCCCGGCTTCATTCCCATTTCGCCTGGCGATCTAAAGCAGCCGGAGGGATTTACACCAAGCAATCCCCTTCTGACTTATGGGCTGCGCGGATTTCCGGCTCTGGATCCGGATTGGCAACGGCGTTGGCAAACTCCTCCCAGTACTGCCGCGCCACCGGACCCGCAAGTCCTGCAATTCCATTCAGAAACGGGCCAACCGCTAAGATTTCTTTCCGATTTGTCGCCTGTGACCGGCCCGGCCCCACCGGTTGACCGAGAGGCTGCTCTTTGGGCGGGAATGGCGGTCCTTGGAGCAGGAGCCTTGCTCATACCTGGGGTGGACGTTGTAGCTCTTGGCGCTGCGCTTCTTGCCGCCGCTGCTGCGACTACCGCAACCCGCCCTGCCTTTGGCGCCAATTTCTCAAGTGGCGCCGGATTTTCTGATGGAAGTGTCTTCTCCAAGAGCGCCGCTCCCTACAGCCCATTCACCCCGGATTCACTTGCGCGCGGCTCGAATACCGGCAGCGGCTCTTCGTCTGGATTTGCATCCGCGCCATTGATCGAGAGTAAGCCGCTTGATCAAGAACCTAATCGTTCCGGCATCGTTGGCGATCGTTTTGGGACCTGGACTGAGACGCCGGCCGGAACCATGCCTGCCCAGCCACCGAGCGTGCCTGATGCGGCGGTCCCTTCTGCTGCGGGAGCCGTTGCGCCCGAAGAAGTTCGACGTCTTACCCGTGTGAACGCCTCGAATGCTGGCAGCGTGTTTGAAGCGGGGAGTTCGCCAGTCCCATATCTGCCTTCTCCTGAATTTAACGACCGATTTGGCAACTGGAGCATGCCGACCGAAGGGCTGCCACAGCAGGCGAGCAGGCCGGTCGGCGCATTCAATGACGAGCCGAGTTATGTCATCCCACCGCCGATTTGGGGATCGGAGGATCCGGGCAATCCGCAAAACGATGCTGAGGAATGGTTCTCTCGCTGGATCCGGCCGCTGCTTCGACAGGAGTGAGGGCGCGCCCGCAATTTTTGCGTGGTGCTCAATGTCGATGTTTGACTCGTCGGGCAAAACACTGGCAGAGTGGCATCATCGAAACGAGTTTGGTTCAGCCCGCGCGGGATAGTCCGCGGCGGGCTTTTTCATTTCGAACTCAGATCGTGCACACAAGGTTTGACTCGTCGGGCAAAACACCGGCAGAATGACATCATCGAGACGAGTTTGGTTCACCCGCGCGAAGCAATTCGCTGCGGGTTCTTTCGTTTCGATTCCGAGATCGGGCGGCGACCACGCATTACGGCCACGCACTCGCAGACAATTTTCATGGAGCACCGATCGGCGCGCCGCTGTCTGAACCACTTTGATGGCCGAACACGCGAGAACGTGTAGGCCCGCGGCGCGAGCCCCTCGATCCGCGCCGCTACGGCCTCCGGATACGGGGGCAGGCAGGGTTCGCTTAGCTTTCGTTGGCGCTCCCTCCGTTGCGTGCAAAATGCGCCCGCACGCCGTGAACAGAAAAAGTCGGGGCGCAATTACTGCGTGTAGCGTGCTAGGCTTCGGCGAAACAGGAGAGGGACGATGTCGCGCAAGAAAAGAGACAGATCAGGTCGCGGCTCTCTGAGAAAGCTTCTCAGGACGATACTCTGCACGGGGTTGCTCGCAAATGTGATGTCCTCCGTTGCAGTCGCACAGGTCCCCGGCTACGGCCAGCAGCCTGATAGGTGGGCTTCCTATGAGAGTGGCCGATACTTCGACTCTCTCAAGAGGATCGTAGACACCTATCAACTCTCCGGCTGGAAAATCGCCTATCTCCACTTCGACGCAAACGATCCTTCGGTCGGATATGTCGATCTATTCCGGGCTTCACGCGGTCCGGAATGCAGCGGCAACGACGATTGCTACTTTGTCCTGTTCTCCTCGAAGATGCCGGAACCACTCATTACGGCGTGCCAATACAGGTGGGGACAAACCGCCCACTTCTACAATCCCGATCGCTCGCACTTCTGGGGATTCGAATTCGAATGCAAGGAAACGTTGTTGCAAGTGAAGGTTACTCCAACACATTTCTTTCCGATATCGATCCTCAAAACGCACTAGTCCGGAACGAAGATGACAGATTTGACCTACAAGGAATTGGCGCGCCCCGTTCCTTCGAGCCCCCTTCCCAGGACCCGATAAGTTCACGTCGACTTGCGGGAGAGGAGCAAGAGGGGCTCCAGGAGGAGGCCGATGGCGGGAAAGCCTCGCCATCGATCATATTCAATGGTCAGCCGGAGGACGCGCCGTTTCGATACCTAAGTCGACGCTTCGTTGGAAGATCGGGCGTCCCTACAAATGTGAATCCTCGACCGGACGTTCTGAACCAAGCGGTGCCGCGTTCGGCTGGATCGCAAGGTCTCATCAATGGCCAACCAATGCCGAACTATGCTGTTCCACCGCCAATTTTTGGTCTGCCGGATCAATCCGCGGTGGCCAAGGATGATGCGAATGAGTGGTTCGATCGCTGGATTCGACCCTTCGTCCGTCAGTGATCGCATCACTGAGCGATTGAAGGTTTGACACGTCGGGCAAAACATTGGCAGAATGGCATCATCGAAAGAAGTTTGGTCGAGCCCGCGCGGAGCAATCCGCAGCGGGCTTTTTATTTGCGGAGATGCAATTGCTTTTTTAGAAGAGGCTTCGAAATGAACAAGTTGTAGAGGCGCACTCATCTATCGCTTCCCGTCGCTCATCGGGTCGTCAGCGAAGGTTTCAGGACTCCAACGCTGGAGGACGTTCGGTCGTTGGCAAGAAGCAGGACCGAAAGCGCAATTAACGTGCTTGCCGCAATCATGCTGAGAGAGACCACAAATGCGTTTGCACGCGTGACCGCCGCAAACGCCATCCCCGATCGGAGTTGGGGTAAGCCGGTGCAGCCATTGGCCACTGACGAAGGTCCGCTGGAATTGCTGCATCGGATCGAGCGCGTCATCGTGCATCCGGAGCATTCGTCGACAATCGCCGAGCAGATTGATGACGCGGAGCCGCCGGAAGCCTCGCAACTCATCTCTCCGTCGGAGAAGAAATTGCAATGACCGTGAGAATGCCAGCAAGCACCACTCCGTCTGCAACCACTGTTTCATCGGTGACCGTTTCGGACGATGTTTGACTCGTCGGGCAAAACACTGGCAGAGTGGCATCATCGAAACGAGTTTGGTTCAGCCCGCGCGGGATAATCCCTGGCGGGCTTTTCCATTTCGAACTCAGATCGCGCACACAAGGTTTGACTCGTCGGGCAAAACACCGGCAGAATGACATCATCGAGACGAGTTTGGTTCACCCGCGCGGGACGCAATTCCGCCGCGGGTTTTTTCGTCTCGATTCCAGAATCGGACGGCGGCCACGCATTATGGCCACGCACTCACAGATAGCCTTCATGGAGCGCCGAATGGCGCGCCGCCGTCCGACCCACTTTATTGGCCGAGCACGCGCGAACGTGCCGGCCCGCGGCGCGAGTCCCTCGCTCCGCGCCGCCGCGGTCCCCGGATGCACGGGGATAGGGTTCGCGCCCGAAACGATCGCGCATCGTCTCGCGATCTGCCGCACTCTTGTTTTTATGGAGAAACGATGACGGCGTACCTGATATCGCTCGCGACTGCGGGTCTGATCGCGATTGCCTTGTGGGAGACATTTGCTTGAGCGACGATCTCGAATGCGAACATGGGAGCGTTCCGGTCCGCCGGACAACTGCCAGGAAAGCGTCAAAAGCGCGAACGCTGACCGAAATTCGCTCGCTGGCGCGCAGTCATACCAGGACAGCCATCAGCGTTCTCGTCGGCGTCATGCGCTCCGACGATGCGACGCCGGCTGCCCGCGTCTCTGCGGCGAACGCCATCCTCGACCGCGGCTGGGGCAAGGCGGCGCAGCCGATCGAGAACGGCGAGGACGGCGCGCTGCAACTAATCCACCGGATCGAACGCATCATCGTGCATCCGGAACATTTTGACGGCGAGGACGCTGGCGCCATCGCTTGAGAAGAGGCGCCCGCGATGTCCATCCTGAAAATTCCGACAGCCAAGATCTTCGAGCCGCTGCTGCAACCCGCGCGCTACAAGGGCGTTTACGGTGGGCGCGGCTCGGGAAAATCGCATTTCTTCGGCGAGCTTCTTGTCGAGACCTGCCAGGCCGAGCGCGGCACGCTCGCGGTGTGCATCCGCGAGGCGCAGCGGACGCTGGCGCAATCTTCCAAGCGTCTGATCGAGGGCAAGATCGCGAGCCTCGGTCTCGGCCACGGCTTCAAGCTGTTCAGCGACAAGATCGAGACGCCCGGTGACGGGCTGATCATCTTCCGCGGACTTCAGGATCACACGGCCGATTCCATAAAGTCACTTGAAGGATTCCGCATTGCCTGGATCGACGAGGCGCAATCGTTGAGCGCGCGCAGCCTCGCGCTGCTGCGGCCGACGATCCGCGCCAAGGATTCCGAGTTGTGGGCGAGTTGGAATCCGCGGCGCAAGAGCGATGCGATCGACGATTTCCTGCGCGGGCGCCGGCCGGATGGCGCCGCGGTCGTGAAGGCGAACTGGCGCGACAATCCCTGGTTTCCGGATGTGCTCGAGGAGGAGCGATTGCTCGACCAAAAGCTCTATCCCGAGCGCTACGACCACATCTGGGAAGGCGAGTATGCGCGTGCTTTCGAGGGCGCCTATTTCGCTTCACTCTTGTCGGAGGCGCGTACGCAGGGGCGGATCGGAAAAGTCTCCGCGGATCCGCTGCTGCCACTGCGCGCCTTCATCGACATCGGCGGCGCGGGAGCCGCGGCGGACGCCTTCACGATCTGGATCGCGCAGTGGGTCGGCAGCGAGATTCGTGTTCTGGATTATTACGAAAGCGTCGGCCAGGTGTTGGCATTTCACGTCAACTGGCTGCGCGCGCGCGGCTACGGCAACGCCATCCTGTATCTGCCGCATGACGGCATCGCTGCCAACAACATCACCGGCAAGCGGTATGACGATCATCTGCGCGAGGCCGGATTTACGGTCGAACCTCCGGTGAAGAACCAGGGGCCGGGTGCGGCGATGATGCGGATCGAGGCACTGCGGCGGCTTGGCCCGCAGCTCTGGTTCAATGAAGAGGCGACCGAGCCCGGCCGCGAGGCGCTCGGCTTCTATCATGAACGCAAGGACGAGACGCGCAACATCGGGCTCGGCCCCGAGCACGACTGGTCGAGCCATGCTGCCGACGCGCTGGGATTGATGGCGGTCTGCTACGAACAGCCGGGCAGGGCGGCCGCGTTCAACCGGCCGATCCGGTATGCCGAGCAGGGCTGGGTGTGAGCGAAGCAGGTTGCCTCGATGAAACCTGCGGTTGACGGTGTTCCTGCTATGTTCTATGACGTGCAGTCTCTACCGCTGCGTGAGCTCTACGATGTTGGTGTTCGGAATACTGGTCGACTTGATCGGATACGCGGTGGCGCGAGCCACTTTGCCGTACCTTTCATTCGGCTGGATCTATGTCGAGCCCTTCAGTGCATCTCCGCAGCCGTTGCGGTGGCCTTGCTGTCGTCGCGACGCGAATGGGCGGATCGAACTGCGACAAAGGCCTGCCGGGTGGATCGGGTTTGGGATTTGCGTCATCGTGCTGCTCGCGACGGCGCTGGCCGTTCACATCGCTTTCCAGCGCGCGTAAAGCCGGATGTCGCCGATGAATGATGCCAGAATGACAGTGGAAGGGAACGGGTCGTGAAGTTCAACCGAGGCGGCTTGATCTGCGTTGGCATCTGGGCGTGCTATGTTCTGCTCACCCTCGCGGCGGCCTATCTCGTCGACGACGGCAAGAATCGCTGGTTTTTCGTGATGCTCAGCTCACTTCCTGGCGGGTTCTTCGTCGGAAACCTGCCGGACTCCATGATCGAATGGCTCTTCCTCAACTATTCCATCGCCGCTGAAATCGGCATGTATCTTTTGAGTTTTGCGATTGCCTATTTATCCGGATGGGCCATCGAAAAGATCATTCTCGGCATCTCGCCCTGGCTGAATCGTCTCGATGATCGATGGTTCGATCGCGTTCACAGGGACGATCGATAGGTCGTATTTGCATGGTCGACCGGGAGCGCAGTTGCCTCGCCGGCGTGCCCTCTCGGCGAATGCGTCGCCCCCAACAATCTCACCGCGCCAGAGCCCTGCGGGGAGAGGCGCCAAGTTCAGGAGTAGTCAGTGCCGGGTCGACACTCGCTCACAATTCAACTCAATCCGTACGGGATCGGACACGCGGCCGTGACCCTGACCGACCCGTCGGGGCAGACTTACGCGGGCTTCGGTCCGAAGGTGCACAACACACCGATCGGCCCCGGCCAATTTGACGTCCACGCTGTGCCAACAGGAACGACGTCGCTGCCGTCCGACTATTCCAACGTGTTCGGCGACGACCATCGGACCTTCACGGTGCCGATCACCGAGGAACAGGCGGGGGCTGCGCATGCCGAGATCGATCGCATCGCACGCGAGGGCCGCTGGTACAACGCCGTGAAGCCAGATCCTCGCGTTTGCACGACGATCGTCGATCGCATCATGCGCGCAGCCGGTGTGAACGCTGGACTCTATATGCTCCCGCGGATTGATGACGAATATCTCTCCGATATCGCAGAAACCCTGGCGCGGGATCCGAAGGCGAAGGTCACGAGCCAACACCGGCAACCCATCCCTGACACGCTGCGCGGCATCCAGCCAGACTATGCCTTCATCGGCGGAGGATACGATACGCCCTCGGAACGCGTGCGCCGCCCGCCGTCAGGTGAAGGCTCTGATGAGGCTGCGCCGCCGGATCGGGGCTCGCCATTTGCCGGGCGGTTCGGAAATTGGACCGCGTCTCCGGGCGGCAGCACTCCCGCTCCCGACGCGCTCAAGGAGACGACCGACGACGCGCCAGGCGCCGTCCGTCGCAGCGACATTCGCCGATTGACCCGGCAGACCGTTCCGAACGTGACGGACGCGTTCGCGTCAGGCGATTCACCGGTGCCGTATTTGCCGCTCTCCGAATTCAACGGCCGATCTGGCCAGTGGAGCGTGCGCTCCAATGATCGGGGAGCTCAGGTAAGCAGACCCATCGGCGTGTTCGCGGGTGAGCCGAGCCATTCCATCCCGCCGCCGATCTGGGGAACTGAAGATCAAGCCAATGCGGGGCGCCACGACGACCAGGCGTGGTTCGCCCGCTGGATCGAGCCATTCATGTTGCCGCGCTGAGGCGCCTGGCGCCCAAATATCGCTGCGAACGAGTCCTGACCGGGAAGGTTCTTTATGCCGAAAATGCCGATCTCCGAAGTGAAGGCGATGCTCGCCTCCGAGAAGGCCAACGCACTCGCTGCTATGTCGGCAGCACGGCTTGCCGAGGAGCGGGCCGACGCAATGGACTATTATCTCGGCGACATGCGCAAGGACATGCCGGCGCAGGACGGCCGCTCGCGCGCGGTGTCGACCGACGTCGCCGACACCATCGAAGGCCTGATGCCGTCGCTGATGGACATCTTTGCCGGCTCTGACGAAGTCGTGCGCTTCGAGCCAGTCGGCCCGGAGGACATAGCTGCCGCACAGCAGGAGACCGACTACGTCAATCACGTCTTCATGCAACAGAACCCGGGCTTCATGATCCTCTATTCCTTCATCAAGGACGCGCTGCTGTCGAAGGTCGGCATCGTCAAGGTCTGGTGGGAGGAACGGGAGGAGGAGAGCCGCGAGACCTATTACGATCTCACCGACGATCAGTTCGCGCTGCTCGCTCAGGACGTGGCAGAGTCGAACGGCGCGATGAAGATCGTTGCGCATACGGTGAACGACGTGAGCGTCGCACAGGAGAAGACGGAGGCGTTCGGACGCGCCGGCGTGGCTCGATAGCGGAATACGTGGTCATATGCCCGTGCGTCGTCCGCTTATCGCCGACCTTGCCGGCAAGCAGCGGGGCTCATGCGTTCGTCTCGTCAGACGTCATCCACCAAGAGGAAATCATGGGGGCTCTTTTCGGAGTTTTGACACTGATCGCCATGATCTGGTCAATTGGTGTGTACTTCCGCGTCTACAATGCAGTGCGCGAATTTCTCCCACCTCAGTTTCAGGATGACGAAAGTTCGCGCTATGCATTTTCGGTTTGGGCGCTGCGCCATCCAGTGCCGCTGTCCGTACAGGCAGAGTATGTCAGATACGTCAAAGGATCTTGCGTTGCGATTCTCTGCGGTGCGCTGACCCTGCTTTCATTCCACCAGATGATCCTTGGTTGCCTGGTTCTCGCGGCCTTTTTCTATGGTGTGTTTTCGGCAATCAAGTCTTCAAAGACCTACGAGCAGAATTGCAAGCGGGCGCTGGCGAAGGAGGATGAGCAGAACGAATGAGCGACAAGGGGACTTACGGCGGCTTCACTTACGGATTTCCGTTCCTGGGAGGATTGGGTGGCGGGTTTTATATAGACAATTCCGGGAGGCTCTATCCGCAAATCTATTACGGCACCCCCGGCTTCGGTGCACGGTAGGATACACCAACGATTTGGGTGCCCTGCTGACAGGTCCATCGGCAGCGGGAAGCGTCGGCAGGGGTTGGGTCAAGGGCAACGTAGCAACGGTGGGTACCGAGAGCGGCGTCGGGTTCGGCACGCCTGGCGCAGGCGTGACCTGGGGATTTGGCCCTTTCGAGTCGTCAAAGGACTACTCGCAGCCATGGACCAAGAATCTGATCGAAGATTCCGTTGACGGGGCGGGTCTGCCGAGCCGCCGTAACGTGTGGGAATATGGCTACCCTGAGCCAAGGGACGAGAAGAATGCGGAGACGGGCGCCGTCCCTCAAGAAAATGTTCGGCGTCTCACGCGTATGAACGCTTCGAATGCGGGCAATGTCGTCGCATCGGGAAGTTTGCCCGTGCTGGATCAGTCTCCTTCAGAGTTCGACGACCGATTTGGCAATTGGAGCATGCCGCCCGTCGATCGACAATCGTCGCGGGCAAGCCGGCCAGTTGGCGCGTTCGCGGGTGAGCCGAGCTATTCCATTTCGCAGTCGGTCCGCAGATTTGAGGATCGCGGCGACACCAAAGGCGGGCCGAGTGGCACAGCCGGCCTACTCGGTTTGATCCAGGACTATATGCGCAACAATGCTTACTAGCTTGAGGGAAAAACGGATATTCGGGCCGTTTGGCGCGAGATGATCAACTCCAACTGCCAGACGAACTCCAGCCCTGAGGAATGCACGACGATTGCTCTTAGAAAGGAGCGAGATTCCCACGCGGACGAGCTGATCAGACTAAGTGTGCTGACGTTCGGTTGGGGAAATTGCTCGAATCGCTACCTAAAGACAAATGATTGGGCAGAGAAAGCCGAATCGATGCGAAAGGCACTCGAGATGAATTTTCGCCGGCGCCTCAAGATGAAGGCATTTCCCTGCGCCGACTAACCGATCTCGACCTTTTCGGCCGCAAGCGACCCGCCTGCCCAACCGCGTCATGCGCTTTTGCGCGACATTCAAGGTCGCGACGAGCCAGGAGGCCACCTATGCAATTGCCATTTTCCGTTCACGCGAGCAACTTCAGCGGGCCAGGTGACGAGCTCGGGATCCGAGCCGACGCGCCAAGTCACCTTTACCGATAGACGATCGTCACTTTCCCAGCGGGCGTACTCCCAAAGCTCATAGCCCTCAGATCGGTAATGAAAGGCAGGCTCGGTGGAATCGCCGTTCGCCGGCACGATGTCGATTCCGTTGTTTCCATCGGAAGGGCCTTCGGTCCAGAAGACTGATGCGAGCCACTTCTTGCCGGGCGAGTAGCGCGGGGGAGCGACGATGTTTTCCTCCTTTCCATCCTGCTGCCGGACTAGAATCCATTCGTCGCTTTCGTAGTACAGGACGTGGACAAGAAGTAACCGGTGCTCGGGGAAATAGTCATAGAGCAGGTAGGTCTTGCAGCTTTCGTAGGGCCCTTTTTCGCATGCCTTCTTGCTCTGATTGTCTTTGTAGAGTTTCACGGCGCCATTGCCTAACGTCAGGCGAAGTTCGCCGCCCCGACGTGTCGCCAGTGCTCCGGTCTTTGGAATGCAGGCTTTTTCGAATGCGCGCGAGTAGGGGTCACTCTCGTAACCTCCGCTTTTCGTCTTTTCATCGAGAACGATCGCGGGATGCTGACAAGCACCGTCGCGGGGATACGGCTTAACACAACTGAAGTCTGCTGGGCACGGAGCGTCTGACGAGGTTTCCGCGAATGCGTTGCATGCGCCTATTGATGCGAAAAGCGCACAAAGGATAATTGCGCGCATCGTCATCTCTCGAACCGACTTGAGAGCGGCTGAAGCGAATCTCAATTTGCTGTCTCCGTGGATGTTAAATTTTGATGCGAACCGCGGCGGATGCCGAGAACAGCATGTGTCCGTATAGCAGCCGACAGATGAGCATAATCCGCTGGTTGAGATGGCCTAAAGTACTACCTGACCGCTCAGGACATCAAGTCCCCGCTTCCGCGCGACGTCCGCAAAACGATCGCTACCGGACTTGCACGCAAGATCGATGCCGCTTGCTGTTCCAGTGGGCGCGCTGGTGCGGGCGAGGCCGGGAAAGGTTCACCTCTTCGAACGTGCGCGCAGTGTCAACAATTGAGGGAAACAAGAGATGCCCGAGTACAAATATCCCGGCTATGGTCCGACCAAGGAAAATTGGCTGACGCCCCGCGCGAAGACCAAAGGTGGTTATCACGGCGGAAGTGACAATCCAGCCGAGCCGGGAACGCCGGTCTACGCCCAGTACAACGGAGAAATATTCAGAACCGGCAAAATCGATGGCTACGGCATGGCCGTTGTTGTCAAATCAAAAGCCCCGGACGGTACGGTATTCTATCAGCTGTATGGCCATCTCGGACCGGATCCGCTGCCGGCACCGGGTACACCAGTCGTTGCGGATCAGCCTATACCGGGCGCGGTCATCGGCACCAAGAAATATGTTCAGGATCAGGGAGGTCTCACGTCTGGTCCGCATTTGCATCGTGAGATCATTTCCGGCAGGGCGCCTTTGCATAGTGATCCGAAGGAGGGGTTCGGAATATATTCCAGCGACATCACACACAAGGCTGATCCGGACGCGTTTGATATCAATCGTCCAGTCTTTCCGTACCAGAACGGGCAGCCGAAGCCGGCGCTTCCATCTGGCACGACAACTGCGCCGCCTCGATCTCCGCAGGTTCGACCATGTCTCCCGGGCGTTACACCGCCGACAGATAATCCTCGGCCTGGAACTGCGTCCCAGTCATCGTCCGGCATCGCCATTCCAGGCGCGGAAGGTCCTACGTCGCTTGGGGGGCCGAACGGTCCGGCACTGTTGCGGGCTCCTGCGTTTTCGCACTCGCAATCACCTGGGAATTCGGCACCAGTTGCTGACCCGACGCTGCCACCGCTGCACTTCGCGCCCGAGGTACCACGGAATTTTGGCCCGTTCGCGATGCCGGGGTCATTCGGCGGACCAGGTGTCGCATCGGCTGCATCGGGGACAGCGTCGGTTCTTGGGTCTGGCTCTCCCATCCCCGGGAATACGCAGTCCGGTTCGAACGCACCATCGTTGGCTCCGGCGCTCTTTCCGCTCGAGGCGCTGCTGACAACCGATCGCAATCGCGCATTGGATCAATGGGCCTCGCTGCGGAGAGACGCGTCACCGCGCACGCCGGATGTTGCCGCCGGCCCGCGGGCCCCGGTGGATTCGTCCAATCCAGATCAAGCGTCCGCCGGCGGACTACTCGGCTTGATCCAGGATTATATCCGCAACAATGGCTATTAGGCCGCCGCGGTCTTTCTGCTGTCTGGCCCAACGCGGCACAATCTCAGAGATCAATCAAACATGCCTGTTCCCTTGCTTGCCCAGGCGCCGCCGGCGCCGATGGGGCCCCTCGTCACGCACGATGTCACCATCGTCACCACGCGCAAGCTCGCGCAGGCACGGGTGATGGGGGTGCCGCCGGAAGAATTCGGCATCGAGCGCGGTGCGCGCAGCATTCGCGACTGCAATTATTGCTTCCATGAGGTTGTCACCAAGACCGAAGCGGAGCTGATCGCGGAAGGTTTTGACGCCGGCCAGATCAGGGCGTTGCGGCCGCATACCGGGACGACCGAGATCGAGACGCTGGCACGCGATACCGTGGAGGAGCATCTGTCTGCGACCGCCGGCGGCGCGAGCGCCAATTCGGCGGCGCGGCTCGTCCGCATCACCGAGCACTATGTGCGGATGGATTATGAGGGCTCGGATCGCCCCTGCCTCTATCAGGTCATTACCGGCGGCGATCAGGCCGAGATCCTGCGCAAGGATGGCAAGGACTGCATCACGCCATTCGACGAGATTCCGTTTGCCGCCACCACGCCGGTGCCAGTGACCCATCGCTTCTTCGGTCGCTCGATCGCGGATCTCGTGATGCCGTTGCAACGGGAAAAAACTGCGCTGAAGCGCGGCGCGCTCGACAATCTCTATCTGCACAACAACCCCCGCGTCGAAGTGGCCGAACAGAATGCCGGGCCGAATACGCTGGACGACCTTCTGGTGTCGCGGCCGGGCGGCGTCGTCCGCACCAAGACGGCCGGCGGGCTGAATTGGCAGGTGGTGCCTGACATCACCACGTCGATCTACCCGATGCTGCAATATATCGACGCCGAGCTCGAGATCCGCACCGGTCTTGGCAAGCAGACGCAGGGCATCGACGCCAACGCGTTGCAGAACCAGTCAGCCACTGCGGTCGCGCAAGTGTTCTCGGCGTCGCAGATGCGGATCAAGCTGATCGCGCGCATCATGGCCGAAGGTGTGCGCGACATCTTTGCCCTGCTGCACGGCACGATCCACAAGCATGGTCAGCGCCAGGAAACCGTGCGGTTGCGCAACGCCTGGGTCGACGTCAATCCGCGCAACTGGAAGACGCGTGACGACATGACCATCAATGTCGGCCTCGGCTCCGGCGGCAAGGCCCAGCAGTTCGCCCAGACCATGGCCATCGCCAATGTCCAGAAGGAGCTGCTTGCCGGCGGCAAGATCAATCTCGTTGGCGACCGCCAGCTCTACAATACGGCTGCCGAGCTGACCCGGATCATGGGGCACAGGAATCCCGACCAGTTCTTCAACGATCCCATGGCCGTCAATCCGCAGACCGGACAGCTCCTGCATCCGCCACCGGCGCCGCCGCAGCCGCCGCCCGATCCAAAACTTCTGGCGCTCCAGGCGCGGCTCCAGGCCGACCAGCTCGCCGCCGCACACAAGGCGCAGATCGAGCGCGAGAAGGCACAGGCCGATGCTGTTCACCAGCAGGTGAAGATGCAGGCCGAGATCGAGCTCGCCAAAATCAAGGCGGGACTGGATGCGAAGTTCGCACTGCTCGACGCTCATCTGAAATCGCTTGGCCAGGAACAGAAGCTTCAGCACGCGCAGGAGCAGCACCGGATGGATGTTACTGAGGCTGCGCTCGACCTTGCCGCATCCGCGGCGCATCACGGGATGAAGACACGGCCGAATGACGGGGAGGGGAGCAATGTCTGACGAGGGTGTGCTGGAGCGGGCGGCGGCGCGGGCGGTGCGCGCCGAGGCGTTGCTTGATGATGAGCTCCTGGACGAGGCGTTCGACGCGCTCGAGAAGAGCTACATCGCGGCCTGGCGAGCGACCACGGTCGACGATGCCGCAGGCCGCGAAAAGCTCTTCCTGGCCACCAACATCGTCGGCAAGGTCCGAGATCACCTCGCAGGCGTGGTTGCCAACGGCAAGCTGGCGCGTGCCGAGCTGAAGGAGCTAGCGGAGACGGCGGAGCGGCGGAAGCGGTTCGGGATCATTTAGTCGCCGCAACTACAGGGAGAGTTGTAGACATTGTTCCTATTTTGTTCTATGTCACAAAACCAACGGCGGACGTGACAGATCGTCGTACACATCGTCTTGCCTCGCGAACGAGTTGATTTCATGTGGATTTGGCCGACTGATCTTGATCCGCGTTCTTCCCTTGTTTGGGCAGTGCTTACATCGCTAGTCACGGCGACCGCGTGCTGCGCTGAGGCCGCACTACCAGCTCCGCCGCCCAAGCCTCCATCCGTTCCGACCTTCGAGAAGCTGCCACATACGCCGCTGCCAAAAGGCGAGTTCATCGCGTGGTGCGGCGACCATGATCGTTATCTGTTCGCTACGGACCACTATTACATCGACGCATATGACGGAGACACCAAGATCTCCGCTCCGTCTGCCACGGCTTCCAGATCCGCCCAATGCGGAGCGGATGGTCGTCATATTTTCTTTACCGAGGATGACGCTGGGCGCGTGAGAAAAGTCGAGCTTGAAAGCGGCAAAAGTCAGATATTGGCGACTTTTCAGAAGCAGTCACAACCCGGTATCGAGCTCTCATTTTCGCCCGACCTGAAGAGTGTGGCCTCGACCTTGCCCCTGCAGCTGACAATGGAAGCTGGAGAGTTGCGAACGATCAATGTGACCGAAGCGACCGGTCACTATGCCTCCAAGATCGATTGGGCTGCTGACAGCTCGAAGTTCTTCGCGGCCTACTCCGACACGATCGATATCCTTGACGCTCAGGGCAAGAAGATCGGGGGCGGCGCGCTTCTGAAGGGTTCATATGTTCGCGCAGGCTGGTTTGACGCTGAACAGAAGTCACTGTTTCTGTTCCTCGTGACGGAGATCGATGAGTCCGGCGGTCCTCTCGTCAGGTGCCGCATCGCGAATTGGCGATGTGCGCGTGTGAAGGAGCGCATCGAGCAGGCCTCGGGCGGTGGCAAAGGACTGATGGGCACAGTTGGTCCGCTCGATCGACCGAAGCCGCCCGACGATGATTCGACCGTGCTCTACTCGCGCTACGCGGCAGAACTTCGCGACGCCTCATTTCGTTTGCTGTTTCGACAGGAGTTTACCCGGGCGGCCGGTCAAACCGACGTGCAGCTCCACGTGTCTCCATCGGCCGCCAGGGCGGTACTGTCCTGGTCACGGAGTGAGCGCGCGAAATGTCCCGATCCGGCCAACGACAAGTGTCAGCCCGGATGGATACTCGATCTTACAAAGGTTGCTAAATGAGTGATCCTTACAATCCCGGACCTGCATTTCGGTTGGGCTCCGACTATGGCATGCGAAGAAATCCGTTTACTGGCAAGGAGAAATTTCACTCGGGCCAGGATTTCAAAGCTCCGCCCGGCACTCCGATTCCAGCGGCTACGCCCGGCGAGGTCGTCTATTCTGGATACAACGACGATTTCGGCCATACCGTGATTGTCCGGAATGCGGCTGGATACAGCCTTTACGCACACATGCAAGACGGTAGCCCGATGCCCAAGCTTGGTCAGCGCGTCTGGCCTGGAGACATCATTGGCAATGTCGGGAATACCGGTGCTCGATCCACCGGACCTCACCTGCACTATTCGGTCATCAAGAATGAGAAGGCAACGCGGGCTTTGGGAAGAGACCATCCAAATGGAGGAAGTCTCGGCCTAACCCTGACAGGTGATGTGGACGGCAAGTGGGGCAACACCATCGACCCTGCAAAATATGACACCAGTGTCCCTTATCTCGTTCAGGCGGCGGCCACCGGTGCCAGCGGTTCGGTCGCGCCTTCGGCTCCGCTGAGCGGATTGGGGTTTCCAAATCGCGATGGCGTCGTTGCCGCTCGCTTTGGCGACTGGAGGTCCTTGTCGGGTAACTCGACGACCGATCCAACGGCAATGACACCGCGGCCCGGAGGGCTGCCGGGAATGATCGCTGACAGTTTGCGCCAGAGCCCGGACACGGCAGGCAATTCGCGTGTGCTCGGGAGCTTCCCCATCGCGCCGCCGGTGCCTTTTGTCGTGGGGAATGATCCGTTGTCGGAGGGGCGGCCTGCCAGCTTCGAGGATCGCTTCGGCGATTGGTCTGAAATTCGTCGATTGTCGTCGCGCCGTGAGCCTATGCGATAGTCCCGCGACAGGATCCATAGGACGCATTGCTTCGATCGCGAGAGCTTGCGAATGTTCCAGGTCAGAAATGCGCTCTTACGTTCGCTCGAGGCACTGCTTCCGTTCTGTGCTTTCACTTTCCTGCTTTTCGGTCAGTCCGGCGCCCAAGAGAGCTCGTTCGAAAAGGAAGTCTCCTATCGCGCGGCTGACTATTGCCGCAGTGTTGCCGTGCGGCCTGTCGCGCTGAGCGACGACCAGTCGATCCTGTGCTTTGACGGACGGATCGAGAAGGACACGGATGTTTCGGCAGTCGCGAACCTCAGAGAGGGCGGCCTTTTCGTCGTTCGAAGTTCCGGAGGCGACATTGCGTCCGCGATCGCTCTTTCCAACCTTCTTCGCGGGCGGCGCGCAACAGTCGTCGTGTACGACCATTGCCTGTCGAGCTGCGCCAACTACCTCCTGATCGCATCCGGTCAGGCCTATGTGCCCAAGGGGGCTCTAGTCGCCTGGGACTACGAAAGTATCGACCCCGCATACCCGTCCTGCTCCAAGTTTGCGATGGGAAAAATGCGCGATGGCGTGGTTCGGCTACAGAGAGGGTCCTGCTGGCCGATGCCGGCTACCGAAGCTCAGTGGCGGACGGTTTTGTCGGCGCAAACCAGCTTTTTCAGTGAGCGGATGGTCGATCCGCACTTCGAACCGCCGCCAGACAACCGCTATCTGAGAAAGGTCGCGAGGTCGCTCTATCCCGATAATTTCGCGTATCACCATATCGCCTGGACTCTGCACCCCAGATACTTCGCAACATTATTCAAGACCAGGATCGTCTACGAGGCTTATCCGGATGGGCAGGCCGAGATCGACGAGATGGTGGCTCGGCTGCACTTGAAGCTGAGAGTCATCTACGATCCCTAAGTGCGACCGGCTCGCTCCGGGGACAACCCGCGTGACACGTCTCAAATCAAGATCGCTCGTCCATCAAAGACCTAATGTGATTCAATATGACCAAAATTCCCGACGACAACGATGCTCCGAATCCTATCCTGGAATATCCGGGTGACAGCTTGCCTTCCTTCTTTTCGACGATTCTTGGGGAACTCCCCAATTTTGCCTTTCCTGATTGGGGGCCACCGCCGCCGTTGCCGCAAGGACAGTCGCGACCGTCGCCACCGCCTGATCCAGGTCCGCCCGGGATCGAGGTCGATCCGCCCGCTCGCCACCTGAATGGCTGTTCGGTCCGCCGCGTATCATTCGGTCCCCGGCACCTGACGCGCCCCTTGCGGGACTGCCTGGCATGATCGAGGCTTATCTGCGGAGCAAGAGCGATGAGACGATCGGGAGCTGCCGGCCGTAAGATCTGCTGTCGCCGAGACGGCACCTCAACCGGGCGGCCTGCCGGGGATGATCGCCGATTATCTGCGGCTCAGTCAGCCGAAGGCATCGAGATCGAGGGCATTGCTTGCTCCGTCGGATGCCGTCGGGGACGAGCGTGGATCGCTTGATCGATCCACGGACCGCGCATCACTCAGGCGTCTCTCGTCGTTCACGACGCGCTGAGGATCATGACGTGCTCTTGCCGTGGCGCTCGTGGAAATCGGTGGATGGCGTATGAATTCTGATCAGGTGCATCCGGCTCAAGAAACCTCTGGCGGAGAGATGTTCCGGCGGCCGCCATGGCTGACCTATGCATTCGCTGCCGTGACTTTAGCGAGCGTGGCAGGTTACGACTTTCTGATGTACCTCCGGCCCGAGGTGGCAGACCGGCTTCTATGGCTCAGCCTGGCGTGTGTCGTCATCGCCGTCATATGGCTCGTCGTTTGCGCGTTTCTTCGAAAGCCGCGAGGCGCACCGGTTCTCCTCGCCACTTTGCTGATTTTTTATGCCCCGCACCTTGTCGCGAGTGAGGACGTCCCTTGGCTCATATCCCTCGGATTCCGTCTCCATGCTTCGCCGATCGAACAGTACCTGAAGAAAGAGTGTCGATTGACCGAGTTCACTGAACAGGGGACAACGAAGGTCATCGGCGTGTGTGAGAGCCGTGAAGTCGGATCTGTGTTCAACGTGGCATTCGAACTGGTCATTTACGATCCGACGGGCGCGCTTCTCAAGCCGGAACGGAGGGACGCCGCACAATTCAAGATGACCAAGATACCTGACTACAGCAATCCGTTGAAATCCGATGCTCGTTCGTAATCTCAGACGACTCGGCATCATCAGCGCGATGCTGGCTGTTGCGAGCTTTCCTGCATCATCTCGCGAAGGCGAAACAAGCATACTCGGCATCCATCTCGCCATGTCACCCGAACTGTCGTTCCGCGAGCAACATATCAATCAGACCATTCTGAATTCGCTCTTGCTCGAGGCGAGCCGGGTTCCTGATGTGGCGCAATGCGGATTGTCTCATCCCTACCAAGTCGATTACGTCTTTGGTGACTTCGCCGTGACCGTGCGTCACATCAACCCGGCCATGCATGTGAAGTGTCTCCGCGGAGTGGTCCGCTATCTCTTGCGCGACGACATCGCCGAGGCAGATTTTATTGCCGCTCGCGCTTTCGAGACCCGCATGGCCCGCGAATGGGTCGAACTCGACCCGAAGTATCCTGAACGGGAAGATCACGCCGCGGAACGAATGGCGTTTCTCGCAATCTATCGGAAGTACTCACCGCTCTATCAGTTGCATTCGGTTGATGCGGACGCAATTGCGGCTGTCACTTTCGATGAATTCTCGTCCTGGCTCGGGCGTAACCGCAAGGAAGGAAGATTCACGTTCAATGGCCCTAAGCGGTTGCTGGAAGCGCTTGAATTGCCGGTGCCGGATCCGATGATCCTACAGCCAGTCACCTCGCTGATATCGTCGCGGACACCTGCTGGTATCCTGTTCTTCGATGGCGAGCGCGTTGGAGTTCCTGCGCTGATTGCGCTGTTTTTGGGGCATGACGAGACGCTTGCCATCGACGAGAAAGCGCGTCGGCGCTTTGCTTGCAATCAACAGGATCCGTCGGATCTCGGCGATGGCTACGGCGCCATAGCGCGCGCGTCGTGTGGTACTTATGATTACTTTGGCGATGTGTGGTTCACACTAGCGCTGAGGAAGGCCGAAAGCGCGAGTTATCCCGACTTTTGTCGGCAAGTGCTCGAGCTGAGCCATGATGCCGATATTGCGACCGTCATGCGCTTTAGTCCGGACGGCTCGAAGGGCCTGTACGATCTGTTGCCTCCAGCTTGCCAAACGTCGGAATAGCCGTCTACCGCGAGTGAAGCTCGCCGAATGAAAGGAAGTTGTCATGCCAGTCGAGCCGTTCGATGTCACTGACGAAAACGGTGTGCGAGTGACGGGGACCGCCGAAGCATTCCGCGACCCTAAAGGACCATTTTATGATCCGAACAGTAAATTCTACCAGAACCCGCGCTATTCCGACCACGACATCAGCTATTTGAATACCAGGGATGTTTGTCGCATCAATCCGGAAGTGCTCAGCCACGCCGTGCAAGAGGCGTTCCGAGCCGCACTGATCAAGTTTGGCATGCCTGATCCGAAAGAACCAGCGGTCAAGAGCGATGTCGACGGGTGGATCGCCGAGACCTTGCGGCAATGCGCGCTCCATCCCAACAAATATGTTTCAAATCAACCGCCTTCATCTACGGACTCGGAAGTCGAAAAGCCCGTAGGTGACCTGTCCCGGAGCCCGCCCAATTCGGGTGCACAGCCGCTGAATTTCGCCTCGGCGCGCCCGCAGGTGGCCTTTCCTCTCGAAGCGCTGTTGTCCCCTGATCGCGCGCGAGCTTTGAATGACTGGGTCTCGGCTGCGGGTCGGCCCGTTGCCGACGCTGCGCCGCAAAAGCCCATGGGTTGATCGATCCGGAAACGAGCTGCCTGCTGCCAATCTCGCTCAACCCACGTCGCCCATCCGGCGTTTGACGCGTGTTCGGCCGGGTTGATATCGGACTGCGTCCCTAAGTAAGCCAAAGATCACAACCACGCCGACCCTGGGCACGAGCGCAGGCGCCCGGCAGAGACATCTCGCGAACCTGCGAACCGGAAGCGACATTTCCGCGCCATCGCGAGAGCGAGATCCGAGACCGCCAGATCAGCCAAGCCGACCGATCGCAGGCGATGTGCAACTTGATCACTGCGCTGCCGAGACGGTGCGGCCTTCACAAGGAAGACATAGATGTCCCTACCGACCTCCACGTTCGTCACCTACTCCGCAGTTGGCAACCGCGAAGATCTCAGCGATATGATTTATCGCATCGATCCCGTCGACACGCCGTTCATGAGCGGCGTCGACAAGGAAAAGGCGACTGCCGTCAACCACGAATGGCAGACGCAGGCTCTTGCCGCGGCCGACAACACCAACGCCCAGCTCGAGGGCGACGATCCCAACACCAACACGACCACGCCGACTGTCCGGCTCGGCAATCTCTGCCAGATCTCCTACAAGGTCGCGCGGGTGTCCGGCACGCAGCAGGCGGTCGATCACGCCGGCCGCGACAACGAGCTCGCCTATCAGGAGATGCTGAAGGGTCTCGAACTCAAGCGCGACCTCGAAACCATCCTGTGCGGCACCAACCAGGCCAAGCTCGCCGGCAACACCACGACGCCGCGCAAGAGCGCGTCCGTCCTCTCCTGGATATTCTCGAACACCTCGAAAGGCACGGCGGGCGGCGCGGCGGACCCGGCGGCTGCCGACGGCACCGGCACGCGAACGGACGGTACCCAGCTCGCCTTCACCGAGGTGCGCCTGAAGACCGTGCTGTCCTCGATCTGGAGCAATGGCGGCAAGCCCGGCACCATCATGACCGGTGCCTTCAACAAGCAGGTGTTCTCGACCTTCACCGGCCGCTCCACCGCGATCGAGGAATCCAAGTCGAAGAAGATCGTGGCGTCGGTCGATGCCTATGAATCCGATTTCGGCAAGCTCAAGGTGGTCGCCAACCGCTTCCAGCGCCCGCGCGACGTCCTGGTGCTCGAGCTCGACAAATGGGCGGTGGCCTATCTCAACGGCCGCAACATGATCTCGATCCCGCTGGCCAAGACCGGTGACTCCGATCGCCGGCAGATCCTGGCCGAATACGCGCTGGTGTCCCGCAACGAAAAGGCCTCCGGCGGCGTGTTCGACAACACCACCTCCTGAACGATCAGGATCATCCGTTTCATCCTCGGGCGGCCTTCGGGCCGCCCTTTTCATTTTGGAGAGCCAAGATGCCGCTTCCCGGCAATCGTACCCTCAATACCGCCGATCTGACAGCCTACACGCCGTCTTGCGGCGCGAGCCCTGTCGCTGCCTATGTCCGCGCTCCCTTTCGCTGTCGACTGCTGAAGGTCGCCGGCATTCTCGGCGGCGCCGTCACCACCACCGACGGAACGATCACCGTGTCGGCCAATGCGTCGACGCTCGCGACCTTCGCGGTGCCGCAGGCGGGATCCGCCGCCGGCCAGCTCTTCTCGGTCGTGCCGCCGTCGCCGACCTACCTCAACGAGGACGATGTGATCGTGCTGACTCCTTCCGGCGCCTCCGGCGGCGCGATCCCGATGCACTTCTCAATCTCCGTGAGGACCGCCTGACATGCCATTTTTCTCCAAGCAAAACTCTTCGCGCATCGGCCCGACCCAGACGATCGCCTATGACGGCAGTGTCGGCGTCACCAACGCCTTTGCGTCGGAAACCTACCAGATCCGCCTCGTCGCCAATTCCGGCTGCTGCTATCGCGTCGGCGACGGCGCCCAGACCGCGACCATTTCCGATCCATATCTGCCGCCCAACGTCGTCGAATACATCACGGTCAGTCCCGGACAGCGCATCGCTGCGCTGAAGGCCGCGACCAACGGCCTGGTCACGGCAACAGCGGGCACGCTGTGGATCACGGAGATGTCGTGATGGAGGGCGTCCTGATCCGACCTCATCTCGATAGCAACGGCCGCGAGCTCGCGATCGAGCATGTCCAGGACGTGGCGCCGATCCTGGAATGGAACAGTCAGGCGCGCCGCGAAGAGCAGCACAGTGATTGGGGGCGGCACGTCGCCCGCATTCCCAACGTCATCTACGTCCAGTGGCTCAACGAGGAGCATGCCAGGGGCAATACCTCGTTGCGGCTGTTCACGCCCGAATTCGACGAGATCGTGCAGACGAAGCTCGATGATCCCGAATGGGCCTATTTGCGAACCGACAGGCCGAAATTGCAGGGCGGCTGGTCAGCGGAGCTCACGTGATAGAGATCACCGATTTCACATCGCTGCAAATCGCAGTAACCGAATATCTCGCGCGCGATCAGGACACGACGCTGATCGCGCGGATTCCGACCTTCGTCCAGCTCGCGGAAGCCAAGTTCAACCGTCAGCTCTTCGTGCGGCAGATGGAGCTGCGGGCGACCGCGCTCGTCGATCCCGGTTCGAACGAGCCGGAGTTCATCTCACTGCCGTCGGATTTCCAGTCCATGCGCAGGGTTCGGCTGTCGAGCGTGACGGGGAAGCCGTGCCTCGAGTTCAAGTCGGGGACGCAGATGGACGAATACCGCTTCGCGACGTCCGATGTCGCCGCGCAGCCGCGCTACTTTACGGTGTTCGGCAACGAGCTGGAGCTCGCACCAAGTCCCGACGCCGCCTACACCATCGAAATGGTCTACCGGCAAAACGTGCCGGCGCTTGCGTCGAACGGCAGCAACTGGCTGCTCGCCATGGCGCCAGATCTCTATCTCTACGGCGCCCTGCTCGAAACTGCGCCGTACATCAAGGAAGACGCGCGCATCCAGACCTGGGGCCTCGGGTTCACGGCGGCGCTCACTGACCTGAACAATCTCGGGCTGACGTCGACCTTCAATGCAGGGCCGATGACGGTGCGCATTTCCGGACAAGTCATCTAGGAGGCGACAATGGCAAGCTTCAACAAGTTCTATTGCTTCGTGCAGGACGTCGCAAACGCGCTGCACGACATGAAGACCGGCACAGTGCAAGTCTACAAGGTCTATCTGACCAATACGGCGCCGGTGACCACCAATACGGTCTACAACGCGCCGGTGGATCTCGCGGCCGGCAACGGCTATACCGCAGGCGGCAACAGCGTCGGCACCATCGCGGGCGCGCAAACGACGGGCACGTTCAAGTTCGTCGGCGGGACCGATCCGTCGTGGACGGCTTCGGGCGGTTCGATCGGGCCGTTTCAATACGCGGTGCTCTACAATTCGACGTCGTCGACCAAGCCGCTGATCGGCTGGTGGGACTACGGCACCGCCATCACGCTCACCAACGGCAACACTTTCACGGTCGATCTCGATCAGACCAACGGCATTTTGACGATTACCTGACATGGCAGCCTTTCTCGACGTTTGCAGATTCACGCCGTCGGCCGGTGGTACGACCGACTGGACCTATTCATCTGCCGTCACCGGTTACCAAGGACCGGCAGCCGCCGGCGTCGTCAATGGCCGACTCTACAAGTATCGCGCAGAAAGTGCGGATCTCAGCCAGTGGGAAGTCGGAGAGGGAGCCTATAACACCTCCACCAGCGTCCTGGCACGAACGACGGTCCTGTTCAATTCGTCGGGCACCACAGCGAAGATCAATTTCTCCACGACACCTCTAGTCGCGGTCGTTGCGCTCAAGGAAGACTTGATCTCCGTCGAGGAGAGCAACAGCTTCACGACCACGCAGCAGGCGCAGGCGCGGAGCAACATCGGTGTGACCGCGGTCGGCGCGGCCAGCATCGGCCAGATTCCCGGAACGACCGGCACAACGCAGCCATCCGCCGGCAATGTCGGTGAAGTGATCGTCATCAACTCGTCCCTCACGTTCACCGGCTCCGGGGTGAGCGGGAACGTCGGCAGCACGAGCGTCGCGCCTGGTGTTTACGACGTGACCATCGTCGGCACGTTCGGCGGTCCCGGTGCGACGACGTCGTCAGACTGGAATCTGGCCTTCGGTACGACCAGCGCGTCCGTGAGTTCGAGCCAGGCCATACAGCTTCACGAGCGCATCAGCAATTCGTCACCCCTTGCCGACACGTCGATCGTGCTGGCCTCGGCCTCCGTCCGCGTCACGGTCGCGAGCACGACGACCTACTATCTCTGTGCCCAGGCCGGCTACACGGGTGCCGGCGGCTATTCGGTTGTGGCGCAGGCCTACATTCGGCGCGCAAGCTAGAGAAACAGGACATGGCATATCATCCCAAGGACATCGTGCTCGCGTTGAAGAGCCTGCATCCCAGCCTGGCGGCGAATGTCGACTTCGAAGTGTCGGATCATGGTGACGGGCCGTTCATCTCCCGCTGGGAACGAGAAGACCTGGCGCAACCGACGGCCGCGGAGATTGAAGCGGTCGATACGGACGCTCTGCTGCAACAGCAGGTGACGTTCGTCGCGCGCGACATGCTGGCGCAGCTGACGCCGGACGACTACGCCAGGATCCAGGCGGCGATCGCATCGAGCGCTGCGCTGGGCCTGTTGTGGGCAGCATTGCTTGGGCAGGGCGAAGCGCCGATCTCGGTCGGCTCCGATCGCTTCAGGCAGGGGTGGGTCGGCATGATGTCGGCGCTGGACAAGGATCGTGCTCACGCCATCGCCTGCGCTATCGGCATTCCGGTCTGATCGATGTCACTTCTTGGGTTTGACGCTGTCGGGCGGCTGACGCTCGGGCAATTGCCGACGCTTGGGCTGACCAACACGGTTCTGCTCACCGCCGCGGGCGCCTATGCGGTGACGGGACAGGGAGCGGCCTTCCGGTCGGTCTGCACCGGCAATGCCGGCGTGCTGACGGTTTCCGGTACGGCGGCTGCATTCATGGGAACTTTGATCGGCACCACAGGCGGCTACTCGACCACAGGAACTGTCACCTCATTCAAATCGTCGTTCGCTGTGGGCGCCGGCGGATACGCGATCAGCGGCCAATCGATGTCTGCGCTTATACGGCAGTCGGCGTTCGCTGGTGCTTTTCTGCTCACCGGCAACCAGGGGGCGGCACGCATTTTCATGCGGTCGGCCGGTGGTGGCTATGCCGTGAGCGGATATCCGTCCTCCTTCACGCGGGATTTCGAATCCTGGTTTCCGCGACCGTTCGATGTCGACGGCTGGCTGGCTGTGCCCACCGAGCCTGAGCCGTGGACGTCGAAGCATGGTGCGGCTTCCTCCTGGACTGCCGAGGCCACCCCATCCAACGATTGGACGCCGTCGGCGGTGCAACCCGAACCATGGACAACTGAGTAATGCCGCTTCTCTCCTATGGCGATTACCGCCCCGACGTCAGCGACTATGAGGGGCAGGCCACGCGCAACATCCTCAACGTCATTCCGCGCGGCGATGGCTACGGCCCGTTTCCATCCTTCTCGGCCTACACGTCGGCCCTGCCGGCGCCGTGCCGTGGCGCATTCTATGCGCTGAAGTCGGACGGCACGGTCGTCACCTTCACCGGCACGAGCACCAAGCTCTACAGGCTGAACAACATCGACTTCACCTGGACGGATGTGTCCAAGGGAGGATCGACTTACTCGGCGCTTTCAGCCACTGCGCAATGGCAGTTCGCCCAGACTGGCAATTTCGTCTTCGCGGCGCAGGCCAACGCAGTGCTGCAAGTATTCGATCTCTCCTCATCGACGGCCTTCGCCGATGCGCTGGGCGCGCCGCCGCAGGCCGCCTATATCAGTGTGGTCGGACGCTTCCTGGTGCTGTCCGGGTTGCTTTCGACGCCGTACCGGATCCAGTGGTCCGGGCTGAACAATTTCAACGCTTCGGACAGCTGGACCAGTGGGATCAAGTCGTCAGACTTCCAGGATTTTCCTGACGGTGGCATCGTCCGCGGCGTCGCCGGCGGTGAATCCGGCGTCATCTTCCAGGACCAGGCGATCCGGCGCATGTCCTATGTGCCGGGCTCGCCGATCATCTTCCAGATCGATCGCATCACCCAGGACAAGGGGCTCTACGCGCCTTACTCCATCATCCGCGCCGGCGAACGCATCTTCTTCTATGCGGGGCAGGGGTTTCACAAGATCGAGCCGGGCGGCGTGCCGGAGCAGATCGGACGCGAGAAGGTCGATCGCAGCTTCCTCGCCGATCTCGACAAGGGCAATCTCCAGCTCTTCATGGGTGCGGCCGACCCACGCTCGACGCGGGTCTATTGGGCCTACAAATCGGTGTCCGGCACGGTCGGCGCGTTCGACAAGTTGCTCGGCTACGATTTTTTGCTCGATCGCTTCTTTCCGATCTCGGTGACCGGAGAGTATCTGCTGGGCATCTCGCAGACCGGATTGACGCTGGAAAATCTCGATAGTATCTCGTCGTCGATCGATGCACTGACGCTGAGCCTTGATGCGTACGCGACCGCGGTACAGCCGGAGATCGCGCAGTTCTCCAACGCCCATGTACTGGGCTTCTTCCGCGGCCCGAGTCTCGAGGCGACGCTGGAAAGCCCGGAGCAGGGCACCGACGAGAACCGCATCACCATCCGTGGCTTCCGCCCGGTGACCGACGCGGCAACGTTGTTTGGCTCGGTGTCCTCGCGCGACACGCCGGCTGCGGCGGCGACGCCAGGCGCGGAAGTTTTGGTCAACGCCCGGACCGGACGCTGCGACGTCAGGCGCGACACCCGCTATTCGCGCTTCAAGGTGCGCATCCCCGCCGCGACGCCGTGGTCCTTCTGCGCCGGTATCGTTCCCGACCTCACACCCAACGGCACGCTATGACGGCTTATGTTCCGGGCATCACCGAGACCGATCTGAAGAAGATCGTGCTCGCAATCCAGCAGCTTGCAGCCGGGCGATCGAACGCGGTCGGCAGCGTGACGCTGGCGACGGGCGCTGCGAGCACGACGGTGACGACGGCGAATTGCGCGGCAGGTTCGGTGCCGATCCTGGTGCCGGCCTCAGTGAATGCGGCGGCGGAGGTCGGCAACGGAACGATGTATGTGAGCGCCGTCGCCAACGGCGCGTTCACGATCACGCATGCGAACTCCGCGACGACAGGGCGGGTGTTTTTGTATGCGGTGGTGGGGTGAGGGCTGTAGCTACCTCGCATGTAGGCCTTCAGCACTTGCTCCTTGAATTGCCGG
>Ga0137385_10000555_pt1 | contig 30312 bp, 37 predicted proteins | sample SagtaG_FD_104921 | JGI IMG/M metagenome (GOLD analysis project Ga0137385, IMG submission 104921) | Vadose zone soil microbial communities from Sagehorn Ranch, Mendocino, California, USA - Sage2_R_80_16 metaG | ecosystem: Environmental > Terrestrial > Soil > Vadose zone | place: USA: California... | reverse complement strand
GGATCTGACTAGATCTGACTGCCAAATGACTCTCGTCCGACTTAGCCGGACTGTCTGTGACTTATACAAAATTTCTGACTTGGTTCGACCCGGATTTGACCGGATTTGACCCCCAGCTGACCCTCTCCGGACCGCCGGTGACTAACTCTGACTTCTCTTTTTTACTGAGGGTCACCTTCGGGACCAGGGACGGGCGCTACGCTCACCAGGTGATCGGCGATCAGAACTGGAGAATCATGACACATGCTGGGGCCCACACAGGATGTCTTTCCGCTGGCAGTGAGAAACGATACAGACTCAGACAGCGCATGACCTAGATACCAGCACCATGCAGCGAGGTATAGACAGGTGTCATTACAATTACATTTAGCCAATAACAAAAGACTATTCCCTAGGGATAAATGGGCTCGTCGTTCGCTGAGATGGTGTGACGACGATAGGCGGAAGGGTTTTTGGCAGCTCCTCTGTTCCGGCAGGGAATGGCAGGTCCAAGATGCCTTTTGGCAAAATCTTCTCGTACAAGTCCTTTGCCTGGTTGTGTTAGGCTAAAGCAACCATCTTCTTTTTGGCGTCACGGATCAAGACGTGAGCATCATCAAATCCAGACACAGACAATGTTGAGCGTGTTGTCATTGCGGACGACGTGCAGATTTTGCGTAGTGATGCGCTTGCCGCCCATTCGTCCAGCCATCTTCTTCCCGGGCCATATACGACCAGGGTGCTGGAAGTCGCGAAATCAAGACCGGCGTTCATCATGACATCGACCAAAGAAACACCTCGTGCCCTCCAATTGCACCAGCAGAGCGGTGTGAGACGGAAACACCATGATTTGCTCGCAACCCCTTGAAATTCCACTGTTTCATAACACCTTTGCCGATGCTATGGAGTAGACGTCAATCACGGAATGTACCCACGAATTAGCAACCACGTCAACAAAATGACCAGGGACAAAATGGGCTGCAGACAGGGTTGTCTTTACACGATATTAGACCGCGCGGACCCACACCATATCTGCTCCGAGTCGGCGACGCACCAACAGGTACATGAGCATCTGCCGTGACGTGACGGGCAACTCCTTTCACTATGCGTTGGGAAGTACGCCAGCTTTCGGAAGCAGCGACCTGCACAGCATGGTATTCCAAATTGTCTTTGGGCAATGTGGCGCTTGACAAATCTCAAGCTGCTAGACATCAGGGCGGATATTATCACGAGCGAGCAATTACGAGCTTGAAGAACTGTGACTGGACAATGTGCTCCATGCTCGTCCCACATCGAAGTCACACGACGTTTCTGGGCAATGACACCTGTTCGAATTTTTGGGGTCCTTTTCGCGACATTCGAAGTGGAAGATTCTGCCACCACATTGCTATACTTTGGTGGATCGGTGTAGAGAGGAGGACGTCGAGCGAGCGTCAAAACATGAAGCTACATGAAGGTTAGGTGCATCATGTCCCGAACTTCCTAAACCGGACAGTTCACCGACATGGACTCGGAATGGATACTTGGCCACTAAGTATCGCAAACGATTCGACATCGAGAAAGGGAAAGGCCAAGGCTGTTCTTCTACCCTACCCTCTCCTGGAGGGTGGAGCCCTGACTTCTGCTACACTCAGAGAGCGCCATGGCCGTCTCGAGTGGATAACAGCTCAAAACCTATCTCCCGGTGCGTGAAACGATATTCGTCCTGAACTGCGCTGATTCACCTTATTTAGATCGACAGAGGCTGGTCTGCAGTGAAAAAGCAGTCCTGGCTTTTCCGGCAACTTGGTCTCCCCCGCTGCACCCCCCAGCGACTTCATGGCCGCAGCGTGCGGAACAGAGTGTAAGCCACCTTCATTAGTATATGCGCCGTTTGCGTTTATTGTGCATTGAGTAGGCTCATTTTCTTCGTACCCACTATCCTGATGTGGATGTACCGGCAGACCTCATCCGCGAGCAAGTCGCTACGGAAGCACAACTGGCCGATTCCTTACGAGCATTTGATCCACTCCTTGGGGACCTTGTAACGTCGTTCAATGTGTCCGCTGGTTCCAAGAGATGGCGAACTTTCATGGCATTTCCTATGGGCAAAAGCGGCTGTGATCTGAGTAGAGTACAGTAAATCTATCCAGGAGACGCAAGTCTAATGCCAGCCCAGACATTTCAAGCATCGAGTTATCTGCCGATGGTAGCATCATCACCGAGCCTACCCACTCCCCTGCGAGGACATTCAGAACCCCGATTTGCCAAATTGTCCCTTCCTCAGTGTCAGGTGATCCCGACAGAGGTAATTTCCGCACTTCGGCTAGCCAACAAAGCTGATCATGTGGAGTAGAAACAGTGATAGCAGTCAGGACACACTCATTGGTATCCCTATTATCCCTGTCCTCGCCGGTGTTGAGGGCGGCGGCGTTTCCGGGGATCAGGGATGTCGGTTCTTTTGACCGTCTGAGCTTGGATGGGCACATGGCCGTTGACGTTCAGTTTCACTGTTCTTTGGGAAATGTAATACTTGTCAACAGTTTAGGGCATGTATTCAGACATGCTCTACTCAGCGACGACGACCCGTTAGTGCATCAATAATTTCTACAGTGATAATTTTCTCAACACAGAACAGTATAAAGGTTTACAACAGTGTCTCTGAACCCGACTACGCCAACGATGGTTTCTGGAGGATAGCCTCAGGCGAACCAGGAGAGACGTGTTTTCTGATGACAGCCGAATTCGCAGAGCTCATCGATTTTCGGGTACTACGCCTTCCTTCTGCCATATGACAACCCCTGATAAATCGCAGACCCCGGATCGCGCTGTCAAAGTATACTCAGTGGCGCGGGCATCTAACTTGCTCACGTCCATCGGTTATAATCCCGATGATCACTTGTTACGGTTTGTAACTACAAACGAGCTGGTATGGGTTGACCCTCGCTTCCACACAAGACCCGTATTGGCTTTGAAGCACGAACGCGAATACGATAGAACCCTGTCAAGCCATGTCGTTAGTATCGGAGACGGTACGCGCGCCTTATTTTCAAATAAAGACGTTCATTTCCAACCCACGCACCTGTAGCCAAGTTAACTGTCTTATCGTCGCGGAACAATTCCCTCCTTAGCATTTACGATGTGTCTGGCAACAACGATGGCTTAGTGCAAAGCCATACTCTGCCATACAGCCTCTCTGGTTGCTTCCCTAGTGGGCCGCATTCTGGGTTCTGCGTGGTGCGGCCTCGCCTAGGGTATGGTAACAGCGCGATTGCTTCTTTACTTCAGTTATCCAATCGTGGCGCCATATACCAAAGTGCTCTCGCTGTCTGCCGGGAGGGGACCCAACCACCAGCCAAAATAGAAGTAACCTGGTCCTCGGGTGTCCACCGACTGAACACCGATTCTCGCACAGAAAAGCCAGATGTTGGAAGATTGGGAGCGCGTGAGATGCAAGAGATAGACTTCCGCCAGGCTTACCAACGTATGTAGTTTTTCACCTCACAGATTCTTGCCCTGTTCAAAACTCTGGGGCTTTTTTCTAGGACTCTTTTCTCCACTCGACGCCGCGGAATCCATTTATCCGGCCGAAAACGCAGATGCCGTCTATCAGACGCTGGACGCGATGCCACTATTTTGGAAGCAAGCAAGTATCACTGACGAACATTTGCTGACCATGTACGTATGAAATGATACGCGCCTTTCGTGTGTTTAGCCCTGATTAGATTCGATATCGCCTTTCGTTCTGGGGAAGAGCCGGCACATGCATCGCGTGCTGATTTTTTGACGCAAAGTACCCTGAGCTCTAGAAGGGGTTTCCGTGCCCTGGCACAGGGACGAGTCCCACGGGAAACGCTGATTAACGGTGCTGGATGGCACTTCAACCTCGAGCCAGTTCTCCGAGTGTTTGTGCCGGATATTTCTTGCGGCGTACAGTCAACGGTGGAGCGACTGCACAAGTATGACTTGATTCTGGACGAATGTCGCTCTGGGTCGTCCTTACGAAGAGAGTCGGAAGCCCGGGAACAGCTGGCGGTCGACTTGGCACTCTCGACGGACGTGTTCTCTGCACAACCGATTGCAAAATCAAAGGCTGATTTGACGGAGGACGACAAATTCGAGACAATGTCCCGCGCTGCAGAAGCAATGACATTCTCGGAGACGGGGCCACCTCCAGTGCAGTTCGGCCACCTAAGCCCTATAGTCCACAACGCTCAAGGCACCATGGATGGCGACGCGTCGACGGACTTGGAACTCCAACCGGGAGTGCGGTTGCTCTTGGCAGAATGGGATATTGGCACCGATCCTGACCAATTCACCTATCACAACCCATACGATGATCAGCAGCCAGTCACCAGCAGCCCCATCGTCCCAAGCCCCATCCGGAAACGCCCAGTCAAAGATCAAGCACTTGTCACGCAGTCCCAACGCCCACCACTGGTCGCGACAACTGTACCACCTGTGATTGCTGATTCTCGGGTAGCCCGAACCACTGCGATATCTACCTCGCAGCCCGTGATAACGGGGATATTACTCGACTCTCGGAATGAGGCCGAGTCCGAGCGAGCTTCGGACCTTCCTTCTGACCCACACGCGACTATGGCGAGTACGCAAAGTGTCCCAGGTCCATATGGTGGGCGGTTACCTACTGGGAAGAAAAAGATAGCTGCTGGGAAAAAGAGGGTCGGCGGGTTTTGAGTTTGATGTGGATGGAGCCTTGTTGGTTTCGGTGGTTAGCTGGATTCGAAGGTGCCGGGTTGTCCTTAATTAAATTTGCTCCAAACATGCGGCAGATGCATTTCAAAATGTGAAGAGAGGTTTAGGAGAAGAGATTGAAGTCGAAGTACAGTAGAGGGGTTCTACTGTACCTACAATGCGAGAAGCCGCCGAAGACACGATATGTTCCATGCGACAATGTAAATTTAAAAAAAGTTATGACGACGTCGACATGCGTGGTGTTGAAAACTGGGCTGTCAATTGTTGAACTATGTCTGAAGGCACGTTAAGAACGAGGCCTCTTATGCAAGGCACGCCAGATACTCACCACGGTGAGTCACGTTCGGCATGTGGACCTGCGATTTGAAGGTGAACCAGCGCTGCTGGAGTTTCTGTGCGGTCCGCTTGCTCCATTGTTCGTCGATAAGACCATCCCATCGGATTTCATCTTCCGCGTGAAGGTTTAACGATGCTATCCCGAATGGGAGGTTAGTTCAAGTCAAGGAGAGTTGGCTGTGTACGTACTTATGCCAATGACATAGATCTCTCTCTCCCCTCGAATAAATACCTTAAGCTAATTAGTGACGACAGGATATCGAGAGCGGACGCAAGCCGCATCTTCCAACTGAGATCGGGGCACATCCCACTCAACGCCTACCTGGAGAGATTCAACCGGGTGGACAACTTGAACGCGAGATGTCCGGCATGTGGTCACCCGAAGGAGAACGTACAGCATTTCTTATTCGATTGTCCCAAGTACAGTTACGAACGATGGGTACTACTCAAGCATTGCAAGAAACGAAGCCCCAAACTAGAAGACATCCTCAATAACAGCAAACTGATAGTCCCACTCGCAAACTTCATACAAGCCACAGGCAGATTCGATCAAGAGTTAAGCAACACATCCAGTAACTAAAAAGCGCACCCCAACGCGCATCAACATTCAACCCCACATTACGACGGGCGCTGGGACATGCCCACCAAGATATGAAGAGGGTTTTGAGCGGGGAGGTCGAGATTAATGGGAGCGGGCTTATCACAATAGGCAAAGCGTCACCAAGTCCTCAAGGCGCAACGCACCATCAACGCAACCTTAAATCCAACTCGTCACGGTGCGCAAAGGTGCCTCAACGTCTTCAACACTTGGCGTAACGCAAAGTCGCTCTTACTCAGGGCAGGGAGGTTATAAAGGGAAGGGCAGAGAAATGTTATTGGAGGAGGCACAGCAGCACACGCATAGACACACAAAGTGAAGTGCTACATAGGGTTCTGTACCCCAAGGCGCACGGAAATGGATTTAAAAAAAAATTCAGATAGCCTTGTTGACTCAGAATCGATATTTGATTACGGAGGTAGTGGATGAAGATGAGGATCGGAAGGTCTTATCGAATATCTCCGGAACTTAGCGGGCCGAGGGCCCTAGCCATGTCATGTCACCCTCAAGTTTGAAGCGAAAAAGAGCTCCCTCTCCTCGGCCAGTCGAGGATACCCCAGTTCTCTCGCATGCTGCGAAGCGGAAGCAAAAGAGGGCCCTATTAAATGAATCCACAACCACATCCAAGAAACAGAAGGAGGAGGAAGATGTTTCTACTCCCGTGAAGCGCCAAAATTCCATTTGGGTGGGCAACTTGAGCTACAAGACCACCCAGGAGTCTCTGAGGCGCTTCTTCGATGGCGTTGGGGAGATAACGAGAGTGAATTTACCCACTAAGCCGGGGAAAGCACTCCCAGGCGAACCAGCAAGACGAGAAAACAGAGGGTGCGGGGTCTCTTTGCTGCAGCCTCTGCCGTCCGTTCTTTTACGACTAGCCCCGCAGTTTTGCATATGTGGACTTTGCTACGTTAGAGGCTAAAAAGGCTGCTATCGTGATGACAGAGTCGCCCCTGGACGGGCGTCGCCTTCTCATCAAGGATGGTGCGTGCACCTGACTCCTCAGACCGTTTTGCACCATAACTCCCTCCTTCCTCCCTAGGCGATGACTTTGAGGGCCGCCCCCAAAACACTGGAACGTCCGGTGATGGGGCGGTGACTCAGTCCCCATTTGCGCGAAAAATACTCTCCGCGCAGAAACAGCCGCCAGCCCCCACGCTTTTCTTTGGCAACCTTGGATTCAACACGACGGTGGACTCGATCAGAGGCCTTTTAGAAGCGCATCGCGCGCAGCCAAAAAATGCTCCTCCAGAGCATGCGGGAGAAGATGTCGACGTCGGTGTCGGTGTCGAAGCGCAACAGGACCCCTGGATACGAAAGATTCGTATGGGGACGTTCGAGGATAGCGGTCTGTGCAAGGGGTAAGGTATTTTATCATGTATATATCTCAAATGCCCATACTCACTGGTGAGACACCAGGTTCGCATTTGTCGATTTCACGAGTACGGAGCACGCAACGGCTGCTTTGGTACACCCAAAGAATCACCACCTCGATGGGCGTAAGCTCGTTGTCGAATACGCTTCTGCCGATGCCGTGCGTCGAGGCGGTGGTGCTGGCCCTAGACCTAATAAGGTGTCTAGCCTGATCGCCGTCACGCGCCCTGCCCGCCGTGAGAGACGAGAGTCAGTGGTAAGCAATCGCGGAGAAAGGAAAAGCCGTCCAGAAACAACTAATTTGACGTCGGGGCCACGGGACGAGAAAAGCATGGATTCTGGTCGGAGGAGTGGCGCAACTAGAAAAGTTGACAATGGGACAAGGAAGTCACGCCCCGCTCCTGGAGCAGCATTGGCGCTGGCGAAGCGAGAACAAGTAGCAATAGTACCGAGTCAAGGACGGAGGATAAAATTCGATGATTAGATCCATACTAAGACCTAGAGTGTTGAGCTCTAAAGCACCGCATCTACAGGTACCGCTACACGACAATAGGTCATACAAGAGGGAGAGGTGGGGGCGAGGGGGCGTACTGCGCCCTAATCGTCACTGTCATCTGCTTCAATCATGCCAACTTCGTATTCTCCACAAACGTCCCATCGAGAACCTTCTGCGGCAGCTGATACGTACTTCACGAATCTCATGACACCTTCGTCACGCAATACCAGCAAAAGACGGTTGAAGCCGGGTTGGGACGTCAGCAACGTTGCGTCCTCGTCCTCCTCGTCGCTATCTTCCATCTCAACCTCATCGTTTTCATTCGAGCTGCCCGCGCTGCCGTTCCCATTGACCACATGGCCATCCCCATTGTGTTCTGTTTTCTTGTGGGAGCTGGACCGGTACACTGCCGGGTCGTCTTCCTCGTCATGAGGAGCCATGTAGCACTAGCGTCGTTCGAGGTTAGATAAACTTGCGCAAATATCGAAAGCAGGTACACACCTCCCACCCACCCCACTCGCCAGTCTGCCACCCGACAGGCTGTGCTTCCCTCGCCTCTTCCCTCGCCTTACCCTTGCCCTTTGTCTCCTCGACTTGATTCACCTGTGGCGTCAGCGCGAGCACGACATCTAGCCTTGCTTCTCTCTCCTCGCTCGTCGCGAGGGTGTAGCCGAGGCCAGGACAGAACCTACGCGCCTCCACCGCATACCTCAAGATAAGCAGCTTGGACACGGCCGCGAGCCACGCGCGAAATGCAGGCGACGGGAAGAGCTCGTCTTGCAGCGAGCAGATGAGCGCGTGCGGGGACTGTGCGGCGCGCGGAGACACGGCCGTCGACCGCCCGCTGGGAGTGGGGGGCTCGAGCACGTTGTACCGCCACTTGTGCGGTGGGCCCTTGATGCGCCAGCCCGAGTCCACCGTTCCGGCGGTATGTGGGGGGATGGGCGCGGGTCGATCCTTGCCCAGTCCGTCGCGCACGTCCATCTCGCGCAGGCCGGCGTCGAGTTTTTCCGCGATTGGCCCCAAGAGGAAGTCGTGCAGCTCGAGGGAGAGCTCGCCCATGAAGCGGGAGGCGAGAGCCTTGATCGTGCGGGGCTGGAGGTACGCCGGGTTCAAGAATTCGGAGAGGAATGAGACGTGGTCTCCTGCGAGCGGGGCGTCTGGGAGGGGAGGCGTCTCCGACCCGGAGTAAGACTTGAACTCGACCGTCGACGTGGAGGTCTGATGGCAACCACCATCCACAGTATGGGTCTACTCGAGAATTGGAGACATGTTTACTCACAAGTTGCTCGCGCGAACTCGCAAGGGAAGGTTCGGCCGCACCCTCACCCTCTTCGTAACCGTCTTCTCCAGGTTGGGCGGCATGGAACCAGCCGCTGATGCTCAGACGTTGCCAGCCGTCCTCGCCCTCGCCGACGACGACCTCCTCCACCGAGTGGAAGCTCCTGCCGGGCTGCACCTCGAAAAATATGAATTGGTTCCAAGCTGGTGGGATGCTTTTGGCGGGGACGGGCTCGGGCTCCAGCGTGCCGTCCACGCCCTCCCTGACGGGATATAGCTCGAGCGCGCCGCCCCACTCCTTTTGCCAGAGCTGGTAGTGCGGCAGCGGCATGTAGAGTATGTACGACACACGTCGCGTGCCGATGACGTCGTCGTGGTTGAGCAGGTGGCAGCCCTTGCGGTAGGTGTTGACGGACATGTCCTGTTTCACGCCCGAGAGAGGACCGCAGCCAGTCACTTGGCGCAAAAAATCACGGAATTTTTGCGAATAAAGCGCATCGCGGAGCTTTATGAGGTTTGGAAGGAACGCAACTTGTTGTTTTGTGAGGTAAGAGAGCGATGCTAGATCGCCTGTCTGGTTGACCTAGGATGGAGAGAACAAATTGGGTTGGGAGGGGACAGAGAAATGAGATTCCACGCATACCTTGTATATGTCGGTCTCTTTTTCGGTAAAATGTAGTTCGCTGAGACATTCGTCCTTGACTTGCTGCAGGAGATCATCCTGGAACAATTTTTGGACGAGCGTATGCTTGAACGGCTCGCTTGTGGAATATGAAGCGGCCAATCTGCCGACGTGGGTCGCGTCGAAGAGATCGGGCGCAAAACAGGCGGTCAGGCCTGTCAGGTCTTGAGGTGTGGTTGGTGGAGCGGCATTGGACGTAGAAGATTCGTGCGCAATTTTGGGCCTCTTCATCCCACTTGCCTTGGGCTCCGGAGAGGGCGACCGTGGGTGAGTCTTGACCATCACAGCTGGACTTTCCGAGTCAGACGGTGGCAAAAGCGAGGAGAGGCGACGACTCTTAACGGGTTGGTTATCCAAAACTCATGAGTGAACCGTTCACTCGGGGCTAGACCGTCGTCGACCGGAGACACGCGACAAGCGCAAGTCTCGCCCCGAAACACGCTTCTTGCGAAGGCATAATAACGTTAAAAAAAACCGCAGCGATGCAATTTATTGGTACAACAAAATGGGAATGAAAATGGAAGAAGTCTGCTGGGTTAGAACCGCGCAGAATGCACATATGGAACTGGAACATGTCACACAGGCCGAACACTGACAACAGTACGGGGTGGGGGTAGAGGGTAGCGACAGAGTAGAACATTAATCTTTGTACTTTTCATGTACACGAGGCAACCCTTCATCGGGTTGTATGGGAAGTACTATTCGGCCGTTACTATGTCGGTGTCCCCGAGAATGCGAGTGACGGTGTTGGCGTGTTGGATGAGGAGTGTTCGTATGTATCCATGCTTCTCGTGCGTTCAGTCCTTGTACTTCACGCTCAGAGAGGGTCCCCAAGGGGATGGGGGCGTAAACGAGGGCAGTCGACTCGACATGGGAGTCCGCGCAAGGGGTAGAAGGAGTGAGATTGGGTAGAAGATATATGCGCTGGAATGCTCCATCTTTGGGCTGTCTTGACGGGAGGTCTCTTGAAATGCGGGAGAGGTGCAAATAATAATTTGACACTACAATGACGAGATGCAGCTGCGAAAATAATAATTTGTCATCAGATGTCGTTCGAGTCTTCCATTCCGGAGATCAAGCTCACCCGCACGACAATGGCAACAAACATAACGCCAACGAAAACCATGATGGCCCTCTCGAGCCATTGCTCGCAGTTCTCTGGGCTGAGTCCCATCTCGGCCATATCGCGCATAAGGTCGCCGTGTCGTGAGAACTCCTCGCAAATTCTGGAGCGGACCGAATGATAGCTGAAGGAGGCGTATGTGACAAAGGCGGTAAAAATAGCACAGGATGTAAAGTCTGCGGCCGAAAAGTCGCGGTAGAAACGAACATATTCTGGTACACCCTACAAAACAGAGGGAAGTCGACATAACATGATTAGTGGCGCTCCCGATTACTAAGGCGAATAGTGCCGACCTTGACAATACCAGTAAAACCGATGGTGCTAGCCACGGCGGCGGTGACGAAGTATGCTGCGGAAACGCCTCCGAGAAGACTGAGGCTGTTGACGGTCCAAGGATCTAAAGACCCTTCCCACTCACTCTCGGAGTCCCATTTTAGGGAACGCCAGAGGGTAAAGACTTGAATTGCAAGAATGAGGTTGACAAGAGCCCCTATGAGCGAGGCTACTAAGACCACGATCCTATTCCGACGCGGCATGATGAGAATCAAGGAAAGGGAACGAGGGAGAGGAAGAAAGAAAGAAAGAAAGGAAAGGGGCAGATACGGGACACGAGCAAGGAAGGAAAGGCAACGACGGGAAGAACGGGGGTCGGAACGAGGATAAGATGACTAATCCTTCGCTCAGATAGTGGCGTGTGGGTTCGATCATATCATCCATCATTACTAAAATCAATGACAAAACGAAAATCTTGCAATACGGTATTACTGTATACGTAAAGTCGTTACACAACGCTAGATAGTCCAATATGGTTCTCGAGTCCTATACCTCAACGATACGGTGATCTACCCAACGCGCCTTGTCACTCGTTCGGCGTTACGCAAGATGCTCCGAGGACCACGCTTGGTAACGGCCCAAAGGAAGACCAGAATGACAATGATAAACTGCGCCCACAGCCAGAGCTCTATCACCATTTTAGTCACCCGACTTCTCTTCGGCTCCAACGGCGCGACGGCGCCTCCTGAGGTCCTCTGTAGCTCATCCGTAGTGTCAACTCTGACCAAAGCAAGGTTCTTTTCTTCGTCGGTCATCGTTTGAACTGCAACGGCGGGCTTCAAAGCAGTTATGGCCGAGCGGTTTCCAGACTCGGGTCCATGCCGACTAGCATGTCGCCTCACTGGCGTGGTAAAGTGTAAACGTCTGTCCACCCAGTAGTGCGTTCGCGCCCGTATCGTGTCTGAAAGGCGGTGCGGATGATCCGTTTTGCGTGTCATCCTTTGAGGTGTTTTCTCTAGGTCCTGACACGGCTTGAGTGACTGTGGTTCATCCGGCAACGGGTTGGAAGACAATTGGGTATCATAGAGAGGGGTCGTAGGCGTAGGAGTGGTGGGGCGCGAGGGTGCTGACGGTCCAGAGAGGAACACATCATAGAGGCTGCTTGAACGCAGGTGGTGGTTTTCCGCGTAGTCGCCACCGTAATCGCTTCCCAATTCACTCCCAAGTGTATGGGTATGAGAGGCTTGCTTAGAGGGGACAGGGCTGCAAGCAGGCAGGTCTAGTAAGGAGAGTGCTGGAGAGGAGGAAGGATCGTTGATAGGTATTGAGGGTTCTGCACCATCTATAGTCTGTTGAGTTGGGGTATCGAACAGCCCGACGACTGTTTTTCGGGCTTTCAGCGGGACACTCTTCATAGGCCCGGTACTGCGCGCTGTGTCGGGTCCTGGACCCTTCCCAAAGCTGGACATGGGGAGCTGTCTGAGGTCACCGTTGATAGAGCGGCGCAAACTTTGAAAGCGCATTGTTACGTCAGAGTCCTGCACAGGCTGGCCATCGCACTCGGGCTCGCCGTCCTCAACAACTTCGAGTTCGACGTCGGCCTGTTCGTCGAGGAAGGCGTACAACCGCCGAATTCCTTCGGCTTCGATCTGCGCTTCGTGGAGCTTCGTCGCCGTATCACGTTGGCTCTCCAGGATCTGCTCGTTCGTCATTTCGAGCTCGCGGACTTTGGATACAAGCTGGGCGAACAGAGCAGACTCCCCGGCGTGGGGAACGGGTGAAGTGGAGCGGGAAGACCGAGGGGGAAAAGTAAAAGCTTCAAGTTTCGGGGCGTCAGCGCAGGAGTCTGAACCATCCTGAGAAGGCGTCAGGGAGACCGTGTCCGGTGCGGTCGGTAAAACGGGTTTCGCGATGGCGAGTAGTGGCGCCGGTCGGCTGCCGCCGCTACTGCCAGGCGCAAAATCGCGCACATCGTTCCCCGTTCCGCTGAACGCCCAGGAGCTTCCGCTATTGGCGCTGCGATGAGCCCTCACCCTTTCGTTCCACTCCTGCTTCCGCTGTTTGGCTTCCTCGTCCGCGCGTTCCGCTTGCAACTGCAGGGCGTCGCTACGTGTCCTATATTGATCGAGCTCCTCCCGCAACACATCGATCTCCTTCTCGAGTTTCCCGAGCCGTCGACGACCCGCAAGGTTCGCCTGTGTAGACTCCACCTCGAGATTCTCGAGCTTCTGGAGGAGCTCCGTGTTCTGGTCGGCAAGAAGTGCGAGATCAGACGGCGAGACCGAGATGCGGCGTGTGTGATAGGCTTTGTGGTATGGTAGGGGGCTCGGCTGGTGTTCAGGTGTAGGAGCAGGCGAGGAGGCTGGGGTGGTACGAGGGGTCATAGTAGAGGCAGTAGGTAGACGTGCGAGAAGTGCCTTGTGTTTTTTTTCTAGGGTTATATTACTGTGGTATAGGTTTTTCGACAGCTCTGAGGTCATGGACAGCTCTGCGGAGCGAAGTGAACCATCAGTTCATATAGGGAAAAACCGACGCCTTACCCCTCTCACGATCTCGTATGATCTCATTCGCGCGGACGAGAAGAGATGAAAGTTCTTCCCTTGACCTTCCGTTAATCCATTCCTCGATGGCAGACGGAACGGCACCAGAAAAGACGTCATTTGCCAACGCGTGGATACGGCGGGCGGTGACAGAGCCTGACAAGCTATTCGGTTCTGGAGATATCAAGGTTTCGCCATATGGAGGAGGCGGGGATGGCTTCTTGTAAGAAGGCGTGCTCGTGCTCATGGTAAGAGCGATAAGATTGGTCGTTACGATTCGTCAAAGGAGTGTATCTCAAGTATCTAAGGTGGCTAACACCGGTCTGACTTTTGAACCGGACTGTTCCTGGGCAGCTCGGGTACTACAGTATGATCGGGACCTACATCATACACGATTGAAAAATGATTGCAAGATTACACTATGACTTCTGTGATTGTGATCCGAATGATCCAAACAAATGAGGTGTTGTCGAGTTCTGACCGAACGTAAATCCTCCTCCCGTTGCGGCGTTCTTTGGGGCCCCAAACAAAGGCTGCGTAATAGGCCCAGAACTCTGCAGGTTCTTTGCAGCGGAATCGCTGAACACACTTCCTGGAGTAGGAGGAACTGCCGAGGGAGTGGAGCCCGACGCTCCAAACGTGAATGCAGTGGGCGCCTTTCCTGTTTCGGATTTCGGAATTCCTGTTCCTGGCACCGCACCGAAAGAGAAAAGGGGCTTCGCATTTGCTGGTGAGAATGATATCGATTTGGCACTTCCAGTATCCGGAGCCTTTGCCTCTCCGTTGGGAACCCCAAACAGTGTTGCGGAACTGACTGAAGCTGCTTCCTTTGGACCAGACTGCCCCCGACTTTCCATTCCGGCGTTCTCGCTAGGTTTGATGCCGGACGCTGAAGGCACCCCATCGCTTATGGCAAAACTTCTGGGTTTTCCATTGCCTTCCACCCCAAACGTTGAAGAAGACGAGATCGATGGGGCTATTGCTGTACTTGAAGCAGTTGTGTTGGAGATACTTGTGACGGGTTGCACAGATGGTACGGACGAACTCGTTGACGTGCCAAAATTGAATACCGACTTCGGTGGATTAGACGGAGCGGGGGCTGCAAGGGGGTTGGATGGAGAGGTGCTAGGCGGTTTGTTTGAAATCCCAAAATTGAACTTCGGTTTCTGTAAATCGCTAATGCCTCCTGTTGGGGGGGCAGCAGGGTTGGAGCCATTGGTGGCGGTCATAGTGGAGTTGGAGGGCGGCGGGAACGAAAAAGTACCGCGAGGTTGAGCGGATGGGCCATCACCTTGAGGAGTGAGTGAGCCATTCGCGATAGGGGCATTCGCCGGCGCCTTCGTTTGTCCGAATGTGAACGACGAGGGAGGAGCTATGGAGCTATTCGTGTTCGAAGGTGGCGGCGCCGTCAGAGGTGGTGCACTTTGTGCAAAGAAGCTGGAGATGGCCGGGTTAGATGGCGGAGGGCCACTACCGGGGGGCGTAGGAGCCGGATTATGGGTTGCAGAGATAGGCGCGGCAGGGAAAGAGAACGAGGGACCAGGGACCGCAAGGGTCGTCTTATTTTCAGGTTTGCCTTTAGTCTCACTTGGGCGAGTGTCCAAAGACGAAGTGGGTATCTTGAAGAGTGAGGGGGTATTAGTAGAATCAGCGACCTGAGTATCGGCTTTCGGAGGCTGGACCACAGAGAACGCAGGCAGAGTTGTCTGGGTGACCGGAGGCTTTTCATCGGACTTTGAGAGTGTCGGAGGGGGGGGCAATGGCAAAGCAAGTGTGGCCTTTGCAGCTTCGACAGCCTTTGCTTCAGCGTCTGCTTTTGCTTTTGCCTTTTCTTTTTCTTCCGCTTTCCGACGTAAACGCGCTATCGCCTCTGCTTCGATTTCCTGCTTCTCCCATTTCGAATAAGACCTGGATGGGCGCAACTTTGGGCTCATTTCCACAGGCTTCACCGCCGAACTACTATAGAGCGACGAGACACGGCGAGCGTACTGGGGTGGCGGAGGAACAGAAAACAATGCTATACGAGGACTGGCGATTACAGAAGAGTGGCCAGAAATGCGGATTTTGCGAACGGGGCTGCCAGCGTTAGATGTAGAAGCCCAGAGAAGTTGCTTGCCGGCATTCGATGAAGTTCCCTGCTCGCGATTAGGATATAACGATCATAGCAACGTTGATACGCACTACACGATCGTTTGGCATCTCGGGCTCAGCTGAGGACTTATCCGAGTCTTGCCATGCTAATTCATGCGCTTCTTTTGCAGCCGTATATTGTTCCTCAGTATACCATCGCTCGACGATCGCTGTCACGGATGCAGACCGATCCGGATGCTCAGAATCAACAGGCTAACACCAGATGAGACACATTCACCTGACACAGACAAGGCTCACCATATTGAATTTCAGGCGGTCCACTTTGATAAGTACCTTCCGTAGTCTCTGTCCATCAGGCCCGACCCTGAACTGAACACCGTGAGCTTCCCATTCCTCCCCAATGCGCCGACCTTTGCACAACGGGTCCTTCGATGTCTGCACATCTTCCGCCGATAAATCGGTGTCCGACGTGGCTGACCTGCGGCGGAATGCCCTTCCCTTTGCCCTTGGATTACCATAATCGGTGTCCACACCTGGAGAATCAAGATCCCGACCGCGTTTTTGACCACGGAATATGTTTGTCGATTTCCGTTGTCTCCGCTTACGATGGCGAGAAAGCGCGGAATCGACATCTTCGTTGTGAGTCATGTCGTCGTCGGCCCCAAAAGTTGATTCCACCTCCGTGCGGTCACGTTTCTTGGCCCCGCGAGAAGTTTTGACATCCGATCCGTCGACCTCCATTTCAACGTCATCATCCCTCCGCACGTACTTCTTAAGGCGGCGACTCGACGCCTTTCGACGCCTTTTGTCGTGGCGATTCTCCTGTGAGGACCGCAGGTCACTATCGTCGCTCGAGTCTGCCACCCGCTTAGACTTCCTTGTTACAGGCGCTGTGTCCAATTCTGTACTGGAGTCGTGACCAACGTGATCACTACGAGGATTTTAATCATAAACCACTACAGGTGGGTTTGAATCATACCTCTCTAGTTTGGTTTCATGTTGAAGCCTTTGCTTCTCGTCGTGGGAAGTATTATAAGCATCCCCTCGAGGTGGAAGTCGAAGACGGGAGTTTGACACGTCTGAATGTACAGAGGGGAAGGGGACGCGTGATGGCTGATTAGGTGTACTGCTAGAAAATGGTGACCGTTTCGCGCTGAAGAAAAAAAAAACGAAAATCAGAATCAGAACGGAACCCGCTGTGAAAATACATACATCGGTTTGTCACTGTCATCATATCCGGAGACGCGAAGGGTAACAGGCGGAATAGTTTGTTGAGGGGGTAGGTCGTAAATTTCCCCTATCAAATCCATTACAATTGCAGGGTTCACTGAGGATGGAACAACGCACCTGTTCTTGTTGGCCCCTGGCTGGCAGGATCTGACTGGTTGAGGGTTGACACAGTCCGCATTCTATCCTGCACTTTCCTTTTATCTTCCTGAACAAGTCTGGCGGCAGCATAGGCCACATTGAAAGGCCGCTGGTCGTGGTCCGGAATTCCGTATCGCCGACGCATAGATCTTATTAGTACCAATTTGAGCAAGATTCAAGACGGGGTAGACACGAAATACGCATACAGTTTGTAGTGCCTTTCTTTCCATCGTAAGAAGAAAGTCCGACCGTGACGGAAGGCGAGCAGGAAGAAAAGAGTGCACACTCCAAGTGCGCAAATCTTGAAGAGAGCAGAGAAGCCAGAATGACGGGCAACTCTTCCACGACCAACGGGAAGGGCGCCGCCTAGTATATCGGAAGATTCAAACTCGATATCGGGAGCCATGTCGGGTAGGGGGTTTGTCAAGCGGAGGCGGGCAGCCAGGCCGAGGAGCTGAAGAGAGAGGTGACACGGGCCGTGATGAGAAAGACGCGTGGTTGTTGGTTGAGGGAGAGACGCGCGTCTCATTTAGAGCGGAGTGTGAAATTCATAAGCCTTCTTTGTCGGTGTCTCGTCGTGTCTTGTCTCGTCATTTCGCATTACAAGCAACTTGCATGATCCGATTTAGTTCAACTGTCTTGTTCGACTCCGTTCCCACTCGCTTCTGCCTAGGGACATGGCGAACAATGCTTTCGTCTCCTCTACTGGTGAAGTGGAAGAACAACTTGCTAGCGCTTGGTCCACGCTTGAATGTCCTTTGATATGTGGTCATTCGAGTACTAAACCAGGGTCGTACATCACCACAGTAGATAAATTCCGTTTTGACCGCTGTTGTATATTCATCATGAAGAAATTATCGTTCTCAACGGAGTGTTTGAGTCTGTGGGAACTAAATCCGCAAATGGCCGAACCATTATTAAACACCCGAAGGAACTCAGCGCCTCCACCAGTTGCACCTCTCCCTCTCAAGAGCTTTACCTTCCATCACTACCATGTCCACCAAGGTTGTTTCCCTCGACGATTTACGCCAGCATACAACTAAGGAGAGTATATGGGTACTCCTCAACGGAAAGGGTCTGTTTCACTGTTACCCTCCTCTGATGCTCAATGCGTCTGACTATCCTGCAGTGTATGACGTGACAAAATTCATAGACGAGGTTTATCACCTTCTCGCCTTCTTATCCAGTGTAACAATAAAACTCACACAACTCGTAGCATCCTGGGGGAGACGAAGTTATTCTTTCTGAGGCTGGTCAGTGATTATCTTCCCATTGAGGGTACAGTCATTCACTCCATACTAAAGGCAAGGACGCCACTGAGGCGTTTGAGGATGTCGGACACTCTGATGAGGCACGCGCACTCTTACCGGGATTGTTAGTCGGAGAGTTCGAGAAGGGTCCTAATGTAAATCTTATCCTTTTTCCATCATTCTTCTTCCTCATGTGGTTCGCATACTCCAGGAGGTCAGGGCAAAAGTATATCAGTCCACCGCTGCTGCCGCAGCCATGGAGAATGCTGTTGAGCAGACGTCCAAGTTCGTCTCTAGCAGCCTTGTCCTTCCTAACCTACTGACTTGTTGCATTCAGCGTCTTCTACTTCGTACCCCTGGCCGCTCTTGCTGCTTACTTTGCATGGAGATTCTATTCTTGAGGATAAAATTATGGTTTTGCCTACTGTTTGCTATGCTTTCATACCGCTTCTAGTTGTACTTTGTTCCCACTTGCTAGATCCGGGGCAAATATGGCTAGTATATCCAACTTACCATTCAACGTAATTCAGTGCTTTCGAATAGTGGCACTATTCAAATTCACGTCGTGCCCTTCAGTGCCACGTTGACCAATGATCAGCCTCTGATTTCCCAAATGAGCCGAAGGCGCAGACGTGTCGTGTTTTCCGTATACACTGGTCTGTATGATGAAAACGATGCAGGAGCCGGAACGAGACAAGTGCGACTAAGCAAGACCCCAAACCCCAGCCCGCTTCACACCCTCTACCAGTGCATCTACGTTACCCAACATCAGTCCTAGAAACTCTTTCTTTTGCTCCGTCGTCTTGACAGTATCCCGGTTGCCTAGTTTGGAAAAGGCAATATTTTGCTCGCCTCCGACCGAGGCCCCATCGCTTTCGTGAAATGATGCTGAGTTCATTTTATCATCGCCATCAGGAACGGCTCTAAAATTCTTAAATGGCGAATTTGGTACGCTCAAGGGACGGAGAGGGTCCACCGAGAGCCGAGACACGTGCGACTTCTTTGGTGTCACCGGTAAGAAGTCCACTTCTCTCTGAAGCATGAGAAGCGAGCGTGGTCTTGTAAATGAGTGTGTTGATGATGGCTTTGTTGGGGAGGGTGGTGTCTTTGATGTCGTTGACGAGGATGACAAGGAAGTTTTGGATGACGAAGATGACGAAGACGACCGCGAAGAATCACTCGAAGTGAACGAGTCCTCTGAACCAGATGACGCATTCCGACCGCTCTGCGCGAAGTATGGGAACTTGATTGGGGTGTCGATGAACGGCGAAGGTGACAGGGGCGTGGCTAGTAGGTGGCTTGTTTCAATGGCCGCCCCCGAAAGGTCTGAGCGAGGAGAGGTTTCGTCCATCAGGTAGAAGTACAGAAATTCCAGACACTTCATCCTTCGTAACGGGTTAGGGGAATGAAGATAGACTAGATCAAAGGAATCCACCTGACGTCCCGGGGCGTATGCGCCCGCTTCAACAATTTCACGATGGTTTGGACACCGTTACAGTCTTCGAACACTCGAAGCGAGGGGGAAGAGTCCACTAGAATGCAGAGCAGTGTATCTAACACCGCATTGGGTAAGGCAGACGGAGGTGCTACTTGTTTGTTGTGCGGGTGCTCCTCGCCGGATGCAGCAGGCTGCTTCGGGTTGTGCGACGGTGACGCCAAATGGCGCGAGATCACAAGAAGATCCAGCAGCACCTGCACGTTGGGATGAGCACCAGGAATGTACGTGACAAGACACATTTCCTACGTCAAGGGGATACCTTCGACCGAGGAACACCTTGGTCGAATGGTGTGTGAGGGCAACGCCCTGAATAATGGACAGGGCGCGTGTAAGCTGTGACGTCAATGTAGAAGCCTCTGCCTGGCGTTGACCTGGCAGTATGTCGTAAGTGTTATATACCAGGGCGGTCCACACTAAAGGCGTACCGTCGGAAAGGCCACGCTGTAAGAGCGCATCAAGACGAATGCTTGCCCCTGAAATCCATGGCATGGTACGTGAGGCAACTAGACGATGTGAGCTGGATGGTACAATGATGGTGCAAGCACTGGCTCACCGTTGCACTCAAAGGTATTCTGGAGCGACAAAAATTCTCGTAGTGTCGCAGAGCCTTCAGGGGCCGCAAATGCTTGAGTAGTCAGACGCTCCAAGGTTTCGAGTGCTCGCGACCGTGTCGCCGTGGATGAACGCGCTGATATCAGCTACGACAAGATTAACGCTATGTCGGGAGCTCTGAGGATTGAGCGCGCGATTTCTCACCGCATCCAGCGAGTCTTGAAGGGCTTCGTGTACACTAGCACTAGTGGGGGTGTCGTTCATGACTGGTAGTAAAAGAGGTGACCGTCCAGTGCCAAGTGCAATCGAACTCGTTAATGAACCTTATCACGTGTCCGCGTGGTGATCTTGCCGCGACTTCCCGCCAGGCCCCAGAGTTGCGGTGATACGGCGATTGGGTATTTAGTGCCAGTAGCACGCGAGCCAGTGGCATTACCTTTTTTCAGCGATGGGACCTGTAAAGACGGTATGCTAGCGTCGATCCTACAGTAAATGCCCTTGATGCTGAATCAGTGGCGTTTCAGAGATGGACGCGTCTTATACGCTTCGTCGCTGCGGAGACCTCCAAGATCCACATCGGTCAACCAATAGACCCTCAGCTCGATGGTGGGAGCTCGGTCTTTCGAACCTATACTCAAAATTCACCATGTATCCTCCAGTTGGTATAGCCGTCGCGAACAACAAACAAGTTTTGGCCCATGAGATCCTGGGTTCTCCTTTGGACCCTGCTGCTCAGCTTACGAAGAATCTACTTAGCGTAAAGACGCTGCTCTCCCCATTGTCCAGGGAGCAGATCGGGCTTGCACGCTGTCTTGGGCTGAACTATGCCGACCATGCTGTCCGTAATGTGTTTGAAGCACCCATGTCTTAGCATTGGCATTAAAGCCGTCATTTAGGCCGAGGCTAACATGAAGAAACCGAAGTAAGTACTCTCTCGTTACGCTCCGATCGAACTGATTTATCCTCCCCCGGTCTCTCAGCGCACCAATCCTTTTCTATAAGCCGCCAACGGCTATCACAGGACCAAATGCCCCCATAACCATCCCAAGGGCTGCTCAGCCCGTCTCGAAGCACATTCCTGATTACGAGGTGGAACTGACTATCGTCATTGGAAAGGCAGCAAAAGATGTCTCAGAGAAGGAGGCCCTTGACTATGTGTTAGGCTATACTGCGGGCAACGATGTGCGTGATGGAGGAATGGAATGACCGAAATTCCGCGTTTCTGACGAATAATTGTAGGTGTCGTTCCGCTTTCACCAGATGAATGTTTCTCAGTGGGACTTCTCAAAGGGCTTTGGTAAGCCAACCCTCTCGCCGTTCTCTCTGACGACGCTTAAATCTACCCATTGGCCAGACAACACCGCGCCAATAGGGCCATGTCTTGTTGCTGCTTCTGCGATTCCCGACCCTCAAACCCTATCGTTGAAGACGGTTGTCAATGGGCAGGTTCTTCAGGACGGAACAACTGCGTGAGTTTAACGCCGTGTCACTTGACTCCGTTTCCTACATGAATCGTAGCGACCAAATCTTCAATGTTCGGCAAACCATTGCCTTCCTCTCTCAGGGGACAACCCTTCAGCCTGGCTCAATCATCCTAACAGGAACACCGAAAGGAGTCGGCTTCGTCAGGAAACCACCATTGTATCTGAAGAACGGGGACATCGTTCAAGTTTGGATTGGTGGTGGAATCGGAACACTAATCAATCCAGTGGTGGAGGAGAGTCAACGTTCAGTGTCGGGCAAATTGTAATGGGGCACGGGCTTATACCAGCGAATGATTCATGGATGGTACACTCCGTCACTGCGTGCTAGATGCTGTGATGTGCTCGAAAGTAGTGGCCAGAGACTAAGGTCGTCAAGTGTAAGATCACAGTCCACCAAATGTGATGAGCTTAGTGTTCATATACTCCTCGATTCCGTGGCCGCCTTCCCGACCTAAAATGGCTCAAGATCGGCAGTTTTGGTTTTATGGGAAGACTTACCAATACCACTCTCTTTTATACCCCCGAAGGGAATGACCGCCTGCGAAATTAGTCCCGTGTTGGTCCCCACCATACCAACTTCCAGAGCTTCGGCAACGCGCCACACTCTTCCGACATCCCGTGAATACAAGTAGCCCGCTAACCCAACACTGGTGTCGTTAGCGAGCCTGATAACTTCCTCTTCAGTTTCGAACTTTGTGATCGCCGCGACAGGTCCGAAGGTCTCCTCGTCATTGATTAAGGCATTCCGGGGCACATCGGAGAGAATCGTAGGCGCAAAGAAAGCTCCTGGCCGATCGATGCGACTGCCACCGACGAGGATTTGGGCACCCTTTTCAACGGCATCGTTGACGTGCTTGCTGGCCTTCTCGACGGCGCGGTCATGAATTAGTGGCCCATGGGTACTAAGAGGTAGAGATTTGTCAGATAATAGACGCCAGTGTTGATATACTGCGTACATTCCCTCCTCGAGGCCATAGCCAACATTGAACGCAGCGACTCGCTCAGCAAGACGAGAGGCGAACTCGGCGTGAACGTTAGATTGGACGTAGATGCGATTCGCGCAAACACATGTTTGTCCGCTTCCTCGGAATTTGCAGAGAATGGCACCTTTCATCCAAGATAAGGCCAACGACTTGCGATCACGATCAGGTAGCCCACCTTCAACAGCCTGATCGATATCCGCGTCATCAAAGACGATAAATGGAGCATTTCCCCCCGCTTCGATGGAAACCCTGAAGAAACATCTCTTCACTACTGGTTGAGAAGTTGCCAAATGGGCGCATACTTCTTGATAGTGGACGCCGCCATCTTGTATAGTAGTTTGGCTACCCGAGTTGAACCAGTAAAAGATACCTTCTTTACGACCCCGCTTTCGCACATCTCTTTTGAGACGTCACCGACGTTCTTCTCTGTGGTAACGACATTAATGACACCATCTGGGACGCCGGCTCTCCTTCCGAGCTGCACAATCCACTCAGAAATAAACACCTGAGTTCTACACCGGAAACAGGACCTACCTCCGCCAGGGCTAATGCAGAAAAGGGAGTCTCAGGTGGGGGTTTGATTACGGTTGTGCAACCAGCAGCCAAAGCAGCGCCTAATTTCCGGGTAATCATCGCAGATGGGAAATTCCAGGGGGTAAGAATGGATCTAGTGACAAGGTTGTGAGATTCGTCAGCGAACGATTCCGACTGCCGACGCACACGACGCCTGGACATATTCTTAGTGTCAAACGGTAGGTACAATAGAAGATAATCACCGATAGGTTGTTTGATGACGACATTGCGAATGTTACCGAAAGGCGAAGGAATGTGCTCTGACGATGACGGTTTGTGAGCAAATAACAAAGAATAACCTCTCACTAACCGCCATATGTTCGGACAGCCTCCCCGGCTGACCAATTGCTGATTATCTCTAGTATTAAGGCGAGCACAAGACAACCCACCGAACCACTATCATATCCAAATTTAGCTAAGACAGTTAAGGATGGCCGACATGCTTACCTCGATGAAAGAGGCACTGTAAGCATTTTCACCCTGATGATGTTTCGATCTGAACTGAATGTTTTTTCCCGTATTGTTGCCACCCACCTTTGCCTCAGCCAGCGTCTTGCCATTCTCAAGCGTCTGCACACGATGAGCGTGAGTGTATCTATGCAATGAGCAAGAAAAGACCCACAATTATACGAGCGAGATCATCTTCATGCTCCTTCATCAGATTGTAGAACTTCACGAGGATGTCGTGACGTTGCTACCACAACGTCGTGTGAGATTGCAATACTCTTGGAAATACCTTTCAAAGTACGGAACCGCACCTTGGCGGTTGTTCTACCCCATGTCACAAAGGCTCGTCCTGCGGCATCAATGGCTTCTTTCGTCTCCTCTAGGCCCATTTCTGGCACAGTTCCGAGTTCCTCTCCAGTAGCCGGGTCTAATCGACAGTGAGCGGAGGATTCACTAGAACGACGAGATTACGTGCTGAAGATAGGGATCGTGGCACCACTTTTAGCGTCGACCCATTTGCCACCAATGAGTCCCTGATTGAACAGTAACGACGGCTCTCTGAGACCAAACTGCTAAGAGATCAAGCAGATGCGGCAACACGTCAGGAGGAGGGCTGCTGACTGATGAAGTGCTAGCCATTGTGGCGGAGAGTGAGAGTCGATTTGTGAGTCTCTTAACGGGAAAATAACACGAGCTTATTGCGCCTGTCAAGGTCAGGCGAGACGTCTTATAGGAAAGTTGCATGATCACGGCTTGGGGCAGGTACTGAATCTGCTCCGCAACACGTCAACAGACGGTCACCGATCTACGTCAACACGTACCCCAAAGCAGACGCGTCTCCGAAATCACGTGTGCCAGTGCACTCAGGCCGTGAGATGATCGACATAGACTCGGGCCGAGATCTAGTGCGACTAAAGTGAGACGTTGACTCAGTCCCATAAATTATTAATCTATATGACCATTCTAACCCTTTACTAGCTCTACTACTCAGGTTCTCTTTCCTTGAATAAACCCACCAAGCTCGAGAGCGTCCCGTGCTGCTTGGTTAATATTCTTAAACCTATCCGCGCCAAGTAATGTTCCACCGAAGTATCGGGTGACAACGACCAACACGTCCTTAACGTCCTATGGGCGAGTGTTACAGCGGGACGGTCTAACGGAAATGGATTTACGCACTAATATTTGTAACAGATGGGCAAGGCGACCTCCTGCAGCCGACTCACCGTCATCGTCATTGTCTGGAAGAAGGGGGCAAACCGTTGGGAAAGGACCGAGACAAGACGGTGACAACCGACCTTGGTGTAATACGTTGCCTACCTGACACCTCCAAGCGTTGATTACCGGGTGAGCTGCCTTGGCTACTCGTCGATCTGCCATAAGGAAGGATAGGATTGCCGGTACCTGCCATAATCCTCGTTCAACGACTAGACGGGTCTTGTCAGGTGTAATCACCTGGTTTGGGTCAGATATTCGGCAAGCCCGGCCAACAAATGCACTTTTGCGGTCTATTATAGGCTCCGCCTCGAATAGCTGGATTCCTTCTGGTAATGCAACTGGCTGTATGTCGGGTGAGACGGGGGGCGTAGCACTACCACCAACTTCAGGCCCCTTGACCAAGTCCAAATGACTTTGTTCGCGTAGTGCTTCGCTTGTCTTCATAGACTCTAACCGTCGTTCATACCAGCGGACAGTTCTTTCGAGCACATTTTCCAAGCCATCAAATACGCAGACTACTCCAGGTGTCCATTCCATCCCGTTGACGGACATGAAGGTTTTGATTATCGAGCCGAACAACTCTGCATCTACGCCGAAAGCACCGACATAGCGTGAAAGGAGCTGTAACTGAGGAGGGGACGTCGCAGGGTATGGGTGAGGGAGTGAGACGAGGACTAGGAGAGATATAGCATCGTGGGGAGGTGGGAAGCTACACTTTATTACGAAAAGGACACTGAGAAAGTGGCGAACGATGGTCATACCTCAATGACACCTGGTATCTCACCGTGTGTGACTCTGAGAGAGGAATAGCTCTCTCAGTTGAGGAGGACGGGTGCCAAGGGGAGATTGCCTGATCACCATATATTGACTGGAGCACTGCTCAGCATGAGAATGATGACTACAGCGGGAGAGGGAGGACGGCACCATCCAACTCGGAGATGATAACTTCTTTCTCAGGGATATCTGGCAGAGAAGTCACTACTTGCTCAAAGCCAGAACTGGTGCTGTAGCCGGAGCGGTTCTCTGCCGGAGTACTGGCTGCGTGCATGATGACGAACTCCGGGTTGGTGGCGGCTGAGAGTCGTTGGGAACTTCAAGCTGGGACTAGTAGTACGCGTTGGTCCGGCACGGCACCGGTGGAAGCGTATGCGTCACGGTTTGGCGCTCGGCGTCGCAACATCCGGGTCCGCAGTGTGATTGGGCTATTGGGAAATATCCCTTCGTTGTGCACAAGTATGAAGCGTCCGCGAGAAGACTCTTCAGACGCGCCCTCCCCGTCCGGCCCTAACAACGCGGCCACAGAACGTCCTCCAGCAAAGCGGAACAAGGCTAGTCGGGCGTGCACCTCGTGCCGTAAACACAAGACTCGCTGCGAACTGTTTGAACCTTCAAGCCCCCACTCTCGTTGTCATCGCTGTGATGTTCTGTCCATCGCCTGCTCGTTTGAAACCAACGCCCCATCGAATCTCGTGGTCGATAACCCTCCTGTGACAAACGCCCGCCGACATATCCTCAAACCCGCCTTCTCCGCCCCAGAACGAGACCCGAATAAATGTGACGAACCAACTTGCGAACCGACGCAATCTGAATTACTCGGGTCAACCCCGCGGTCTAACATGGTGTCCCCATGGGAATTCCACAAAGTTCCCGGGATACCTGATTGGACTGCCGCTCCCATGATGGCTATGTTGACGTTGTCAAAGATGATGGCTTCTAAAGATCGGCCAACCGTACGGCCGGTAACCAATACGGCTTTCACTGAGGTCTTGAGCTGCGATCAAAGGCAGCACCTTCTCGCCCTGTGCGTGACAACTCTTCCGTGATGTTCTCAAATACTCATCAGCATCTTTAGTTTCGAGTCTCGATATGTGCCTTGGCTCTCGCTGCCGCCCGATGCCCTCGGAAATGACCCAGTCCTGGACCTTATCTGTTGTACAATAGCAAGCAAGCACCTGGAACGTTCAATACGCGAGACCATCTTTCCTAGTCTGCGTAAACTCACCGAAGAAGCTATTGTGGGGCACGTTTTTAATCCTACACCTTCCCCTGCGATCATCCAGGCCTTTGCCCTGCTTGCTTTATGGTCTCCGTTCGACAGTTTTTCTCCGTCTTCCTCGGAAACCCACGACAGTCGTCTCATCGCTGCCGCCGCCATCAATATGTGCTCTTCTCTGCGTTTCGATCAAGCCGCCACAGATGAGCAGGTGCTTACTGAGCGCCGCAAGCTTGGCGCGGAGTTGACGCCGCAAGAAGCGGCACTACTCACCGCCGCTGAGCAAAGAAAGCTTCTAGTGAGTTCACCCAGATACGTTCGTTGACTGTCTACAGCTCACTTAAACTACATCCTCCTTTTCAGTGGATGTGTGTTCATAACATAGAGTCCTTGTGAGTTGATATCAACGTTTCTTTACTTTGGGTATCAATTCCTGCCAGAGTATGCTTAGGCACCGGGCGCGGAATATCCTCAAAAATAACGGATAATACGCTCGGGTCAATATACCCACTCAAATTTTCAACACTCGAAGATGCTCGCCGGACAAGGATGCTATTATCGACGAAGATATTCAATCTCGCAGAGGCGGGTCTGCGACTGGAGTTTTCCGAGGATCACGACAAATTTGAAACGTACTGTGATGAATCGGCCCAAATGTTATATCGGTTTGACGGCCTTCAAAGGGTTGTTACATCCGTGCATGGTGATATAATACATTTTGGGTCTATACCATCTCGAAACTAACTTATTTCATCAGTGGTGACGGATATTGAAGTGTTTTATTCTCACATGCTCGTCGTCTATTTCTACTTTTGCCGGTTGGCATTTGTAGTGCACACACTACATCATATGCGGGTTCACATCCCTCCCTCCACCGCCACATGCGGATTGGCCGCCTTCTTTTCGTCCAAACTACCCCGCACCGGACGCGGGTTCGCTCTTACATGCGCTCGTGATGCCCTGGCCTCAGCAGAGTCATTGCTAACGACAATTCTCTCCATCGCGGATACAGAACTCCTGGCGACCGCTCCGGATTCCGTATATGCCATGATTTCGTTTGCTGCGGCCTACGTGACGTCGGCAAAGTACTTACTACTTCAGTCGAGGGGTACGCGACATCTCCCCGGCGCCAGCGACGAACTCCTCGCACGCACAGTCAAACGCCTACAGGTGGTATCCTTGTGTGCGGACGACAACGCAAGTAGGTGCGCTCGAGTGGTATCCAGATTCGTTGATACGTGGTACGAGAAGCTGAGCGCCCACGACGCCGAGACCACGGGGGGAACTCCAGCCGAGTCTGGTGATTCCCCTCGAGGTGCGCCGGCAGTCTCTTCGATTTCGAAGGCGAGCCATGACGGTGCTAGTTCAGAAAACACTCCAGCAGAACCATCACCTGAGACCACTTCCTCCCTCACCGGGTTTGACTACATGTTCAGCCTCGATCAAGACACCCTGTTCAGCCCAGATTTCTGGCAATATCTTACAGAGGCGCCCGATATGCAACCCGACATGAATACATCGTGTGAGTGACACTTTGCATTGCCGTCGACTGAAGGCCCAGAGTTTACTAAATCAACGTGACAGACACCCTATAATTCATGTCAGTATGGGTGTATTAAGGCGCGTGTATATGTATCCAATATGATCTCTATCTTGAAAACTTAATGTGGATACTCGCACTGTACATTATTTATTTTAACTCGAAATGAGCCATCAGGTGCTTCGCGTGAGCGCGTTAACGCCCATGTTAACGTAAGTGGGACTTGCCAGTGCTCCTCTCGATGGGCAATGCAGTGACACTCAAAAAAGATAGAAACGCAGTATATGGTAGTACTAGCTACATGGTTACTCTGGTATCTAACGATAATCGGATTTAGATTGCCCTGCCCTTTTCACTATATGGCCTCCCCGCTCCAGGAATCAGGGTCGATGGGGTCATGTGCCAGCTCGGGAACCAGACTCACGTTGCCCTGACGGAAACCTTGACGGAAACGCATCAACACCTGCCAGTGACCAACTGAGTCTTCAACTTGTACTGCCTCAATGAGCTCTTATCTAGCATACCACATTACACTTCAGACCGCCTAGACAAGAACTACGGATTGCTGTAGCGGTTCTATCGAGGTGCTAATGCTACAAGTAGTCCAACGCCGCCCATGTACGAAAGTAGAAATATCGATGCGGGTTTCATATTCGCCAGCAACCCAGATATTACTTGGGCGGTGAAGATTTGCCCTATGTATTGGCGGGATCCACATTAAAAGTTCACCTTTACTACCACATATCCATCCCTCGTCGTTGATCACGGAGTGGTTAGTGAAGTCGACGTGTCTTGTAGTTTCCGTATTTCCTGTCGTAGCGTTCAACATATGAATTGACCCACATCCTGATGAGACAATGTACTGACCATCTGGCGAGAATGCCACAGACAAGACCGAATCCATGTGTCCGATACGTGGGCCCGCCTCTGTCTCTCCCATAGTGGCGTTCCACGCACGAATTGTTCGATCGGAAGAGCCTGAGATGACGCGCTGTCCATCTGGCGAGAATGCCACAGACCTGACCCAATCCGTGTGTCCAGTAAATGGGCCTGCCTCCGTCTCTCCAGTGGTGGCGTTCCACACACGAATTGTTCCATCACCCGAGCCCGAGACAATGCGCTGGCCATTTGGTGAGAGCGCCACAGAAGTGACCGGAGCCGTGTGTCCATTAAATGGGCCTGCCTCTGTCTCTCCTGTCGTGGCGTTCCACACACGAATTGTTCCATCATACGAGCCTGAGATGATGCGCTGGCCATCTGGCGAGAATACCACAGACCCGACCGAAGCCGTGTGTCCAGTAAATGGGCCTGCCTCTGTCTCTCCAGTGGTGGCGTTCCACACACGAATTGTTCCATCGTATGAGCCCGAGACGATGCGTTGGTCATCTGGCGAGAATGCCACAGAAAAGACCCAATCTGTGTGACCAGTAAATGGGCCTGCCTCTGTCTCTCCAGTAGTGGCGTTCCACACACGAATTGTTCCATCGGAAGAGCCTGAGACGATGCGCTGGCCATCTGGTGAGAATGCCACAGACAAGACCGAATCCGTGTGTCCAGTAAACGGGGCTGCCTCTGTCTCTCCAGTAGTGGCGTTCCACACACGAATTGTTCCATCGTAAGAGCCGGAGATGATGCGCTGGCCATCTGGTGAGAATGCCACAGACCAGACCGAAGACGTGTGTCCAGTAAATGGGTCTGCCTCTGTCTCTCCAGTAGTGGCGTTCCACACACGAATTGTTCCATCGGAAGAGCCTGAGACGACGCGCTGGCCATCTGGTGAGAATGCCACAGACCAGACCAAATCCGTGTGTCCAGGAAATGGGCCTGCATCTGTCTCTCCAGTAGTGGTGTTCCATACACGAATTGTTCCGTCGTCCGAGCTTGAGATGATGCGCTGGCCATCTGGCGAGAATGCCACAGACCAGACCGAAGACGTGTGTCCAG
>Ga0137385_10000536_pt1 | contig 30747 bp, 24 predicted proteins | sample SagtaG_FD_104921 | JGI IMG/M metagenome (GOLD analysis project Ga0137385, IMG submission 104921) | Vadose zone soil microbial communities from Sagehorn Ranch, Mendocino, California, USA - Sage2_R_80_16 metaG | ecosystem: Environmental > Terrestrial > Soil > Vadose zone | place: USA: California... | reverse complement strand
CTACTGGGCTGCCACCAAAAAAGAGGTAAACTCTTTTTTCTCCTCACAGACCACATGATCAGCCCAAACAAAAGACTTCAATTGTTCAGGCTGTATCATGTGGTCAATGTGATTTGTTAGGAGGAAAAAGAGTTTACCTCTTTTTTAGTGGCAGCCCAGTAGCCCAAATAAAACTTAAACTTTTTTTTTCAAAGTTTCTCGATTAAATAAATTCTGATAAGTGGTTAACACCTCACAGAGTTTTCTATGAGTTTTAGTTTTATTAGACCGAAAACTCTGCTTTGCAAGTGACTGAGCGGCAGGTGACCGCAGGTCTCACGTGCGTCTTCGGACCCGCCACCACGCTCACACCCACAGAACCCGATGCAACGTCGACGATATACGGGTCGTTGGCCAAGAACATGATGGCTGATCCAGCCGCCCGATCCTCCCCCCCCCAAAAAAAAAAAGAAAAAAGGCCACACGTTGCTCTTCCCGGCTTCGTTTCTGTGGGGCAGCCATCGACCCATCCACTCCCTCATTCGAGGTCGCGTGTCGGCCGGGAAGGTCCGCGGAGAGGTGGCGTCGTTGCCAAAAAGAACACGGGGCGGCGGCGGTGCGAGGTGTCAGATGGGTGTCAGCTCTGGTCGTATCACGGACATTCGAAATGGACGTGCCTTCGTTCGTACCAAACGCCTTTCGGTCACAGGACGTATGTGCCGATGCAGACTGGACGGTGAGGCGCCAGCGGAGATTTTCCCTTGATGATTGTGCGCACGTGGTATTAAACTCGACCAGACTTTGCCCTGACTCAAGTACGTCTCGATCCACCCGCAGATTTTAGTTATAGTAACAACCGTGGATCGCGTCCTGTTGAGACACTTGCGGATCAGCTCCTATCTCCATTTGACCACGAGATGCGTGATGAAAGCTCTGCTTCCCAGCCATGTTCTCAGTGTTCCTGTGCACGCTCTCTGCACCTCTAGCCTTCTTAACCCCCGTTGACCCTCTAATCATGCGTTGGCACCAGCTCTCTGTGCTCTCTGTCCTCGCTGCTGCGACCTTCGCCGACTTCGTAACGCCTCTCGCACCACCTTGGGATGACCTGCGTGTCAAACACACCTGGAATGCTGTCCCGCCAAACTAGGAGACCCTCGGTCACCCTCCCACTGGTACCACCATCGACTTCCACTTTGTGCTTAAGCCTCACCATGAGAACGCATTGATTGACACTCTCTACAAGGTCAGCAATCCAAGGAGTCCAAAGTACGTCACTCCAACACTCCTCCACGCACGATGTACTCACCTGTGCCCCCACTCCGTTGCAGATATGGTGCACACCTATCAAAGGAGCAGGTCGCTCAGCTTGTCGCGCCGCATTCAGACACTCTTGAGCTCATCAACTCCTGGCTTGGGCACCATGGTGTGCCGTCCTCATCCATCTCAACGACACACGGCGGCGGCTGGCTGATGGTGACCGGCGTGCCCGTGTCCCAAGCTAATGAACTGCTCGGGGCGTCGTACCGGCTCTACCGGCACACAGGGACGAATGACACCGCTATTCTTCGCACGATCGGCTATGCACTCCCCGCGGTGCTGCACACACACGTGCAAACCGTCGTGCCAACAACGCACTTCGCCTCCATGCGCAATCTGTTGCAGTCACCGCAGAGGCGTACCGTCGGAGCAACTACGGATATGGCGTCGAGAGAGCTCGGGACGGTGCTATCGAGAAGCAATGTCATAGTCACGCCATCGGACCTGCGCTGGCTGTACAGGACGGTCGCCTATAAGCCGGTCGCAATGGACCGGAATGTGCTCGGGATTGCGGGATACATGAACAATAACCCGGGCCCGGCGGATTTGACGAGATTCATGACCGAATGTCGCACGGACGCGGTATATGCGACCTACACCGTCGAGCAGATCAACGGCGGTTTGTACGACCCGGGCCACGCCACCCCCGAGGCGAACGTCAACATGCAGTACGCGCAGGCCATGGCGTACCCGACCCGGCACATCTTCTACAGCACCGGCGGCACGATGTCGGCGATGCCTGGCAGCAACTTACCATCACCGGGCGACCCATACCTACAGTTGCTCGCCCACGTGCTCAGCGAGCCGAACGTCCCACAGACGATAAGCACTTCGTATGGTATTAACGAGAATATCCCCCCGCTGGAATATGCAACGGCCTTGTCCAACCTGTTCGCCCGACTCGGTGCGCGTGGCGCCAGCGTCATCTTCGTGAGCAGCAACCAGGGCGTCGGCGGGGAGGACTGCAAAGTCAACGACGACTCCGGAAGAGTCCAGTTCGTCCCCGTGTTCCCTGCATCCTGTATGTGTGGGGTTTTATTTCTCCTTGGAAGCAGTACACCGTCGCAGGAATAGGTCGCTCACCACATCGTCACGGTTTCGCAGGTCCCTGGGTCACTAGCGTGGGCGGCACGACGGGCCTGTACCCCAAGCCTGAGGTCGCGGCTCCCTTCTCTGGGGGCGGCTTCTCGAACTATTTTCCGCGCCAGAGGTACCACGGTGCTGTGTCCACCTACCTGCAGCAGCTCGGCAGTAAGTATGACGGCATGTACAAGTGCGTTTTCTGCCGCGACGGACCTGACTTAGCCTATCTTACTTTGTAATTTTCGTGGTTTGTGCAGCGCGGCCGGCCGAGGTATCCCCGACATCGCCGCGCAGGCGCTCAACTTATTTTACATCGAAAACAACGCGAGATTTGTCGCGTCCGGCACAAGCTGCACGGCACCGGTGCGTTTTCCCTTCGCTCTGTCTCGAGCACCCAGCTGACCACCAATGTTCAGATCGTGGCGGGCATAATCTCACTGCATAACGACTACCTGCTTTCAGTAGGTAAGGCCCCGCTCGGCTTCCTCAATCCCTGGCTGTACGCCGCGTACGACGTAGGCCTCTTGGGCCTGAACGACATCACATCTGGGTCTAACCCGGGGTGCGGCACCGAGGGATTCTCGGCCACCGCTGGATGGGATCCTGTTCGTCCCGCGAGACTGTCTATTCATTTTCGAGGTTGGCTGATTTTCGGTTCGGCAGTGACGGGTCTCGGGACGCCGGATTTTTTGAACCTGCTGGCCACTCTTGATTATATAGACTAGGCGACGCAAAACAAGGGAATAAGAGCAACAACAGCGATAGGGCAGTCCCAATCGCAAACTACATGAACCGATTCGAGACGTCAGGAAATAGACGAATAGTTTTCGCGTCGATCCCTCGACACGCGCGACACCCACTCACAAGAAGGACAATAAAATATTTGTTTCAAACTTTCCGGGCTGAGGCACGGGCCCTTTCAAGATACTAAGGAACACCTGGACAATATGGGCGGACGTGGGATAGCGGACGACCCCTCCGAGTCGCAGCGAGAGAGGAAGGGCTCGGGGTTGCCGTCGTTACAGTCGGCTCTTGCCATAAGTTGACCAAATACGTTTTTCCTCACCCCGGGCTCTGGCCCGGCTACATGCGTGCTAGATAGAGCCCCTACTGAACTACCTACAGTAGCACTTATTCTCGGTAGATTAGCTGTCAAGACGTAATTACTGAGAAGAAACCTTTCAAAAAAAAAAAGAGGCCGACACCCACGAGGGTCTACTATGCAACCAGCGGCACGTCCAGGTCTCACGCGCTCAAGTACTACTACTACTCAATCCACCCGCGGATTTCAGTCAGAGTAACAGCCGTGGACCACCTATTAATACATTTGCAATTCAGCCATTTGACCACGAGATGCGTGATAAAACATTGTGTTCTTGTGTGCGCTCTCTGCACCTCTAGCCTTCTTAACTCCCGTTGACTCCCTAATCATGCGCTGCCACCAGCTCTCCGTGCTTTTTGTCCTCGCAGCCGCAATCTTTGCTAATTTCGCAAGGCCTCTCGCACCATCTTGGGATGACCTACGTGTCAAGCACACCTGGGAAGCCGTTCCGCCAAACTGGGAGACCCTCGGTCACCCTCCCGCTGGCACCACCATTGACCTCCACGTAGCGCTCAAGCCTCACCACGAGAATGCATTGGCTGACGCACTCCACGAGGTCAGCGACCCTAGGAGTCCAAAGTACGTCCTCTACCTTACTCCTCCGCTCACGGTGTACCCACGTGTGCCGCTGCACCGTTGCAGGTATGGTGCACACCTATCAAAGGAGGAGGTCGCTCAGCTTGTCGCACCGCACCCGGACACCCTTGAGCTCATCAACTCTTGGCTTGGGCACCATGGTGTGCCGTCCTCGTCCATCTCAACGACACACGGCGGCGGCTGGCTGACGGTGACCGGCGTGCCCGTGTCCCAAGCTAATGAACTGCTCGGGGCGTCGTACCGGCTCTACCGGCACACAGGGACGAATGACACCACAATTCTCCGCACGATCGGCTATGCACTCCCCGCGGTGCTGCACACACACGTGCAAACCGTCGTGCCAACAACGCACTTCGCCTCCATGCGCAATCTGTTGCAATCACCACAGAGGCGCACCGTCGGAGCAACTGCGGATATGGCGTCGAGAGAACTCGGGACGGTGCTGCCGAGAAGCAATGATATGGTCAAGCCATCGGACCTGCGCTGGCTGTACAGGACGGTCGCCTATGAGCCGGTCGCAACGGACCGGAATGTGCTCGGGGTTGCGGGCTACCTGAATGATTACCCGAGCCCGGCGGATTTGACGAGATTCATGACTGAATGTCGCACGGACGCGATAGACGCGACCTACACCGTAGAGAAGGTCAACGGCGGTTTGTACTACCCGAACCGCCCCACCCCTGAGGCGGGCCAAAACATGCAGTACGCGCAGGCCATGGCGTACCCGACCCGGCACATCTTCTACAGCACCGGCGGCACGATGTCGGCGATGCCTGACACCAGGCTACCAGCACCGGGTGACCTATTCCTAGCATGGCTCGCCTTCATGATCAACATGCCCAACCCCCCGCAGACGATTAGCACTTCGTATGGACTTGACGAGAAGTTTACCCCGGTGGAATATGCAACGGCCTTGTGCAACCTGTTCGGCCATCTCGGTGCGCGTGGCGTCAGCGTCATTTTCCCGAGTGGCAACCAGGGCGTCGGCGGGGGAGACTGCAAGGTCAACGGTAGAGTCCAGTTCACCCCCTTGTTCCCTGCATCCTGTATGTGTGGCATTTTATTTCTCCTTGGAAGTAGTACACCGTCGCGGGCACAGGTCGCTCACATTGCCATGGTTTTGCAGGTCACTATGTGACTAGCGTGGGTGGCACGACCTCGGGCACGACGGGCCTGTACCCCGAGCCTGAGGTTGCGGCCCACCTCTCTGGGGGCGGCTTCTCGAACTATTTTCCGCGCCCGTGGTACCAGGACGGCCCGAAGGGTGCTGTGCTCACCTACCTGGAGAAGCTCGGCAGCCAGTATGACGGCATGTACAAGTGCGTTTTCTGCCGCGACCTGACTTAGCCTATTCTTACTTTGTAATTTTCGTGGTTCGTCCAGCGCGGCTGGCCGAGGTATCCCCGACATCTCCGCGCAGGCACTCAACTTATTTAACATCGAAAACAACGTGCGCTCTTTGATGTCCGGCACAAGCTGCGCGGTGCCGGTGCGTTTTCCCTCCCTCCGCTCTGCCTCGAGCACCCAGCTGACCACCAATGTACAGATCGTGGCGGGCATAATCTCACTACATAACGACTACCTGCTTTCGGTAGGTAGGGCCCCCCTCGGCTTCCTCAATCCCTGGTTGTACGGCGTCGGCCGCGCGGGCCTGACCGACATCACATCTGGGTCTAACCCGGGCTGCGGAACTGAGGGATTCTCGGCCACCGCTGGATGGGATCCTGTTCGTCCCGCAAGACTGTTTCTATTCATTTTCGAGGTTGGCTGATTTTCGGCTTGGCAGGTGACGGGTCTCGGGACGCCGGATTTTTTGAACCTGCTGGCCTCACTTGATTACTATCACACTGGGCCTTTTGCGAAAAAGCACTAAACGTTTTCTGTAGCCTCAACAACACATCGTACATCCTTCATATTGTACATAGTGATAGAAATCCATATTTCCCATTGCATAAATGTTTTCTAATATTTGCTTTGAAGGTCGTTCAAAGCAAGTTCAAAGCGCAAGTTTTTCGCCCCTCTGCAAAATTGTGTCACATTATCAGAGTCGGGCCCGGTTCCACGGGCACTGAGTACTGAGTACTGAGTCCCACACAACCCTCAACTTGACCCCCAACATAAGGGGTGTGCGTAAATGCATTCACCCCGGGCACTGGCCCGGCTTCATGCGTGTTACTGTAGATACTGTAAGTAGAGCTCCTACCGCGTACGTACTGTAGTCTGTAGCACTTATTCTTGGTATATTAGCTGTCAAGACGTAATCACTGGGAAATAATAATGTGGGAATAAACGAGCGTCTCTGGCACACGAATTTTTGGACTAGGCCTTCGGCCGTGATTGTCTCTTCTCGTTTTAGTTCAACTACTATATTGTCTCTGTTTCTAGGATACGCTTTCGGATCAAGCGCGAGCGCACCGAGCCCGACGTCACAAGGGCGGCGCCGACATACGATACCATACTCGCCACCTCGATTACCACCTCCCTTCGGTTTCGGTTTCGGACTGCACACCCCCAGGTACACCTGACTCGTCACTATGTCTTTTCACCTTACTTCCCTGAATGCGACTTCGTTTCTTGACGACGCGTTGATATTTCTTGTGATGCCTTGTGATACTTTACTGGTCTCTTATTTACAAACTATGATAAACAAAGTAGTATAAAATGTACTAGCTTTGGGCTGTAATGGACTCACCCAATTGTTCTCGAAACAGTCCGTGTGCTCTATTCTGCCCCGCGCTTTGCTGCTTCAAACTCAACTCACCACTCTCGTCTCCACTCGGCGCGCGCACTTCCGTGTGATGCGTTACATCACATCGTCACATCGACTCTACAAACCGCCGTTGATCTGCTCGAAGGTGGAGGTCGCATCTACCGCGTCCGTGTGACATTCGGTCAAGCATTCGGTCATGAACTTCGTCAAATCCGCCGGGCTCGGGTAATGTCGGGTAGCCCGCAATCCCGAGCACATTCCGGTCCGTTGCAACCGGCTCATAGGCAATCGTCCTGTACAGCGAGGGCAGGTCCGAGCCGGCGATGCCGTTACTTTATCATTGCGACTCGACAGCAGCGTCCCGAGCTCTCTCGACGCCATATCCACAGTTGCTCTGACGGAGCGCTTCTGCGGTGTCTGCCATAGAGTGGGCGTGGAGGCGAAGTACGTTGTCGGCACGACGGTTTGCACGTGTGTGTGCAGCACCGCGGGGAGTGCATAGCCGATCGTGCGGAGAATTGTGGTGTCATTCGTCCCTGTGTGCCGGTAAAGCTGGTACAACGCCCCGAGCAGTTCATTGGCTTGGGACACGAGCACGCCGGTCACCATCAGCCAGCCGCCGCCGTGTGTCGTTGAGATGAATGAGGACGGGACATCATGGTGTTCAAGCCAGGAGTTGATGAGCTCAAGGGTGTCTGGGTGCGGTGCAACAAGCTGAGCGACCTGCTCCTTTGACAGGTGTGCACCATACCTGCAACGGAGCAGCGGCACACGTGGGTACATCGTGCGTGGGGGAGTGTTGTACTTTGGACTCCCAGGATCGCTGACCTCGTAGAGTGGATCAATCAGACCATTCTCGTGGTGAGGCTTGAGCGCTACGTGGAGGTCAATGGTGGTGCCAGCGGGAGGGTGACCGAGGGTCTCCCAGTTGTGTGGAACTGGATTCCAGGTGTGCTTGACACGTAGGTCATCCCAAGATGGTGCGAGAGGCGTTGCGAATTTAGAAAAGATCGTGGCGGCGAGAACAAAGAGCACAGAGAGCTGGTTGTAGCGCATGATTAGGGGGTCAACAAGGCTAGAGGTGCAGAGAGCGCGCACAGGAACACTGAGAACATGGCTGGGAGGCAGAGCTTTTATCACGCATCTCGTGGTCAAATGGAGATAGGAGCTGAATTGCAAGTGACTTAACAGGACGCGATCTGCGGCTGTTAACTGAACCTCACGGGCGGATTGAGACGTACCATCAGGAAAATGGAATGTTACTAGAGAGCACTAGCCAAGACTGGCAGCACTGGCAGCACTCAATTTTAGTGGGCGCTAGTTGCCCCTAGTAACGACAGGTCAGGTCCATTTTGCTGATGACTTAGGCAAAGTCCGTTTGAGTTTAATACCACATGCGCACAATCACCAAGGGAACATCCCGCGCTCGCGCCTCACCGTCCAGTCTGCATCGGCACACCATGCGTTGTAACCAAAAGGCATTTGGCACGAACGAAGGCACGTCCATGGGGTGGTAGGGATGCCAGCGACGTGCGAAGTGAGACGTGCTGTGTGGTTGCATAGATGCTCCACTGTTCGCACCTCGCAGCGAGGCGAGACATTCCTGCCGGGGCACCGGCCCGAAGCGGTCCTGTCGGGCTCATAGCGCAATTCAGCAGTTTGTACTACCCGAGCCACCCCACCACTGATGGGAACCTCAACATGCAGTACGCGCAGGCCATGGCGTACCACGGCATATCTTCTACAGCACCGGCGGCAGGATGTTCTTTATACCCGGCAGCAACGAACCAGCCACGGGGGACATGCTTGGGGACATGTGGCTGGAGTGGCTCAACTACATGCGAGGGCAGCCGAACGTCCCGCAGACGATTAGCACTCCTTACGGTATCAACGAGAATCTTCTCCCGCTGGAGTATGCAACGATGTTGTGCAACCTGTTCGCCCAACTCTGTGCCTGTGGCGTCAGCGTCATTTTCCCGAGCGGCGACTTTGGCGTCGGCAAAGGGACTGCAAGGCCAACGACGGCTCCGGAAGAGTCCAGTTCATCCCCTTGTTTCCTGCGACCTGTATGTGTGGCGTTTTATTTCTCCTTGAGAGCAGTACACCACCGCAGGAACAGACCGCTAACCACATTGCCACGGTTTCGCAGGTCCCTAGGTCACTAGCGTGGGCGGCACGACGGGCAAGGAACGCGAGGCCGCGGCTCGCCTCTCTGGGGGCGGCGGCTTTTCGAACCTTTTTCCGCGCCCGATGTACCAGGACGACGCTGTGCCCACATTCCTGCAGCAGCGCGGCAGCAAGTATGAGGGCTTGTTCAAGTGCGTTTTCACGACCTGACTTAGCCTATTCTTACTTTGTAATTTTCGTGGTTTGTCCAGCGCCGCCGGCCGCGGTATCCCCGACATCGTCGCGCAGGCTCTCGAAATCTTAATGAAGACAACGAGGGCTTTGTCGTAGACGGCACAAACTGTGCGGTACCGGTGCGTCTTCCCTCCTCCCTCCGCTAGAGCACACAGCCGACCACCAATGTACAGACCGAGGCAGGCATAATCTCACTGCTTAACGACTACCGGCTCTCAAAGGTAGGCCCCCGCTCGGCTTCCTCAATCCCTGGCTGTACAGCCATGGCATTGCAGGCCTAAACGATATCACATCTGGGTCTAACCCGGGCTGCGGCACTGACGGATTCTCGGCCATCGTTGGATGGGATCCTGTTCGTCCCACTAGACTTATGTCTTCGTTTTCGACGTTGGCTAATTTTCGGCTCGGCAGGTGACTGGTCTCGGGACGCCGGACTTTTTGAACCTGTAGGCACACTTGCCAGAGATTTCATGGACTGGTACAACAACGATACAGCAGTCCCACCCGCAAACTACATACACGTCGCAAACCAATTCGTGATGCCAGGAAATTGACGAGTAGTTTCGCACCAATCGCTCGACCGGCGTGACACCCACTCCCAAGAAGAACAATAAAATATTTGTTTCAACCCCTCCAACTTTCCGGGGTGACTCCGGGTGAGGCACGGGCCATTTCAAGATACTAAGGAACACCTGGACAACTTGGGCGAACGTGGGATAGCGGATGACCCCTCCGAGTCGCAGCGAGAGAGAGGAAAGGCCCGGGGTTGTCATCGTTACAGTAGACCCTTGCCATAAGTTTAGTAAGACAATACACTGTGAGAAGTGTATCTGTGAGAAATGGTTCTTCGCAAATCAGACTCAATGTGCACCGAGTCCCACACAACCCAAACATCAAAGGGCGTGGCGTGCGTAAATGCACTTTTCCTCACCCGGGCTCTGGCTATATAAAAAAAGACCGACACCCACGAGCGTCTATGCAACCAGCAGCACGTCCGAGTCTCACGTTGCACACCCACCACCCCATACATACCCAAGAACATACGCAACGTCGACGACATGCGGGTCGTAACCCGTCGTTATCCTTCTCGGAATGGACGTGCCTTCGTTCGTGCTAAACGCCTTTCAGTCACGGCGTGTGGGGTCACAGCGCGTGGGTGTCGGCACGCAGACGGGACGGTGAGTCGGAGGCTCCACCACGGGATTTTCCTTTGATGATATGATTATGCCGCGGCGCATGTGGTATTAAACTTAACCGTGACCGGGCTTTGTCCTTGCTCAAGTAGGCTACGTCTCAATCCACCCGCGGATTTCAGTTACAGTAACAGCCGCGGATCGCGTCCTGTTGAGTCACTTCCGCTCCTATCTTCATTTTACTACAAGATGCGTTATAAAAGCTCTGCTTCCCAGCCATGTTCTCAGTGTTCCTATGCGCTCTCTCACCTTTAGCCCTCTTAACCATCGTTGGCCCTCTAATCATGCGCTGCCACCAGCTCTCTCTGCTCTTTGTCCTCGCCGCCGCGACCTTTGCTAACTTCGCAACACCTCTTGCATCACCTTGGGATGACCTACGTGTCAAGCACACCTGGAATGTCGTCCCGCCTAACTGGGAGACTCTCGGCCACCCTCCTGCTGGCACCACCGTCGACCTCCACCTTGCACTCAAGCCTCACCACGAGAATGCTCTGATTGACGCACTCCACGAGGTCAGCGACCCCAGGAGTCCAAAGTATGTCCTCTCCAACACTCCTCCGCTCAGTGCTCACGATGTACTGACATGTGCCACTGCTCCGTTGCAGATACGGTGCACACCTTTCAAAGGAGCAGGTTGCTCGGCTTGTCGCACCGCACCCAGACACCCTTGAGCTCATCAACTCTTGGCTTGAACACCACGATGTCCCGTCCTCATCCCTCTCAACGACACATGGCGGCGGCTGGATTACGCTGACCGGCATGCCCGTGTCCCAAGCCAATGAACTGCTTGGGGCGTCGTACCAGCTCTACCAGCGCACCGGGAAGAATGACACCACTATTCTCCGCACGATCGGCTATACACTTCCCGCGGTGCTGCACACACACGTGCAAACCGTCGTGCCAACAACGCACTTCGCCTCCATGCACACTCTGTTGCAGTCACCGCAGAGGCGCACCGTCAGAGCAACTGCAGATATAGCGTCGAGAGAGCTCGGGACGGTGCTGTCGAGTCGCAATAGTGACGACGACGACGACGACGACGACGACAGTGACGATGACGATGACAACGACGATGTCATGCCATCGAATCTGCGCTTGCTGTACAGGACTGCCGCCTATGTGCCGGCCGCAACGGACCAGAATGTGCTTGGGATTACGGGCTACCTGAACGAATCCCCGAGCCCGGCGGATTTGAGGAAATTCATGACCGAATGTCGCACGGACGCGGTAGATGCGACCTTCACCGTCGAGCCGGTCAACGGCGGTAAGGACGACCCGATGCACCCCACCTCAGAGGCGGGCCAAAACATGCAGTACGCGCAGGCCATGGCGTACCCGACCCGGCACATCTTCTACACCACCGGGGGCACAATGTTAGCGATGCCTGACACCAAGCTACCGGCACGGGGCGACCTGTTCCTAGAGTGGCTCAAATACATGCTCGACAAGCCGGAGGTCCCGCAGACGATTAGCACTTCGTATGGTCTTGACGAGAAGATTCCCCCGGTGGAATATACAACGGCCTTGTGCGACCTGTTCGCCCAACTCGGTACCCGTGGCGCCAGCCTCCTCTTCCCGAGCGGCAACAAGGGCGTCGGCGAGGGGGACTGCAAGGTCAACGGAAGAGTCCAGTTCATCCCCTTTTTCCCTGCATCCTGTATGTGTGGCGTTTTATTTCTCCTTGGAAGCAGTACACCGTTGCAAGCACAGGTCGCTCACCACATCACTACGGCTTTGCAGGTCCCTATGTAACTAGCGTGGGCGGCACGACGAGCAAGGAACCCGAGATCGCGGCTCGGATCTCTGGGGGAGGCTTTTCGAACCATTTTCCGCGCCCTTCCTACCAGGACGATGTTGTGCGCATCTTCCTGGGGCACCTTGGCAGCCAGTATGACGGCATGTACAAGTGCGTTTTCTGGCGCGACCTGACTTTGCCTATTCTTACTTTGTAATTTTCGTGGTTTGTCCAGCGCGGCTGGCCGAGGTATCCCCGACATCTCCGCGCAGGCGCTCAACTTATTTAACATCGAAAACAACGGGCGCTATTTCATGTCCGGCACAAGCGGCGCGGTACCGGTGCGTTTTCCCTCACTCCGCTCTGCCTCGAGCACCCAGCTGACCACCAATGTTCAGATCGTGGCGGGCATAATCTCACTGCTTAACGACTACCTCCTTTCAAAAGGTAGGCCCCCGCTCGGCTTCCTCAATCACCGGCTGTACCTCCAAAGCCTCAAAGGCCTGACCGATATCAAATCTGGGTCTAACCCGGGCTGCGGCACCCCCGGATTCTCGGCCATCGCTGGATGGGATCCTGTTCGTCCCACGAGACTTGTGTCTCTTCATTTTCGACGTTGGCTGATTTTCGGCTCGGCAGGTGACGGGTCTCGGGACGCCGGACTTTTTGAACCTGCTGGCAACCTTGGTTCCATGGCCTAGTACAACATCGATACAGCAGCCCCATTCGCAAACTACATCATGATACACGTCGCAAACCAATTCGTGACGCCAGGAAATTGACGATTAGTTTCCGCACCAGTCCCTCGACACGCGCGACACCCACTCACAAGAAGATCAATAAAATATTTGTTTCAACCCCTCCAACATTCCGGGCTGAGGCACGGGCCCTTTCAAGATACTAAGGAACACCTGGACAACATGGGCGAACGTGGGATATCGGAAGACCCCCCGGGTCGCAGCGAGAGAGGAAAGGGCTGTCATCGCCGAGTCGCTACAATCGACTCTTGCCATAAGTTTAGTAAGACAATACAATACACTGTAGAGAAATGGCATCTTTGCGAATCAGACTCGACGTCCACTGAGTCCCACATAACCCAAACATCATGTATCATGCATCAAGGGGCGTGTGTAAATGCATTTTTCCTTACCCCGGGCTCTGGCCTGGCCACATGCGTACTAGATAGAGCTCCTACCACCTACTGCACTGTAGTACCTATTCGCTCAACTACTGAGAATAAACGCTTTCAAAAAAAGAAGAAAAAAACAAAAACACCGACACCCACGAGAATCCAGCAGCACGCGGCTCGTCACACCTGGCACTTCGCTCGCATCCCCACCACCCCATACATACCCAAGAACCTACGCAACGTCGACGATATGCGGGTCCTTGTCCTTGTTGGAATGGATGTGACTTCGTTCGTGCCAAACGCCTTTCGGTCACAACGGTGGTGTACCGGTGCAGACGGGATGGGACGGTGGGGCGCCAGCGCGGGATGTTCCCTCGTGATTGTGCGCATGTACGTCTCAATCCACCCGCGGATTTCAGTTACAGTAACAGCCGCGGATCGCGTCCGAGTCCAATTCAGCTCCTATCTCCATTTGACCATGAGATACGTGATAAAAGCTCTGTGTTCTTGTGTGCGCTCTCTGCACCTCTAGCCTTCTTAACCCCCGTTGACCCCCTAATCATGCGCTGCCACCAGCTCTCTGTGCTCTTTGTCCTGGCCGCCGCGACCTTTGCTAACTTCGTAACGCCTCTCGCACCAACTTGGGATGACCTACGTGTCAAGCACACCTGGGATGCCGTCCCACCAAACTGGGAGACCCTCGGTCACCCTCCTGCTGGCACCACCATCGACCTCCACCTTGCGCTCAAGTCTCACCACGAGAATGCCTTGATTGACGCACTCTACGAGGTCAGCAATCCAAGGAGTCCAAAGTACGTCCTCTCCAACACCCGTCCACGCACGATATACTCACCTGTGCCCCTGCTCCGTTGCAGATATGGTGCACACCTTTCAAAGGAGCAGGTCGCTCAGCTTGTCGCACCGCACCCAGACACCCTTGAGCTCATCAACTCCTGGCTTGAACATCATGATGTGCCATCCTCCTCCATCTCAACGACACACGGCGGCAGCTGGCTGACGTTGACCGGTGTGCCCGTGTCCCAGGCCAATAAACTGCTCGGGGCGTCCTATCAGCTCTACCGGCACGCAGGGACGAATGACACCACTATTCTCCGCACGATCGGCTATGCACTTCCCGCGGTGCTGCACACACACGTGCAAACCGTCGTGCCGACAACGTACTTCGCCTCCACGAGCACTCTGTTCCAGACACCGCGGAGGCGCTCCGTCGGTGCGCCTGCGGATATAGCGTCAAGGACGGTGGTGCAGAGTCGCGATGATGATGAAGTCGAACCGTCGGACCTGCGCTCGCTGTACAAGACGAGCGCCTATGTGCCGGTCGCATCGGACCGGAATGTGCTCGGGATTGCGGGCTACGGGGACAATTACCCGAGCCCGGCGGATTTGACGGCATTCATGACCGAATGTCGCATGGACGCGGTAGATGCGACCTTCACCGTCGAGCAGGTCAACGGCGGTAAGGACGACCCGAGCCACCCCACCGTTGAGGCGAACGTCAACATGCAGTACGCGCAGGCCATGGCGTACCCGACCCGGCACATCTTCTACAGCACCGGCGGCGTGAGGTCGGCGATACCTGGCAGCAACCTACCAGCCCCGGGCGACGCATACCTAGAGTGGCTCAAACACGTGCTCGACAAGCCGGAGGTCCCGCAGACGATCAGCTCTTCGTATGACGACCCCGAGGAAGTTGCCCCGCTGGAATATGCAACGGCCTTGTGCGACCTGTTCGCCCAACTCGGTACGCGTGGCGCCAGCCTCATCTTCGCGAGCGGCGACGATGGCGTCGGCAAGGGGGACTGCAAGACCAACGACGGCTCCGGAAGAGTCCAGTTCATCCCCGAGTTCCCTTCATCCTGTATGTGTAGCGTTTTTATTTCTCCTCCAGGCTTGGAAGCAGTACACCGTGCATGAACTAGTCGCTCATCACGTCGCTGCGGTTTTTCAGGTCCCCATGTGACTAGCGTGGGCGGCACTACGGGCAAGACACGCGAGGTCGCGGCTCGCCTCTCTGGGGGCGGCTTCTCGAACTATTTTCCGCGCCCTCCCTACCAGGATGGTGCTGTGCCCAACTTCCTGAAGCACCTTGGCAGCCAGTATGAGGGCTTGTACAAGTGCGTCTTCTGCCGCGACCTGACCTGACTTATTCTTACATTGTAATATTCGTGGTTTGTTCAGCGCGGCCGGCCGCGGCATCCCCGACATTGCCGCTCTGGCAGTCGATTTCTATTTCATCAGAAACAACGCGGGCTTTACCGTGGACGGCACGAGCTGCGCGGCACCGGTGCGTCTCCCTCCCCGCTCCGTCTCGAGCACCCAGCTGACCACCAGTGTACAGACCGTGGCGGGCATAATCTCACTGCTTAACGACTACCGGCTCTCAAGAGGTGACCCACCGCTCGGCTTCCTCAATCCCTGGCTGTACGACCTAGACCCCGCAGTCCTCAACGATATCACATCTGGGTCTAACCCGGGCTGCGGCACTGGCGGATTCTCGGCCATTGTTGGATGGGATCCTGTTCGTCCCACTAGACTTGTGTCTCTTCATTTTCGACGTTGGCTGATTTTCGGTTCGGCAGGTGACGGGTCTCGGGACGCCGGACTTTTTGAACCTGCAGGCACACTTGCCAGTGATTCCATCGACTAGTACAACAGCGATACAGCAGTCCCACTCGCAAACTACATACACGTCGCAAACCAATTCGTGACGCTAGGAAATTGACGAGTAGTTTTCGCACCAATCCAGCGATCTGTGCGACACCCACTCACAAGAGGAACAACTTAAAGTATTCGTTTCAACCACTCAAGGTTTTCGGGCTGAGGCACGGGCCCTTTCAAGGTACGAAGGAACACCTGGACAACTTGGGCGAATGTGGGATAGCGGACGACCCCTCCGAATCTCAACGTGATTCGGTCCCTCGCCCGCTGGCATAAACTCCCTACGTATATTAGTCACTACTATATAGTTTCCCCTCCCCAGTCTGCTCTGTCACATCACTGAGGACATCTCAGGAAATAATAGCCTGAGGTCATGGGCCCTGAGGGTGTCAACTGAAGACCTCTCACCTATCCTGTTCCTGCTCAACTGCACAAGTTGGGTTCATCTTGCGTCCCTTCATCATTGATACAGCGTCAGTATCTGCTGCGCTACTCTCATGTGTATCTCGCCCGTCACGTATGGAATGTGCGAAATCGCTTATGGAGGACAACGGTATCTAGTTCGGCCTGTGATCAATGCTGAGCTCTCTGGAAGGCTATCGTACCGAGCGCCAGTCAGAACTGAGAAGCGACATTTGTTTCATCGGTCTGATAAACACTTACTGGAATGCCATCTCTTGGTCGCCGTGACGATTGTAGCCAGGAAGCGGAATAAATGACGTGCCAAAATTAGTACGGTTGCCCCTGTTAGCCAAGGCTCCACCACTACGTGGATCACACGAAACGACGGATGACAGCACAGAAGTTAGCACAAAATGAACTCGGATGCGGTCGAGAAGGCTATAAAGCACCCCATAGTTTCCGAACAACCTCCGATTTTCTTCTTTGCGGGTCACTCCTTGGCTGGCTGGTGGGGTGGAACCGTGTAGAGGGGGAAGGAACATGATGCGCGGCGCGATTTATTACATTATATTCTAATACTGGGTGCGCCGTAGCGAAAAAGAGGTACTGGTGCGAGCGCGAACAGATAGTGGGGCGGAAGCTGGCACCAAGTGCTTCCCGATTGGGGATGAGAAGTTCACCCGTCCGGGGCGGAGCCGCGACCAGTGGTAGGTGGCGCCCCCCGAGAGCGAGTCGACGAAGGGCTGGATGCGGAGGCCGCGTAACCAATCCTTTGGCTGTTTACTGGGCGCGGAGGGCAGGTAAAAAGTGAGACTTTTGGTCCTATGGACCGGTCGGGTTCAAGCGGATAGGTGGCGGCAGTCGAGAAGGAATGACACGTACATCTGCTCCTCAAAGACTATTACCTGTAGTTTATTTACCAGCGTTTTCCGAACCATAATTGGCACCCAAGACCGGGTTTATAGGCACTGAAGTCCCTCACTGTTATGAAAATGGGACCTGCGAGAAGAAACGGTATTGCCACGCGAAGAAGCTAAACCCACATTACGAGACGAAGCCAGAATACTGTAGTGAGAACGCGACCTCTCTAACTCGGCATGTGCGTCTACGCGTTCCTCGTATTTGCGAACAAGTACCATTTGGCCGAGATGGCCGAAAACGATACATGTCGCATCGCAGGGACAAATGGGAAGGGAACTCACCTGCTCTAGCCAAGGGTAACTTAGAACATCTTAGGACTTGTGTCAGTTAAGCGCGATCAGTACGCGAAGTCGTCGCATATAGGCCTATGGACCACGCCCCATGCCCCGTGGCGGTGGTAGCACGGACGATCAATGCGCTCTCAGAAAGACGGATAAAAGAGGTCACTCAGCGGTGTCCAACCTCACGTGCGTGTTGGGAGGGAGGTAGGGGAAGAAGAGCCATTCAGATATCAAGAAATCAAAGGCCGTAGCGGAATCATTTTTACATGGTGGCGGCGGATCGAAAGAGCCACTCACTCGCGCGGTCGTCCGCACCTTGCATTGTCAGTCGTATCCTTCTGGTACTCCCTATCAGACCACACATTCCCGCCCCCTGTCCTGCCTATTCGAGTAGGGAGGTATACGCCAAGAACGCACCTGCCCTGACCACGACTCCTGCTATCACCCGTCGACCATCATTCGCTCCGTATGTAGACCCTCCCCGTACGCCATGCTCTCGAAGATGACTTGCCGCCACACGGATATTGTAAACTCTACGGCTTCCTCATCAAGGACCTTAGTAAACCACGTTAGTTCAGCACGGACTCGGATGACACATTTCGCGCGTACGGGTTCCAGACCCTCTACGAGTTTGGTAGGGCTCTTGTGATCTTTGAGATGTTCAATGACGTACATCACAACGTCGTCGTCATCGAGCTCGCCAAGATATTTGACCATTAACTTCTTGACGAGCGGCTCTAGCTTACGATCGATCAATTGCTAGCGTATTCAAAGGTCAACAAAAGGAAGGTCAGGTGTCGAGTGAGACGCACCTCAGTGACCGCATCCCACCTAACCTTGGACTTGAACAACGTTTCTCGTTCCTTCGGCACCGACGCCTTTATGTGCTCCAGGCGCTCCTTTGCCTTCCCGCTGTCGTTCGCCGCGCTGAAGTCGAGTAACTGAAGAGGAACTTTGCGCTTGCGCGTTGCCTCTTCTTCCTCTTCTTCAACGCCGAACACGGCCGGCGCGGGTGCCTTCTCCTTCCCAGACCCTGCGTCCGCTTTTGGCCCAGTCGGCGCGAGCGAGACATTAAGTCTGACAGGTGCGCCGTCATCGAGAAGCATGCCGGCCTTGCGTTGCTCCTCCGCGAGCGCCTGTAGCTCGTCCATTTGCCGCGCAAGGAATGCCTCGCTCTCGCGGCGCAGGTTCTCCGCCTCGCGCGCTTCATAAGCGCGCATCTCATTGTCGGCGGCCTCCTCGGCAACGAGGCGCCGGGAACGCTGGGTACGCCAACGTACGCGGTCTGTGTAGAAGAGCTCGTCCGACTCGTCGTCGTCCCAGATGTCGAGTCGCGCACGCATCTCTGCGCGATCACGTTCTTCGGCTTCGCGTGTGGCGCGCTCGCGAGCGATGGCACGCTCAAGTGCTTGAAGGCGGTTGCGCTCGCGGGGCTCGTACCGACGTTCCCGCTAAAAACGAAAAGATGTCACAAGGTGGTCACAGGAAGAAGTTCGCAGCACTGCATACGTCTCTAAACGAGTTCTCCTCGTCGCGCCTCCTAGCCTCCTTTCGATCCTGCTCCAGCTCCTCGTCCGTTTTTGCCGTTTTGCCAGGAACCTGCCGCTCGTCGTCGTGCTCCCGGCTTCCTGCCTTGACGAATCCGACTGGCTTTGAAAAACCCTGTTGAGGATCGGTCCCAAGTGCAGCGGGTTCACGAACATCGGCAGTCCCTTGGGCCTTCCCCCACTCGCGGACTTTGGGGCCACTTGGGGAAGCTTGGGTGCTGAGGTTAGGCACAGCTGCACGGACATCGCGTAACTTTTCGCGCTCGCGCTTTGCTGCTCGCTCACGGAATTGCGCAATTTCTGATATCACGAGCCCGCGTTGAGTTTCTGGGAGGTCGGCTTCCTGAAGATCGTGTAGGTGGGGTGGAATCACGTAGCGTTCTTTGTCCAACAGGCCATTGTTAGCGGCTTCTTGGGAGATGCGGTTGATGTCATTGACGAGTTTAGAAACGTGGATCTTGGCTGTTTGCAGTGCTTCTTCATCCGCCTAATACAATTCCAGGAGGTCAGAGGGATAAATGACTAGGTAATAGGAACACGCTGCAGCCCCTCCGTTGACACATACGATTCCGGCAGGGGCACAGACGCATATATGCACCGGATGGGCTGCAACATGGGTTCGTCAGATCAGAATCATAGTGACGACGCACGTTTGTTTGCATTCGCTGTGCTTGATAAGCATCGAGAAAGACCTTAGTCTTTTCGTCGGCTTTAACCTAGGTGACGTATGGACATGAATGCCTAAGGAAAAGATGCCATAACGACGCACCAACAATTTTTTGTTCACGCAGCCGTCCTCCAAGGCAGGTAGCTCAACATTATTTAAAAGAGCCATTGCTCGCAGCGCACCGTCCGGATCCTCAAATTCGGCAAATCCAAAGCCTTGAGGTTTGTTGGCGGGTGTGATCAACCGCTTGAACGACCTGACTTTTCCACAGGCCTGCATACTCCCGTGAGTGAGCTGAAAAGCCAGTGGCGAAGGGAATACTCACAGAGAGGAGGTCATTGAGGAAATTGTCGGTGATCCCACCTGATATTGAGCCGATGAAAAGGGATATCTGTTTTTGAGCTTGTGGTGGCACAAAGCTCTGAACATGCATTTGCTGCTGCTGTGCAAGAGCCGACATTGAGGGGCCTTGCCCGTACGATGGCAGGGGAGGACGCAGACCAAGTCCTAGCCGATTGGGCTGCATAATTGCTGCTCTTGACGGATTGCTTGTGATCTACCAGTCGAATTCGTAAACCCAATGGAAGGTGTCGAGAATAGACACCCCTTGGAGGTAATGTTACCTTTTGTTAACCGGGACTGAGTGAGGTGTTCCCTAATGTCGTCGTTGTGTGATGTACGAGATTTTGGCCAAGTTCAAGTTGACCTCAAGCCACAAAGGTGGGAAGCACAGTTTGAACGCCCACAAGCACGACAACCCGAGATATACGTAATGCCGGTGAATCCGTATGGCAATATGGCCGAGCGGTCTAAGGCGCTGGAATCAGGCTATACCTAATCCAGTCCGAAAGGGCGTGGGTTCGAATCCCACTGTTGTCAACTCTTTTTCTTGTCAAGCCCGTGCACTTACACAATGCTGATTTAGTCTTGGGTCACACCAGTCAGAAGCAAGCTGACCTGGGACCTGGATAGTGTGGAGATTCTGTCCTAGAACTGTCAAAAGGTTCATTGTACAGCAACCATCTGTAACTACCGGGATGTCATTGATACATCACCACATCACCCGTCCCAGGCTTCTCTGCCATGATCATGAGTCACAATATATCCAAAAAGTGAGGACCCGGACGGCTTGCGGGCGCGGCCAAACAAGTCGCAGTACTACTGTATCAGAATAACGATTGCCCTGCACGGCATAGTTTAGCCGCCGAGTGAAGCACGTCGATGCCATAGTGACCAGTAAATTGGTGTTTCGTCAACCCAGTGATCTGCGATGACCTTCAGTCCTTCCCTCGGGAGGTGACCGGTGCACTTGTACGAAAAAGGAAATCAGATAGACATTGCGCGTATCGACCGACAGTCTGGTAACGAAGTGCCCCCAAGGTGTCATGAGACCCGGGCCAGTTTGGAGACCAGAGTACCAGCGCCCCCTGGATGCAGGGATCACCATGATCCCGAAACAGTGAGTGTGGATCGTGTGGTCATCTATTCCATTGTGAATTATTGTTTGTCGCGTAATATGTGGAGCATGAGCATGTGGTGCGATCAGTTGCGACGCGCAGCCTGAGCGCTCAGCGCTAAGCATTGGTAAGTTACACAACTGTTACACATTGAGTCTTGATCCCACATTTCGGTCCCAATGTCATGTCAACAGCAACCAGCGAAATGGATTTGAGATGAAGCCCTGGGACCCCAGACTTGACTCCACTTCATATGTTTTATTTGTGCGAGTACGCTTGCGTATATGTATGTCTCGTTTAGCGCCGTGTCCTAGCATAGCTCACTTGACATTGTATTCTCAAGGTCTTCATGTATGCCATGGCTAGTCGCTGTGGGACGCGTAGGCCCGAGTCGGCCACGTACAGCGCAGGTACGGGGAGTGAATCAAGGTGGGCGTGGCACGTGAAGCTCAGGGTGGGCTAAATCCAAATAAGGAATGTTATCGCTTATTCTCATGTTGTTAGGTTAATCCGAGAATCCCAGTTCTGACGTTCCATTCCTACACCGTGCTAGCACTGATTGGTCTCCGAATCCGGCGTCGTAGCATCCGGATGGGAGTTGACGCTACTCGCAAATGGCATCCCTTCAGCACATGCCCTATGGCACCTGTGGCCTGAGGTCCTGTGCACGCTCCAGGACTTACGTATAAAACTGCTTTGCACCGTCCAGGGATGCGATACAAAAAACCCCGCGCGTGTCGCCTTGTGCAAGTCCGAGCCGGTCGGAACTCTCTTGCTCATGTACCTTTCCGCTGCCCTCGTTCTCGCCACCTTGTTGTCCTCTCTTGTAGGGGCGGTCCCACTTTTTGGTACCAACCACGGTGTCCGCGTGGCCATTTCGAAGCGCTCTGGGCTATGTGATAGCAATGGTATCGTCAAAAAGACTGAGCTCCTGGGTCAAATTCGCGGTGCGGTGGAGTACGTGTCACGTTGCAGATCATAGGCCGAGCATCATGCAGTAACCTACCGGCATTCACCTTTAGAAGGATTCACGGAGGGTTCGTGACGTATCAAGAGAATGTCGGGAAAGCCCATCCTTTGGCCCCCTCCTTTAAACGCCCAGTCAAGCGTGCCGGCGGTCACGGTGGTGACTCCCTCACTGATGCCAACGCTTCGCTATGGTACGGTGAGATATCCGTAGGGACCCCTTCCAAGACATTCACTGGTCAGCACAAACGATCCAGTCCTGTGAATGCTAACTAAAACCAGCCTTCTCCAACAGTCGACTTCGACACTGGAAGCAGTGACTTGTTCCTCCCTGGGGCTAATTGCGGCTCATCATGCTCTGGCCATAAGATCTACAACGTCAGCGAAAGCTCTACGGCAAAGGACCTCGGCAAAAAGTTCGCATCAACGTACGGCGATAACTCGACCGTCAGCGGGGAGCAATATACGGATACCGTCTCAATTGTTGGTCTGACAGTACGCTTACTCTTTCAATACGTCGCTGGCTTGAGCCGCGTCTGATGTCTCTTAGGCAGCTGGGCAGACCATTGGCGCAGCGGAAATGTATTCCACTGGGTTCCAAAGTGACCGCTTCGCCGCAGATGGTCTACTCGGAATGGGCTTCCAGTCTATTTCCGTTTACAATGCAGCTCCACTCTTCCATTCTCTCATTGCTCAGGGTGAAGTCGACCAGCAAGTCTTCAGCTTCTACTTGGCAAAACAAGGCTCCGAGCTCTACATTGGTGGAACGAATCCCACTCACTACTCTGGCAACTTCACTTACGTCCCTGTTACTACGGAGGTAGGATAGAAGCGCCTCTTTCCTACCATGCCTTCTTCGAGCTGACTGTGTTTCCGTGTCCAGGGTTACTGGCAAGTCAATTTTGACGGTGTCGGGGTGAATGGCACTCAGGTCAAGCAGAGTGCCTCGGCAATTGTGGACACGGGCACCACTCTAATCATCGGGGAAACGGACGGCATTAATGCCCTCTTCTCCAAGATCCCCGGCTCCCGTCAGGTCGATAACGGCCTTCATACCAGTTTGTTCCCCCATGCTCCTCACCCCTCTCAGTGGAATCCCTGACCCGTTTTTCAGTTCCTTGCGACTTTAACACCCCGATTTCGGTCAGATTTGGCGGAAAGGACTTCTCTGTAGACCCAAAGACATTTAACCTTGGGTACTATGACTCAAGTTCTACAGACTGTCTCGCTGGTGCGGCATCAGACGACTCCCTTCGCGGCAGTGAGTTTGTCCGCGCAGTCCCTTCATATGAGCTAACTAGAATCAACTCTGGATTACAGAGTTCTGGATCATTGGTGACGTTTTCCTGCAAAATATGTACACAGTGTTTGACGTTGGCAATGGTCGAGTCGGGTTTGCCGACCTTGCGTAGCTGATTGCATAGACGGGGCTTGAGAGCAGGCTCGAGAGTTCTCCGACTTACCACACATACACATACACTCTTTCGTTGTTATTAAAAGTACTCGTCCCTCGTTTGCAATTGATACCCTCCGTTATCTTACGTAATCACTGGCTACTGGCACACGGATATGTGAGGGTGGGAAAAACATACCTTTCTTGACTCGGGAGAAAAATCATAAAATAAGAGAACCATCCTCAGGCCATCGAGTGAACGAAACAGCAATGAGCCTTCACCTCCCCGCTACCTCACTCGACCTTATCGAAACCGGATCAGAGTCGGGGAGCGAGTCAGATGAAAACAAAGTCGAGGAAGTTTGGAGCGACTGGATCTCGGACTCCGCAAGTGCGAGACAATGCAAGTCTTTATTCGAAGACAAGCTTCTTGCGTCCGCAGCCGAGGCGTTAGATTACGACAAGAGAACTCACGGATTCGATCTGAACTCATTTTGCGAAGAGAAAGGTTCTCGGATGCTCCTCGGCTGCTTTCGTGAAGCCCCTAACGCAGAGTGTTTACGACAGCGCTCGACTTCCATGATCGTGTCCGCCTCATAAACTACATTAGGAAGGAGGTATGGACGCCGTCTCGTTGCTTTCGTAGGGGCTTCACGTTTCCATATAGAAACCTCCGGCGTCGAGTCTGCAGGCACTCAGCGGGAAGGAGCCATTCTTCTTATCCGATGATTATCTGCTACCTGTGATAGAAGACGACCCTCTCCTTTGTGAGTCCTGTGCAGGCAAAGCACATCCCTGTTGATTCTGTGCCAGTAAACTCTCTGGATAGCTGGTCCGATAGCGAGGACGGCTCCAAGGTCTTGGCCCCTTCTGACCTCGTTTCTGCCACGAGAAGAATTGCCGCACTCGAAACAAAATTAGCTGCGGCAAAGGAGGAACTGGCAGATTATCGGTCGCTGGTTAACCAGCGTGTGGATATAGCCCTCATTAGAGAGGCGATTGATACCCCTGGCGAACCTGTCGCAGGCCCAAGTAGACGCGACGATGACTCACATTACTTTGACAGCTATGGAGTAAATGGTAAGTCCATCCGAATCCCCATCACCTACCATCTGAGTGTTGTTTCTCTCTTTCTCAGACATTCACGCGGTGATGATCCAAGACAGAGTCCGAACCTCTTCTTACGCGTCTTTTATCATGACCAGTGCCGCACTCTTCCAAGATGCGATCGTTTTGGATGTTGGATGCGGAACAGGAATTCTATCTCTCTTCGCCGCTCGTGCTGGCGCAAAACGTGTAATCGCTGTCGATGCCAGCGACATTGCGCTCAAAGCCAGGAGAATTGTCGAAGCGAATGGTTTTGGAGATGTTATAACGTGTGTCGTCCTTTTAAGTAGTTTTTCTGGTCTAACCTGCGCAGTGTAATCCAGGACAAGGCGGAGCACATATCTCTTCCAGACGACATCCCCCACGTCGATGTGATCATTTCCGAATGGATGGGCTATGCCTTGCTCTACGAGTCGATGCTGGACTCTGTACTCTTTGCACGGGATCGCTTCCTCAAACCCGGTGGGGTTATGGCTCCGAGCCAGTGTAGAATGATGCTCTGTCTGAGCGAGGCAAGTGCAATCTATAAGGAAAGAGTTGGCTTTTGGAACGACATCTATGGTGCGTCAGTCAGTCACAATTGGGCTTCGCTGATATCACCACAGGTTTTGATCTGTCGGTGATGGGGGAGGACGTTTTCAGTGACGCTGTTGTGGATATCGTAGGATCAGACACAGTGATGAGCGATCCGTATATGATAAAGGTGCGATTACAAATACCCTACTTTGGCTCGCGCTCATGTATCTACAGGATTTCTATCTTGGGGATGTCCCGACAAAACGGCTGGAGTTTAGTGCACCTTTTACGCTCGTCTCAACTGCCGTGCGACGTACTAAAATCCACGCGCTCGTGCTTTACTTCGACACCTTTTTCGAAGCTACTGGGTCTCCAATCACATCAGATACAGCTGTACGTGTGACGCGCGATGGAAACGAGCTCGCGGAGGTATGGCCCATCGGCCGCAGGCCCAGCGTACCCCGGCGACAGAGTGTAAAAAGCCGGCAGGGGATAATAAGTTTCAGCACGGGACCTCGCAGTGCGCCCACACATTGGAAACATACAATTTTCCTGCTGCGTGAGCCGATCGTGGTCACAGAAGGTACTGCAAAGTCTTGTTTGAAAGATAGGTGTGCTTACACTCGAACGATCCGTGCTAGGAACGATTGTGACAGGGACATTCCACTGTCGAAAGAGCAAAACGAACTCGAGAGAGCTGGATGTTGAGGTACACTACGCAGTCAAAGCGGGCGCCAGCTCGGAGACGGGGAGTGAAACACCGGCAGATGTAGTCGTGCAGATCTATAAGGTACGATAGTATGTGGAGTTGTAGGCTGTGGTCCGCGGGTATGCGGAACCGGTGTCAAGCAGTTTTTTCCCGTGGGGGGGCTGTTCCCACTTTCTTGCGCAGTTCTGACATGTGCATCTGTCATCATCGTGTCGTGCGCGCAAAGCATCTTACCGGAATTTCCGGCTTTCGGTCATTGTTGCGCGCTAAGCCTGCAGCTCTGTGCATATTTTGCACAATGCCTGCGCACAGGGGACGCCCGCGACAGTAACTTAGGGTGATCATGGACTCTTTATCACGTGAGCTATTCTCTTCTCTCCCTCCAATCACAGCTTGATGATGCATCGTACTCCGTTTTACGCTAGTTTTTACCACCCAAGAACGTATATGTGGTCATGGGCATCAGAGCACGTCCCTGATGGATGAGTTGCTACTGGCGCCCAATGAAACAGCTTCTGCACCTCACGTGTTACAACACAGGGACATAATTCCGGGGTCTATCTGTCTCTGAAACTCGGGCCTTGTCTTTAGGCCCGCAGCTACCAGCCCAAATGGGAAACGACTACGGAGCATGCGGTTTTGAGGCATTTTCAGGCAGGGCAGAATACGCACGGATTCCAGTGTCAAGGTCGCCAAGTATGATACACTCATTGGGGGGTGGCCCCTTTCGCGAATGCCTCTTGGTACATGCTGTAGGCCGCCTGGGGGTGGATCTTTCGTATTCGTAAGAGTAACTTTGCGCGCTCACGCCACCGATAAATCCACGCGGTTTCCCAACACTTCTATCTCTTTAAATCTTTCCCTTTGCGAGACGGAGAACCTCTCAGTCGTTAGAAGAACGAAAAGACTCCCAATCTCCCTCCTCGCCTCCCCCCCATTCTCGACATCCTTGGTAAAAGATGGAAGCATCCGACCCGATGGCTTCAACCACTTCCCTCCTGTCTACCGACACGACGTCATCTTCCTTTGATCCCAAAAAGCAGGATAGGGCTAAACGGCCCCCCCCACCGAAGGATTACTCCGCTGCGCTCTCCGCGCTGCAGGGCAAGTACGGCCTAGCCGATGCCTCCACCACGTCCGTGCCACCTCCGCTCTCCTCGAAGAAACCGGCAACGCCCCAATATCTACCAAGTCCTGGCGACCCTGCTGGCTCTGCGCCGTCCTCATCCGCCAGCGTGGCACCCCTTCCTGCAAAACAGCTGAGGGGAGAGAAGGCAAAGACTCACTCCTCACCTCTTGCCCTGCTTCGGGCCAGATACCGTTCCGGTGGCTCGCCTGTGCCCCCTTCGCCTCTATCCTCGTCTGCTTCCTCCGATGGCGAAGGATCAAGAGGGAAGGGGGATAGGAAAATTAGGAAGGCTGATGCTGCGATGGCATCGCAGCCTTTCGGTGAAGCCGAACTTGTATTTAAGCCGACCTAACGAAGCGGTAGGTTTGCGCTTGTGCTTTTCGAGACATGACTAGACCGCTGACTGTGTCGACGAAGTTCCACAAGGATGTATGACTCGATGGTGAAGGCAGTGCTACATGGTATTGCACTTGCTGGGAAAAACACTGGCACCCTCCCCGCATTAATATCACAACTTTCCGACATGGGGCTCGGTCTTATTTGTCCTGACTCTCCCCCCGCCAGAGATTCGGAATTTTTTTTTCCTATGGAGTATATGAGTGTTCTTTTTCCGTTGCGCATATTGTACTCTCTTTTCCGACATGAAACTTCGTGTGATGCGTCTTGCCGTACTGGCGGCTAGTTCCCAAAAAAAGATCAAATGTTTCATTGCCGTAGTTCAGTGTAATATATTCGCAGAAGGTTCTGAGCCAGAGTATTGTTGGACCACCCACGCACCATAATAGTGGGAATGACTCGACTGCCCAGGAACTGGGATACACCCAACGCAGGCATCGATGTGCGCCGGACTCAATGCGCGCCAGACGGAGACAGACCACAGACCACAGCAGCAGTTCCTTTCTTTGCTCAAAACACCATCCGGACACTTCTTAAAAAACAGCCCGTCATGTAATGCCTTAATCTAGCCTCCCTTCAACTAGATCAGGAAAGGTCACCGTGACGGCAGCCAGCACGGTCTAACTCGGCCAGTGCTGTACCATCGGACCCCTCGACCTTAGCAATAAACCAGCGGATGAGAAGAAGTCCATCCTTTCGCGCATCCTGAATCCATCCTGGGTGAAGACCCCGTCCAAACTGGACAAGGGGAAACTGGACAAGGGGGTGCTAGTGGATGTCCCTTCACTTTTATGTCCAAGGAGAAAATATGGATAGCTAAAGTTATGTCCCCATTAGGAACGACCCTTATTGCCAGTCCGAGACATAGCCCCTGCCCCAAGACACCGAAAGTCCGACATCGCGTCAGTCTATCTATCAGAAAAACGTGGTATCAGCTTCAAGTTTGCAATGTGAAGCTAAGATCGATTTAGGCAAGGATTTAAAACCAGGTGGCTTGGAAGGAGATTGGTACGGCAACTAAGCGAGAATTTTAAGACAACAGTGCTGCAGTTTTAAGGATCTATACATGGAGCAGTCCCATCGTGAACTACTCGCTGTTCACAATTAGAAAATATGGGCGATGAAGGGTGAATGGCAAGGTGGATGAAGAAGCCCAGGGTTTTCACCCCCAACGAACCCTCTAGACGTGTCGCAGATATATGACGGACATAAATTGCGAATTGTCATAACAAAGGGTAATGCCCAAAGCTTGGAGGCGGCAAGTTCAGATGATCAAGAGATCCGAGACTTGTTCAGTGAAGCTCGGGCTGGAGAAGCCTGAGGAACCACGCGATCACGGGTGACCGGACCGAACACCAGGACGGCACCGAGTCATTTGCTATTGCTCCCACCAAGGCTCCCACGGTTCCTGGCATCTATAACTTACTGTACCGCCGGCGCCCACAGCAAGTGACTCCGGTGAGTGTTGCACCACCCGCCGATTGGCTACAGTGGCGTTTGCTGGCCCTTGATGAACTACGATCTGTCAGGAGCTAGGTACGCCGCCATTGCGCAGCCCGATTCTAGCTAGCGTATCACGGTACGGTACTGCGGCGGAAAACAACAGGAAATGAGCATCGCCGCAGCAGTACCTACCTGAGTCATTCTGACTACAGTAACGCGCAAACGAGTCATAGAATCCCGCGGGAACCGCTTTCCCAAATGCTTAAAACGCGCAGGAGAGTGTGGCCCAATGTAGCATCCAATCTCGCATCGAAAAACCCTTCCAATGTCTAGCGTTTCCAAGTCTTCCTCTTCCTCTACATCCCGTCGTGGCCTCTTGTCCAAAATGTTCCAGAAGCCCGCTTCGACTCAAACTCATCCCTACACCCATCCCAGCACCTCTGGGAGCGACTCCGGTATGTGTCCTTGAGCCCGCTGTAGGCTCTTCGACGACCTGACTCCAAATTTCAGAGAGTACGCTTGTCAGCCCTCCGAGTCGGAGCGCAACAAAGAAGGACGGGCAGCGCGATCCTGACGCTGTTTTTGGCGCTCTGTCCTCCAAGTACGGTTGGGGTGTACACGTTCCTGCCCTTCCTTCGGAGCCTGCGGCCACTGGCAAAACGCCCGCGGCCAAACCTGCTGCAGCACAGCAAGACGTTGCCGCGCCGGCTCCCTCCACTCCTCACCAGCCTCTCCGACGGCAACTGACCCAGGCTCAGCGTGAGCAAGCAATCGTTGACCTCTCGTCGAGGTACGGCTATGCTTCGCCTTTGCCCGGTGGTCGTTGGCAAATGTAGGCCTTCCTGGGTGGTATAACTGCTCAGCGAGAGCCTCGTCCTCGTTGCGATCAATGGGGGACGCTCTGAAATATCGGCACATTGCCGTATGTGATAATTTCCTTGGTTTGGGGACTATAGTATGTACAGCCAGAAGTTTCCCCCTCTGGAGCTGCCGTGAAAATAGCCTTCGCGATAATGATAACCCCCTCCTCTTACGTATTTGTTTTGACACCGCCCATGTGCCGTTTGCGATATATTAGCATGTTCCCAATAAGTTACTCTTCGTGTCCCTCTCCCCCAAATTATAGAAAGTCTAATAGGGTATATAATATAAGATCATCGGGAGAAAAAGAATGTCGGTACACAAATATGACTGCGGCCTCTCCACGGGTTGCGTTTGTACTACTTCTCACACCAAAATCCTGATGGAATCACAAAAATTTGTAGGATTGGTGGTGTCTTAGATTGTATCACCATGACAATTTCGACGCATGAAACCCATGCGAGCGATTTGTAGAAAGAGATCTCACAAGGTGACAGGAGAGTGACGATTTAAGTTCTTCTGGCTCAAGCATTACCAATAAATGGGGTGACTGCCGCCGGCAGAAAAATGCCGAGGTGTCTTACGTGGGAAGAAAAAAATTGGTGGAAATAATAAGATGGGATACACAATAGTAGTCTTTGACTTTCCGCGCACTTTCCACGGTCCGGTCCGTTTCGCCGTTTCTCCGGTACTCGGATTCAAAGTCCGCTTTTTTTTGTCTTTCATATCTTTTATTTTCACAGGGTAAATACTACAATACAAATAAATAAAAATAACGTGTAAACAACAACAACACGCCTATCGTGTATCGGGTAAGGTGCGTGGGAGAAGGGACAAACCACACCACTCTTCCGCGCTCCGCCCTACTCCCCCCAGTCTCCTCCCCTCGTTTCCGCACGCGCCGTCTGCGCCCCCCTTTGCGTGCAAATGGGGCATGCGAACAGGGATGTGCAATCACCGCCCCCTCATTGCGACGCCCCCTCCCAAAGGTACGCCCCCCTCCCGTTGTCCTCGTATCCCCCCCTTTCCACGTGTTCACAGAACGGGGGCGCACGCCCCCCCTGTTT
>Ga0137385_10000534_pt1 | contig 30789 bp, 33 predicted proteins | sample SagtaG_FD_104921 | JGI IMG/M metagenome (GOLD analysis project Ga0137385, IMG submission 104921) | Vadose zone soil microbial communities from Sagehorn Ranch, Mendocino, California, USA - Sage2_R_80_16 metaG | ecosystem: Environmental > Terrestrial > Soil > Vadose zone | place: USA: California... | reverse complement strand
GCCGTGGTGCTTTGTTGGCACCACATAGAAGAGATGACGCAGTTGGCTGAACAAGTACTCGGATACAAGAAAAACACATGAAACCGATACTTTCATAGCCTTCACTACCCCGCAAAGCCAACGCTTCGAGCTTTTTAGAGAAAATGAAACGGACAAGCAACATTTTCCGCTTGGCGTGCCAGTCCCCGGTTTTGAAGTTCCTGATTTTGATGTTGCCGTAGGGTGGCTCCACGCTAACAACTTAGAGATACTGGGCGGCCTCGGTGAAGGCGAGAGCGGCACGCGCTGGGCGCACTTCCGTGGGCCGGATGGCAGCTACAAACTCGCGCTTCCGCCAGGCATATATCAAGTAAAAGTTAGCCGCTCATTCACATCCCAAGCGGATGGTCCGCCTCCTACAGTTCAAGTCATGAAGGGCACATTTACGCAGCTCGATTTGTCGTATGATACGGGGATTCGGTAATGTCTTCGTTATTCCTACAGACACTTAGTGGGGTATCAATCATGCCCAGCATAACTAGCCGAGAGCACAGGAGTCGTATTATATGACTCGTAGGAAAATAATTCGTTTCAGCTTTCTCACTATAGGCGCCCTAGTAGCCTTGTATGTATTGGTATATGTGGGCGGAATAGTATTCCGCACGGTGAGTGATGATCGTGTAAATGCACAACACTTAAAAACCTTAGAGGCTGATCAGCTGCTAAAATGCCAAGTTGCGGGAGTAAGCCCACTGCCCGCAAAAGATGATAATAGTGCTGGGTCTAAGCACGGCATTGGTTTTGGGAGCGTAAGTCCGACTCTGGTTGCTCGTGACTTCAGCCTTAATGGGGCTGATCCTACGGCTGTAATGGCTACATTCGCGAACTGTGCCCAAGCTGCCGCTTGGTCGGTAAAAGAAGATCCTGTAGTTGCCGGCCAAGACTTGACGCTCAGTGGGGTTAAAAGGTTCCCCGATGGGTGGACAACCAGTTTACTCATTACGGTACGCGTTAGCAAAACACCCAGCAGTTGGCCAGACATTGAGATTCAACTTGAAGATTGAGGGTGTGATTAGGGAGCGCCGAGTCTTGCTATACTAAGGCCATGAAGCATAAGAAGATCGTGGTCATTGCATTAGTTATCCTAGCAGCCGCGGCCATCGGGTCTGTGATGTGGTTTAACGGCAACGGGGTGAACTCTAAGAAGCCGCAGGTAATCAGCGGACGAATCACAAAGATTAATAACGACTGCAACGCCGACGGGATATGCTCAGTGACGTTAGATAACACGAAAACAATCATCACCGGATGCGGATTATCGCCAACCGGAACATGTAAAACATATGATCAACAGTCAAAGCTAAAATATGGCCAACACATAAAGGCCACCGTTATAAAAAGAGAGGCAGGAACATACGACTTGGAATGTGAATCCTGCACAATCCGTATCGTTAGCGACTAACCTCCGATTCTCTGTCTAAACCCGTTTAACTATCTATGCAAGCCTACCGAAGACCTATGGATCCCACGAGTAAAACCCGTGGGATCATATAATGCAGCGTATTTTATTTGGAATTTATTGAGGAGATAAGAGATCCCAACTTAATAGCAGCGTCTTGACCGTAATCGTATCATCATGATACGATTAGAGCATATGAATGATACGAAAGATATTCCTGAAATAATCTCAGCCTTTAGCAAGGGCGCAGCTCTTAGCTCCTCTAAAGTTGCCGTGCTGACATCCAACAAGCAGTCACTCGTTACGGTCAAAAGACAGCTCGGCGTGCTGACCAAGCTTGGGTACCTTGAGCAGTCAGGCGCAGGCCGCTCGGTCAGATATACACTTACAAAAAAGGGCTGGCTCTTGAAGCCAATTGACGTGGAGCAGTACCTAAACCAAGCGCCCGACGTTCGTTTAGGGGATTCATACTTCCAGTTCGCTGTCTTTGAGCCCCCTTACGTAGAACTATTTACGACCGACGAATTATCCCGACTTGAGGTAGCAACGAAGACATATCATAGCAATGCCGCGTTAAGCGACCCGACGACACGGAAGAAGGAACTGATGCGTTTTATCGTTGAGTTTTCGTGGAAGACGTCGCAAATCGAAGGCAACACATACGACCTCATCTCTACCGAACGCCTTTTGCTATACGGCGAGAAATCCCCAGTCAACACTGAGTTCGAAGCCCAGATGATCCTCAACCAAAAAGAAGCGCTCGAGTTCATCCTAGAAAACGAGGAGATGTGGGAGAAGCCTAAGATTAGTTCACTTGAAATGCTACATACCTTTGTCGGCAAAAAGCTGGACATCTCGCGCAATCTACGCAAAACATTAGTAGGTATCACAGGCACGAACTATCGACCTCTCGAAAGTGAATTCCAAATACGCGACGCGCTGGAGTTACTGTTCGGCACCATCGCAAAGGCAAACAATATATACGAAAAGGCTCTATGGAGTGTCTTGGGACTTAGCTATATCCAGCCTTTCGTTGATGGGAACAAGCGCACAAGCCGCCTGCTCGCTAATGCTGTTCTCCTCGCTGAAAACTACTCACCCATTTCGTATCGGAGTGTCGATGACCGTGCCTACAAGGAAGCTTGTCTAGTATTCTACGAGCAAAACAGTATCGAGCCATTTAAGAAATTGTTTATTGAGCAATACGTCTTCGCAGCCAACAACTACAATATTGCAGACAAGGCTTGATACTAGCTCAATAGTGAAAATTACAGAGGTACAAGCATTTCTTTGATGCGCTCGATATTTGCTTCATCCGGAACCTTATTGTATAGCTCTCGCTCTTTGAACCTTATGCCCAGCCACGGTCTGTAACAAAGCGACCTGTTGTCGCGGTAAGGCAATCACAACAATAATTACGCATAGGTGGCTATAGCCTCCCCGCCAAGTAGTGCGTTACATGCGGGCTAGCCTTACAGGCTAGTCCAGTTGCACTACGCTGGGTCCTACTTGGGTATGCGATACAGTCACCTGCGTGAAGGGGTTGCTTTAATTTTAAAAAGTTTTATAATATAGAGATGGTCAGAGACAGTGCCTCTTGCTTCGGCGGAGCGATTCCCGAAGTAGGTGTGATTTTTCCCGCATATAATGAAGTGGAGCGTGGTCTTGAAGCCACACTTCTTGCTGCGCAAGCTTATTTAGGCGCGAACTATGCCAGGCACGAGCTTATTGTGGTTGACGACGGCTCCACTGACGAAACAGCCGCTTGCGCGCAAGATCTGGGCGTGTGCGTTATCAGTCAGAGAAACCAAGGCAAAGGTGCTGCCGTACAAACCGGCATGCTTACCGCTAATGCTGCTGTTCGCGCCTTCACCGACGCAGACGGCGCCTGCCCTATCGAAGACCTTGACCAACTCATGCGCTCTGTTACTACTGAAACTCCCGTCGTTATTGGAAAACGGACGGAAAACACACAAGGTCTGTTGCGTGCGTTCGGACATAGCGGGATGCATTTCCTTACCGAAGCGATACTCCCCTTTGGCGTTGCTGATACGCAGTGCGGCGCTAAGGCGTTTACTGCCGAAGCAGCAGAAACACTGTTTCAATCGTTGCAAAATCCGGGCTTTAGTTTCGACGTTGAAGTACTGTGGAACGCTCGCCAGCGCGGCTGGAAAATTGGGGAGTTGCCCGTAGCCTACAACAACCCGGCGGAAGGTTCAAAAGTCCACGCCATACGAGACGGCCTTAAGCTTTTAGGCGCCGTGGGATCCCTCGGCTGGCAATACCGGCGCGATCAGGTTACCCAACCCTTCCGCGCTCACAAGTCGGCTCCTCAAGCCGCTAAGTTTTCATAAACACGTTTGGCAGTCGTCGTATCGGGGGCGAATCCCGCATCTTCCCATAAATAAATCATCCAGATTAGACTTGATTATGATTTATTCTTCTCTATTGGCACGTATTGCGTTCGAACCAGTGAGCGATTTCCGCAATATTGAGATGTTTAGTAACTACTGCAACCGTAAATTCTTCCAGGTCTTTTGGAGCTGCCTTCAAATCCTTGCCGTTACGCATAAGAAAAATGCCGCACACCGTGACAGCAGTACGCTTATTACCGTCACTAAATGGATGATCGCCAACAATATTCCGCATATATACTGCGGCCTTTTCAAAAACCGTCGGATACTGCTCTTTACCAAATGCCGACTGTTTTGGCGCATCAACTACAGACCGTAAGCGACTCTCATCACGTACCCCGTGCGAACCACCAAAGTCCTCGATAAGCTGAAAATGGAGCCGAAGTATCTCTTCGAGACTTACGTATTTAAAACTCATTTGTCGGCAAGATTCTTTAGAGTTTGGCCGTATTGTTTAACGAAGGCGTCGTATTCATGTAATAGCTTCTCGTGTTTGTCCTTAGATTTATCTACAAGCTCGACTTTTACGTGCAGTAAATCACCTCGTTTCGCGCCAAGACGAGAAAGATCCTTTTTTGAGAGCGTAATTCCTTCACTAGAGCCAATCTGTATGAGCTTTTGTTCTGTTTCAATCATATTATCAATTATAACCATGTTATAATTCACGTCAACACCTTCGTTAGCTATCAGAGTCATCTTCTAACAAATCTTTGAGGGGCTCGATACTTGCTTCATTCGGAGCTTTATTGAATAGCGCTCGCTCATCGTACCGTACCTCCAGCCAAGAATTAAAAGTCTACGGATTGAATTGCAGACTTTTTCGCTATAGAACTACAGGTAGATTTGATGAATTCATTGAAATTCTTTTCGAGCCTGCTAATTGAGTCGCCGTACAAGCGCATTACGCTTCCATTAGCTCCAAAAAATATAGCTGTCCCTGCGTAGGCAAAGGTAATGATATAGCAGGAATGCAATTGTCAACAAAGCGATTCGTGGCATTCCGGCTAGATAAAAACACCTTTTGAATCAGGTATTTTATTTGACAATAAAACTCATACTACACATCAGCCATTGGCCACGTACTGTTACGAGGGTCGCGGCTCTCGTAATCTCCTAAGGCACCGGCAAAGTCTTCAATAGTGTAATTAGGAAACAGAGTTGGGGTAAAGATAAGTTCTGCGTCAGTAGAATGCCAAGGTACCATACCGGATAGTCTCCCCTGGGTGCCGGTGCGAACCACGAGATCAATGTGCTCCCTGACAGCGCTCCTTTCTACAAGCGCGGCATGCGTAACTGGAGTACTGGGATAAGCTTGAAATTCTCTAGCTAGGGTTGTTACTTCCGTATTTACAGCCCATCCAAGCAAGTGATGAAGCGTAAAGGCGCCGGGCACTTCTTCCTTTTCTTGTTTAGCGTATAATTCTGCGTATTTTGCAGGCAGCAGATCGAGGCGACCATTAGCAGTAGTGTTAATGGCAAAATTGCGCGCTGCGCCTATATCACGAATACCGAGGGCCGCATCAAGTATTGAGGCAACCTCCGTCTCCGGCCTTGCGTTATTAAATGGAGTTGAGATAGCCAGCCACAGTTGGTTACTGATGGCACGATCGCCCAGATACTGGCATATGTCGACGATCTTTTGGCAGGCTTTTTCGTATGAGGCATCGTAAGAAACACCCTCCTGACGAGCCCATCGTCGATGGCCATCTGGCGCAAGTAAAATATTCATGGTTTAATAATAACCTATTACCTTTGGTACAGCAAATATACGCTACACGGACTATGTCAGGATTAGCCAGGTATGCCCTGTCGATAAGCCCCGACACTGGTGGTCACGGGCAGATAGCACCATATATATCCTCAATACCGTTAACGACTCTAGTGCGCAGCTTCTTAATCGCTTTTCAAAACGACCTTCGACACAACGGGCATCGTCCCTGACGCTTATGCTGTTTTTGAGGTAGCCCTTGGTGTGGCCACTGGGACATGGCTGAAACGTCTCCTGATTTGCGATGGCACTAACGTTTGGCGTATTTCTTGTCTTACTAGGGTCGCTGTACCCTTACTCGTTAGGCTACATTATGAGACTCCGAGAACGATAACCTTACCCACAACGAACACGTCTACGATATGCTGTTTTTGTACAGCACGCATGTTTTTCTCCTGTTTGTTTAGCGATTAACAAGAAAATTCTAGCGCACTTTATTATTTGGGGCTAATTCGTGATTCGGGAGGGTTGCATTGATATATCGTATATAATATGCTATTGTATCATTTTATGTCAGGATTCGATGCCCAATTAGAGCAAGTTCCCGAAATAAGCCGCCGGCTATTCCTTCGAGGTACACTCGCTGTGATTGGCGGAGCAGTAGGGGCTGAGTTCTTGGGCGCTTGTGGTAGTGGCGACGAAACGCAGTCACCACATCCTGGTGCCGGTCAGTCTGAAACTGCCACTGCCAATCCTGCGATAACTCCCGAAAGCAAGACTGGCCCTGTGCCGACCTGGGAGCAAGATTTCAGCAAAATGCCCGATGGTCCTGTCGACCCTAAAGTCTGGAATATAGTTACTGGCAATCTCATTCCTTCTTACAACAAGGAGGCCGAGACATACACTGATCGACGTCAGAATGTACGAATTCAGGATGGCTCGCTCGTACTAGAGGGGCACAAAGAATCTTATGATGACATGAGGTACACCTCAGGCCGTATAGACACACACGGTAAATTTGCATTTAAAACCGGCCGTCTAGAAGCCACTATTGAGCTCCCTCAAGGAACTGGCACTTGGCCAGCCTTTTGGCTCTTACCTGATCAACCCAAATATCTTCCAGGCGACTATGGCGTAGATCCAAACAGTGATAACGCCTACGCAGTCAACGGTGAACTCGATATCATGGAAGCGGTAGGCTTCGAGCCAAACCAAGTTCACAACAATCATTGGAGCTACAACGCAGTCAACCAAAACCAAGATCTTACGAATACTACCGATCTACCGACTGCCGAAACCGCATACCACACGTATGGCATCGAGAAGACTCCGGGTAAACTGGTGTTTACCTACGATGGCAAAGTCGTGCAGACTATCGAGAAATCAGCAAACGCCAGTCCACTCGAGTGGCCATTCGAACAAGCTTTTTATCCCATCTTCAATCTTGCTTTAGGCGGCACGTGGGGTGGACAAGAAAGCAATCAATACCCACCTGACGGTATCCAAGGAAATGGCCCGTGGCAAATGAAAGTCCGTAATCTCCGCTACTTTGCCGCTGAAAGCAAGTAGCAAACAGAATGGATGCGTCATAGGGCTAAGCTAAGCGCAGAGACGATACCTATACTCCTGCATCTGTTGCGGCATCCAGAATACGCCTGATTTTTTGAATAATAAGCTTGCCGATAATGGTTATGCAATAATATAATCTTATTGACCTAATAACTAGAAAGTGATATAATGGCAATCAACTAGACTACTGTAGGTTTTGGGACTAGTAGGGGCTTTAAGCGAGCTCGTACTTCCTTATGTCGCTATTGACGCCGAGCTAGATTACAGACCGCCTAGAAATCCCTAACAGTAAAGCCGTATATCATGACCAAATCCAAAGAAGCGCCGCTAATAGGGCTAATTGCTTCGAAAAATCCCGTATCCGCCCTTGAAGCTACTGTAACATCGCTCTTTAAAGGTGGCGCTTCACGTGTCGTTGTCGTCGATGACGGTTCGGATGAATCTGACTCACTACAGGTGTTTGACTGTGTCGCAAAAATGGGCGCAGAAGTTATTCACCTCAAGAAAAACGTAGGTAAGGCCCGCGCACTTAAAGCTGGTTTTTCAATACTCCCTAAGCGTTGCGTTATCGTACAAACGGATGACGACACGCTCGCGGGTAATCTTGAAGGTCCGTTGCGGGTGATTCGCGAAGGTAAAGCGGATATTGTCGACATTCGCGTAGAGACTATGCACACTAGGTCGCTAGTAGGAGCTGTACAAGAGCTGGATTACTGGATGATCAACGCCGTGAGTAAGCGAGTACAGGGTTGGCTCGGTGCCCGACTATGGATGTCTGGCGCATCAGTTATGTACACTCACGACGCCGGCAAAATTATTATTCTGGAACCTTCGCATAGTATGACCGAAGATACTGAGGGCCTTTTCCGTGCACGCTCAAAAGGTTTTCGTGTTCGTTTTTATTCCAAACACGAGGCACAGTTCCTAACCATGGTTCCTGAAGATATCTCAAGTCTCCACAAGCAATGGAAGCGTTGGGCAACCGGCAATGGACAGGTTCTGGGCATCTACGGCCTGGGCGGCGGCAACGCGCGTATCGCTGCAGTCAATGCTTTTTGTTGGCTCGATATGCTTCTTCCAATACCTACGGCCATACGCTTTGGCTTCCTTCCCTCAATACTATGGATGACTGGGACCAGTATTCTATATGGCATAGTCGGAGCGATTAGGCTCAAGCGAGTCCGTTTGCTTTTGGTTGGCGTATTCCTGCCTATTGTAACCGCGATGTGGGCGTTTCATGCGTTTCAAGGCCTATTTCTGGCATATCGGATGTCTCGGTCCGGCAAGACACAGATGACATGGACTTCGCCTAAACGTACAGTTATATTAGAGCCCGCAACCCCCGAGGCTGTTTTGCCATAGGAAGATTGAAAGAATATTTAATGTCATATATCTATGTAAAATGAGGTCTCACCAATGAAGCGTTTCTTAGTATTTTTTGCAACTCTCATGCTCCTAGCCAGCAGCTTGCTTTCGGTAGTAAGTCACGTTTATGCTGACAATTCAGTCAACCTGATGGCCAATCCATCGACAGAGACATTAGATGGCAATAACAATCCTGTGAACTGGACAGCCAATACCTGGGGTACCAGCAATACAACGCTCTCTAGTACTAGCAATGCCCAGGACGGCAAAATAGCACTCAGTGTTGCTACGACATCTCGCACAGACGGTGACGCAAAATGGGTGCCTGACCCGGTTGCCGTTACGAGCGGAGCCACGTACACATACAGCGACTATTCGGAATCCACGGCTGCGACACAGTTGGATGCCGCCTACACTGATGCCGCCGGCAATGTATCGTACTATTATTTAGCAGCTGAGCAACCGAGCGCTACCTGGCAAAAAAGCACCATCAACATAACCGTGCCTGCAAACAAAGTAGCAGTTGCGGTGGTCCACATCTTGCCAACGGCCGGTCAACTTATAACTGATAATTTCAGCCTTACGGCTCAGGCGACAACTCAGACGCCGCCGCCAACGAATGGCAACCTGATTGCCAACCCATCCATGGAAACGCCGGACGCCGCCGGCGCCGCTCCTGCAGGCTGGCGAACTGACAACTGGGGAACAAACACCGCCAATTTTTCGTATGTGACCAATGACGGTCACTCCAGCACGGCGAGCGCTAAAGTGCAGATCACCAGCTACACAAATGGTGACGCCAAATGGTACTTCAACCCCGTAGCCGTACAACCTAACACCCGATACATATTTAGTGATTATTACAAATCAACCATCGGCAGCCAATTAGTGGTTCGCTTCGATGATGGCAGCGGCAACTATACCTATATTGAACCAGCTGACCCTCCAGCGGCTACTAGCTGGACGCAGGCTTCTGCTACTTTCACCGCACCAAGCAACGCTGCCTATGTAACGGTATTCCACTTGATTGTCGGCGTCGGCACACTACAGACAGATGATGCTTCGCTCGCACCAGCGCAGAACACCGTGACACCTCCAACGGCAGTCAGCATTACTGCGCCATCCAACGGTACACAAGTAAGCGGCGGCGTACAAGTAACGCTCGTGCCAAACAGTACATCCGGTACCGCAAGTATTCAAATGCAGCTTGACGGGCAGAACCTCGGCGGCCCTATTATGACAGCTCCATGGCAGTTTAGCTGGAATACAGCAACTGTAGCGAATGGCACTCACAGCTTGAAAGCAGTGCTTACAACGACTGCGGGTGCTACCATTACCTCGGCGCCTGTGCAGGTAAGCGTCAGCAACACCGGCACTACTCAGAACCTTATGGCTAATCCTTCACTCGAAACTGCAGGTACAAAAAGTAGCCTGCCTGCAGGTTGGCAAAGTGGTAATTGGGGCACTAATACGGCGACTTTTACATATGTCAAAAGTGGCCATACCGGCACGTATAGCGTGAAAGTGCAGATGACGAGCAGGACCAATGGCGCAGCCTACTGGTCTCCTACGGCTGCATCGCCTATTGTTGCCGGACAGATATATGACTTTTCCGACTACTTCAAGTCAAATACTGCAAGCGAACTCGATGCCACGGTTGTTATGGCGGATGGCTCCGAGCAGTACATGTACTTGGGTACGGCCTTCAATAGCCCAAGCAGCTGGACGAAATTTGATACGCAATTTACTGCCCCTGCTGGTGCCGTGGGAATTTACATTTATCACGACATTTACTCAGTCGGCTATGTTACAACCGACGATTACAGCCTGACGCCATTCCAATACCAAGCCTTTAATCGTCCGCTTGTAAGTATTACCGATGATGATGGCTTCAGCGACTTTTACACCAACGGCTTGCCCGTGTTACAAAAATACAGCCTGCCGGCAACGGCCTACATCATCTCCAGCTACATTGGTCAACCAGGCTACATGAGCGCAAGCCAAATTCAGGGTCTATACAGTGCTGGTGTTGAAATAGGCTCACATTCTGTCGATCACCCCGACCTTACAACGCTTACTGCCGCTCAGCAGAAGACGGAGCTCAAGAACTCGCAAACAACCTTACAGAAGCTTATCGGTACACCGGTTAAAGACTACGCCGCACCATATGGTGCATTCAGCGATGCCGTTACGACTGAGGCGACAGCTTCCTACCAAACATACCGTACAACCCTGCCCGGATATAATGCGAAGAATAACTTCAACGCCATGAACTTGTACGTACAGAACATTACGAATACCACTACAGCTGCCGACATGCAGGGCTGGCTACAAGAAGCGGCAGCAACAAATACCTGGCTGATCCTTGTATACCACGAAATTTCTACTACACCGGATGACGCGACCTATAATACACTGCCAAGCAATTTTGATGCTCAGATGGCAGCCGTTCAGAACAGCGGTATTGCAGTTAAAACAGTCTCGCAGGCAATGAGCGAAATTACGCCACAGCTATAAGTAAAATAAATAGCTAACAAAATAGGTTGGCGCGTCGACCTCTATTTTAATAGGTGTCATATATCCAGACAGGTATACCCGCCGTAGCCGCATCGAACGCGAATGTCTTGAATACTGCCGTGCCCAGTCCATCACCGGGTTGTTGCCAGTACGACCAGTCAGTAGCCTCGCTTAAGTTAGCTTTGTCTTGTGCGAATAAATGAATGGCGACCGAGAAGCCTGCAGCCTTCGTTTGTGCCGCCAGCTGTACAAGACCTTCAAGCATGGCTTGCCGTTGAGCGGGCGTGTTAGTAACCTTTTGCTCCGGCTGATTGGCATACATCGTATTGAATGTTCCGGTATTAAGCCAGATGTTCCGCACGCCCAGCGTTCGTGCAGCCGCTATTGCAAAGTCGGTGCGCAAATAGACCGCGGGATCGTAGAGCGACCCTTCAGATGGCTCATTGGCCGGAGCCGCCCAAGGGAAGCCTTGCAAACCGAACGCATCGAAAAGGCCTTTGGGTATGTTTTGCACGTACGGCACTAAACTAACGTAACTGCCGCTTCCCCAGCCTGCGCCAGGCGCATAGGACTCACTGTCTAGCATCAAACTTGATGTGCTGCCTGGGAAATATTGCTTTTGAAGTGTCGCCATCTTTGTCACCACAGCGGCGTACGTTGTTGGATCTGTTGTACTCCATACAGGCAAGTCTCCTTCTGGAAGATAGACCCACATGCCCATCATTGCGCTCGTTATACCTGATGATTGTAGCGTTTGGAAATAGGTGTTGAGTGCTGGATCGTAGGCACCGTTCGCATACTGAGATAGATTAAGATTATTACCATCAAGATCATCTGGTTCCATAAAAACAAGTGGCGCAATACCGGCCTGCACATATGTCTTCAAAGTAGCAGCTACTTCGTTCGCGCTTTCTTGAGCCTGTGCTGTTGTGGCGGGCGTTGGTATGAAGAATGAACTGCGCTGCGCAACTGCGCCATCGCACACTTGCTCGTATTGTGCAAGCTTGCGTAATTCAGGCGATGAAGACGCTGTGAGTCCAGGGTGCTCGGCTGGGAACATGCTCGTACAGTCTTTCGTGTCTAGGAGCGTTGACACAGAAGCCGTCTTAGCGGGTGGCGTCTCGGCCGTACCCTTGGGGGCTGGTTTGCTGCTGCCTGTCTTATTATTTGGCTGCGTAGCGCCTTTCGTCGATACCGGCCCCTGAATGACTGCTGCGGCACCTTGTTTGTTCGAGGTAAATGCATCTGAAATGCTTTGTGGCCCAAACCTTATGAGTCCGAATCCAACGACTAATACACCCAACAGCCCGTACAAACTAAACCTTGCGCGCTTGCGCCATACTAAACGCTGCTGAAGTTTGTGTGCCAGGTCTCTTTCCCTCACTCTATACACCATATTAAGTAAGTATACGAGAACGATCGGCTGAGTGGCAAATTCATGTCATTATTGTAATGCTTACGATTACAATAATCTAGCAATTGTGAATTATACGATGATCTAAGACGAGCACGCTAACTCTAACCGGCAAACCGTAACGTGCCGCCTACTATTTACCAGTATACGAGTAGTAATTGACCGACTGTATGTTTAGCGTAGCTGGTAATGCGCTCGTGTCCACACCATTACCGGGGAAGTCTTTTGTGTCAGTACCGCCCCAGCTACCACCAACAGCGAGATTCATAACCAGATAAAATGGTTGGTCATATGGCCAAGAGTGCCAATCCGCATCTGCCTTCTTAGTATATGTAAAGTACGCTTGACCATCTACACTGAATGTTAACGAGGTTGGAGTCCAGTCTAGCTCGTAATTATGATAAGCCGTATAATCATCCGGTACTTCAACAGTATTAAAATATGCGCGGTTAACGCCGTCTTCGGGATAGGCGACTGAGTGAGCTACGCTATAAACCGTGTTTGGCTGCGTACCAACCGCCTCTACGATATCAAGCTCACCGTCATTAAGGTAGCGAGTCGAGTCGCCGGCCGGGCTTAGACTGGCGTATTTTGACTCACTCGGAAGCAGCCAGATCGCGGGCCAAGTACCAATACCGCTGGGTAGTTTTGCGCGTACGACCATTTTGCCATACAAGAAGTCTTCTTTGCCATGCGTATCAATATGCGATGACGTGAAACTGTAGCCGTCTTTTGACTGGTTCAACGCTTCGAGCACAAGACTACCGTCGGCTACGCGCAAGTTAGCAGAACTACCTGTATAATACTCCGCCTCATGGTTTGCTACCGGAGCGCCGGTGTAAATGTTAAATTTCTGTTGGTTAACGGAGCCTTTTTGAACATTACTGTAATCAACCGAGAAGCTAGGGCATGATGTAAAGAGCGCATCGCTTTGACTTTCCGATGCTTTACAACTTGGCGCAGCTAGCGCGTGCACCAGCTTCGGTTTAGGCGGAGCTGTTTGCGCTGTAATAGCAGCTGTTAATCGTGGACGCGAAAATGGTGCCAGCAAGCCAAGCGCGTAAGCGATGAGCGCAATGGCGGCTGTCGCAACCAGCAATGTTACGAAAGCCGATACACACTGCTTATACCGCATTTTTAAGGTGGAAATAAAATTCGAGTGTATTGCGGTCCAGCGATTTAATTGTAATGCGAAGTTACTACCCGCAACAAAAAGACTCACCATATTGTCATAATTATACACTATTCTTGCACTATGGTCAACTAGTTTTTAATGTACTGGTTTCGGCCACGTCTTGCTGCTTTATCGCCGCTAGGATTTGTATGTAGGTCTTAAGAATCGAGAAGCGCTCTTACCAACTGACATGTATCAAGTTGCTCGATGAGTCGTAATCAACTCAAAAGGCCAGGCGGCTAAGCCCAGGTAGTAACTGCCAGGCTTGATGTTTGTATGGAGCCTATGGCAATGGCGAGTTCTATCGCATTGTGAGCAACTACTTCCGATCCTTGGAGAAATGCTGCGCCAGCAGTTAGCAAAGCCTGTAGGGTATGTAGACGGTAGCTATCACATTGTTTGCATATTTTGAAAAAGCATTTTACAATACCCTCAGCTAAGCGAGGGCAAGAATGGCAGATCATTCCGAGAGAAGCAGCAGCGCGTTTCTGGATGAGGCGCTTTCACAAGTGCGGAAGGCTAGAACGCAGCTAGACGAACTTCGGCTCCGGACGGCGAGCAACGTAGCGAGTTCTGTTGTGACTCAGCATGCGGGTAGGGCGACCTTGCGAGAGTTTGTGTTTGCCATGCATGGTGGCGTTGACTTGGAAAAGCAGCCAGAAACGCCGGCCGACCAAAGACTGCAGGCCGCGTATCTACTTTTGCGTAAAACGTTTTCTGGCCATCCGGGAACGCCGATTGCCAAAGTGGGTAGGCATAGCACTCGGCAGGGGCAGGATGCCGGCTCGCGCCCGCCACTGTGGATCGGCCGCGACCCGGCCACGGCGTTTATGATTAAGCAAGCGGGACGAGGTGAAAGCCGTTTTTACTGCGGGCTTATAGAGCTTAGCGTTCAGGACGTTCATCTTGCAGTGCGTGATCCTTTGTATGATAACGTCCACGTAGCGGATTTTAGCGAGCCGGGACGCATCAAGTCTATCGGGGACAAGACATACGAGTTTGCCGAAACTCACCCTGGCAAAATCGGGTTTGCATCGGAAATTGGGACGCAACTTGCGGGTTACGCAATTGGCTGGGATACAATTATGGCGGCAGGAAAGGTGGAAAACGGCAGCGTAGCAGCACAGCTGTTCTTGCAGCGCGTTGTTGGCGTGATGGCTGCGTTTGAATCGCCACAAGCCTGACTGGTCCGTCAGCAAATCTATGCGCGTCGATGATATAGCTATGAGTATGGCAAAACAGTATGAAATCAACGAAAAAGACATCGATAGCGTTATTCGCTGGCTGAAAATTCATGATCCTGAGAACGCAACGCCCGAAACAGCAATTGAGATACTCGAAAAAATGTATGCTCATGTTCACGTACTTTCGCATGAGAACCCGGAGCTTCTGGAGAAGATTTATCGTGAACTAACCAGAAGAAGCAAGTAAAGTGAAACGTTAGAATGAGTGTAAAATTTACTTATTTCGTCCACGATACGACCACAGACAATCAAGACAATTAATCTCCTATTTGCGCGATCACTGCTTGCCAGTCTCTCACCTCAACGCCAAAATGTATGGCCGAAAAATCGGCTAAGCGCACTTTTTGGATATTTTTCTTACCGTCATCCACTAGTACCGTAATACCTAGGTTTTTGCACTGGACGACTTTGTCAATCTGCCTTCTTGTTGGGTTGGAAGAAAAGGAGTACTTTTCGTCAATGAGTAACCCATGGTCGAGTAAACCCCACCTTGTCAACGTTTGATGAACATATTGACACACATTGGCATCGAATTCGCCGTTACTGTCGCACCCCCGTGCTGTCACGAGATAAATTTGATGCCCCTTGTCGTTGAGCGTTTTGATGGCGTTGTCTGCACCAGACATCATCCGCATATCAGCGAAAAATTGCTGCGAGTTTATCTGGTTATGTCGTAAGGTTAGGTAAGTATCATAATCAGCATCAGTAAAACCATAGCGGTCTTGCGAATTTAGCGCCTTTGTTTTGCTAACTCGGTAACCAAGGCTATGGGCTATGGCATGTTCCAAAATCGCCATAGCGGCGGCGTTATTGGTGTTGATCACACCGTCAAAGTCTATTCCAATATTCATGCAACGATTGTATCCGTCATGCTTCTTCTTGACAAGGCGGGCCTGCATGTTCCATCATCACATTATGATTACGGCATATGACGTAGAAAAAAATCCAATTGAGGTTGACGAAAAAACCCTCGTGATGAAGCACAATGTTTATGGCATCGCCATAAAGGACGGGAAAGTTCTCGTTGTACCACAATGGCATGATGGCAGCTTTGATTTTCCCGGCGGGCATGTAGAGCTAGGCGAACACCACTTGGATGCGCTGAGAAGGGAATTCTTTGAAGAAACGGGACTTGATATTGAAGTTGGCGAGCTGATTTGTGCTGATACGGTTTTCTTCAAACATCCCAAACGAGACTACCCGACTCAACATATCGGCTTGGTTTATGCAGTTAATATCACCGGTGGCAAAATTTCGACGGATAATTCCAGTAAACACGAGAAAACTTATGCGAGAAAAGCAAAGTTTGTGACACCCGATGAGTTAAAAAGTCTGCGGTACATGAGCGGTTTGCACGAGCAACTACCGGCAATGATTGCACATATTGAGAGGCGTACTAAAAAAGCGTGATTTTAGGTATTTGCTGCTAAGATTTCTGCGGCGGTTTCCCAATCAGGTTCGTATATGTGTGCCGAAGCGGCGAACAAGTTTATCCTGCCAGCGGGTACTTCAACTCGATCGGCGATGGTTTCCTGCAAATTACGCAATGCCAAAATATTGCCCGGTTGCTTGGTGAAAACATTCTGGCTTCGGTACATCGCTGACATCAGTAATTCGTCCTCTCTGATCTTGAAATCGACGGCGGTCAGACATGGTGGTTTGCCAACGTTGGCTGCCCATGTATTTGGCGCGTTAACGACTGCGGATTTGCTCAACGGATTTGACAACAATTTGTTAACGAGGCGGTCGAGAACCTCACCATCTCGACCATGGATAAATTCACCATAACCGCCCGGCCCACAGTCTTGGCTGTACCTTCTCCTAGTGTAGTCAATACGTTGTCGATCCGCGTATTTGTCAATAACTGGGTCATCTATACTGACGGTTTCTATGGATACAAAATGTCCTAAAATTTCTTTTAGTCTCAAATCCAATTTTGTCTCATCCGATGGCGATTCGTATTGTGATAGTAGTAGCGCAGCACGCCCCGTGTCCAAAGAAATGTCCCGCGCAACCACCGCACTGTCTTGTATTCCCCGGCATGTTCCATGACTTGATGCAGCCCGAACAACCACGCTTCACCCAGTGTTTCAAAACTATTATTTACATTGCTCATAAATTGCAAGGTTAATGTCATTTATGTTAAATGTCAACCTTGCTTTACTCGAATCACGAAAGTTAACCACGGGCTTTCCGGCCGTAGCATCATCCTAGTGCCTGCTGTTTTCTCGACCCTATTGTTCGACGTACCACGTACACCTGCTGGTACTATCGTTCACGCTGACCGTAGCGATGAAGTATCCGATCAGCCAGGCTTTACAATCCGTCCGACGGCATCGATTGGAGCCAAATCGATTACCTGGTGCCACATCAAGCGAACGCCCGGCTTATCGAAGCGGTCGGCGAACAAGTCGGCGTGCCAGAGGATAAATGCATCGTGACCGTTGGCGAGCACGGCAATACTTCGTCCGCTTCTATTTTTCTGGCACTTGCCAGAGCCTTCGAACAGGGCCGGCTGGAAGGCCGAAAGCGAGTGCTTATCACTACTGTAGGCGCTGGGATGCTCGGTCGCGGAGCGCTGCTGGACATAGATATGGGCTTGAGCAGGCGTAAGCCGTAGCAGGCGGCTGGTTATTTCGGATCTTTTCGGGAGCCAATACGCTCTTCCGATTTCTGTGAGGTCGCACGGGTAACTAAGGCTATGAAGCGCCATGACGAACTGTACCTGTAGAAGTTATGTGGGGTAAGTGAAATGTTAGAATTTGAGGCTTCCCTGGAAGCTTTTTTCTGATATATGAGCTATCATTTGATAGATGAAGATAATTCAATTAAACATTTGGTTGGGGCACATATTACACCCTGCTCTTTCATTCATAGATAGCGAAGCTCCGGATATTCTCTGTGCGCAGGAAGTACTTAGTGCGAAAAATGGTACAGGCTTGTTTGGCTCTTATCAAACCCACGAGAGGTTAAGTGAGCGTTTTCCTTTCTCTTTCTTTGCACCAACATTTTCTTTTGAATCATTAGGTGAGCTCTGCCAATACGGCAACGCTATTTACTCAAAGCACGCACTTAGTCAAGAGAAAGTAATATTTACTGCAGGTGCTTATCAAGAAAAGACCACGATTGTCGGCCTCAAAGAAAATGGAGAGGTACGTAATATTCAAACATGTAAGGTGAGCCCTAGCGACAAAAGACATTTTTACATAGCTAACCATCATGGCTACCATATTTCTAATTCTACTGGAGATGGAAACAGCGACTCCGAAACCTCAATGCAAAACGTGGCAGCAGAGCTAAAGAAGATCGAGGGGCCGCTTGTGTTCTGCGGGGATTTGAACGTTAATTCGTCAAGCAAAACCATACATGAGCTAGATACTCTGGGATTGCAAAATCTCACAGTTGAATACGGTTTAAGCAATACCTTGAGCAAGGTTCACCGCTTTAACTATGATCTTGCAGTTGATTACATTTTTCTTAGCGAGAACTTTAAGCCTAAAGCTTTTAAGTCGTCAGATGGAATAGTTTCAGACCACAAACCTCTTATATTAGAATTTGAGTATTAGATAGGTATAAGGTTCTAACCTGGTACATAATACTCAAGCATTTGGCGAATTATCTGAATTTCGGCCTGCTTGTCCTTAACAGATTCGAGTTCTTCAAGTTTGGAATAGGTTATTATCCCCTAGCCATTGCGAGAGTTAGAGCTAATCTGACGCTTTTATTGCATCAACACGACCTGCTACAATCCTGATATGAATATAACGCTGGCTCGCCATGGTGAAACGTTTGCAAAATCACTCGCACACCATCCAAGGTCAAATGCCAGGTATTCACCTCAGTCCCGAAGGTCAACAGCAGGCTTCACGGCTAGCTATTACACTTGCCTATCGTCAATTTGTCGCTATTTACACTTCAGATCTTGAGCGTTGCATGGAGACGGTGCAGCCAATCATTGCCACCCGTCCTGAAACGCCTCTACATCCCTCTGACTGTCTGCGTGAAATTTGCTATGGTAGCTATGAAGGCAAGCCATCGAGCTCACTTGACTGGCAAGCCCTCCCTGGCACAAATCTGATTCGGAAGGTAGCAGATGGAGATTCTTGGATTGACCTTTCAAAGAGGGTCGTACCATACTTAAATGACGAGATATACAAAACATATGGCGATAACGAGGGTGAAGTCCTTATTGTAACGCATGGTGGTCCCATGCGAGTAATTCGTGCTGCTCTTAGCAACATTGCTTTGGGAGGGCTAATACCTACTCCTATTGAAAACTGCGAATACTGGGATTTAGAAATGAGACATCCTGCCCGATCCATTTCTCTAGCATTTGATGAAGTAGCTTACGGAGAGGCTCCACGAGAAGTATGAGCGAACTTTACGATCGCTCAATTAGCTGGGTGCCGCTTGTCACCCTAATGCCCCGCTACAGCCTCCGATAAATCTGGGCCTTCATCTAGGGACAGTTATAGCATGGGAGATGGTATCGGGTATACTATCCCCCTATGAAATCCCGTCACCTCTTCAGCAAATCCCTCTGGCTCCTCACTGTTCTTTTGGTAGCCCTTACTACTGGTGCAATCACTGCGTTTCAATTGAGCGCCCAGGCTGACAATTGTCTAAGTCTCGACTTCCGGCAAGGCTTTGGCATGCAAGGTTGTAGCCCAAATCTGAATTATGACTATGAACCCGTGGAGGCTGATTGGGGAAATGCAGCGCTTTTTCTTGGCGTACTAGCGCTTGTCGATCTGTCGATACTCATCAGCCTCTGGAATATCCGACTGCATTTTGAAGGCGCCTTACTCCCAAAAGCCAACGACACTCATGAGCTTACGGACAAGGAGCGGCAGCAAAAGGTTGCGAGAGTAGAAAAACGGCATCGTAAGGTTGCGGTGCGACTTTTGGCAGTTGCAAGCATAGGCGTAATACTCGCAGTAGGTGCATGGATAGCGTCTAGTGTGGTGACGTATAACAATAACGACTTCATATTGAATGGCGTAACCGGCTATGCTCTGACCGTTGGCATTCCTTTGTTTCTGGACAGGGATAAGCGGAGGGCTCATGTATTGGGTTGTTGGGAAAAGAAAGAACCTGCAGTAAGATATGTGGCGATTAGTACCTTGCTCGTCCAGCGATACTGGCCGCTGTTAGCCAAGTACTTCCTTGACCTCTTGCATAATTGCCGTCTCATCCACCTTTGAGAAATCAGTCGTATCCACCTTAATAAGCGTTCCGCCAATACTAAGCGGGTTAATGCCCTGCTCAATGTATTTTTCAAGATTCTGTAAACCAGCTTCACCTTCAGCGTAACTGACGTGCCGGTCGTCACTGGCAGCCCGTTCTTTGAAGCGCCGGCGTATGGTATTGACATCCGCGTAGCAATATATCTGGACGTAACGGACGCCGTACGCTTCTTGCCAGGCTTGGAACCGGGCATCGTCATACTCTGGATAGAAGGTGCTTTCAACGATGAGTGAGTTACCAACTTGTAGTTGTTCTGCGATGATGTAATCCATAAGCTTGTAACTCGTACTACCGGCTTGTATAGAGGTTTCTCTATCTTGCCAGCCGTAAGTATCAAGGAGGATGACTTTGAGGTCATCTTTGACCACGAGTGGTAGGTTCAGTTCTTGCGCAAGCTTCTTCGCCAGCGTGGTTTTACCACTACCGGGCATACCGAGAACGAGAATAAGCGTGGGGTGGTTCATGAGGGGTAGTGTAGCATGGGAGTGCTACAAAGCATTTTCGTAACTCCTATTTGCGAGGCAAACAGGCGTTGGCACGTTTTCTTGGAAGAAAAAGTGCTGACGCTAATTGCAGCCGACGCCAAATTATGCTATTCTTTCCTTTTAAAGGTCTGAGGAGTACTTATGAGGAGTACTTATGCGTTCATCGAAGGAACTTGTTACCGGCTTAACTTTGTTCGGCGTCGTAGCGGCCGGTCTAAGTACGGCTGCTTGCGGTACCGGTACTGAAACTGGTGAACAACATTCTACTGCCGCCACTCATGTAGCAACCGCAACTGTCCCCAAATGTCTAGCACTCGATTCGGTCAACTTGATCAGCGCCAATAAGTCGGGCGGCGAAAACGCCAAAAATACTGGCGACTGTGCCGCAGTATACGATCAAGCAACCTCTCGGACTATCGGCGAGATCGCCAGCGGAGAGGCATTCGTGATTGACTGCGCAAGCACCAAGCCTACTGCCTTTAAGGTTGAAACTCCTGAAGGCATAACTGGCTTTACGAATCTTGATGGCTTAGCTCTACTGCAATCTGAGCATGGTGCGTTCGCAGCAAATCTTGCTGCGTGTTAGTGCAGGGTGACTCTTAATAGAAGCAAGTTGCCATGCTGAATAAGTAATGAAAGCGGAGGGATAAACCTCGTTGTCTCATACCTATGTCATTTGATAAATACTTTGAACCTAAACCCAAAGGATGGTCGTCAACCGACTACGCCCAGCACAGACTTTTTGAAGAAATGCGTGCAATTGCCTACGGCGTCGCAAACGGGAGATATGCCCAGAGACCCGACCACCATCGCTATGCGTTGACCGAAGCGCAATTAAATGCGCAAGAGGTATACGAGGCATTAGCGGGTCCCGGAGATGCGCCGCTAGAAGATACGCCCTTGACTCCAGCACTTACCAATATCTTCTTTCATTTTACAAATCCTGAGGATGTTGCCGATACTTTGGCAGTGGATGAGCTTGCAGAAATTATGTCCAATCAATGGGATGCTTTGGGCGAGGCGGCGGACTTTGCGACTTTCGCCAACGGCTTTGAAATGCTGGCCTGCCACTACGTTGTGGTACGAGAAAAGCTTGTGAACGAGGGTGCAATGGCAGACTTGAACCAGGCCGAGCAATTTACGCTCACCCGGCACACCTATCAAATGATACAGCTTCCGGAACAGGGCGATTTGCCTCAGTAGAGTGCAGTATGCTTGGGTTCGCAGCTTTAGCGACAGTCAGAAATTCAGAAGCGATCGGTAGTCGTTCGCCACTTCATGAGACTTTCGGAACGGGCGTTACTACCGCTCAAGCTCTGCATGCTCTGTCGCAGTCGGCTTCCGCATCACCAGCTCCGACAACGGCCGCTTGAGCCATGGCTGCTCAGCCTCTGGAATAGCCAGTGATTTCGGCCAGCGAAGCGGCTCGATGCCATACTCGGCTCGTCGCTCATTGACATGCTCAAAATCTTCGACTGTTGGCAACCAGGGCTGTTTGCTTTCGTCAAAGAGCCACTGTGTGCCGAAACGCTGCGGTTTGTGCTCTTGGAGCAAGAGCCAATCGGTCATGGCAGGAATAGCTTGGTAAAACGCGTCATTTTTGTCTCGTTCGTAGATGGCATTGAATGCAGCCAATACTTTTTGGAGCGTTTCACCACCAGTATGTGTCGCCAGGACAGAAACGGCTTGCGCTGCCTCTGCACCAATGTTTGAAATAGACGGCTCGCCAATTTCGCCCAGCATTGCGAGCATACGTTTGGCACGGGCATATACGCGTTGTTTGAGCTTGGTCCGCTCAGCATCAACTGTGGCCTTACTTTCTTGAAAATACAGACGGCCAACGGTGCGCCATTCTTCCTGGTCGGTTTTGAGAAAGGCAAAGAGTACTTGGGCTTGTTGCGAGTATTCATAAAGAGAGTATACAATTTTTCTTGAAAGGATTCTTCTTTGCACTGTCAGTATAAATTTGTTGACATACTACCAGGATGCAATAATAGACGCATGTTTATCATTGAGAAAAAGCCCCTGGACCTAAGTCCCGACCAACTTGAGAGTGCCGACTATATGATTGCATATGAACTTGTTGGCAACAAAGCAGAACGCGAACATGCCTTTCGTCAACTCACCTCGCTCGCAATAACGGCTGCCATAGAGGGGGATATTACTATTTCGGCAGCGGATAGCCTTCTGCAGGATGCTGAAGGAAGTAGTCCCATGAAAGTTCATTGGAGAGATGGTACCACCTTCCTGCAGCTCGTGACGCATGCGGCCAGCCTAGCCCATATAAGGCGCGAACAATTGCTAGAGGCGGGCATAGAGAAGATGACGCTCGGTGCCATGGCAATCAGCGATGAGCTTATTCTACTGGATAGCTATAGGGGCGGCCCATTCCATCCCGATACCGTCACTTACTGCACTGAAAACGGTCTTGGCATGTTCCCAAATTCCCGTACCGAAGTTCTTATGCTCGAGACGAACAGCATTGAGCATCAACTAACGACAGGAGGCTTTACGGATTGGGAGGAGGATATTGCCAAAACGCTGCCTGTGACGCATAGTGTCAATCAATACGAAGTTCCCGAACGGCTCGCTGGCATTACAAGTATTCCTCCACGTTCCCACACTAGCGTGGGAACACTTGACGAGAATGGGGCATATGTACCCTTCGCTACCATTCTCGATCCCGCTCATCCTGCTCGGATAGAATCGCCACCAGAGTAGACAGATTTCTTAATGAGCAACTTGCCGTGAGTAGATGATACCAGTTAACGACATCTACCCAGCCACCAAGTTTGACTGAGTAATCCGAGGATACTTTAGACATTGCTCAGAACATATTTTCACAGATTATTTGTATGTACGACAAAGCGTAAGTAAAAGGCTACGACAATGTAGGTCATTACCATGATGCCACCACGCCTGGTCCAGCTTGTTTCCCAAGCTTTATTTCCTTCGACACGAGCATTGCGGGCTTCGAGTTTTTCGATGCGACGGGTGAGTTTTCGGTGGTCATGGAGCTACCGTATCACATATCATTAATCTGCCCGAGTGCGGTAGCGGCTCCCTGCATTTCTGCCGCCATTGCTTCATAGGCATCCATCTCATGCACACGGCGGGGCTGAAATTCGCCGGTTTCAAGCGGCATATCACGGGAGTAGCGGGTATGGAAGACATCCGGTGGTGCATACGTAAAAGAACCACTTACCGGAGCTTCACTTGCTGAAACAACAAAGTAGGGGAATATCGTAGTCGGGTCGCCAGGCAGGCCGTCGCCATAATCAACGATTAGGAAATAGGCACGCATACGCATCAAGGGATATGGTTCGTTCACATCTGATTCGGCAAAGGCGTTTCGCGAATCAACAACCAAGAACCGGGAATTGACGGCATGCTCGTCTTTCAAAAAGGTATCGTGTACGGGCATGATTTGTGCGCCAATGAACGCCTCGTATATCGGATCAAGCGTTAGGTGCTCTCGAACAGTTTGGAGTATGGGATCGTCCGGATCGACGGGCTCGCCCATCCTATCCACCAAGTCGTTGAGTTGTGTGGTTGCATCGTGCAGCTTTTGGATGGGCTCGCTCGGCACCAGCCTTACTTCCGATCCCCAGTGGGGCGCTAGCTCTTGAATTTTTTGTGGTTGCATGGCTCACTTCTCCTCTTTACGGTTTTATTATACCTTCGCCCGCACCAGCCCGAGGCTTAAAAGTTCGACGAACAAGCTTACTTAATGTGCGGTTAACGGATCAATCGCTTCGCTTGGGGTAGCAAAGAAGCTTATAGCTAACTCGAAGCGCGAGACATCACGTTCGTGATCACGCCGAAACGTAATATTGCTACTGGCTAGTAGCGCATCAGCCTTTAAACGCTATTTAGGAACAATGTTTGAACAATCATTCAATTATCGCTACACTATCAACATGAATATAACGACACCTATCTGCCCCACCTATAGTTGCTCACTCGTACGTCTTGGCATCACCAAAGAGGCCGCCACAACTTATGTACACGAAGGGAATTTGTACTACTTCTGCTGTGAAGAGTGTCTCGCGCCGTTTAAGGCCGAGCCAAAGAAGTACATCGACGAAATAGCCGACATGACCGTCTGCCCAACATGCTTGGCGGAAAAATCGCTTCAAACAACTGTTACACTGGAACATGCTGGTACGACCTTTCATTTCTGCCGCTGCCCGCATTGCCTCACCGAATTTAAAAAGAATCCCGATCACTATATAAAGCGATTGGAAGGGGAAACGGCGTATGCAGGTATTTTTGGCGATCCTGCTTGTTGTTAGGTAACCCATGGATAAACCGCTCGCTAAGCAACCCATAGGAAAACTGGCACAAGAACTCCAAGACATCCGCAAACTACAACTCTGCGCCGAGCAATGCGGTGTCGTTGGTGATATGACAAAACTCACTATTTGCTATCTGCTGCGTTACCACGATGAGCTCAGCGTCAGTGAAATAGCCGAGCTTGCAAACACCTCGATCTCAAATGTCTCTCACAGCCTTGCTAAGCTCAAAAAGGCTCAATTGGTTATTGCCAGAAGGCAGTCACAGCAAATATTCTACTCGCTCAAAGAAAACGCCTTCCACAATATATTGGCCGTCATCGGGGGTATAAGCGCAAAAGAAAATGCGGCCGTTAGTGCCGAGGGAAAGGGATAACCATGAAGTACGATCTCGTCATTATCGGGGGCGGCGCAGGCGCCTTTGCAGCGGCCATCAAAGCCAACGAACTGGGCGCGCGAACGGCGCTCATAAATGATGGCTTGCCGCTTGGCGGCACCTGCGTCAATGTCGGCTGTGTGCCTTCCAAAACTTTACTGCGCGCCGCCGAACTATTACATCAAGTCAAACACCATAGTATTCCCGGTATTGAGTTATCGGTACAAAAGGCAGATTACGCGGCAGTCGTTGCTGATGAACTGGCGCTGGTCGAGCAATTGCGAACCGAAAAGTACGAACAGGTGCTTGCAGACTTGGAAAATGTCACGTTCATAAAAGGCAAAGCCGCTTTCACGTCCCCTAATCAAGTACGGGTTGGCGACCAACGGGTTGAGGGCTATAAGTTCATTATTGCCACCGGTTCAACCGCCATCGTGCCGGATGTTGAGGGGCTAGCTGAAGCGGGCTATATCACGCATATCGAAGCCATGCGGCTCACAACCGTTCCCAAGCGACTAGCAGTTATAGGGGCTGGGCCAGTGGGCTTAGAGATGGCGCAACTCTACGCTCGCTTTGGCAGCGAAGTTACGATACTGCAACGGGCGGGCAGCATCATGCCAGAGGCTGAGCCGGTATTAACTGAGCGCCTGCGGCAACTGCTGGAAGACGAAGGCATTGTGATCCAAACCGGTGTTCAGGTGACGAAGGTGACGGCCGAGAATAGCACCAAAACCGTATTCTATACTAACACCAACGGCGAACACCGCGTACCGGTCGATGAAATACTGCTCGCGGCGGGCAAAACGCCCAATACGGCCGAATTGGATCTCGCAGCAGCAGGCGTTGATACTGACGACAGGCAAGCTATCAAGGTCACAAAAAGCTTGCAAACCTCGCAGCCCACTATATTCGCCGTCGGTGACGTCGTGAACCTACCGCTCCGGCTGGAAACAACGGCCGGACGAGAAGGCACCTATGCTGTGCTCAATGCGCTCAGCGGTTCGAATAAGTCTATAAATTATAACAGCGTGCCGTGGACTGTCTTCACTGACCCGCAACTTGCCTCGGTCGGCTACACCGAAGACAGGCAGAAGGAGGAGCTCAAAGCCTGTGATTGCCGCACCATCACCTTTGATAAGCTGCCAAAAGGCCTCATCACCAAACGCACCGAGGGCATTATTAAAATGGCTATTCATCCTCAAACCCGTGTCATTATGGGTGTGCATATCCTTGCACCCAATGCTGGCGACTTAATTGCCCAGGCAATGGTGCTGATTGAGAATAAGAATACGACTGATGACGTGGTGAATATGTTGCCGGTATTCCCCACCATGTCGGAAGCTATAAAATTGGTGGCGATGTCATTTACGCGGGATGTATCAAAGTTGAGTTGTTGCGTTTGAACATAGAAAAGTGAACATGCATAAAAACTTAATAGAGCACTACAAAGGAGATGACAAGAAGATTCCCCACGCGGCGCTCATGCGCTCTCGACCTCTTTTAATATGGCCTAGGCGAAATCCTCTGGCCACTTATCCTTGGCTTTGGCCTGGGTGGCGCTATTCAGGCAGTTGTGTCACACAAGCAAAGGCTTTACGGCAACGAGCCATTTCTTCGTTACTGTCATAGGGTATACTTGAAGTAATGAAACGGCTTCGTTTTTCACGCCTGGCTTTAGGCATGGCAATACTCCTCATTACCTTCTTTGGCATTAGCGCCGGACGTAGCTTCGCCACCCCACCAGCTATGTCCATGCCCCAGAACATGCCGCAAGACCAATGTCAGACGTCTTGCGATTCTCAGCATGCGCAGCCCTCATCGCCCAGTGCCACACACCCGACTACTGTTGAGGTTGACGAGCCGAACGTTGATCCCCAGCCAATCGAGCCATCCTACCTCGCCTTTATCGGCGTCGGTTGGATAACAGTCATCACAGCCGGTGCCGCCTTACTTCTGCGGTACTTACGCTGGCGTCCACCAGATTTATATAAGCTCAACGCTGTTTACCGATTTTAGAATAGACATACCTTCCCGCTATCTAAACTAATCCTTGGAGGAAGTATGTCTAATAAAGTATTCGTAGGACTCTTGGCCGTTCTAATAGTAGGAGGCATTGGCTTCTTTGCTATTATCCAGAAATCCAAACCGAAAGAGCCGGTTATCGGCGTAAAACACGCTAGCCTTGGCGGAACGCATATCGCCAGGGGGCAATCGCACCCGGCCTACAACTCTGATCCGCCAAGCTCTGGCTGGCACTATAGCGATTCCGGTGCTCCGACACCGTGGGGCGTGTATACGCGACAAGTACAAGATGAAGTATTTTTACATAATGAAGAGCACGGCGGCATCCTTATTACCTACAACCCCGCGTTACTACCAACCGACCAACTGAAGAAGTTGCAAGCTTTGTTCGCGCCGCCATACGCTGATGCGACCTTCAGCCCTAGCAAAGCCATCGTGACCCCTCGCCCGAAAGATATCCATGCAATTGAGTTAGCCGCCTGGACGTATACCCTCAACCTGGATAGTTACAACCAAGCAACACTTGAAAAGTTCTATTTGCAGCATGTTGGCCAAAGCCCGGAGCCAACAGCAGGGCCGACGAATACGCCGATAAATGAAGCAGCTAGACGGTAGTAATGAAGTATAGCGACCAACCTCCGCTTCTCTGCCTAAACCTGTTTAACTATCTATCGGACGTCTGGAGTCAGCCAATAACTCCTGCATGACATGTGCAGGGTGGTTGTTGGTGAACGGCTCGCTTTCGGGGTCCGTCAAGTAATACTGGCATGTCGTCTCGTTGTGTTCTGCTCCTAGTCTAGGCCACTGCGACGTGTCGTCTGCCGGATTTATGATAGCGTTGTGGTCGCCGTTAGCCACGTTTTTGAGCATACAGAGATGGTCTCCAAAGTACTTATTTTCCAGAGGAAATTTCGTAGTCGTCCTTACGGTGTCTACATCAATGCCGCAAAAACTGCCAAAAATTTTGTGGGCAAGTGCCTGTATCCGTGGTTGTAGGGGCTCAAGCGTTACAATGCAGGCCTGTCTAATAGCTGCCGGCTCTTCAGCCTCTTCAGTCTTTTCCATTAGGATTAGCTTTGAGCGAGCAAGGTTATCTCCTACGCTTCCAGCCTTACCTTCGCGTGTAGCTTCGATTCCGTAGCGCTCAAGCAAATACTCGGCCATAGGATCGCACTCTCTCAAAGGAAGTCCGTCTTTGCCCCTCAAAAGATTGTTGCGGTAAACACGCCGTGCTCTTTGCAAACCAGAAACTATCACAAGTGGTGCGCAACCTGCTCGGGCCGACTCCTCATAGAGGGCCGCTGTTTGGTCGAGGCACCTATATACGTCATTAGGCAAGGTTAATGTCTCTTCATTGACAGCCTTACCAAAGGTTAACAAAGCATCATACGTACGCGCCATATTCTCTCCTACCTTTTATATAAAAACACTTATGAAAAGCGCGGCATGCTTGGCTTATCTTTCTGGTTTTTGATGTATTCAATGATTACATTCTCGGTCACACGGCCAACGCTTTCGGCGAAGTAGCCTACCGCTCAGAAGCTGTCTCCCCACAACCACTCGTCTAGCTTGGGGTATGTTGCCCGTAACGCCCGGGGGAATCTCTATGTACGAGGTGGTGTCGTACAAAAACCTTACACTCTGTACCTCAAATTGCTAGTATATATGAGTTATGCACGCCCCTACTACCATAACATCATCTAGCCCATCGGAACTCTTGCCGATAGTAATAGATGCCGTAGAGCAGGCAGACCAGGAGGGGCGGTTTTTTCATGACCTGAATCCGACCACCAAAGGTCAGCTGGCTTTGCTTGGCTTCGTGACGACAAGCACGCGCAACGTTCAAGATCCCGGCTCGTACGGGGACGTAGCCAGGAGACGCCGGCAGGAAAGGGCTTTAGCCGTCTTGCCTGACACCTCCACTGTGGCCATGAGCAACGTGCCAGAATATAAGTCAGCAATAGAAGAAAACGCGCTTGGCCTCACCATGGCAGCAACCCTCACGAAAATCCGCGGCCTCAGGCATCATGGCGTTGGCGTAGAAGGTGTGCAGAAAGACAAATTGGGCACCATATTAGACGGAACAGTAGTTTCAAAAAGTACCAGCTTTAGCGTCCCTGACGAAACTGCCAGCACCAAGCTGCACACACTGTTTCAGGGGATGTTAAGCACGTGGCCTGAGCGGCACATTGTAGATCCTCACCCTGCCAGCACCAACTGGTCACCTCCGCGCAGTCCTTCGGACCCAAATTGGATACCGCCAGCTAAGATCGAGAAGACCGGCTGGGAGGATGAATCTACCCTCAACGCTGCCGAACTATCGCCCCGCCCGTCTGTCGTCGAGGTTACCAACTACAACGAATATGTAGCTCGCATCCTTGACGAAGCAATGCGACTGCTGATTGCTCGAGAGCTCAAACTTATTGGAGTGGCGTTGCCTGAGCAGAAAAGACCGCTCGTAAAATGGCTTGAGACTGAAACCTTCCAGCCTGAAATCCAGGCATGGCTGGAAGCACAAGACAGCATTTACCCGCTTATACCAGTAGCGACAGACTACCTCGACGAGTTTGCAGGAAAAGGTTTTGCGCCTATCACAGAGCAGCACCCGGACGGCACGCAGCCAGCGGCCATAGGACAACGAATCCGCGATGGATGGAACAGCCTTGTTCGCTCCTTGCCCTCTCGGCATGGCGGCCACAACAATAAAGAACAGCATCCTGATCCCGAAAAACGCCTTGCCATCGAACTTGGCTTGCATGTCAAGCGCCCTTATGCAAAGCCGGGCAAGCCGTACCTCGGTGTTCCTACGACCATTCCGCTCAATATTCTTGAACGAGGCGTCGTAAGAATTAAGGAGGCATACCAAGACGCAAAAACCGACTCAGACCATTTAATTGAAATCATTGCCGAAGTAGCCGGCAAAGTTCCCACAGGAATAGCAGAAGGAGTGATTCTTGGCGCGGTGCTCTTAGCCAAAGGCGCGGTCGCCCTAGGACGTGGCACGAAGAACGGCTGGAGCGATTTTGGCACCTGGAGGCGAGAAAAACACCAGGCGCGGTCGCGGCTTGGAGAGCTGCTCGAGGAGCTACGGCTCAAGCAAACATACATCGCCAATGGGGTGCTGGAAGATGCATTGCCGGAAAGTACCTTGAAACCGAGCAGACAGCTCGATCTCGTCAAGCAGATGACAGATTTAATGCTGTCCCAGCTAGAAGCCGCTCCGGCGGCTGGCCTTAACCACGGACGTTCCGTTTGAAAGCGATAGTTTGCGCTTGTTCCAGGCCTTCGGGCAAGTCAGCAATTTCTTCAACCCAGCGGTCCTGTCGATTTAGCGCCCAGGCCAGTTCGCCCATTTCTGCGGTAATTGCAGCGAGACCCTTTGGTTCACCTATAATTGCTTCGGCGATTGCGGCCGGCTCGCCGTATGGCTTTTCCCATCCTGGCCGGTCAGCCCAAAAGGTAGCCTTCGCTAAGGGTGAGCGCACCGCCAACTGGTAACAGGGCGCGAGCTTCGTCCATAG
>Ga0137385_10000529_pt1 | contig 30942 bp, 30 predicted proteins | sample SagtaG_FD_104921 | JGI IMG/M metagenome (GOLD analysis project Ga0137385, IMG submission 104921) | Vadose zone soil microbial communities from Sagehorn Ranch, Mendocino, California, USA - Sage2_R_80_16 metaG | ecosystem: Environmental > Terrestrial > Soil > Vadose zone | place: USA: California... | reverse complement strand
CGTCGCGCTTCGCAAAGTCCTTCAGCGCGCGGCCGACGATTTCCTCGCTCGTGCCGTCCGAATAGACGTTCGCCGTATCGAAGAAATTGATGCCTTTATCGAGCGCCTGCTTGATGAAGGGACGGGACGCTTCTTCATCGAGCGACCAGGGGTGGGTGCCGCGAGAGGGCACGCCGTAGCTCATGCAACCGAGGCAAAGACGCGATACATCGAGGCCGGTGCGGCCGAGTTTCACATAATCCATCATGGTGCTCCTGTTGAGAACTGCACAAAGGCGGTGCGTGTGTGCCGCGGACTGTCGATTATATGGAAACGGCGAGACGCACGTGCAGAGCCGGTTCGCCAGCTTTCAGAAGTAAGGCGCAGCCGCCGCGCGGGAAATGATGCACCGCGTAATGGAAAATAATTACTTCGCACTTATACTTCTTTCGGCTTGAAAGCAGCACTCTCCCAAACTGCATCACAAGCAAAAGGAAGAACCACGATGCTGACTCGCACATTCGGCGCCGCTTGCGCCGTCACACTGGCGGCATGCGCCGCGCTTTCGTCGGGAACTGCCAGCGCCGACGACGACGGTTTCTCCCAAGGCGACGGCGGCTCGCGCGGGCGGCCCGTCAAGGTGATGATCATTTCGATGTTCGGACCCGAGGGGCAGGTGTGGCTCGACCGGCTCGGACCATGGCGTGATATTCCGGTAGACGGTTTGTCGCCCGATTACCCGGCGGTTCATTGCAACAAGCAGGATGTGTGTGTCATGACCACCGGCATGGGGCATACCAATGCCGCTGCGTCGATCATGGCGTTGACGTTCTCGCCGCGTTTCGATTTGCGGCACACGTATTTCATGGTGGCCGGCATTGCCGGTATCGATCCGCAACAGGGCACGGTGGGATCCGCCGCCTGGGCGAAGTACCTGGTCGACTTCGGCATTCAGTGGGAGATCGACGGGCGCGAGATTCCGTCGGGCTGGAACACGGGCTACCTCGGGATCAATACGAAGAGTCCTTCTGAAAAGCCGCCGCTCGACTATCGGACAGAAGTATTTCAATTGAACACCCAGCTCGCCGACACGGCGTTTGCCTTGTCGCGTAACGTTGCACTGGCCGACAACACGCAGGCTCAGGCCGCACGCGCCAAGTATTCCTATGCGCCCGCGAACCGCCCGCCTACCGTCATTCAATGCGATACGCTGGCGGGCGATACGTGGTGGTCGGGCACGCTGCTTGGTCAGCGAGCCCGCGACTGGACCAGGATTTTGACGGATGGCAAAGGCGTCTATTGCACCACGCAGCAGGAGGATAACGCGACCTACGAGGCACTCAAGCGCGCGGCCTCGGTGCACAAGGTCGATTTGAATCGCGTTGCCGTGGTGCGGTCAGGTTCCGATTTCGACCGGCCCTACGATGGACAGACCAGCGCGGACAATTTGCTCGACTATGCCGCGCAAGGCGGCTTTACGATCGCTATCGAGAACCTGTTCCGATCCGGAAATCCGCTCGTGCAGGATATTGCTACTCACTGGGGCGAGTGGCGGGACGGCGTGCCGAAACGATAAGTTTCTCTAATCGGTGTGCCTGCGGAGCAAAGCCGCGGGCACACCAATCACCAATGCGGCTAACGCGGATTGCCAACGGCATTTAGCGTTGCGGTGCCCGGTACGGCGTCCAGACAGGGGCGTCGGTATCCCAATGATCGAGTTCGGATGGTGTCATGATGTGCTCCTTTTTGAAGAGTGCATGAATGGCGTCACAACGACCGTTTCTTTTGGAAACCGAATCATTGCGGCGCGTTCGTCTTGCTGCCCGCTTTACTGCCCGTTGGCAACGCGCGTGACGTCGCCGCTCGTGCCTTCCTGCAACGCAATGCGCGCAGCCTGCGTTTGACCGATCAAACCTTTGTTCGGATACGTCGTGCGATTCAGCGCGGGCAGCGAGCCGTCGCGATAAGCCGCGACCAGTTCGGCCTTCACTTCGGCGCGTGTTTTGCCGCTTGTGGTCGGGGCGGGTTGGGTTTGATAGCTGCCGGCGTGACCGATGCCGCCGCCGCTGCTTTGCGCAAACACCGGTGCGCTCGCGAGCAGCGAAAGAGCCAGACCTGCGAAGAGATTGCGTTTCATGATTCACTCCTGTCGATTCATTTGCAGCACAAGCGGCGCTGCGACAGGGTGAAATGTAGGCTTCGGGAGGGTGCGGATAAATCGCACTTTCACGAAATGAATTGTCGCGATTCCGGAACAATCGCAATGACGATCGCGGCGAAAGCGCGCTGGTGGGAGCGCGGACGGGGCATAAAGAAAAAACCGCGGCATTAGAGCCGCGGTTGAAATTCACTGTTCCAGAATCTGTACTTCAACCCACTTCAGTTCACGTAAGTCAGGCGACCCACTCGGTGATTACCGGTGTATCGAGCGTCGGGGCAGACTCGCGTTCCTCGAAAGTACGCTTCGTGCAGGTGGCGTCGAGACTGCCGCGGCCGCTCAGCAATGGGCAACGGTCGAACAGTTCGGCAATCCAGTCTACGAAAACACGGACTTTAGGCGACAGATGACGGCTGTGCGGATAGACTGCGGAAATCGGCATCGGCAAGGGCTTCAGCTCCGGCAACACTTCCACTAACTGGCCCGAACGCAGATGCGGCAGCACCATGAAGAGCGCCGGTTGAATCAGGCCGAAGCCTTCCAGCCCGCAGGTCACGTAGGCATCGGCGTCGTTCACGGACACGATGCTTTTCATCTTCACTTCGATTTCCTTGCCGTCCACCATGAAGGCCCAATCGAGCGTGCGTCCCGTGCGGCTCGAAAAGTAGTTGACTGCTTTGTGATTCTGCAGGTCCTCGAGCGAGGCGGGCATGCCCGCACGCTCGATGTAGTCCGGGGCCGCGCAGGTCACGCCCTCGAACAAACCGATACGACGCGCCACCAGGGAGGAATCCTGTAGCGCGCCCACCCGCACCACGCAATCCACGCCTTCCTGCAACAGATCGACAGGGCGGTCCGTCAATCCGAGTTGCAGGTCGATGTCCGGGTAGCGCGTGTGAAACTCACACAGCGAAGGAATCACCAGCAAGCGGCCGATCGATCCCGGCATGTCGATGCGCAGCTTGCCGTGCGGCTTCTTATTGCCGCTCTGGAAGCTGGCCTCGGTTTCCTCGACGTCCGCGAGGATCCGCACGCAGCGCTCGTAGTACGCCGCGCCGTCCGGCGTGAGCGACAAACGCCGCGTGGTCCGGTGCATCAGCCGCGTGCCGAGGAATGCTTCGAGGTTCTGAATGATAGTGGTAACCGATGCGCGCGGCAGGTCGAGCGTTTCCGCTGCGCGGGTAAAGCTATTGGTGTCGACGACACGCGTGAACACTTGCATGGCCTGAAGCCGGTCCATTGCAAACCTCCAGAAGGGGCGGGCGCACTGAGCAGAAATCGAATCCGCAGAGCAATCGCATCCGATTGTTCAGAAGCGCCGAATTGTGTTGCCGGATTATAGGCATTTATTTACGAGTCTGCCGAACCCACAATTCGCACCATTGAAGTTCTATGCGCATTGCGCGGCTCGACATGGATGCATTGAAACCGCCGTACTCCTTCGCGCCCGCCGGCAACGGTCCGGCAGCGGCCAGCAGCACGGCACTTGAAGTCACTGACGTGCAGATCGAAGGGCACGCTCAGGACATTACTTTACGTTTGTACCGGCAAGGCCAGAAAACCGCACTGCCGGTACTGCTTTATTTTCACGGTGGCGGCTTTACGAAGGGCTCGATCGATCAGGCCGACTTCGCCGCGCGCTATTTCGCGGAACACTTACCGGCATTGGTCGTTTCGGTCGGTTATTCGCTGGCGCCGCAGTTTCCGTTTCCCGCGGCGCCTGAAGACGCGCACCGCGCGGCGCTGTGGGTGCAAACGCGGGCGCGCGCGTTCGGCGGCAACAGCAAGAAGGTCGGCGTAGCCGGGCACGACGCGGGCGGGCAGTTGGCCAATTGCCTCGCGTTCATCGCGCGCGACCGCGGCGACGTGCAGATTGCCGCGCAGGCGCTGTTCGGGCCGATGCTCGACCCAAGCCTCACGCGTCTTGGCGACGAAAAGCGCCTCGGCTCGGACATTACCGCGAAGGAGTGCGCGGCGTGTTATCGCGCGTACCTTCCGCAAGCGTCGCAGCGCATGCATCCGTATGCCGCGCCGCTCGAATCGTCGCGGCTCGCGGGCCTGCCGGCCACGCTGATCACGACGGCGCAAAACGACGTGCTGCATGTGGAAGCGGAGAAATACGCGAGCAGTCTGATCGACGCGGGTGTGCTGACGCAGGTGGTCCGCTATCCGAGCGTCTCGCATGCCGCATTGGCCGATCATCCGCCCGCTTTGCAGGAAGCGGTGCGATTTTTTCAGTGGCGCTTCGACGCGCGCGCCCATCGCTGAAACAGAAATAAGCAAAACTTTAATCAACGATACCGGGAGCTTCTCATGACTATCCTTCCTCTTTCCCGCCGCCGTGTGGCGGTTGCCGCACTTTTTGTGGTCGTGCTGGCCGGGCTGGGCACGTTCGGCGCGATTCGCGTCGACGCAAGCTCGCCGGCCGCGCCGACCATCGTGCCGGAAGTCGATGTGGCCACTGTGGTGCAAAAGACGATTACCGACTGGCAAACCTATTCGGGGCGCCTCGAAGCCGTCGAAAAAGTGGACGTCCGTTCGCAGGTGCCCGGCACCATCGTGTCCGTCAACTTCAAGGACGGCGCGCTCGTGAAGAAGGGCGACACGCTGTTCGTGATCGACCCGCGCCCGTACGCGGCGGAAGTGGATCGCGCGGCCGCGCAGCTCGCGGCCGCTCAGGCGCGCACCGGTTACACGCAAAGCGATTGGGAGCGCGCGCAACGCCTGATCACCGACAACGCGATCGCCAAGCGCGATTACGACGAGAAGCAGAACGCCGCGCGCGAAGCGAGCGCCAACCTGAAGGCCGCGCAAGCCGCGCTTGAAACCGCCCGCATCAATCTGGGCTACACGAAGATCGTGGCGCCCGTGTCGGGCCGCGTGTCGCGTGCGGAAATCACGGTGGGCAACGTGGTGTCGGCGGGCGCGGGTTCGACGCCGCTCACCACGCTCGTGTCGGTTTCGCCGATCTACGCATCGTTCGACGCGGACGAACAAACCTACCTGCAATACCTGAGCCGCGCGAAAGACGGCAGCAAGGTGCCGGTGGAACTCGGTCTCGCGGACGAAAGCGGCTACTCGCGCAGCGGCACGATCGAATCGGTGGACAACCGGCTCGATACGTCGTCGGGCACGATCCGGGTGCGCGCGCGCTTCGATAACCAGGATGGTGCATTGATTCCCGGTCTCTACGCGCGCGTGAAGGTCGGCGGCAGCGAGCCGCATCCGGCCCTGCTGATCGACGATGCCGCGGTGGGCACCGATCAGGACAAGAAGTTCGTGCTGGTGGTCGATCAGGGCAATCACGTCGTGTATCGCGAGATCGCTGTGGGCGGCATGCAGGGCAATCTGCGCGTCGTCAAGGGCGGCCTGAAAGCCAGCGACCGGATCGTGGTGAACGGCATTCAGCGTGTGCGTCCGGGCGATTCGGTGCGCGCGCACATGGTGCCGATGACGACCGATCAGGACCCGAACAGCGCGCCGCTCGCGCAGGCGCGCGCGAAAGCGGACAAGAATTCGTGAGCCTCGCGCGCCGCGGCTCGAAACGCGCGGCGCATGCTCCAACGTTAAGAGCTTCCCATGAACATATCCAAATTCTTCATCGATCGGCCGATCTTTGCCGGCGTGCTATCGGTATTGATTCTGCTGGGCGGCATCATTGCGCTCTTCAAGCTGCCGATTTCGGAGTACCCGGAAGTGGTGCCGCCGTCGGTGGTCGTGCACGCGCAGTATCCGGGCGCGAATCCGAAGGTAATCGCCGAAGCCGTCGCCGCGCCGCTCGAAGAGCAGATCAACGGCGTGGAGAACATGCTGTACATGCAGTCGCAAGCGAATAGCGACGGCAATCTCACGCTCACGGTCACCTTCAAGCTCGGCACCAATCCGGACCTCGCGACGCAACTGGTGCAGAACCGCGTCAACCAGGCGCTGCCGCGTCTGCCGGAAGACGTGCAACGGCTCGGCATCACGACCATCAAGAGTTCGCCTACGCTGACGATGGTGGTCCACCTGATCTCGCCGAACAATCGCTACGACATGACGTATCTGCGCAATTACGCGCTGCTCAACGTCAAGGACCGGCTCGCGCGGATTCAGGGCGTCGGCGAAGTGCAGTTGTGGGGTTCGGGCGACTACGCGATGCGCGTGTGGCTCGATCCGCAGAAAGTCGCGCAGCGTGGCTTGACGGCGACCGAAGTGGTCAACGCGATTCGTGAGCAGAACATTCAGGTGGCGGCCGGTGTGATCGGCGCATCGCCTTCCGTGCCGGGCACGCAGTTGCAGTTGTCGGTGAATGCGCGCGGCCGTTTGAGGACTGAGGGTGAATTCGGCGACATCATCGTCAAGACCGCGCCGGATGGCGGCGTGACGTATCTGCGTGACATTGCCCGCGTCGAGCTTGCGGCTTCCGAATACGGCCTGCGTTCGCTGCTCGACAACAAGCCGGCGGTGGCGCTCGCCATCAACCAGGCGCCGGGTGCGAACTCGCTCGCGATTTCGGATCAGGTTCGCTCCGCGATGAAGGAACTCGCGGAAGACATGCCGGCGGGCGTCGAATACAAGATCGTCTATGACCCGACGCAGTTCGTGCGCTCGAGTATCGAAGCGGTCGTGCATACGCTGCTCGAGGCCATCGCGCTGGTGGTGATCGTCGTGATCGTGTTCCTGCAGACGTGGCGTGCTTCGATCATTCCGTTGATCGCGGTGCCGGTGTCGATCGTGGGGACGTTCTCACTGCTGCTCGCGTTCGGCTTCTCGATCAACGCGTTGTCATTGTTCGGGATGGTGCTCGCCATCGGGATCGTGGTGGACGATGCAATCGTGGTGGTGGAGAACGTCGAGCGGAACATCGAGAACGGGCTGAGTGCGCGTGACGCGACGTATAAGGCGATGCAGGAAGTGAGCGGGCCGATTATCGCCATCGCGCTGACGCTGGTCGCCGTGTTCGTGCCGCTGGCCTTCATGACCGGCTTGACGGGCCAGTTCTACAAGCAGTTCGCGATGACCATCGCGATCTCGACGGTGATCTCGGCATTCAACTCGCTCACGTTGTCGCCGGCGCTCTCCGCGATGCTGTTGCGCAGCCATGGCGCGAAGGAAGACTTTCTGACGCGTGTGATGAACCGTGTACTGGGCCGCTTTTTCAAGGGCTTCAACAAGGTCTTTCATCGCGGCTCGACGGCCTATGGCCGCGGCGTGACCGGGGTGCTGCGCCGTAAGGGCGCCATGCTCGCGGTGTACGCGATCCTGCTGGGCGCAACGGTGCTGATCTCGCGCGTCGTGCCAGGCGGTTTCGTGCCGGCGCAGGACAAGGAGTACCTGATTGCCTTTGCGCAATTGCCGAACGGCGCATCGCTGGATCGCACGGAAAAAGTGATCCGCGATATGAGCGCGATTGCGCTCAAGCAAAAGGGCGTGGAAAGCGCGGTGGCGTTCCCGGGTTTGTCGGTGAACGGCTTCACCAATAGTTCGAGCGCGGGCATCGTGTTCGTGACGCTCAAGCCCTTCAAGGAGCGTGGCGACAAAAAGCTCTCGGCGGGTGCGATTGCCGGTGCGTTGAACCAGCAATATGGCGCGATCAAGGATTCGTTTGTTGCGGTGTTCCCACCGCCGCCGGTGCTCGGTCTCGGCACGCTCGGCGGCTTCAAGATGCAGCTGGAGGATCACGGCGCGCTCGGTTACGCGGAGTTGAACAAGGCAGCGGAGGCATTCGTGAAGAAGGCGGCGCAAACGCCTGAACTCGGCCCGACCTTCTCCAGCTATCAGATCAACGTGCCGCAATTGAACGTCGACCTGGATCGCGTGAAGGCCAAGCAACTCGGCGTGCCGGTCACGGACGTGTTCAACACGATGCAGATCTATCTGGGCTCGCTGTATGTGAACGACTTCAACCGCTTCGGCCGTGTGTATCAGGTGCGGGTGCAGGCGGACGCGCCGTTCCGTCAACGCGCCGACGACATCCTGCAACTGAAGACGCGTAATGCGGCGGGCGACATGGTGCCGTTGTCGTCGCTGGTGACGGTGACGCCGACGTACGGTCCGGAAATGGTGGTGCGTTACAACGGCTATACGGCCGCCGACATCAACGGTGGACCGGCGCCGGGCTTCTCGTCGGGTCAGGCGCAGGCCGCGGCCGAACGCGTGGCGGCGGAAGTCCTGCCGCATGGCGTGAAGCTCGAATGGACCGACCTGACGTATCAGCAGATCCTCGCCGGCAATGCAGGCTTGTGGGTGTTCCCGATCAGCGTGCTGCTCGTGTTCCTCGTGCTGGCCGCGCTGTATGAAAGCCTGACCCTGCCGCTCGCGGTGATCCTGATCGTGCCGATGAGCGTGCTGTCCGCGTTGACCGGCGTGTGGCTCACGCATGGCGACAACAACATCTTCACGCAGATCGGTTTGATGGTGCTGGTGGGGTTGTCGGCGAAGAACGCGATTCTGATCGTCGAGTTCGCACGCGAACTCGAACATGACGGACATACGCCGCTCTCGGCGGCAATCGAGGCGAGCCGCATGCGTCTGCGGCCGATTCTGATGACGTCGATCGCGTTCATCATGGGTGTGGTGCCGCTGGTGCTGTCGAGCGGAGCCGGTTCGGAAATGCGTCACGCGATGGGTATCGCGGTGTTCTTCGGCATGCTCGGCGTGACGCTGTTCGGCTTGATGCTGACCCCTGTGTTCTATGTGGTGCTGCGTACGCTGGCGGGTGGAACGATTCACGTCGCGCAGAAGGATGCGCCGCACTATGGCGCGCCGGTGACGGACGCTTGAGGAGAAAACAATAATGAAACGCTTTGAATCTTTGAGCGGGTGGGGCCGGGCGGCTACCAGCGGTTTGCTGGTCGCGCTGCTCGCCGCCTGCTCGGTGGAGCCCACGTATAAGCGCCCGGAGATGGATACGCCGGTTGCGTTCAAGGAAACGCCAACCGCTTCCGCACAGGACACCGGCACGTGGAAGCAGGCCCAGCCCGCCGACGACGCGCATCGCGGCGAATGGTGGACGATTTTCGGCGACCCGCAATTGAACGCGCTGGAAGAGCAGGCGGCCGCCGCGAACCAGGATCTGAAGGCGGCGGCGGCGCGCGTGCAACAGGCGCGCGCGGTGACGCAGGCGGCGAGGTCGGACTGGTTTCCCAAGTTCGATGCGGGCTTCGGCCCGACGCGCGAGCGCGCGTCGGCGGCATCGCAATTCCAGCCGGATAGCGTGGGCGGCACGACGGGCACGATCTGGCGCGCGCAAGTGGGCGCGTCGTACGAGGCCGATCTGTTCGGGCGCGTCGGTTCGAACGTGAACGCGTCGCGCGCGGACGAGCAGCAAAGCGAAGCGCTGTTCCGTTCGGTGCAGTTGTCGTTGCAAGCCGACGTCGCGCAGAACTATTTTCAGTTGCGCGAGCTCGACACGGATCAGGTCCTGTACCGCCGTACCGTGGCGCTGCGCGAGGATACGCTGAAGCTGGTCGAACGGCGTTTCAAGGAAGGCGATATCGGTGAACTGGACGTGTCGCGCGCCCGCAATGAACTGGCGAGCGCGCGTGCCGATGCGGTGGGCGTGGCGCGTCAGCGGGCGGCGTCGGAACATAGCCTCGCGATTCTGCTCGGCAAGCCGCCGGCGGATTTCTCGTTCGCTGAAGCGCCGCTTGTTCCGGTGACGATGCGTGTGCCGCCTGGTTTGCCTTCGGCTTTGCTCGAACGTCGGCCGGACATTTCGGCGGCGGAGCGGGCGTTGGCCGCGGCGAACGCGCGCGTGGGCCTGGCTAAGTCGGCGTTCTTCCCGAAGCTCGATATCACGGGAGCGTTCGGTTATGAGTCGGCGACTTTGGGCGATCTGTTCATGTGGTCGAGCCGCGCGTTCATTCTTGGACCGTTTGCCGGTACGGCGTTGACATTGCCTCTGTTCGACGGCGGCCGCCGCAAGGCGAACCTCGCGCAAGCTCGCTCGAAGTATGACGAGGACGTCGCGCAATATCGTCAGCAGGTGCTGGTGGCGTTCCGCGAGGTGGAGGACAACCTGGCCGATCTGCGTTTGCTCGACGATCAGATGCGCGAGCAGAACAATGCGGTGCAGGCATCGCAGCGGGCGGCGCATCTGTCGCGCACGCAGTACACCGAGGGCGCGGTCAGCTATCTGGATGTGATCGACGGCGAGCGGCAGGTGCTGACCTCGCAACTGCAGGCGAGTCATTTGTCGGGCACGCAGGCGGTGGCGACGGTTAATCTGATTCGAGCGTTGGGCGGCGGATGGAGTGAGGTGAAGGCGCCGGATGCCACGGTTGGGTCGGTTGCGCCGGCTTCGGATTCGGCTGCTGTTCCTGTGCCTGCTTCTGCCTCTGCGTTGGCGGAACAGGTGGCGAAGCGGTAGGTTTTTAAATCAGTTATTGGTGGTGGACGCCGGGGCGCGCGATTGCGCGGCCCGGCGTTTTTTATTGGGCTGTGGCTGCGAAAAAACGCGGTTTTCAAGAATTCCCCTTCATTCTCACCATCCCAAATCATTTTTCCCGCTTTCCTTCCAAAAATCCGTTCGTAGACCGCCGGTTTCGCCCCCTCTATCATGATTCGCACCTCATCTGGAGAGAGGCGATGACCTGTCCGACTTTCCGCTGTCCGCGCTGAGCGATCAGCGCGTCCTGTCACTGCGCCGCGCCGGCTAACCCGCGCGTTGCGGATTTCCGTTGCCCGATGTTCTCCGGCATGCGTCGCCGCTTGCCGTTGGACCGGCTCGCCTCAAAACACATACGTCCTAACTCTTCGAGCTCACCATGCGCATTTTTCTGTCCACCGTGCGGCGCTTTTTCCATGCGCCGGCTCGCACGCTCTTCGGCGCATTCGGTCTCGCGCTGGCGTTGTTTGCCACGTCGGCACCCGCGGCCGACGCGCCCACGCTGAAGATCGGCACTGCCACCAGCCCGCAAATCGAGGCGCTCAAAGTTGCCGCGCGCGAGGCGAAAGAGCAGGGGCTCGACGTGAAGATCATCGAGTTCACCGACTGGAATACGCCGAACGCGGCGCTCGCCAACAAGGACATCGACGTCAACTACTTTCAGCACATTCCGTTTCTCGAGAACGCGAAGAAGCAGGGCGGCTATAACTTTGTCGCGATCGCGCCGGGCACGATCATGAAGATCGGCTTGTACTCGAAGAAGATCAAGCGCTTCGACGAACTGAAGAACGGCGCCACCGTCGCGATTGCCAACGATCCGGTCAACGGCGGGCGTGGTCTGTTGTTGCTGCAGCGCGCCGGTCTCATCAAGCTGACGCCCGGTATCGACTATCGTGCCACGACGCTCGACATCATCGACAACCCGAAGCATCTGAAAATCGTTCAACTCGAAGCGTCGCAACTGGCCCGCTCGCTCGACGATGTCGACCTCGCGCAAGGCTACCCGAGCTTCATCAAGCTCGCGGGCACCACCGATCCGAATAGCGCGCTGCTGTTCGACGGTCTGGAAAACAAGAACTACGCGATCCAGTGGGTCGTGCGTCCGGAAAGCGCGAACGATCCGCGTATCCGCAAGTTCATCTCGATCTATCAGCATTCGCCGGCCGTGCGCGCCGCGCTCGATAAAGCCTTCGGCACGCTTTACGCCGTCGCCTGGTAAGGAAAGCGGTTAGCCGTAGCTGGAAAGGAAAGGAGCCGCACGATGGCGAAGAAAAAGATCTTGCTGAACGCGTTCAACATGAATGCCGTCGGCCATATCAATCATGGCTTGTGGACGCATCCGCGCGACCGCTCTGCGCATTACACCGACCTCGACTATTGGACGGGTCTTGCGCAGACGCTCGAGCGCGGCAAGTTCGACGGCATTTTTCTCGCGGACATCGTCGGCGTATACGATGTTTATCAGGGTGGCCCCGAAACGCCGTTGCGCGAATCGGTGCAGATTCCGATCAACGATCCGTCCTTGATCGTGCCCGCGATGGCGCACGTTACCAGGCATATCGGCTTCGGCGTCACGTCGAATCTGACTTACGAGCCGCCGTATCTGTTCGCGCGCCGCATGTCGACGCTCGATCATCTGACCAGGGGGCGGGTGGGGTGGAACATCGTCACCGGCTATCTGGACAGTGCGGCGCGCGGCATGGGGCTCGCGCAGCAGATCAGCCACGACGACCGCTACGATCGCGCCGACGATTACATGGACGTGGTCTATAAGCTCTGGGAGCAAAGCTGGGAAGACGACGCGGTGGTGCGCGACCGCGCGGCGCGCATCTTCTCGCATCCGGACAAGGTGCATCGCGTGAAGCATGACGGTCCGTATTATTCGATCGATGCCATTCATTTGAGCGAGCCGTCGCCGCAACGCACGCCGGTTCTTTACCAGGCTGGTTCGTCGAGCCGCGGCGTCGATTTCGCGGCACGTCACGCGGAATGCGTGTTTGTCGGCGGACAGAACAAGCAGCTCACGCGCTCCATCGTCGACGACATCCGCGCGCGTGCGGTGAGCTTTGGCCGCGCGCCGGACGATATAAAAATCTTCGCGGGTATCACGGTTGTCGTCGGCGAAACGGAACGCGCGGCGCAGGAAAAATTCGAGGAGTACAGGCGTTATGCCAGCGCCGAAGGCGGCATCGCGCATTTCTCGAGCTCCACCGGCATCGACTTCTCGCAATACGGGCTGGACGAGCCGATCTCGTATGTGAAGACCGAGTCGATGCAATCGGCCGTCGAAGCGATTTCGAAGAAGAGCGTGAGCGGGGTGTGGACCAAGCGCAAGGTGCTCGAACAGATGACGCTCGGCGGTCGCGCGAAACCGGTGGTCGGCTCGCCGCAGCAGATCGCGGACGAACTCGTGTCGTGGATCGAGGAAGCAGGTGTCGACGGTTTCAATCTGACGCGCACGGTGATGCCCGAATCGTTCGAGGATTTCGTGAATCTGGTGGTGCCGGAGTTGCAGAATCGCGGCGTCTATAAGGAAGACTACGATCCCGCGCCGACGCTGCGCGAGAAGCTGTTCGGCGGCGGCCGCGCGCGTCTGCCCGGCGTGCATGCCGGCGCGCGGCATCGGCGTCATGCGCAAAACAGCGTGTCAACCGCAGTGGATGCCTGAGAGGAGCGAAGCAATGGCCAATCTATTCGACGTGCCGCAGTTCATTGAAGACGCGCCGTCCCTTGCATCGAATCATGGTTCGAATCAGACGACGCAAGCCGCCGTGGTATTCGATGACGTAGGCAAGGTGTTCGCCAACACGCGTGGCGTGCCGACCGCGGCGCTCGCGAACGTTACGTTGAACGTGGCGCACGGCGAAGTGTTCGGCATTATCGGCCGCAGCGGCGCAGGCAAGTCCACGCTGCTGCGGCTTGTCAACGGTCTGGAAAAACCGAGCTCCGGCAGCGTGCGCGTGAACGGCGTGAGCGTCGGCGACCTCGACGAGCGGGGCCTCGTGACGTTGCGGCGGCGCATCGGCATGGTGTTTCAGCACTTCAACCTGCTTTCCGCGAAAACAGTGCGTGAGAATATCGCGTTGCCGCTGAAAATTGCCGGCGCCCCGAAAGCGGCGATCGACAAAAAGGTTGACGCGCTGCTCGAACTGGTTGGCTTGTCCGCGAAGCGCGACGCTTATCCGGCGAGCTTGTCGGGCGGCCAGAAACAGCGCGTCGGCATCGCGCGCGCATTGGTGACCGATCCGGCGATTCTGCTTTGCGACGAAGCCACGTCCGCACTCGATCCGGAAACGACGCAAGCGATTCTCGCGTTGCTGCGCGACATCAATCAGCGGCTCAACCTGACCATCGTATTGATCACGCACGAAATGCAGGTGATTCGCGAGGTCTGCGATACGGTTGCCGTGATCGAGCGCGGCGAAGTGGTGGAAACCGGACCGGTGTGGCGCGTGTTCGGCGACCCGCAACACGACGCGACGCGCGCGCTGCTGCGTACGCTGGTGTACGACTTGCCCGCGGATCTCGCTGAACGCGTCAAGCCTTTGCACGAAATCGCGCAGACAGACGCGCGGATTCTGCTCGACGTGCGTTTCACCGGAGCCGACGCTCGCGAGCCGGATCTCGGTGGGCTGACTTCCGCGTTGAGCGTTGAAGGCGGCCGAGTGAGTTTCGTGCATGGCGGCATCGACAGGATTCAGGGGCATGCGCAAGGGCGTCTGATCGTGTCTGCGCAAGTGCGCGCGAACGCGGACGGCACCGTGCAAAAGCAGATCGCGACGCTCGTCGAGCGCGCGCGTCGATACGCCAATCATGTCGAGGTGCTCGGCTATGTCTGATCTTTGGCTTTCCGAACTTGTGGACGCGATTCGCGACACCATCGTGATGGTCGGCGTATCCGGGTTCGTCGCGGCGTTGGTCGGCATTCCCTTGGCACTCGTGCTGGTGACCACGACACGCGGCGGCATCTTCGAAAAGCGCGCGGTGAACAGTACGCTCGGTGCGCTCGTCAACGTGTTTCGCTCCACGCCGTTCATCATCCTGCTGGTCGCGCTGCTGCCGCTGACACGCTTGCTGATCGGCACGACAATCGGCGTATGGGCCGCCATCGTGCCGCTGAGCATCGCGGCGATTCCGTTCTTTGCGCGCGTGGCCGAAGTGAGCCTGCGTGAAGTGGACCGCGGTTTGATCGAAGCTGCGCAGGCGATGGGCGCTCAGCGCCGCCATATCATCTGGCATGTGCTGTTGCCTGAAGCGCTGCCCGGCATTCTCGGCGGCTTCACGATTACCGTGGTGGCGATGATCGGCTCCTCCGCGATGGCGGGCGCGGTCGGCGCGGGCGGCCTCGGCGATCTGGCGATCCGCTATGGCTATCAGCGTTTCGATACCGCCGTGATGGTGACGGTGATCGTATTGCTGATCGTCATCGTGACGGCCGTGCAGTTCGTCGGCGACCGCTTCGTGCGGCGGCTGGCGCAGCGCGCGTGAGCACCGGACTGTTCGAAACGGCGATTTGCATGAAGAATAGGCGTGGAGGTGCGGAGTGTTCCGCGCCGGCATCACCGCCTATCATGCTATTTACGACATCGGGCGCCACAAGATTTCCGTTTGCCTGATCGAACGCGACCGGGCTACGCTTATAACGCTCCTGCCGCTCGCCAAACCTCTTCACGTGGAAATTGCATGAACGAACCTCGTTATCCCGGGGCGCTGCAAACGCAGCAGGCATCCGCTGCGCCCGTGGTGCGCGATCTTGGCGGTTTGCTCGATGCATTGCACGCCGGCGCGGCACAGCGCGATCGCGACGGCGGTCACGCCGCGCAGGAAAAACAATGGATCGCGGACGCGGGGCTGCTCACGCTCGCCGTGCCGCGCGAATTCGGCGGCCTCGGTGCGCGCTGGCCCGACATCTACGAGACGATTCGAAAGATCGCGCAGGTCGACAGTGCGCTCGCGCATCTGTTGGGTTTTACCTGCTTGCAGGTGGTCAGCGTCAATGTGTGGGGCAACCCCGAACAACGCGCGCGCTATCTGGGCGGCACCGTGGAAGGGCGCTGGTGGTGGGGCAATGCGGTCAATCCGCTCGACACGCGGCTCGTTGCGAGCGCAACCGGTGACGGCGGGTATCGTCTCGACGGCCAGAAGGGCTTTTGCTCGGGCACGCGCGGCTCGCAGATGATGACCGTTTCCGCGCACGATCCGGCCACCGGCAAGCCGATGTTCGCAGTCGTGCCGACCACGCGCGAGGGCATCACCGTCCACGAAGACTGGAACCCGATCGGTCAGCGGCAGACCGACAGCGGCAGCGTTTCCTTCGCGCAGGTCAAAGTGGAGCCGCACGAAGTACTCGAGCGGGCCGACACGCCGTATGCGAGTTTGCGCACGCTGATTTCACAGCAGGTGCTGACCAATCTGTTCGTGGGCATCGCGCAGGGCGCGCTCGAGGAAGCGCGCGCATACGTCAATCAGTTTGGCAGGCCGTGGATCAGTTCCGGCGTCGACAAGGCCATCGACGATCCTTACCTGATCCAGCGTTTCGGCGAAATGCGTCTGCAGGCGGTGAGCGCCGAAGCGCTGGCAACACGCGCCGCCCACGCACTCGAAGACGCGTGGCAACAAGGCCCGGCGCTTTCTTCGGAAGCGCGCGCGCACGTCGCGCTCGCCACGTCGGAGGCAAAAATCGTGGCGCATCGCGCCGCGCTCGACGTCAGCGAAAAACTGTTCGACGCCTGCGGAGCCCGCGCCACACATGCGCCGCTCGCGCTCGACCGTTTCTGGCGCAACGCTCGCGTGCACACGCTGCACGATCCGCTCGACTATCGCGTGCGCGACGTCGGCCGTTACGCACTGAGCGGGACATTGCCGGACGTTTCTTTGTACACTTGAGGCGGTTCGCGGCGGCCTTCCATGAGGCGCCGCAGTTTATCCCCTTCAAGAGATTCCCGGATTGCAGTTCAAACTACCGACCACCGCAACGGCGCCGTTTTGCCCATCCGAGGTGCAAGGCTCGGTCGCCGTCTCGCAAGGCGCACCTTTCTGGAAAAAAATCCTGCAATTCGCAGGGCCAGGCCTGCTGATTTCGATCGGCTACATGGACCCAGGCAACTGGGCCACCGATATCGAAGCCGGATCGCGCTACGGCTACAGTCTGTTGTTCGTCGTCATGCTGTCGAGCCTCGCGGCAATGGTGCTGCAATGCCTGAGCATGCGCCTCGGTATCGCCACCGGGCGCGATCTCGCGCAGTTGTCGCGAGCGCGTTATTCGCCGGGCGTGGCGCGCGTTCAATGGCTGCTCGCCGAGGTGTCGATCGTGGCGTGCGATCTCGCCGAAGTGCTCGGCGGCGCGCTCGCGTTCCATCTGCTGTTCAAATGCTCGCTGACCACCGGCGTGTTGCTGACCGCGTTCGATACGCTGATCGTGCTCGGCCTGAAGGGCAAGAACTTCCGCGATCTCGAGGCGATCATGCTCGGCCTGATCGCGACCATCGGCGTGGGGTACATCATCGAACTGGCGCTGGTGCCGCCGCATTGGCCGTCGGTCGCGCAAGGGTTGATTCCGTCGTGGCAGGCGCTTGGCAGCCGCGAGCCGATGTATCTCGCGATCGGCATTCTCGGCGCGACCGTGATGCCGCATAACCTCTACCTGCATTCGTCGATCGTGCAGACGCGCGCGGTGAAGCGCGACTCCGCGAGCATCAGGTCGGCGATCGGCATGTCGCGCATCGACACCATCGTGTCGCTGATGCTCGCGCTGCTGATCAACATGGCGATCCTGATTCTTGCCGGTGCCGCGTTCCATGCAACGGGCCACAATCAGGTTACCGAAATCGAAGACGCGTACAAGCTGCTCGCGCCGATCGTCGGCACCGGTTTCGCGGCGGTGCTGTTCGCCATCACGTTGCTCGCCTCGGGACAGAGCTCGACCTTCACCGGCACGGTGGCCGGGCAGGTCATCATGGAAGGCTTCCTGAAGCTGAAAATTCCGTGCTGGCAACGGCGCTTCATCACGCGGGCGCTCGCCTTGATCCCCGCGCTGATCGGCGTGCAGATGATGGGCAACGGCGCGGTCGGCAAACTGCTGGTCGCAAGCCAGGTGGTCTTGAGCCTGCAATTGCCGTTCGCGCTTTATCCGCTGATCCGCATGACCAGCGATCGTTCGTTGATGGGCGAATTCGCCAACAGGCTGCCGACGCGGCTTCTCGCGTGGATGCTATTCGTGGCGATCAGTGCGGCGAATATGTGGCTGGTGGTGCAGACGGTGGGGCTGGTGGATTGATTCGGTGCCGCGCTGTGGAGTCGCCGGGCGCCGGTTGTCCGGTGTCGGCGCGAAGCCTGGTAGTGATAGTGGCAGTAGCAATGGCGAAAAAAAGTCCGCTCACAATGGCGGACTTTTTTGAGGCTTCGGTTCGAGTCGGGCGGACCAGCCCTCGTCGATTCAGTTCAGCTCAGGCGGCTTGCGCGATCTGCGCTGCTTCGAGCGCTTCCTGGCGGGCGGCCGCGGCTTTCTTCGTCTTGCCGGCGCGCGACGGCGGCTGGCACGCGCCGCACACCACGTTGTGTTGCAGGTCGTGCTTGTGCGCGACGAACTTGCCGGTGCAACGGCAGCATTTGGTCAACTGCAGAATCTTGGCGTCGAAGAAACGCACCAGCGTCCAGGCGCGCGTCAAATCCAGCACCGGTTCGGTTTCGCTGTGCCTGCAATGTTCCAGATACAGCCGATACCCCTTGGTCAGCGCGTCCAGATGCGTGCAACGCGCTTCATTCTTCAGGAACAGGTACGTGTTGTAGAACAACGACGCGTGGATGTTCGCCAGCCACGTCATATACCAGTCCGCCGAGAACGGCAGCATGCCCTTGGGCGGCGATACACCCTTGACCTCGCGATACAGGCGGATCATGCGGTCGCGCGAGAGCGTCAATTCGCTCTCGAGCACCTGCATGCGTGCGCCGAGTTCGATCAGCGCGATCGCACGGAATACTTCTTGTGCGTCTTCCGTCAGGCTACGCTTGAGCATCGCAGTCACCTCGATTAAGCAAACTGCTCGGCGGGCTGGCCTGCAAGCAGGATCGCCGCGTGAGTCGGTGCAACTGCTGCATGCTTCGTCGTTTGCGTCAACGCCGACAACATCGAGTGGTCGTTGAAGCGGAAGAAGCACAAAAGTTGGTCGGAAGCGGCCAGCTTGACGATCTGCGCGAGCGACAGCCCGGCAAGCAAATCGGCCAGTTCCGACGACAGTCCCAGCCGGAACATCCCGACCGGTTTGTCCTCACGCAACATGCGTTGCGCGAGCATGATGTAAGACAAGTTGATCTCGCGGATTGAATCCAGCGTCTCGCTGCTACGGTCCATTTTCTCTGTTTCCGAAGCCCCGAATTACCATGTCGGCTTTTTGCCGTTATGTCTTTTGTGCCTCGCCGGAAACGATGACCTCCGGCTACATGTCACCCTGATACAGTTGGCGACTTTTGATACATCGCGTTACATTTCGTAACAGCTTGGGACGAATTGTATGGAGGGAAAAACAAGAAATCAATCCCTTCTCAAAAAAATATCTCAAAAAGATACATCAATTTCCGGTAAGTTTTTCACAGACTCGTAATAGAAGATATTTTGCGGATTTTTTAAGCGGAACGGCTTTCGTCCGATCCATGAAAACCCTTGCAGGGCAGGGTATGGAGATAATCATCTGAGCAAAGGATTGGGCACGGAGCGATGCCGCTGCTTTAGCTCGCGTGCAAAGAAGAGGGACAGAAGAGGCAGCCAATGAGACGTAATAAATACCGCCTGCTGGCATTGATGAGGGACAAATCAGAGATGTAACATACTGCTGCGGCCCTCGTTACAAACGAGGGCCGCATTTGTAACTTTTTCGTAACGTCTAGCAGCCGGTCGGTCGAATACGCTCGACCGCGAGTCCGAACAGCGGCCGCAGTCGCGTACCCAGCACGTTGCCGGCGAACGCCGCGACCAGCCACAGCCAGCCGTGCAGGCTGCCTGACACGATCCCGCTGAAATAGGCGCCGATGTTACAACCGTAGGCGAGGCGGGCTCCATAGCCGAGCAGCAGACCGCCTGCCACCGCCGCGATCAGCGAGCGCGCCGGCACCTTCCAGACGGGCGCGTAACGGCCGGCGAGCGCCGCGGCCGTCATTGCGCCGAGGACGATGCCGATGTCCATCACCGAAGTGACGTCATGTGTAACAGGGGCAGCCAGCGCGCCGGCGTTGGCCTGGGTGGCCCAATATGGCCAGGCTGCCACGTCGATGCCCAGCGCGGCAAATATCTTCGCGCCCCACAGCGCGAACGCCGACGTCACGCCCCACGGACGGCCCGAGAGCGCCAGCGTTGCGAAGTTGAGCAGGACCAGCGCGACTGCGCCGACGAACAAGGGCCACGGGCCGTGGAGCCAAGGCGACGCATGCGGCTGGCGTAGCGGCTCGTTGACCAGCCGCCCATGGCGGCGCCGCTCGACCCACACGGTGAGTGCCGCGATGGCGGCGAAAAGGACCAGATTCAGCGCGATGGCCCGGCCCGCGCCGAAGGTGGTCACCAGCGAAAGCGGCTTGAGCGACGGTAGCGCGGTCCAGAACGGCATGTGCGCGGTGGCGACGACCGAACCGACGATGAACGCCGCCAGCGTAACGATCATGCGTGTACTGCCGCCGCCCACGGTGTAGAGCGTGCCGGACGCGCAGCCGCCGCCCAGTTGCATGCCGACGCCGAACATGAAGGCTCCGACCAGCACGGACGTGCCTGCTGGCGCGACGAGCCCGGCCACCGGCCGGCCGAACAGCGTGCCCGCAGCCAGCGCTGGAAAGAACAGCAATACGCCGAGTGCCAGCATCAGCATCTGCGCGCGCAGGCCGGCGCCACGGCCGTCCGCGATAAACACCCGCCAGGCCGAAGTGAAGCCGAACGCCGCGTGGTAAAGCGACATTCCGAGCAGTGCGCCGACGATGTAGAGCGCCGCCTGACGGCCGCTGACGGTCTGCGCCAGATAAATAGCGCCAAGTGCGACGAGAACGAGCGCGGTGCCGAGCGGTTTCGGATTGACGTCGAAACGGCGTGGTACGCGCGGAAGCGAATTGGAGAGATCGGACATGATGAGTTGAGTGGCAAGCGGCTGAACGAAGTCGGCCGATCGGCCGTTTGTGGGTTGGTGCGGAAGGAAAGGCAATCGAAAAAGATAGCACGGATCGCGCGCGGAAGCAGGGCGGTTGAATGGGGCGGCGCTTGTGTCTTGGGGCTTGAGCGCGGCTAGGGCTTCCGCGGAGGAATGATTCTGCGTTATGGCCCGTATGCACCCGCGTCCGGCTGTTACGACGTGGTAGGCCAGACCATGCGCGGCAGGATCGACGCCGGTACCCCGGTACCCGTTACATGAACCGCGTCATCAAATCGGCATCGTGAAATACGCCGTCGACATTCAGCGCACCGACTTCGCAGCCGTATTTGCGAAAGCCAAGCGACTCATAAAGTTTGCAGGCCGCTTCGTTGCGGCTGCCGACCATGAGCTGGACTTGCCGCAGACCGTCTATTCGTGCCGCGCGCGCCAGCACCTCGTTGAGCAACGCGCGCCCAATGCCGCGCCCCGCAGCTTCCGGTGCGACATACATGCCGACTACGGCGGCTTTGTGCCGCTCCTTGTCGCGCGGGTTGCGCCGCATTCCAACTACGCCGACCAGCGGTGTGCTGGCCGATGCGTAAGCGCCCAGCAGAAAATCACCTTCAGCCGCGCGCGAACCCTCCAACATGGCGTCGTGTTGCGCCGCGCCTCTCGCCAGCGCTTCCTCGTAGCTTTGGCCGAATGATTCCGGATGCGCCTTCAGTCCGCGCAGGCGAAGTTGGAAGTAGGCGTCGCGGTCGGCCGGTTCGAGTTGGCGTATCAGCACGGCGTGGTTGTTCAAGCGCATCTCTCTGACGGTTCGAATTAGGTTGTCGTGACCAAGGCGCAATGCCCGGTTTCGGCTGTTGTTCCGATATCACATCACGGCTAAGGTGCTGCCGCGGCGCGCTGGTTTTCGGCAAACTCGCGCAATGCCGCCGCGGTTTGCTGATCGGCTGGAAAGAACGCTTCGATCGCAAGTTCCGACAGCGTCACGTCCACCGGTGTACCGAATACGGTGGTGGTGCTGAAAAACGACAGCACCCCGATCGGCGTGCTTAGCCGCAGCGGCACGGCAATCTGATTGACGGCTGTGTCGTCGTGGTTGGCCGCACCCGCATCCGCATCCGGCGGCGCGGGATACGCCGCCAGCTCGTCGCGCAACGCGCTCAGCGTCTCGTCGCCGCTTACGTCGATTTGACGTTGCAGCCGGGCCAGCACGTGTTCCCGCCAGGCATGCCAATTGACGATGGAAGCCGCGATACCCTCCGGATGCAAGCTCAGGCGCAGCGCGTTGACCGGCGGCTTCAGCAGTTCCGCGCTTGCGCCCGCAACGAGAGGCGCGAGCGCGCTGTTGGCGGCAATGATGGTCCAGTGACGGTCGATTGCGAGCGCCGGATACGGCTCGTGCCCCTTGAGCACCAGTTCGACGGCCTCACGTGCGGCGGCCAACTGCGGGTCGGTTAGCGGACGTTCACGGAACAGCGGCGCATAACCCGCCGCGACCAGCAGCGCATTGCGTGCACGCAGCGGCACGTCGAGCCGCTCCGCCAGATGCATGACCATCTCCCGGCTCGGCACCGCGCGGCCTGATTCGACGAAGCTCAGATGCCGGGTTGAAATATCGGCCTCGGCGGCGAGCAGTAACTGGCTCATTCTTCGCCGCTGCCGCCATTCGCGCAGCAGATCGCCGACCGTGCGGCTGGCCGCCGGCGTATTCGAGGGAACGGTTTGCGCAAGAGAGAGTGTGTTCATGCCGCCGATGATAGCCAAAGCGCTCTAGCGATCCATTACCCGACAGGTAATGGAAAACCCGGCGAGGCCAAGGCGGCACGTGCGGACTGCCTGCCCCTGCCGGCGACACGGTACGCGCGAATCATGCCGCCGCCACGCCTTCCGGCACCGCGTTGAGCTTGATGCCTGGCGCGCGCAGCAGCTTGAACACCGTATCCATGCGCGGTTTAGAGCCCGGCGCGAGCGTTTTGTAGAGGCTTTCGCGGCCGAGCCCGGCGTCTGCCGCGACTTTCGCGATGCCGCGCGCTTTTGCGATGTCTGCGATCGCGGCGAGGAGAAGATCGGCGTCGCCTTCTTCGAGCGCTGCATTAAGATATTCAGCGATCATCGCCTCGCTATCGAGGTAGTGCGATGCATCGAACCGTGCGGTTTTGATCTTGCTCATGACAGTTCCTTTCTGATTGCTGCCCACATTGTTTTGGCATGCTTGATATCGGCCGGCTGGGCGGAGGCGCAAAAAAGTGGTCCATCGCCGCCGTACACACGGATGCTTACTTCCCACGTAATCGACGCGCCGCGCGCGGGCCGCCAATCTTCACTCCGAGCCCGCCGCATGCAACGTGTCTGCCGAGCGTAGTGCTCACTCATGCCAATCAAGGAGTCTGAGATGAATGCGCATACCGATCTGATCGACCGTTATTTCGACGCATGGAATGAAACCGATGGCGCGCGCCGTCGCGAGCTGATAGCCGCGACGTGGGCCGCCGATGCCGACTATCGCGATCCGCTGCTGGCGGGCGCGGGGCACGACGGCATCGACGCGATGATCCGCGCGGTGCATGAACGCTTCCCGCAGCACACGTTTCGCCGCACGACCGAGGTCGACGGTTTTGCGAACCGGCTGCGTTTTTCGTGGGAGCTGACCACGCCCGCGGGCGAGGCGATCGTCAAGGGCTCCGACTTCGGCGTGGTCGATGCGCACGGCCGCCTGCAGGCGGTCACCGGCTTCCTCGACCAGGTGCCCGCCGCCTGACCGGCGCCATCTTTTCACGGAGACGATCATGCATGAGCCCGCTGCCGCCACGGCTGTCCGAACCTTCATCACGCTCGCGCGCCCGTCGGGCGCCGTTAACGCACTCTGCAGCGCCATCGCCGGCTTCGCTTTGCTCGCCGGTGCGCGCGCGTTCACGTTCACCGCGTTGCTGGCGTGGCGCGAGCCGGTGCTGGGCGGCGCGGGCCTCGTGCTGCTGGCGTTGGTCGGCTGGCTGCGGTGGCGGTGCGGCGCCTCGCATGTCTTTGGGCGGATGGACGCAAAGTTGCTTGCTACAATCGATCGAGCGGAATGCGAACCGCAGCGCTGTCTCGTCCTCGTTGGGCGCCGGTCGCATCGGCGATACCCGAACGCGGGCGTGAAGCGGTCGCAAAACGATCGCTTTGCGTTATAAGAACCGACTGATGTTTAAAACCGGGCGGCCAGCCGCCAATCGGACTACAAGGAGACACCGTGCTGAAGAATCTTGACCCGCTGCTGAATGCCGACGTGCTGTACGCGCTGCGCTCGATGGGCCATGGCGACGAACTCGTGATTTGCGACGCCAACTTTCCGGGCGATTCGGTCGCACGCGTGAGTGTGCTGGGCAAACTGCTTCGCCTCGACGGCGTGAGCGCGCCGCGAGCGATTCGCGCGGTGCTGTCGGTGATGCCGCTGGATACGTTCATCGAGCATCCCGCCTCGCGGATGGAAGTGGTCGGCGAGCCGCATACGATTCCGGCGGTGCAGCGCGAAGCGCAGGCGGAGGTCAATGCCGCGGAAGGGCGCGACGTGCCGTTTGCGCCGATTGAACGGTTCGCTTTTTATGAGCGGGCGCGCAAAGCCTATTGCGTGATCGCCACGGGCGAGGAGCGCGGTTATGGTTGCTTCGTGTTCACCAAAGGCGTGCTGCTTGCGCCGGATGCGCCCCGGTAATCGCTTCCTCCCCAATACGGCGCGCGCCGCGCCGTTCAACCCCGCCCGAGCTTGGAAAAGGCGGGCAATGCACCTATCTTCAGGTGCAAAGTGGGGAACTGCGGCAGCCTGGCCGGGTCTGCTGCTTATTCATTTACAGGAGCTTCTCATGGCGCGTCCCGTCGATTCCGGCGTTATCCTCATCGCACGTATCGCCCTTGCCGTGCTGTTTCTGTGGGGCGGTGTGATGAAACTGCTGGGCTACGCGGGCTTCGTCGGCTACCTGCACTCGAAGGGTGTGCCGTTCGTGCAGATCGCCGCGCCGATTGCGACCGTGATCGAGGCACTCGGCGGCCTGTTGCTGATCGTCGGCTTCAAGGTGCGTCCGCTTGCTGTGGTCATGGCCGCCTATACCGTGGCAACGGCGGTGTTGGGCCACGATTTCTGGAACGTCACCGATCCCGCCTTGCAACGCGACATGGTGATCCATTTCTGGAAGAACATCGGCATCGCCGGTGGCTTCCTGCTGTTGTTCGTGACCGGCGCGGGCCGTATCAGCATCGACAGCGCACGCGCGCCGCGCGGCGGGCTGGGTCTCTGATACGGCAGCCGAGGCGGCGGGCGCCGGCCGCTTTTGATTCTGGCTGTAACCAAGGGAGCACATAATGATCCAGAGTTTCGAGCAAACCATTGGCGGCAAGGTGACGCAGTTGTGCGCGAGTCTTGGCGAAGGGCCTACGCCTCATCGGGTGATCATCAGCCTGGCTGATTCGGCGAAAACGCTGGTGGTGCTGGATGCGTCCGGCCTCATCAGCACGATCAAGGCCGAGATCGAGGAGCCTGAAAAGCTGATCGCCGACGCGATCACGAAGGCGCAAAACGAAGGGCTGATCGAACGCGCGATCGACACCGGCACGATTCAGGAAGCTTTGTTGTAAGCAACTGGCGGCAGCGTGAGATATCTGGCGCTGGTTGCCGTCTTCTTACCGTGCAAAACAACCCCCGCTGCGCGCAAGCACCGCGGGGGTTGTTTTTTGCGCCGATGAGAAAGCGTCATAGGGGCGTTCAGTGCGATTCGTCGGCGCGCGTGGAACCCGCCGCCTTGCGACGGGGCGAGGCGTGCGGCTCGGGCTGCACGAAGCCGCTCAGCACGCCGCCTAGTACCAGCAGACCGACCGAGATCGCGGTCGCGGCCTGCATTCCCGAGACGATTTGCGTGGCGGCTGCGCCGCTCGCCAGCGCACCGAAGGCGGCCACGCCCACCGCGCCGCCCGCTTGGCGGGCGGTGTTCAGCACGGCGGACGCAGTACTCGCGCGCGTCGCCTCGGCGGAGGCCAGCACGGCGGTGGTCATGGCCGGGACGGCCAGGCCCATCCCGGACGGAATGAGCAGGAACGGCAGCAACAAGCCGATAAGCGGCGTGGTGGCGTTGACCCGATGCAGCAGGCCATAGCCGAGTCCGGCAGTGATCGCGCCGGCGATCATCGGCACACGCACGCCGAAGCGTCCGACCACCCAGCCGCTCGCCACGTTCGAGATGAGAAAGCCGCCCGTCAAAGGCAGGAATGCCAGGCCCGCCTGCAACGGCGTATAGCCGCGCACGCGCTGCAAATAAAGGCTCAGGACGAACACCATGCCGTAGTAAGTCAGATTCACGCAGATGCCGAACATGACCGCCGCGCTGAAGGCGCGCTTGCTGAATAGCGAGAGTGGCAGCATCGGCGTCGCGACGCGCGATTCCACGGCGATAAAGGCACTCGCCGCGATCAGCGCGAGCACGAAGCCGCCGGCTACGAGCGGGTGGCTCAAGCCCAGTGGCCGCCATTCGATCACCGCGGCGACGAAGGCGGTCAGTGCGACGATGGCAAGACACTGGCCGCCCAGATCGATGCTTCCGCTGCTGGTGTCGCACCTGGCTGATGGTTGCGGGCTTGTCTGCCCGGCTGCAGGCCGCGGTACCCAGAGCAAGGTCGCCAGCAAGCCGGCGACGCAAATCGGCAGATTGACGAGAAAGATGCTGCGCCAGCCGAATGCCGCGATCAGCAAGCCGCCGACCACCGGCCCCGCCGCGATCGCAACCGCGCCTGCGGCGGTCCACAGCCCGACCGCGCGAGCCCTGAGCTTCGGATCGTGTCCGTACGATTGATTGAGCAGCGCAAGCGAGTTCGGCAGCATGGCGGCGGCGCCGATACCCTGCAACGCGCGGGCGGCGACTAGCAGGGTGGCGTCGAGCGCCAGTCCGCAGGCGAGCGAGGCGAGCGCAAACAGCACGATGCCGGCAGCGTACATGCGCCGCGTGCCGAACCGGTCGCCGAGCGCGCCGCCGGCTAGCATCAGCACGGCAAAGGCGAGCGTGTAGGCGTCGACGACCCATTGCAGGCCCGCGACATTCGCATGCAGATCCGTGCCCATCCTGGGCAGTGCGATGTTGACGATAGTCACGTCGAGTTGCGTGACGACGAAGCCCACGCTGACCGTCGCGAGGATGCGGCCGAGGGCGGGTGAGAACGGTGTATTTGGAGAGTTCATGCGTTGCATCGTAGGTCCGATGCAGCGCACCATGTTTCGGGGCGACGTGAAGTGTCGATGTCGCAGAAACTCCGGCACTGCCTGAAAGACGAGGCTTCGCGCCCGCTAGAAACAACGGCTCACCACACGGCGCGCCGTTGCGAAGCTGCGTAATCAGCGCATTTGCGGCGCTGCGTCCTTGATGAACAGCGTGGTCAATGCGCCGACAATGCAGATCGCTCCGACATACAGCGGCGCGGCCATCGGATTGGACTTCATCATCAGCGAGACGGCGATCGGCGTGAGGCCGCCGAACACCGCATAGGCGACGTTGTACGAGAACGAGATGCCCGAAAACCGCACGACGGGCGGGAACGCCTTGACCAGCACGAACGGAATCGCGCCGATCACGCCGACGAAAAGGCCGGCCACGGCGTAGAGCGGCACCAGCGCCGACGTATCGACGGCGAGTTGCTGGAACATCACGTAGTACGTCACCGCGAGCGCGAGCCCGCCGATGAAAATCGTGCGTCCCGCGCCGATGCGGCCGGCGATCGAGCCCGCTATCACGCAGCCGATCGTCAGGCACAGCGTCGCCACGCAATTCGCCAGCAACGCGGTGGCCGGCGCGACATGAAACTGCTTTTGCAGCAGCGTCGGCGTCATCAGAATCACGACGACGATCGCGGCCGACAGCATCCACGTGAGCAGCATCGAGACGATCACGGCGCGGCCATGGTCGCGCAGCACGGCCTTGAGCGGCACTTCGGCGGCGATCGCCTTGCGCTGCTTGAGTTCGGCGAATACCGGCGTTTCATGCAGCCAGCGGCGCAGGTAGACCGAGAACATGCCGAACACGCCGCCCACGAGGAACGGCAGGCGCCACGCGTACGCGGAGATTTCCGCCGGCGCGAAGTTGCGGTTCACCGCCGATGCGATCAGCGAGCCGAGCAGGATGCCCGCCGTGAGGCCGGCCGTCAGCGTGCCGCATGCGTAGCCGATGTGCCGCTGCGGCACGTGCTCGGAGACGAACACCCAGGCGCCCGGCACTTCGCCGCCCACCGCCGCGCCTTGCATCACGCGGAACAACAGCAGCAGCACCGGCGCCAGCACGCCGATGCTCGCGTAGGTGGGCAGGAGACCCATCATCAGCGTGGGCACCGACATCAGCAGCACGCTCAGCGTGAACATGCGCTTGCGGCCGAACAGGTCGCCGAAGTGCGCCATGATGATGCCGCCGAGCGGCCGCGCCAGATAGCCCGCCGCGAAGATGCCGAAGGTTTGGACCTGGCGCAGCCACTCCGGCATTGCGGCCGGGAAGAATAGCTGGCCGATCGCCGGCGCGAAGAACACGAAGATGATGAAGTCGTAGAACTCGAGCGCCCCGCCGAGGGCGGCGAGGCCGAGCGTCTTGTAATCGCTGCGCCCAAGAGGGCGTGGGGTGACAGCCTGCGCTCCACCCAGATTTGTCGCTTGCATTGCTATGTCATTGTCTTGGATTGGGAGCCACACGTAGCGCGTGGAAATACGGCGGTCGTCGGGCGAGAAGTGTGGCAGGCGCTGGGTAGAGCACGGGACACCGGCGCGCGGGCCCGGATAGGGGGCGCGATGACGACTTGAGCCAGGCGGGGATTTTACAGGATGAAAGCCGCGTGCTTCGGGAAGTGCTTAATTAGATTAAGAAAAGTTCCTCGGAACGTGCTTTTTTCTCCGTGGGGATCCGGCCCGCGCGCTGTGAAGTGTCGCCACAGCTTGTAAGAGTTGCGGTGCGGGGTGTCGGGCGATGTCGATAGATATGTAAATTAGGATTGCTCCTATGGGATGGACTGGGCCTGCCTCTGAGAATCGCGTCCGAGCTATCAGTTGAGAGTCATCCCCCATGCGCATTGCCATTCTTCAGCGTGACCCGGTCATGCGTCAGTCGATCGAAAAGGTCCTTATGAGCGCGAGCCATACCTGTATGGCCTACGACGACGGCCTTGCCATGTCGAAAGCGCTCGCCCGCTCCACCGTGGATCTGCTGGTGCTGGACTGGCACGGCACGCGCCTGTCCGGCGCCGAGGTCCTGAGGTCGGTGCGGGCGGTAGGCGGCGACCGGCTGCCGGCCATCTTCGCCTCGCGGGACACGACGGAGGAGAGCATGGTGCGGGCCTTCGCCGGCGGCGCGGACGACTACGTCGCGTTGCCGCTGCGCCTGGCCGAATTCCGTGAGCGCATTGGCGCGCTGCTGCGGCGCGCGTATCCCGACCGCTTCAGCGCCGCGAGCTTCGACGTGGGACCCTACCATTTCGACACTCACCGCCAGCTCGTCATGTTGCGCGGCCAGCCGGTGCAACTCTCCGGCACGCAATACCGGCTGGCATCGCTGTTCTTTTCCAACATTGGCCGCGTGATGTCGCGCGATCACATCTTCGCGATGGTGTGGGGCCGTGAGTTCCGCGAGTTCACCCGCACGATCGACAGCCACGTCTCGCGGCTGCGTCTGTTGCTCGAGATCGAGCCGCAAAACGAATTCCGGCTGCAACCGGTTTATAAAAGCGGCTATCGGCTGCTGCATCTGCGGCAAGACGAATCCGCCGGCGAGGAGAAGCAGGCGGCCTGAGTTCGTCTTGCGCGTTGAAGGTGGATGAGGCCGTGGCGGCCGCATCCGCCGCGCCGCGGTGCGCATCCGCCGCGAGTGGCTGCAGGCGGCCGGCCGGGCGCAAATCAGGTCAGTTCAAATCCGCGGCAGCGCCGGCCGCGTTTCAATCGCGTTGCGAATCAACGTTTCCACAGCCTTGCGTTCTTCGCCTGCCAGCGGCAGACGCGGCGGCCGCACCGGCTCCGTTCCCAGTCCGACGATCGTTTCGGCCAGCTTGATGTTCTGCACGAGCTTCGGCGACACGTCGAGGGCGAGCAAGGGCGCGAACCAGCGATAGATCGCTCGCGCTTCCTCAAGCCGTCCCGCCTTCAGCAACTTATAGATCGCCACCGTTTCGTGTGGAAACGCGCACACGAGGCCGGCCACCCAGCCATGCGCGCCCATCAGCATCGCTTCCATCGCGAGATTGTCGACGCCGCACAGAATCGCGAAGCGGTCGCCGACCGCGTTGATCAGATCGGTCACGCGCCGCACGTCGCCGCAGGATTCCTTGATCGCGACGATCTTCTGTTCGTCGGCGATCTCCGTGAACATCTCGGGCGTCATGTCGACGCCGTAGGCGAGCGGATTGTTGTAGATCATCAACGGCAACGCGCTTGCATCGGCGACGCTGCGAAAATGATTCAGCGTCTCGCGCCGGTCCGACAGATAGCGCAGCCCCGGCAACACCATGAAACCGGCCGCGCCATGACGGCTGCCGGCTTCGGCCTGGCGGCAGGCGTCGAGCGTGCTGTTTTCGGCGATCGTCAATAGCACGGGGACGCGGTCACGCGAGGCATCGACGGCGATGTCGAGCACCTGCAGCTTTTCGTCGAGCGAGAGGGTCGACGCTTCGCCGAGCGATCCGCATACGATGATGCCGTCCACACCCGCGTCGATCTGCGCTTCGATATTCTTGCCGGTCCACGCGCGGTCTATGCTGAAATCCGCGTGAAACTTGGTGGTGACTGCGGGCAATACGCCTTCCCAGATATGCGCCACGACTGCTCTCCTGAGTGTGATGTGTCGAAGCGCAGTGTAAGCAGGGAAAATGCCGCCGTCTTGCGTGATTCGCGCGCTGTGAATGACGATTTCGGCATAGACGCTATGCTTGCGCCAGCGCTTGCGCATGCCATTCGGCATATTTCAGGATAGAAAGCGATGTTGGTCGACGGTGCGGGACCAGGGACATGCGATGCTCTTCTGGCCTCGCTCGCCGCGCGCAGTGCAGGCAGGATCCGCGAACCGGTTCGATGCGGTAACCTGCCCGTAAGCCAACGGCCGGACTATGCCGAAATCGTCACAATCCACGCGCACGCACTCCAAGACTCGAACGCCCGGCATTCCTACCATGGGCGTCATGAAAACCCTAGACATCATCGACTCGCACACCGGCGGTGAACCGACCCGCCTCGTGGTGTCGTGCGGCAGGGGTGGCGGCAGCGGCACGCGCGCGCAACGCCTCGCCGTATCGCGCACACGCGCCGACGACTGGCGCGCCGCCATCCTCACCGCACCCGG
>Ga0137385_10000524_pt1 | contig 31026 bp, 33 predicted proteins | sample SagtaG_FD_104921 | JGI IMG/M metagenome (GOLD analysis project Ga0137385, IMG submission 104921) | Vadose zone soil microbial communities from Sagehorn Ranch, Mendocino, California, USA - Sage2_R_80_16 metaG | ecosystem: Environmental > Terrestrial > Soil > Vadose zone | place: USA: California... | reverse complement strand
GCGTGATAAATCGTGCGATAGATCGTCGGCAGCCAGGTCGAGAGACCGTACTGAATGAAGCCGCAGGTGATCCACAGCATCGCCACCGCCAGCGTGCGCTTCAAATAAGCCGGACCGAACAGATCGCCCATGCGGCGCTTCGGATGGCGATTCGCCATTGCTTCGAATTCGGCCGAATGAATCACCGGCGGAAGCGGACCTTTCGCGGCGCGTTCGAACACATGCACGGCGGCATCGGCATCGGCCATGCGTTCGCGTTCGGCGAGCCAGCGCGGCGATTCCGGCACCAGCTTGCGCAACACGAAGAACAGGATCAACGGCATGCCGCCGATAAAGTACATGGCCTGCCAGCCGAAACGCGGCACGATCCACGCCCCCAATGCATTGGAAGCCAAAAGGCCCACCGGAAAAACGATTTCATACAGCAGCACGAAACGCCCACGGCCATGCGCGCGGCTGATCTCGTTGATATATGTCGCGGCCACCGGCAATTCGCCGCCGAGCCCCAAGCCTTGAATCACACGCAACGCGACGAACGCCGCAAACGTCGGCGCAAAACCGCACGCAATACTGGTGATGCCGATGATCCCCGAACTCAACGCAATCGCGCGCACGCGGCCCTTGCGCTCGGCATACCACGGAAACACGAACGCGCCGATCAGTTGTCCGACCGAGCCGGAGCCGATCAGAAAGCCGATTTCCCACGGCGTCAGATGCCACTTCGCGATCAGGACCGGCAGCGTGGCCGCGATCGCGATCACGTCGAAGCCGTCGAAGAACGTCGCGAGACCGATCAGAATGCGCGCGCGCACCTGCATCGCGTTCTTCGGCAGCCGCTCTAGACGCGCGATGATCGAGCCCCGGGTCACAGGGCCTGAGACACCGGCGCTGCTGCGGTCCCCCATGGTGTTGTCGATGGTTCTCATGCCGTTGTGCCGTCCGTAGGTGTGGTTAGGCAAGCGCCGTAGTGGCGTCGGTCAGTGTGGCAAGGTCGATGGTCCGGCCTTGGTTCATCCACTTGCGCGACAATTTCAGTTCGCGTGGATTGTTGATAGCGATCACGCCGCGAATCGCGCCGTCTTCCAGATAGAAGAGCGTGGCGCGTTTGCCCGGCAGGTCACCGCGTACAGCCAGTTGCGCATCGCCCGGCATGTCGCCGAGGATTTGCAGATTGACGTCGTATTGATCGGACCAGAACCACGGAATGTCCGCGTACGGTTCGAACGTGCCGAGCAACGCTTTCGCCGCGGCGATCGCCTGGTTCTGCGCATTGGCCCACGATTCGAGCCGCACGCGGCGCTTGAGCCACGCGCTCGGATGATTGGCGACATCGCCGCACGCGAAAATGCGCGGGTCGTCGGTGGCGCCGAAATGGTCGACCACGATGCCGTCTTCCACCTTTACCCCCGCGGCCTCAGCCAACGCCGTGTGCGGCGTGAGGCCGATACCGGCGACCGCGAAATCGGCATCCAAAGTCGAGCCGTCCGCGAACGTTGCGCGGATACGGTTCGCGTCGTTCGGATGATCCGCGATCGATAGAAGCGCTGCGTTAAGGCGCACGTCCACGCCATTCGCCCGATGCAGGTCGAGCAGGAAGTCGGACACCATCGGCGGCAACGAGCGGACGCATAGACGCGGCGCGCCTTCCACCACGGTTGCGGCCACGCCGAGCTTGCGCGCCGTGGCCGCAACTTCGAGGCCGATCCAGCCGCCACCCACCACCAGCACGCGCTTGCTTGCACGCAGACGTTCTCCTAAAGCGACAGCTTCGTCGAGCGTACGCAGATAGGTGACGTGCGAGGTCTTCACGAGCGAGTCCGGCAAGCGGCGCGCCGCGCCGCCCGTGGCGACCACGAGACGGTCGTATTGCACTTCGCGGCCCGATTGCGTGCGCACGATGCGTTGTTCGCGATCGATCGACGTCGCGCAATCCGGCTGCCATGCTTCGACGTTCAGCGCCTCGAAATCGTCGGGCGTCACCAGACGTACAGTTTCGATATCCGCTTCCCCGGCCAGCACGGCCTTCGACAACGGCGGGCGCTCATACGGCAGATGAATCTCATCGGCGATCATCACGAGGCGGCCGTCGAAGCCTTCCTTGCGCAAGGTCTTCACGACCCAACCGGCCGCCTGGCCGCCGCCGATCACGACGATCGTGCGCGGCGCTTCGAGTCCGGCGTGCGCGGCCTGCGCCTTTTCCGTAGCAGCGTCAGTCATTTTTGCGCTCCGTCATGAACTTGCCTTCCGGCGCCTTCGCGTTTTTCTGACGACGCGTATTGCCGTCGATACCGCCATCGATCGCCCATTCGGCGAACACGGTCGGGCCCGGTTCGAAATCGCGCGGCTGCCATTCGGGCGTGAGCTGGTCTTCGTCGGCGTAGTACTCGATCAGGCCGCCGGCCGGATTCTGGAAGTACCAGAAGTAGGCTGACGAAACCGGATGACGTCCCGGCCCGAGTTGCGTGTCCCAACCGCAACGGCTGATGTGCATGCCGCCGCCGAATACTTCGTGGATATCGCGCACGGTGAACGCGACGTGGTTCAAACCGCGTTTGCCGCCCGGCAGCGCCAGTAGAAAAATGTCGTGGTGACCGCCGTGCGGCGCGCAGCGCATGAATGCGCCGCGGCCCGGATAACGGTCCGACATTTCGAAGCCAAGCAGTTCCTGATAGAACTTTTCCTGTTCCGCGAGACGGTTCGTGAAGAACACGACGTGACCCACTTCGACCGGTTCGGCACGTTCGTAAATCGGTGACGGTTGATCCACGCGCAGCGTTTGGCCCCACACGTTCGAAGGCGAACCGTGAATATCGAGCGCGCGTTTGCGGGTCACTTCGACGCGAATCGCCATGCCGTTCGGGTCGATACAGCCCACGGCATCGTCGGTTTCGAAGTGGCCGGGCTGACCGGCGAAGCGGCCGCGCAGTTCATCGAGTTCGGCTTTCGTCGCGACGCCCCATGTCACTTCGCGCAGCGTCGGCCCTTCTTCAAAAGCGGGCGGCAGCGAGGGATCGTTCGCATCGACCGCGAGAACCGTGCAGCCGTTCAGCGTTTCGAAGCGCGCATGCGTTTCGTCGTGCGCGACTTCCTTCAAGCCCCAGTCCGCGAAAAAGCGGCGACAGGTAGCGAGATCCGTCACGCCGTAAATAATCTGTTCAATGCCGAGAATCGTCATAACGTGCCTCTTGCCTAGTTCGCCCACGCCAGCGGCGCGTCGTTCAAGCCCCAGTAGAGGCTTTTCTGCTGCATGTATTCGCGGATGCCGACCCGGCCTTTCTCGCGTCCCATGCCGCTCTCTTTCCAGCCGCTGAACGGCGTCGAGATCGAGAACAGCTTGTACGTGTTGATCCAGATGGTGCCGGCTTCGAGCGCGCGGGCGGTCCGGTACGCGCGTTTGTAGTCGCGCGTCCAGATGCCGGCGGCGAGGCCGAATACGCTGTTGTTCGCTTCTTTGAGCAGCGAGGCTTCGTCGTCGAACGGCATCGCCACCAGCACCGGGCCGAAGATTTCTTCCTGGCAGATGCGAGCACTGTTGGTCAGGCCTTCGAGAATCGTCGGCTGGAAGTAGGTGCCTGCTTCGCGGCCATCGCCGACCGGGCGCTCGCCGCCGCACAGAAGGCGACCGCCTTCTTCCAGGCCCAACGCGACGTAACGCTCGACCGTTTCGCGGTGCGCAGCCGTAATGAGCGGACCCATCTGCGTTTCTCCACGCGACGGATCGCCGACGCGCAGCTTGCGCGCGCCCTCAGCGAGACGCTTCATGAACGCGTCGTAAATCGAGCGCTGCACGAACAGACGCGAGCCCGCGATGCACGCTTCGCCCGACGAACTGAAAATGCCGTACAGCACGCCGTTGACGGCGTGATCGAGATCGGCGTCGTCGAACACGATGGTCGGCGACTTGCCGCCGAGTTCGAGCGAAACGGGCATCAGTTTGTCCGCCGCAATGCGCGCGATGCCGCGGCCCACTTCCGTGCCGCCCGTGAACGACACTTTCCTGACCAGCGGATGACGCACCAGCACGTCGCCGATCACCGAGCCCTTGCCCGGCAGCACGCTCACGACACCCTTCGGCACACCGGCTTCTTCGCAGATACGAGCCAGCGCCAAAGAGACCAACGGCGTCACTTCAGCAGGCTTCAACACCACTGCATTACCACCAGCGAGTGCCGGCGCGAGCTTCTGCGCATCGGATGCAATCGGCGAATTCCACGGCGTAATCGCCGCGATCACGCCGATCGGTTCGTAGATGCTCATCGTCAGATAGTCGCCGCGCGAGGGCGTGATTTCCTCGTAGAGCGTTTCGAGGCACGCCGCGAAGTAGCGGAACGTGTTGGCGGCGCTCGTCACCAGCACGCGCGTTTCGCCGATCGGCTTGCCGTTGTCGCAGCGCTGCAATTGCGCGAGCGCCTCGTGACGCGCCATGATCAAATCAGCGATGCGGTACAGAATCAGCGCGCGCTGATGCGGCTTGAGACCCGACCAATCCGCCTTGCGCCATGCGATGTCCGCAGCTTCCACGGCTTCGCGGGCGTCGTCGGCATTGGCTGTCGAGATTTCCATGTTGACCGACTGATCCGCCGGATACAGGCTTTTGTACGGGTTGCCGCGCCCTTGCCGCCATTCGCCGCCGATGAAAATATCGCCGGTGGGCACGAGGCTGGTATCGAAGTGAGTCATGTCGGTCATTCCGGTTTGCTTCAGCTAAGGTCTTAAATCACGCAGCGCGCCGCGCGATTGCGTAGCGCACGGATCGCGCTGTACGCGGTCAGTGCGGACGTCTTGGGGTTGTCCGGCAGCGGCTTGCCGCACATTTCCAGCGACATCTCGCCGAACGCGCCGCGCGCCACGATGCGATGCACGTTGCGCGTCACCTTCGGGTCGGCGATCAGGCGCACCGTGGTGTGGTCGAGACCGAGGCCGGCCAACGCGATGGTCGCGGCGACGTTGGCGTTCTTCGGATACAGACGCGCCGCTTCACGCGCGCTGCCTTCGAAGATCACGTGCTCTTCGCTGAGCGTGTGCAGATTGCAGATCTGTTCCGCGGGCGTGCCGAGCCAGCCGGTGGGCGGCTTGCGGCCCGTGTACAGCACTTCGTCGAGGCCGCCGAGCTTGGCCGCAGCCAGTGCATCCACACCGCCGATCGCGCCGGAGAGCAGCGTCAACGTCGCGTCGCCTTCATCGGCGGCGGCGGACAACGCGTCCAGCAGCATCATGTCGGACAGCGCACCGATCGACGCCACCGCGCAATCCGTGCCTGCTCTGAGCAACGGCACCACGTGATCGACCAGCGCGCTATGTCCCGCGCATTCGAGCGCGAAGTGCGGCTGGCTGCTCAATGCGGAGACGGACGCCACCACGTCCACCGATGCGCCCACCACGTCACGCACCGACGCCATATGCCGCTCCGGCACGATCACGTGCGACACGCGCACGGCCGGGTCGGCGGCGACCGAGCGATACACCGCCTGGCCGATCGCGCCGAAGCCGATCATGGCGACGTCGACGGGTGCGTGATGCCCGGCGTAATCGGCTTCACGCATGTTCCGGCTCCTCTTCCTTGACCGGCGGGCCCGCGAACGCGGTGGCGAACGAGCCGACCGACAGCATGTCCACTTCGACCAGCACGGGGCCAGTCTTCGCGATGCCTTCGCGGATGATCTCCTCAGCCTGGTCGAGCGATTTGATGCGGTAGTGCGTGAGCTTCAGGCTCTCGCAGAATTGCGCGAAATCCGGCTGGTGCAAATCGACGTAGCAGCGGCGGCCGCCGTATTGCGCGTCCTGAATGTTGCGGATCACGCCGTAGCACTGGTCGTTCATCAGCACGATCATCACGTTGGCGTTTTCCTGCACGGCCGTCGCGAGTTCGCCGACGTTCACCATCAAGCCGCCGTCGCCGACGAGGCACACAGTCTTCGCCGCGCTACCCGCGAGCGCTGCGCCGATGCCCATTTGCATGCCCTGGCCGATGCCGCCGCCGAGCGCGTGAACACCCGCACGCGGCGAAAAAATCTTCAGCATGCGGTTGCCCCACGTGCTGTTCGAGATCGTGACGTCGCGCACCCAGTTGTAGTCGCGGCCCACCGCCTGTTGCAGCGCGTCGACGAGACGCTTGTACGGGCCGAGGCCCTTGCCCACATCGGCGACGGCGCTTTCGCGCGCGGCAGCGAGATCCTGCGCGAAGGTCGGATCAACTTTCAGGCGGCCTTCGAGCAGCGTCGCCAGTTCTTCCAGCACAGCCGATGCATCGCCGTGGATGAACATCTCGTTGCGATAGCCGCGGTTGTCTGCGAGCGCGTCGGCGTCGATGCGATACAGCGGCTGCGGCAGCGCCAGCTTGTACTTCAGCGTTTCATTGCCACGCAGACGCGAACCGACCACCAGCAGCGCGTCGCACGTCTTATAGAAGCTTTCGACCGCGGCGTGCACGTTGAATGCGCCGAGCGTGGCCGGATGATCTTCCGGCAGCACGCCACGGCCTTGCACGCTGGTCACCACGCCAAAGCCCAACGCCACCAGACGCTCGACCGCCGCGCGCGCATGACGCGTGCCGCCGCCGAGCCACAACAGCGGACGCTTCGCCTTCACCAGTTGATCGGCGAGTTGCGCGACGCGTTGGCTGCAATGCGTAAGCGTGGTGACGTGCGGCGCGGCCAGATCGGCGGGCCATTCGATTTCGGCGGCCTGAATGTCGATCGGAATCTCGACGCTGACCGGGCCGTTTGGCGCGGTTTGTGCAACGCGCACGGCTTCGCGGATCGTCGGCAATGCGGTTTCGACCGAACGCACGCGAAACGCGGCCTTCGAGATCGACTGCAGCATCGACAATTGGTCCGGCGCCTCGTGGATATAGGCGAGGTCCTTATCGAGGTATTCGGTTTCGATCTGACCGGTGATGTGCAGCAATGCGGTGCCCGCGGTCAATGCCTCGACCATCGCGCCCGCCGCGTTGCCCGCTGCCGTGCCCGTGCTGGTGAACGCGACACCGAGGCCGCCGGAAACACGCGCGAGACCGTCGGCCATGTTCACCGCGCCGGCTTCGCCGCGCGCGCCGACGTAGCGAATCTTGCCGCGGTTATGGATTGCGTCGAGGATCGGCATGTTGTGGATCGAGATCACGCCGAATGCGGTTTGAACGCCGCACTGCTCGAGAAAAGCGGCGATCAGTTCGCCGACGGTGGTTTTATTAGACATGTCGTGCAACGCCTCCAGAAACATCGATGTGACTGCCCGTCGTATAGGACGACAGCGTCGTAGCCAGATAAAAGAGCGCTTGAGCGGCTTCTTCGGGTTTGCCGAAGCGGCCTAGCGGAATGTTTTTCTTGCGCGCCAGCTCGGCCGTCCAGTCTTCCCAGCTCTGGCCCGGCTGCGCTTCTTTCGCGTAACGGCGACGCCACTGACCCGATTCGACGATGCCGATCAGAATCGAATTCACGCGGATGCGTTGCGGCGCGAGCTCCACCGCGAGCGACTTGATGAGGCTCAGCACGCCGGCACGCGCCGACGAAGTGGCGACCATGTGCGGCTCGGGTTGCAGAGCCAGTAGCGAGTTGACGCAGACCACCGAAGGGTTCGTCGCGTCCCGCAGCATCGGCAGGAACGCGCGGGTCGGGCGGATCACGCTGAAGTACTTGAGGTCGAGCTCTTCGCGCCAGGCTTCGTCGGTGGTGTCGGCGAAGGTCGATACGCGGCCCTGACCGGCGTTGTTCACCAGCATGTCGGTGCGTCCGAAGCGCGCTTGCACGGCTTGCGCGAAAGCATTCACCTCGTCGGCATTTAGCACGTCGCAGGATTGGGCCAGCAATGGCGCTTCAGGAAACTGCGCTTTCAACGCGGCTTCCGCTTGCGCGAGACGTTCGGTGTCGCGGCCGCAGATCGCGACCGATGCGCCTGCTTGCAAAAACAGTTCGGCGGTTGCGAGGCCGATGCCGGATGAACCGCCCGTCACCACCGCGACCTGCCCGGTCAAATCGATTTGAATCATCAGAGCCCCAATGCCTTCATGTATTTGCTGCCCGCATTCGGCCCGGTCTTTGGCCGGTAATTGAGCCGCTGCGAGAGTTCGTCGGCCGCACGGCGGACCTTGTCGATCAGGCCGCTGTCGAGCAGCGATGCGTCGATCTCGTGGCGCGGAATCGTCGTCGTGATCACGGCGACGATGCGGCCCGTGTCGTTGCGCACTGGCGCGCTGACCACCGAAATGCCGCGCTCGAACGACGACTCGCTGATCGCGAAACCGCGTCGTGCATCATCGCGAATGCGTTCGTACAGATCATCGGCCGTGGCGGGCGTCTGTTTCGTGAAGCGTTCGAGTTCGGGCTCGGGATAGAGCTTCTTCAAATCGTCGAGCGTCATGTCGCCCATCAGCACCTGGCCGTGCGTCGTCGCGTGAGCCGGCAGACGCGTGCCGACGTTCACCTTCACCGAGCTGAAAATCGGCGCGTGGCTTTGCGCCTTGGCGACGAACACGACGTCCCGTCCATCGCGGATCACGATGTGGCTGGTCAAGCCCGTTTCGTCGCGCAGTGCTTCAATGATCGGCAGGCCGAGATCGGTCAATTCGAGCGAACTCAGATATTCGAAACCGAGCCGCAGCACCGCGACGCCGAGGCGATAGTTGCGGTCTTTATCGGCGCGCTCGAGAAAGCCGAGCGATTCGAGTGTTTGCAGCAGACGGAACACCGTCGTGCGAGGAATCTTCAGGCGCTTCGATAATTCCGGTGCGCCGAGAACCGGCTCGCGTGGCGAGAACTCCGTGAGGATCTTCAGGCCGCGTTCCAGACCGGGCACGCGATAGCTGGTATCGCCGCTGGCGTCGTTGCGGTCGTCGTCCGCGTCGCGCTCGGCGTTAATGGTGTCGGGCGTGTCGGGCGTCATTCATTGGCTCCGTTGTCCGTCGCTCGCGCGGCAGAACGTGTCGATGATCGCGGTGTACGCGGCGGGTGCTTCGATATAGCCGGCGTGCCCCGCGCGTGGCACGACTTGCAATTGGGTGCCCGCGGCCCGTGCGATCCGCTCGCAGGCTTCGGGGGTCGTAATGGTGTCGTCGGCGCCGACGGCTACGTTGATGCGGCCTCTGTAGCGCACGAGGTCGCTCGCGAGGTCGGCGTTGGCGAGCAGATGCGTCGCCTGTGCGTAGCCGCAAGCCATCACGCGCGACATGTTCCATCGCACCCATGCGTGGGCTTCTTCCCTTGCATGAGCGGACAACATATTGGTGCTGCGCTTTTCGGCAAGGCCTTGCGGGCCCAACTCTTTGAGCATGGCGAGGCGTTGATCGCGTTTCGTTTCGCGTATCTCGGCGGACGCCGCGCCATAACCGCCGGCCGGCGACAACAACAGCAAACCGGCCACACGCTGCGGATGCGCGACGGCAAACGCACCGGCGATGATCGCGCCGAGTGAATGGCCGAGCAGCACGCAACGCTCGATGCCGAGCGCGTTGAGCCACTCCTTCAAGACCGTTGCGTAGTCACCGGCAGCGGGCGATTCAGGCGTTACCGGCGTGGAGGCGCCATAACCCGGCGCATCCCACGCAATCACGCGACGCGTTTCACCAAGCGCATCAAACTGCTGCACCCACGAAGCCGCGCCCGAACCGATACCGTGCAACAACACGAGCGGCAGCGCATCGGTGTCGCCGCTATTCGCTTCGCGATAGCTCACCGCGCGTTGCGATGCCAGCCAGAATTGCTGCGCGGGAAAGCGCGCAAGGCGTGCTTCGAGCGTGGCGTTCTGATCGGCGCTATCAGTGATAGCGGACGGAACTGCGGACATGGTTTCCTTCGCGTGTGGTTTCTAACTACGTTGAAGGCTTAGCGCTTAAGCGTGGCTAAAGGCGAATCCGGCGGATACGTCGGCGTGATCGGCGTGGGCGAACCGAGCATCACGCACATCAACGCGTCTTCTTCGCCGATGTTGATTTCCGTGCGATACACGCCCGGCGGCACCGAAATCAGATCGCGCTCGCCGAGCACGGCTTCCCACGTTTCGCCGTCTTTCTCGCAGATCACTTTCATCTTGCCGCGCAGCACGAAGAAAATTTCTTCGACATCCCTATGAATATGGCTGGGGCCAATGTTGCCCGCCGGGATCACCATCGTCGAGAACGTAAAGCCGCCCGCGGGCACCGTGTTCATGTCTTTCGCCACGCCCGTTCCGCCCGTGCCGACATAGCGCATTTGCGCGCGGCGATACTTCGGGTCGTAGTCGGCCTGGAACTTCAGCGCGTCCCAGTCATAGCGACGCGTTTCCAGGCGCGCGACGCGGCTGTCCAGCCATTGGGCAAAGCTCGCGTCCGCGGGTTGTTCCCACGATTTGCGTTCGATATCGGCGTCCGCCATCTCTTTCTCCTTTCGATTCGACAAGATCAATTCATTACGAAGCCGCCGTTGACCGGCAGCAACTGGCCGGTCACGAAGCGCGCGGCGTCGGACAACAGGAACAGCACCGGCCCGGTGACGTCGTCGGGCACCTGGGCGCGCGCAAGCGCGCGGCCTTGCAGGTAATACTGGTGGCGCTCCGCGGGCACGTAGGCGGTGGCTTCCACTTCGGTCAGGCCCGGCGCGATCGCGTTGACCGTCACTTGATCTGCGCCGAATTCGCGTGCCAAAGAGCGCGTCATCGAAATCACCGCGCCCTTGCTCGCGACATACGCGAGCAGCTTCGGCGCGCCCCACACCGCCGTGTCCGACGCAATGTTGACGATGCTGCCGCGGCCCGACTCCCGTAGATACGGCAGCGCAGCGGTGCTCATCAACCAGGTGCCGCGCACGTTGACGTTCATCACGGCGTCCCACGTATCGACCGACAACTCGTCGGCGAACTTGCCGCCGGAGTTGGTGATCGCCGCGTTGTTGATCAGCGCGTCCAGACCGCCGAGTTGCGCTGCGGCCCGATCGGCGAACTGCTTGATGCTGGCGGGATCGCTGAGGTCGAGCGGCAGATACGTCACTGCATGACCTTGCTCGACGAGCGACGCAGCGAGCGCTTCGCCTTCGTCATGCAGCACGTCGCCGAACACCACTTGTGCGCCGGCTTGTACCAGCGCGCGGACGAACGCCGCGCCGAGGCCGCGCGCGCCGCCCGTCACGAGGACGCGCCGGCCTTCGAGTGCGACGACCGTTTCGTTATGCATGGCTGTGGCCCGTTTCAGCCGCGACCGGTGCTGTACTTGCAGCTTGAGCGCGATAGGCGTCCAGTTCGGCGAAATGCTGTTGCGCGCGCTGACGCAGCATGCGGCGCACACGCGTCATGCCGACGTCGTGCTGATAGAGGAATTCGTGTTCGCGCGCATTCGGCGCCATGCTTTCGAGCACGTAGCGGTCTTGCTCGAGCACGGCCCAATGCAAACCTTCCAGACGGTTGCGGTACATGAAGCGCCACGCGTCGCGCTGCCAACCCGACACCTTGCGAGTGCGCCAGAAGTAAACCTGGCAGTTGTTTTCGTCGACGGGCACGGCGAAGCCGATGATCCCGAAGTTGCCGCCGGGGCCGAACTTCTTCTTGTACGGAATCGCAAGGCGCATCCACAGCGCGCCGGTTTCGCCGAGTTCGACCCAGTCGAAGTTCACGTCGCGCTGGCCGATCTTTTCGAACATCAGACCGGTTTCGGTCTTGCGCACGCGCATATCGGCCTGCTTGTCGCCTTCGGCCATCGAGTGCGACGTCGCGTGCAGATACGCGCCGTGCATCGGGTCCATCACGTTGTCGATCGCGTACTGGTAATTGCACGTCCAGTTCGACATGCACAGGAAGTTCGCGTATTCCTCGCCGACCAGTTCTTCCGGCAGCACGAGCGGCGCGGGTTCCTTATGCGCGTCGTCGCCGAACCACAGGAAGATCGCGCCGGCGTGCTCTTCAACCGGATACGACTTCACGCATTTCCGGCCTTCCAGCGGACAGTTCGACACAGCCGGCACCTTGGTGACCGTGCCGCCGCCGTCGATTTCAATGCCGTGATACCAGCACGCGACACTGCCGCCGAGATTCCAGCCAAGCGATAAACGCGCGCCGCGATGCGGGCAGCGGTCTTCGAGTGCGCGGACTTTGCCCTCCTTGTCGCGCCACAGCACGATCTGGTCGCCGAGGCGCGTGATGCCGACGGGCGCGTCGCCGACTTGCCAGCTCGGCGCGACGGGATACCAATAGTTGCGCAAGCCCTTGTCCAGATAAGACTGGATCGGATCGGCCGCGCCCTGAGTTGTATTGGGGAACGTCATGAAGAGACTCCAGATGCGAAAGCGGTGAGACGTGTTCGGAAAGCGCGCTTATTCGGCGAGCAGGCGGAATTCGGCGGCGAGGCGTTCGGCGTCCCACGTATTGCCTTCCGGCGTACGGAAACCCACGCGATTCAAACCGTCGGCGACTTCCTGCAACTCCATCGCACCGGCTTCAAAAACTTTTTCGAGCGCATCGCCGAAGTCGTTCTCGTACTGGGTCGGCTCCGCTTTACGCGTCTGCCAGATGAAGTTCTCGCTCTCGCCCGGCTTTTCGATGACGCCCTTGCCGGCGACGTTGTTCGGCTGCGGCGCGAGCCACGGCTTCAGGAAGGGATTGAAGTTCACGGTTTGCTCTCGCATGTCATTCCACCTTGATCTGGATTTCTTCACCTGCGAGACGCACCGGGTACATCTTCAGGTCGCGGCCACCGGGCTCTTTCAGGCATTTGCCGGTCGGGATATGGAACACGGCTTCGTGCAGCGGGCACTCGACGGTATCGCCGTCGACAAAGCCCTGCGTCAGCAGCGCATACGCATGGGGGCAGACGTTTTCGAGCGCGTACAGCGCATCGCCCACCTTGTAGATGCCGATTTCGGTGCCGTCGAGCTTGAATTCGAGCGGCGCGTCTTCGGACAGGTCGCCGGCATGGCCGGCGCAGCGCCATTGTTCAGTCATTTCTCGCCTTTCTCCTGAAGCCTTATGTTCCATATAAGGAACATCAGTTCGTGTATGGATAATTATAGGATCGGCTTCGACGAGAAAAAATAAAAATCTCGGACTCTAGGGGAAAACACCGAGTGTGGCGCTTGCAACACAACGTCGCGTCGGTCGAGGCCACTGGTCCTCTCCTCCTGCGAGCCTTGACAGGCTTGATTTGCCGTCACTTCTCCGGCGCGTGCCTGAGCCTTTATGCGGGTTTGTACGGGCCACCAAAATTTATTTTGACGACTTCTAGACTCACTATAATTTTCCATAGGCGATACAAACGCCCATAGGTGGAACATAAACGGAGCAGTTTTGGCGCATAAACCCAGAGCTGCACTCAACCCAAAGCACGGATCAGGGACGGCGAAATCGGCGCGGGCCATCCGTCGTGTGATCAGGAGAACCAACGGTGAAGCACATCATTGCAGCCGGCTTGACGGCAGTCTGCGCAACGACAGGCGCATGGGCGCAGAGCAGTGTGACGCTATACGGCAGCCTGGATGCCGGTATCGCGTATATCAGCAATGCGGGCGGCCATTCGAAGTGGATCGAGGAACAAGGCAACATGCAGCCGGACCGCTGGGGCCTGAAAGGCGTGGAAGATCTGGGCGGTGGTTTGAAGACGGTTTTCCAGTTGGAAAACGGCTTCTATACGAATACCGGCAACTTCGCGAAAGCCGGCACGCTGTTCAATCGCCAGGCTTTTGTCGGCCTGAGTTCGGACAGGATCGGCACGGTCACGTTTGGTCATCAAACACCGTTCAGCTTCGACGTGTTGGGCCCGTTGAGCACGGCCTATCTGGCGGCGAGCTGGTACGCGTTTCACCCCGGCAATATCGACGAGCTCGCCGACACGGGCGTCGTGCCGTTCGATAACTCGATGAAATTCCGCTCGGCGAGTTTCTACGGCTTCACGGTCGGCGCGATGATGGGTCTGGGCAACACGACCAACTTCTCGACTGGCAAGACGTTGAGCTTTGCGCTTAGCTATGCGAACGGTCCGTTCAAGGCCGGCGCGACGTATGCGAACGAGCACAACCGCACGCCGTCGATCACGACCACGGGCATCACGAACTTCCAAGGCGTGGCGGCGGCGAACTACACCGCCGACAAGGTCGAAAACATGGGCGCGGGCGCGTCATACCAATTCGGCAAACTGCTGGTGCATGGCCTGTACACGCGTGTAAAGCTGGAATCGGCGGGACACTCGGACACCTATCAGAGCTACGACGTGGGTGCGAATTACCAGTTCACGCCGTTCAACAGCGTCGCCGGCGGCGCCGCAACGACGACGCTGGCCGGCCGTCGCTGGACGCAGTTCGAGATCGGCGACATCTATGCGCTGTCGAAGTCGACGCAGCTCTATGTGAATGCGCTGTACGAGCGTGCAAATTCGAACGCGAATGCCGCGTTCTTCACAGCAGGCGTGTCGAGCGGTCGGAACCAGACGATTATTCTGACCGGCATTCATCACTCGTTCTGATGTGAACGAACGTAGCAAAGCAAACGGCCCGGCTGTGGAAACAGCCGGGCCGTTGCACATGAAGCAGAATCAGTTCGCCGCGACCGGCTTGCGGCGCGCCTGAATCGCGGTCGGATCATCCGGCCGCGGGCGATAGCTGAGGCGCTCGGACAGTTCGAGCGCCGCCTGGCAAACCGCGATAATGAGCGGTTCGCGCTCTTCGGCTTCGCCGATATCCGAACGCGGAATGGTGACCGTCAACGCGGCCGTGATCTTGCCGCTTTGATCGCGCACCGGTGCGCTCACCACCGAAATGCCCCGCTCGAACGACGCTTCGCTCAACGCATAGCCGAGCGCCGCGCTTTCGCGCACGCGTCCATACAGTTCTTCGAGGGTGGCCGGCGTGCGTTCAGTGAAACGCTCGAGTTGCGGCTCGGGATAGAGCTGGCGCAATTCCTCGAAACTCAAATCGCCCATCAGCACCTGGCCATGCACGGTGGCATGCGCGGGCAGACGCGTGCCGACATGCACCTTCACCGAACTGAACATCGGCGCATGGGTTTGCGCCTTGGCGACGAACACCACATCGCGCTGATCGCGGATCAGCAGATGCGTGCTCAGGCCGGTGGCATCGCGCAAGCGTTCGAGGATCGGCGTGCCGACGTCGGTTAGTTCCAGCGAGCTCAGGTATTCAAAGCCAAGCCGCAGCACTGCGACGCTCAGGCGGAAATAGCGGTCGCCGTTGACGCGTTCAAGAAAGCCGAGTGCTTCGAGCGTCTGCAATAAACGGAACGTGGTGGTGCGCGGAATGCCGATGCGCTTCGATAATTCCGGTGCGCCGAGCACCGGCTCGCGCGCGCTGAATTCGGCGAGGATGCGCAGACCGCGCTCGAGGCCCGGCACGAGATAAGTCGATCCGCCGGTGCTCTCTTCCTCCGCGGAATCGGTGGAAGCGGCGCCCTCCGCCTGGGACGCCGCCGCATCATCCTGCGAAGCCGAGGCGGCCGCACCGCGTGGCCTCGCGTGCTTGCGTCCCGCTCCCATCTGCTCTTCTTTTGCCATCTTGGCTGCCGTTTCTGCTGTTCATCATGGTCAGATCAACATGATAGCGCGAAGCACGAAGCGATCATTTATCACGGTACGCGGTGCATGCATTGCTTCATGCGCAACGATGCAATTCGCGCCACGGGTGCACAACAATCGTTTCTCCTGGTGCTATTCTTTCATCCGGTCCGTTGCGCGAAGTCTTACTGCCGCGCTTTCGCTCCCCAGCGTTTGGAGGCCACGCCCATGTCCGAATCCATTCAGGTTCAGGTTGCCGATTCGCACCTTTACCCGGGCTGCGCGGTGAACATCGCGCATCTGCCCGAGTCGGCCCGCGCGGCCGAGGCGATCGTCGAATTCGCGGACGGCGCCGAGCGCACGCCGCCCCAAGCGGCAGTTTGATGCCCGTCACGCACACTTCGAAACCTACCGATGACCGACAACGACTCCACCCTGCCGCCTAACCCCGACGACGCCCCCACCGATCCCGAGCGCCGCCGCGTCCTGACCGGTCTCGCGGCAGTCGGCATCGGACTCGCGCTGACCGGCTGCAAGACCGAGCAGAACGCGGCGGGCGACGCGGCGCGCAGTGCCGCCGACTTGCGGTTCGACGCGGCGCTGCGCGATCAGGTCAAGCATATCGTGGTGATCTACGCCGAGAACCGCAGCTTTGCGAACCTGTACGGCAACTTCCCAGGCATCCAGCATCCGCTCGATGCAGTCAGCGCCGAGCGCTATCTGCAACTCGACCGCGACGGCAGAACGCCGCTGCCGCGCCTGCCGGTCATCTGGGGCGGCCTCGTGCCGCAAGCGCAGGAAGTGGACGGCAAGCGCTACATGATCGGCCAGAAGGACATCGGCAATTTACACAACCGGCCCTTCCATCTCGCCGACGCGCAAGGCGCGCCGCTGCCGGCCGGCGTGATCACGCGCGACCTCGTGCATCGCTTCTATCAGAATCAGATGCAGATCAACGCCGGACGCAACAACCAGTTCGCCGCGTGGGGCGATTCCGGCGGCCTGGTGATGGGGCATTACCGCAATTCCGCCGACACGCTGCGTCTGTGGAATCTCGCGCAGCAGTACACGCTGTGCGACAACTTCTTCATGGCAGCCTTCGGCGGCTCGTGGCTGAACCACATCTTTCTGATCTCGGCGCAGGCGCCGTTCTATCCCGACATCCACAACAGCCCGGCGAAAAAGCTGGTGTCGGTTGTCGAAGGCGACGATCCGACCGGCACGCGGCTGAAGCAGGCGGCCGACTCGCCGGCCTCCGCGCTCGACGGTCCGCCGAAATTCGTCAACGACGGCGCATTCACCGCCGACGGCTACGCCGTCAACACGATGGCGCCGCCGTATCAGCCGAGCAACGTGCGCCCCGCCGAAGGCGGCAATCCGGCCTTGGCGGACCTCTCGAATCCGCGCGTGCTGCCGCCGCAAAACTACGCGACGATCGGCGACCGTCTGACGGACAAGGGTGTCGAATGGGCGTGGTACAGCGGGGCGTGGCAATACGCGTTGGAGCACCAGGACACGGGCGCCGTGCCCGACTTCCAGTATCACCATCAACCGTTCAACTACTTCGCCAATTACGCGCCGGGCACGGCGGCACGGCGCAAGTATCTGCGCGATGCGGGCCTCGGCAACGACGCGTCGACCAATCATCTGATCGCGGATATCGACGCGGGGCGTTTGCCGGCGGTTACATTCTACAAACCGCAAGGCGATCTGAATATGCATGCCGGCTACGCGGACGTCGAATCGGGCGACCGTCACATCGCGAATGTGATCGAGCATATCCAGCGTGGTCCGCAGTGGGCGAATACGGTGGTGATCGTCACGGTCGACGAAAACGGCGGCTGGTGGGATCCGGTCTCGCCGCCGAAGGGTGACCGCTGGGGTCCGGGGTCGCGGATTCCCGCGCTCGTGATTTCGCCGCTGGCAAAGAAGGGGTATGTCGATCATACGGTGTACGACACGAACTCGATTCTTCGGCTGATCAGCCGCGTGCATGGACTGGCGCCGCTGGAAGGCGTGGCGGCGCGGGATCGGGCTTTTGCGCGCAATGGGCTCGCGCCGCTTGGGGATTTGACGGCGCCGTTGGACTTGGCTTAACCGGTGGTTCTGAGAAGCATGTTGGTAGAGCCGCTCGCTTTTTGCGGCGGCTTTGCCGCGGGGTGCTCGCGGCGAACGCTGGAGGCAATTCGCAGCTTCCGCCGCTGCAGTTAACCGCCGCGAATCACTGCGCCGTCCCATGCAGCTTCGCAATCACCGCATTCGAGATCTGCTGAGCCGTCTTCTCGATCGTCTTCTTCTCGTCGCCGCTTGCCATCACGAACTTCGCCGCGATCACGTAAGGATTCAATTTGATGACTGCGCCCGGCTTATTCTTGCTGTCGGCCTCTTCCACGGCCTGATACAGCGGCGGCAGATTGGCCGCGCCGAGGCTGTCGCACGACACCGCCACTTGTATATCGTTCTGACCCGCGCCCATGCCGACCATCGCGCGCCGTAGACGATTGCCGTCGTCGACGCTCAGGAACACGCCGCGCACTTGCCAACCCACCGCCGGCAACGGCTGACCCGGCGCACTGCGGCGCGCATCCACGCCGCCTTTTTTCAGATCCGCCGTCAACGCCTCCGCCATTTCGTTCACGATGTCTTTCGCGTGATCCTCAGGATTCTTGTCGTGCCCCAACGGGCCCGGCCCGCTCGGCAACAAGCCGCGCAGACGGCGCACCCGCTGTCCTGGGCCGCTGTCCGGCGTCACGTTCGCCACGTCCAGATCGAAGTCGGACACATAGACGATCGGCGCCGGCGCCGCGAAGGATGCGCTGTCCGCCGCGGCACAGAGCGCCGCCATACTCAGGCATCCCGCCCATACCGCGAGTTGTACAAATCGATGCGGCATGGCTCGCCTCCGCGAACGGTGATCGGGACGCGGCAATCGTACAGCCGTACGCTTCACGCGTCCGCATTTTTTTGTGCGTCGCTCACACAGCCGGCTTGCATAACGCGCGCAGCGACATAGACTCATAAAGCCTCACTTTGCAATTTGCACGGAACTGCCATGCGACTGACCATCCTGATCAACGGTTCCGATCCCACCGTGAACCACGATTACGCTGTGCTATGGCTCGACACCGAAGAACACCGGTGGTCGAGGGAAGCACATCAAGGGATCGATCTGCCCCCGTGGGGCGAGTTGCACGATGACGACGGCGTGACCACGCTCTGTGCGCCCAGCACGGATGCGCCGCTGTGCACGCTGCGAGGCTTGCACGTCGACCGCAAGCAGCGTGTGAGCGCGGCGCAAGGCGCCGCCGCGTGGACCGCCCTGCCGACGCGCGTACAAACCAGCGGCTTCTGGCGCTTGCAAGCCGTCGACCGTCAAACAGTCCACGCTGAACACAGCGTATTCGGAAATTAATTTCCAGCGCTTGGTTTCATTCGGTCGAAATTCCCGCTCGCGTGCACGCATTCGTGTACGCGAGCGAAGTCGCGCGCGTTCGCTCGCTCCTTCACACGTCATGCTCCGCCTTCCGCGCGTTTAAGCTCGGCTTAAGCTTACGTGCGTAGAGTCGAAAATCCACGCATTGGGGTCGCTGAAAAGCGGCCCGTTTTTTTGTGCGGCGCCATGCCGAACAGATCGTCCGCGCCGCCCGCCCGCTTCATTCCCGTCGCCGCATCCGTCCGCATTTTTCACTGTCTTTTTCTGCGTTCAGCGTCGCTCGATCCGGAGTCGCAACGCTATACTTGCGTCCCCAATCCTCCTCGACTGACTGACACATGAAGAAGTGGTTTGCCTGTCTGTTGTTCGCCGTTGCCGCTCACGCGAGCGCGGCGTCTTCCTGCACCCAGTTCACACCGAATGCGCAATGGCCGGTTCTGATCAATCAGAAGATGGCGCCGAAAGCGCGCATGCTTTGCTATAGCGATTTCGCGGTTCTGCATTCGGGCATTACGCACGGTCCGCTGTGGTCCGCCGAGCATTTGACGCGCGATCACATTGAAGCCGCGAGAGACATGGTGCGCACCAACAAATTCTTCGAAGACGCGCGTTTGCCCGACGGCGAAGGCGCGACGCTCGCGGACTATAAACGCAGCGGCTTCGATCGCGGTCATATGAGTCCGGCGGGTAATCGCTGGAATCAGGAAGCGATGGCACAATCGTTCTCGCTGGCCAACGTCGTGCCGCAAAACCGCGAGAACAATCAGCGCTTGTGGGCGCGCATCGAAACGTCGGTGCGCAAGATCGCGATGTCGTATGACGATACCTACGTGGTCACCGGGCCGATCTTCAGCGGCCAGCAGTTACAGACCATCGGGCCGACGCGCGTGTTCGTGCCGACGCAGTTGTTCAAGGCCGTGTACGTGCCTTCGCGGCAACTGGCGTTTGCAGTGGTGGTGGACAACGTCTCGACCAACCGTTACGACATCAGGACGATTCACGAACTCGAAGCGGCATCGGGCATCCGTTTTCCGGGGATACCGGAGAATCTCAAAGATCAGCGACCGGGAGGACTGAAAGGTGTTTAAACCCTATTCGAACGATGACGACGTGCTCAACATTCAGGGCGACGCGCTGACCGTGAGTAACGGCACCACACGCGTCGTTGTAAACGGCATGCTGGAACTGACCAAAGACCAGCGCGGACTGAAGGCGGCGCTCGCGCTCAAGGAAGCGGTGGACGCGATCGTGGCGGCATTGCAGGCAGAAAACACGTTGCCCGCGAAGGTGAAAGACGAGCCGGATGCAAAACCGGGCGTCGTCCAGAACCCGTTTCAATAACGCGCTCGCCGCGACTATTACGCGAAGGCGGAGAAACCTTCGCCGTGATCCAACCTGTTTCACAGCTTACGTTTTGTCACCAGAGCGCCGTCAACTCCTGTCTTCCGGTCAACGTTAAACCGGCAGCGCTGAACATTTCAGTTCAGCCGCCGCAGACGAATCCACCGTAAGACCGACCGTAAAAACCGATCGGTTAAAACAGGAGTTACACCATGAAGACGCTTTTCGCCGCTGTCGCTTCCGCTCTGCTCGTGTCGACCGCTTTTGCTCAAACGGCCGCACCGTCGACAACTCAATCCGCACAACCCGCGCAAATGCAGCCCGCCGGCCAGGCGAATCTGAAGGCGAGCACCGCGGTGCAAACCGGCGCCGCGGACGAAAGCACCGCCACGACCCAAGCGCCCACGAAAGCCGCGACCAAGGCGCATGTGAAAAAGACCTCGGCCACTCACAAGGCAAAGACGCATAAAGCCACGAAAAAGACCGTTGAAACGGGCGCGGCCAAGGACAAGACGGAGAGCGCGAACGAGGCCAGCACTGCCCCGGTAAAAACCGACGGCGCAACGACCGACACGACAAAAACGCAATAACACGTGTACGGTTTCGGCACGCAGCGGCCACGCAGAGGTAGATAATCCAAGCTGAGCTGTGCCGTTCAGGGAGGGCGAGTCTAATGACTCGCCTTTTTTCATGCGCGTTCACAATGCATTTGCGTGAACTCCGCCACCGCCGCATCCGTATGATTTTTGCGGCGCACGCTGCAATTTTTGCACTGCGTTTACCCGCATACGTCTAATCTCGAACTGTCTCGACCAACCATGGCGTCAACAAACGCCGCATCATATGGCTCTCACCCAATCGAACGACAGCTTCGCCACGCAGCCGCTCAACGCGCCGCCAGTCCAGCATAACAACGTCATTCCCTTCCCCTCGTCACGCGCCCGCTTGCAGGTAACGCTGCCCCACCCGTCGCACGAACTTCCAGGAACGCACCTCCGCGCATTACTTCACTCTCCGCTCGGCGTGTATGTCGTCAGCATGGAAGTCGTTCGCGAAGAAATTCGCGTACAGCTCGACATTGCGCTCGACGACGTCGATTTCACGCTGCATACGCTGATCTCGGCGCTTCCAGCAGCACTGATTGGATCTCTCAAGCAGCGCGGCACGGTCGCAAAGGCGCGCTAATCATGTTTTCAGGTATCTGGTTGCCCATCGTCACACCACTGCGTAACGGCGAAGTCGATGTCGACGCCTTGCAGCGCCTCGCAGACTACTACTTGCACACGGGGATCAGCGGCTTTGTCGCCTTGAGCACGACGGGCGAAGCCGCGTTGTTACAGGAATCCGAGCGCCTCACCGTATTGCACGCGCTGACTGATGTGATCCGCTCGCATCTGCCGATGCTGATCGGCGTCGGCGGCTCGAACACGCGCGACGTCGTGCACGATATCCAGCGCTATGAAAGTTGGGATTGCGCAGGCTACCTGGTCTCTCCGCCGTCATACGTGTGTCCGGATCAGGCCGGCGTGCAGTGGCATTTCGAGCAGGCCGCGCGCGCCACCGAGCGGCCTGTCGTCTTGTACGACGTGCCGCATCGGACCGGCGTGACGATCGCGCCGGACACGGTTGCGCGCCTCGTCGAGTGCGGCAACATCGTCGCCATCAAGGAGTGCGTGAAGGAACATTTCAGCAAGCTGAGCGCCCTGCCGATCAATATGCTGTGCGGCACCGACGAGACACTGGACGACTGCCTGAACAACGGCGGCACTGGCGGCATACTGGCAAGCGCACACGTGTGCGGGGATCTTCTCGTCGCGGTGCTGGAACTGATACAGGCCGAGCGCGATCTGGAGGCGCGCAATCTGTTCGTCAGCTTGCTGCCGGTATTGCGGCTACTGTTCACCGCGCCGAATCCCTCTGCGATCAAAGCGATGCTCGCCTTCGATCATCCGCTCACCGACGAAACGCGCATGCCGATCACGCGCGCCTCGGCACAACTCGTCGAGCGTCTGGGCACAGCACGCGACAGGTTGCAAGATCTGCGCGCCGAGTTTGCCGGAGCGATAAGCTGGTGAGTGAGTGAGCCGGCAACGCCGCGATTTGCAGAAAGATCGCGGCGGTCAATTCGAAGCCGGCCTCAGCTCCGCGAGCGTGCCAAGTTTGTACGCATCGACAATTTCGATTTCCGCATAACCCAGCTTCAACGCGCCTTGCGTTTCGAACTGCTTGAGCACCTGATTGATCGTCTGGCGGGACAAGGCCAGCATCATCGCGAGATCTTCCTGCGGCACCTTCAGCACGCGCCGTAAAGCGCCGGGTTCGCCATAGCCGCCCGCCATCAGCAACAGCCGGCGCGCCACGCGCTGCGCGGCGGGAAGCAAGGCCGCCTCTTCAATGACGTCGAAGGCGAGGCGCAGCTTCTGCGTCAGCAGCAGACCGAACACATGCCAATACTCGGGCGTGCGTTCGAGCAGTGCGCCGAGCGCGGCGCGCGGCACATGAAACAGCGCGGAATCGCGTTCGGCATACGCGTCGTGGGTTCGCGGGCGATTGTCGAACAGCGCGATCTCGCCGAACCAGTTCACCGGCTCGATCACGGCGAGCAACGCTTCCTTGCCGCTCGAACTGGCCGCGCCGATTCTCATCAGACCGTCGAGCACGCAATAGAGGCCATCGTCGGAATCGCCGCGCGTGAAGAGCCGCTGCCCCGCTGCGAGACGTTCGACGCGCCCCGCTTCGAACAACTGCGCCTGCATGGCGGCAGGCGCCGCGCGAAACCACGCGCTGCGCGCAAGCAGCGCGGCAAGCTCATTCGATGCAAAACTCGCGGTCATGGGACGGCATCCGTGTCCGATTGTCGGCTAGCCGATGGTTTCAAATTCCGCTGCCCGCGATTATGCTGACTTTGACGAAGGAGCGGCATCCATGAGAACGCTGACGCAACAGCTTACGCAATACGCGGCCTACCATCGTGACCGGCGCAACATCGCCACGCATTTCATCGGCATCCCGCTAATCGTGCTGGCTCTGGCGGTGTTGTCGAGCCGGCCTGCTTTCGCTTTCGGCGCGCTGCCGTTTGCGCTGTCGCCGGCGTGGGTGTTGTTCGCCGCGACGACCGTCTATTACCTCGTGCTCGACGTGCCGCTCGGCGTGATGATGGCACTCGTGTCGGTGCTCTGCGTCGCGTTCGGCCAGTGGCTCGGCGCGCAATCCACGCTCGCGTGGCTCGCCACCGGCATCGGCCTCTTCGTGATCGGCTGGGTGTTTCAGTTCATCGGTCATGTGGCATACGAACATCGCAAGCCGGCCTTTGTCGACGACGTGATCGGCCTGTTGATCGGCCCGCTGTTCGTTCTCGCCGAAGCGTTGTTCGGTTTCGGCTGGCGGCCTGAACTGCGCGAAGCGATCGAGGCGCAAGTCGGCCCGACTCGAATCAATGCCGACCGTGCGGCGGTGCATCGTTGAGCAATGCAGCCTGAACAATGGGCCTTCACGCCGCCTAGTTCGGCGCGAGCCGAACGAGCCGCACGCTATGCAAGGCGGTGAGCGCGACCGCGATCCAGATCGGAATGTAGGTGGCCAGTTGCACGGCGCTCAGCGTTTCACCGAGCAACGTGATCGAAACGAGCACGAGCAACACCGGCTCGACATAGCCGAGAACGCCGAACAACGCGACCGGCAATAAGCGGCTCGCCTTCAGGTACGAAGCCAGCGCAACGGTGCTGAGCGCGCCGAGGCCCGGCAGGAAGACGCACCACATGTCGAGCCGGTCGCCGATCATCGTCAGCGAATTGCCAACGACGATAAACACCACCGCGGCAGGCAGCATAAGCGCCATTTCCACCGTGAAGATCGCGAGCGAATCGTGCTTGATTTTGCGGCGCAACACGAAATACGGCGGATAGCCGAGCGTGACGAGCAAGGTGGGCCATGAAAAAGCGCCTGTTACCCACAGTTCGTGACCCACGCCCAAGGCGGCGCAGACTACGGCGAGCCATTGCAAGCCGTCGAGACGCTCGTGATAGTAGAAGCGGCCCATCAGCACCATCGCCAGCGGCAACAGGAAATAGCCGAGCGAGACTTCGAGCATTCGGCCATGCAGCGGCGCCCACAGAAATACCCACAGTTGCGCGCCGAGCAAGATCGCGCTCACGACCATCGCGGCGCCGAGTTTCGGCTCGGTCACCATGCGGTAAAGAAGTTGCCGGAAAATCGGCACGCGTTTGCGCAACACGATCAGCAACAGCGCGCCGGGCACAGTCCATACGATACGCCACGCGAAAATATCGAGGCCGGTTAGCGGCGCAAGCAGCTTCGCGTAAACCGACAGCAAGGCAAACATCGCCGACGCACCCACCGACAGCGCAATACCGCGCCTGGGGTCATACTGGTTCATCGCGTGGCCCGTTGCGCAATCGTGTCGACATGCCGTTGCGGTGCAGATTCGGGCGCTGATGTGTGCGGCGCAACATCGCGCTGCGCAACGTTTATTGTTGTCATTGGAAGCGAGGTCTCACAAACAGGCAGCGCGGAACAAGCGCTGCGTTTTCGTATTCGATGTCTTCGATATATGACGCAAGCCGGCATTCTAGACGGGTTATCCGATTACGGCTTCGCGCTTTTTTCGAGCGGCGGGCCGCAATTATTCCGTGCGCATCGCGCGTCGATGCACTAGAACATAACTTCACGCGCGACGGACAAATCGGAGACATTTCATCTGCAACGTCGCGCGCAATTGCTCAAGCGCGAATCTTGCTACGCAGTCTTTCGCGGCATCGTTTGCTTACGATGCTGTTTTCAACGCCGTTTGCAACGCTTTTGCAACCTCAATGGGCCGGGCGACAACGTGGTCCATGCGGACCGAGCCCGCCCTTCTTCCCGCGGCATGCATCAACCGCGCTTTATCGAACCTGCATGCCGCCGCCCGGCCAGCAATCCCGCTCATCGAATGTGACTACTGGAGCCAGCATGACCCAGCCAGCCCTCTCGCACGACGCATCGCCCAACTTACGCTCAGCCTTCGCCGCCGACGTTCGCGCCGGACTCACCCACACGCCGCAGAAAGAGCTGCCGTCGAAGTATCTGTATGACGAAGTGGGCTCCGCGCTGTTCGAAGTGATCACCGTGCTGCCCGAATACGGCGTGACCCGCGCCGAGGAGCGGTTGCTCACGAAACACGCGGCGGACATCGTCGCGCATTTGCCGCATGACGTGACCGTCGCCGAACTTGGCAGCGGCAGCGGCCGTAAAACGCGGCGCATTCTGGAAGCGCTGTGTAAAAAGCGCCCCACTTCTTACTGCCCGATTGAAATTTCGCGCAGCGCGTTGCAGTTGTGCAGGCGCGAACTCGGCGACATCGAGCGGATCTCGATCGTCGGTTATGAACGCGATTACCTCGCGGGTCTGGCCGAAGTCAGCAAGAATCGCGCGGCGGACGAAAGACTGCTCGTGCTGTTTCTCGGCAGCACGATCGGCAATTTCGGCCGACTCGCGGCAACGCGTTTTCTGCGCGACATCCGCAATATGGTCGCACCCGGCGACGCGTTGTTGCTCGGCACCGATCTGATCAAACCGACGCCGGTGCTGGTCGCGGCCTATGACGATTCGATCGGTGTGACGGCATCGTTCAATCTGAATCTGCTCGCGCGCATCAATCGCGAACTCGACGGCGATTTTCCGCTCGATGCATTCGAGCATGTCGCGCGCTTCAATCCGGACGCGCGCAGCATCGAGATGCATCTGCGCGCGAAACGCGAGGTCACCGCACGCGTGGGCGCGGCGCAATTAACGGTGTCGCTGAAGGCGGGCGAAACGATCTGGACCGAGAGCAGCCACAAATATCGCGCGGAAGAGATGCCTGCGATCGCCGACGATGCCGGATTCGCGTGCAGCCATCAATGGATCGAAGAGGAATGGGGGTTTGCGGAGAGTTTGCTGGTCGCACGATAGGCGATCAGCGCCGCCGATACGCGAGACGCACAAACAGCAAGGCGGCGCGCCATCAACTTGATGGCGCGCCGCCTTGGTTATGCGGATTTGCGAAATGGCCGCTCAGTGCTGCTCGAAACGCTCGTAGCGTTTTTCGGTCGCGCGCGCATCAAAGGCCACCTCGGACACGCGCGCCGCCGACGGGCCGTGACGCAGCCACGACAGCATCCGGTCGACCTGATTCGCCGAGCCCTGCAACATCGCTTCGACGGAACCGTCATCGAGATTCGCCACCCATCCCTTGATACCGAGCGCGTGAGCCTGGCGCACGGTCGCGTGGCGAAAACCGACGCCCTGCACCATGCCGCGCACTCGCACGTAATACGTTTCGATCCGCTGATCCAGATCCGGGGCCATGCCGTCCTCTCCTGTGTCGACTGGAGTTCGCGCTTTAGCGCGTTACTCCGGTCCCATGCAACGCAATCTTTCAAGCCGGCATTCTAGTCGCGTCGCGGCGAGCTTGCTCGGCGGCCTCCGAGTTTACCTGGCGCACGCGCTCGGGACGCCCGGCGCGACACGCGGCGCGCGCGCCACGTACAATCCGTCGACTGTCACGCAGGAAATGGAAACAGAATGTCCGAACAGAATCGCGATCTCGTGCTCGTGACCGGCGCATCCGGCTTCGTCGGCTCGTCGGTGGCGCGCATCGCGCAACAAAAGGGTTTCAAGGTGCGCGTGCTGGTGCGTGCCACCAGTCCGCGCAAGAACGTCGAGGCGCTGGACGCGGAAATCGTCGTCGGCGACATGCGCGACGAAGCGTCGATGCGCGTCGCGCTGCGCGGCGTGCGTTATCTGCTGCACGTCGCCGCCGACTACCGCCTGTGGGCGCCCGACCCGAGCGAAATCGAGCGCGCGAACCTCGAAGGCACCGAGGCGACCATGCGCGCGGCGTTGAAGGAAGGCGTGGAGCGCATCGTCTACACGAGCAGCGTGGCGACGCTGAAAGTCACCAGTTCCGGCCAGTCCGCGGACGAAACCTCGCCGCTCAAGGCCGACCAGGCCATCGGCGTGTACAAGCGCAGCAAGGTGCTGGCCGAACGCGCGGTGGAGCGCATGATCGCCGAGGACGGCCTGCCGGCGGTGATCGTCAACCCGTCCACACCGATCGGTCCGCGCGACGTGAAGCCGACGCCGACCGGGCGCATCATCGTCGAGGCGGCGCTCGGCAAGATTCCGGCATTCGTCGATACGGGGCTGAACCTCGTACACGTGGACGACGTGGCGGCCGGCCATTTTCTCGCGCTCGAACGCGGCAAGATCGGCGAACGCTATGTGCTCGGCGGCGAAAATCTCCCGCTCCAGCAGATGCTCGCGGATATCGCGGCGCTGACCGGCCGCAAGGCGCCGACGCTCAGCTTGCCGCGCTGGCCGCTCTATCCGCTCGCGATGGGCGCCGAAGCGGTCGCGAGGTTCACGAAGCGCGAACCGTTCGTCACCGTCGACGGCCTGAAAATGTCGAAGAACAAGATGTACTTCACGTCGGCGAAGGCGGAACGCGAACTCGGCTATCGCGCGCGGCCCTATCGCGAGGGCTTGAGCGATGCGCTCGACTGGTTCCGCCAAGCCGGCTTTCTAAAGCCCTGAAGAAACCTTGGCGCATGCATGAACGATCCGGCGCGATCGTCAGCATTTTGTTACAACGTCACTGTAGTTGCGACAGGTAAAAGCCTACGCGCAGCAGGTAAAATCGTGGGTCTTACCAGAGAAACTTCGCATGAATCTTCACGAACAGCTCGGCGCACTGGAAATGGGCGTCGATCAGCTCATTCAGGCTGTCGTGGCCCCGCAGGCCGAAAACATCCCCGAGACACCCGTACGAGCCGCCGCGCGGCAAGCGCAGGCGGATCACGTCTCGTCAGAAGCGCAAGCGCAAGACGTTGCTTCTGGCGCAGAACCGGTAGCGAAAGCAGCGGGCGAGGCGCCGGCGTCCGCTGAGGAACCCGCAGCGCAGCGTCAGCCCACGCTCGAAATCAATCGCCCTGCGCAGAACGAGATCACGATGACGATCGGCGGCCAGACGGTCGCGTTGCGTCCTGACCAGATCGGCAAGCTGATCGAGGAATTGTCGAACGCGCGCGCGTCCATGACGCCCGAGCCGCCGCCGGGCATCCCGCCGGGCTGGCGCTTCGTGTCGACGAAAAACCCGGTCATGGCGGTGCAGAAACAGTCGAATGGCGACCGTTTGCTGGTCATGCGCCACACCGGCCACGGTTGGGTGCCGTTCACGTTCTCGCCCGACATGGTGATCCAGCTTTACATGATGCTCACCAAGGGCTGATGTGAAAAAGCAGCGCCCGAGAGCGCCGCTTTTTCATTCGAGACGTTCTTTCCACCCGCGACGCCTCAGCGCTCCTGCACCGGAGCCTGCACACGCGCCTTCCATTGTCCGCCCTTGCCGCGCCAGTAGCGCACCGCCGACGCGAACGTCGCGCCGACATAGAACAGCGCCACCAGCGGCAGAACCGGCGCCCACAACGGCGAGCGGAGGTAGTAACTGAGCATCGGCGCGTAAGCGCAGCACATGGCCGCCCAGGCAAGCCACGCGGGCCAGCCCACCGGACCGAGCACCAGCGCGGCCACAGGCGGCATCAGGTAAATGATCGTCATGCCGGCCAGCGTGCCCGCCAGCAGCAGCGGCGAGTAATGCAGCTGCGTGAAGGCGGTGCGCGCGATCATGTTCCAGATTTCACGCCAGCTATCGTACGGACGCAGCGACACGCTGCGCGCCGCCACATCCAGACGAATCGGATGACGCCCCGCGCCGCGATGCTTGATGCGCGCGGCGAGGCTGCAATCGTCGATCAGTTCGGCGCGGATCGACTCGATGCCGCCCGCTTCCTCGAGCGCGCTGCGCCGCACCAGCATGCACCCGCCGGCCGCCGCGGCCGTGCGGTTGCGCGGGTTGTTGACCCACGCAAACGGATACAGTTTGGCGAAGAAAAACACGAAAGCTGGAATCAACGCCTTTTCCCAGAACGAATCGCAGCGCAGACGGACCATCAGCGAGACGAGGTCGCGCTGTTCCGCATCCGCGCGAGCGACGAGTTGCGCGACGGCGTCTGCGGGATGGCCGATGTCGGCGTCGGTCAGCAGGAGAAAGTCGGCGGGCAAGCCGAGCGTGCGAACCGCCTCGATGCCTTGCGACTGCGCCCACACCTTGCCGGACCAGCCCGGCGGCAGCGGTTTCGCGCTGAGCACCGTCAGGCGGTCGGGGCATTGCAGCTGCAGCGCGGCGGCACGGGCGGCGTCGGCGGTGCCGTCGGTGCTGTGGTCGTCAACGACGATCACGTGGAAATCGCCCGGATAGTCCTGCTGAAGCAAGGTGGCGACCGCCTGGGCGATCACGTCGACTTCATTGCGGGCCGGCACGACGGCGGCGACCGCCGGCCATGCTTCGCGCGGCTCGAGCGTGAGCGGCGCGGCGGGACGCGCGCGCCAGAAGCCGCCGCGCGCGAACAGCAGCACACACCAGATCAGCAGGGAAAGACACGAAAGAAGAAACAGAACCGCCGCCATTAAGCATTACCCTCGATTGAACGCGCTTCCACGCCGACGCGCCGCGACAGCCGCATCACCACACTGCGCGCCGCGACGACGCACCAGTCAAACGTGTTGAGCTCCGGCCGCGCGTGAAACACGTCGTATCCCGCCTTCTCGATCCGCTCGAGAAAGCGCAGGCCGCCGTGGACGGCGCCGCACAGCTCGATACCCAGCCGCCCCGGAACGCGCAACGCGAGCGGTGCGCCGCGCACCAGCATCTCCCGCGCGAACGCGACTTCGTGCGCCATGAGTTCGCGCCAGGCGTCGTCCACGACGCCGTTGGCGATGTGCGCCTCGGTCACGTTAAAGCGCTGCAGATCGGCGAGCGGCAGATACACGCGGTCCTTTTTCCAGTCGGCGGCGACGTCGAGCCAGAAGCTGATCAGCTGCGACGCCGTGCAGATCGCGTCGGCGTCGGCGAGGTTCTCAGGCGTGGCGGCGTCCATCAGATGCAGCATCAGATGCCCGATCGGGTTCGCCGAGTGGCGGCAATAGTCGAGCAGCGCGGCGCGGTCGGCGTAACGGTTATTGTCGATATCCTGACCGCACGCGTGCAGCAGATCGTGGAACGGCGCGAGCGGCAGCTTGTATTGCGCCACCACGCCGGCCAGCTTGCCGAACAGAAGCGGGTGCACCGGCGCCGCGCGCCGCTCCGCCACCGCGTCGAGGCCAGCGCGGAAGTCGGCAAGGCGCGCGTGCCGTTCGGCCGCGCTCCAGTCGCCTTCGTCCGCGATGTCGCCGGCGGTGCGCACCACCTGATAGAGAACGCCGGCAGGCGCGCGCAGCGCCTTGGGCAGCAACACGCTCGGGACTGGAAAATTTTCGTATTGATCGACGTTCATCCAGCGAGCCTCGATACCATTCTGTAATGCGGCCGCAAACACACGCCGCAGGACCATGTAGTTTAAGGGTTCCGATAAACCGGTGCAGCGTGTAATCATTGCCGCACGCAACGCGAACTCGCCGCCGGACGACGACCAGGGCACTGCGGCGTGCGCCCAACGCCTGGCGGGCCTGCCAAAGCAAAGCCGGCCTGATAGCGTTAGAATGCGCGTTTGGTTTTGCTGTCCGGCATGGCGCCGGAGTTCAAGACGTCAACTAAATTAGATGGTCGCGGCGATAAAGTCATATTTACCGACTTCTTCGAATCCCGCGTCAGTCGGAGTTCGCCAACTTATGCGAGTCATCCTTGCTCAACCCCGGGGCTTTTGTGCGGGCGTTGTTCGTGCAATCGAGATTGTCGATCGCGCGCTACAGCAACACGGCGCGCCCG
>Ga0137385_10000521_pt1 | contig 31149 bp, 26 predicted proteins | sample SagtaG_FD_104921 | JGI IMG/M metagenome (GOLD analysis project Ga0137385, IMG submission 104921) | Vadose zone soil microbial communities from Sagehorn Ranch, Mendocino, California, USA - Sage2_R_80_16 metaG | ecosystem: Environmental > Terrestrial > Soil > Vadose zone | place: USA: California... | reverse complement strand
CATGGTGACCGCCGGCGATGACAGTCTTAAAAAGAGCGCTGCCGCGCTTCAACAGCTGCTGCCATCGGCAAAAGTCAATGAAGTGCGCCAGACCGCCCGAACCTCCGAGGGGCTGCTCGCCAAGGTAAAGCTATTGATGTTCATGGTGACGGCGGTGGTGCTGATCTCTGCAGGAAGCAGCGTTGCCGGCACCATGAGCACAACGGTGCTGGAGAGGGGTAAGGAGATCGGGCTCATGAAGGCGATGGGGGGGACCCGGTGGGAGGTAATGCTGATCTTCAGCGGCGAGGCTGCGATGCTGGGCATATTGGGGGGGCTCGCTGGGTACCTGTTTGGCAGCGCCATAGCCCAGTTCATTACCAAAACGGTCTTCTCCGCCTCAGCAGAGTTCATACCCTGGTTCGCCGGTATCTCCCTGGGAGTGAGTCTCTTTCTGGCACTGCTGGGAAGCGTCGGGCCGATGATATCGGTATTCAAGCTCGATCCGGTCAGAAGCCTGCGGGGAGAATGAAAACGCAGCCTTTGCGCAATCTCAGCGTCTATCTTCGGGATTCCTTGTGCGACGTACCTTTCGGTACGCCTCCGCGTCATCCCTCGATCGTCTTGACCGTGCACAAAATCCACGTTTTCAAACCCGATGATATTGGAGAAGGTGGTTGAAATGGCATCTGCAATTATTGAAACAAGCGGTCTTACCAGGAACTACGGCGATATCTGCGCTCTGAAGCCGATCGATCTCGTTGTCCCGGAGGGAGAGTGGCTTTCTGTGATGGGGCATTCAGGCTCCGGCAAGAGTACCCTCATGAATCTGGTGGGTGGGCTCGACCGGCCGAGCAACGGTTCGCTTCGGGTTGGCGGCAAAGATCTGCTGGCCCTCAGCGAGGATGGACTGGCCCGTTTCCGGCGGGAATTTATCGGAATAATATTTCAGCAGCACCACCTGGTCCCGTACCTGACGGCCGTGGAGAATGTGATGCTGGCTCAGTACTTTCACAGTGTTCCAGACGAGTCAGAGGCCAGATCGGCCCTGGAGAGGGTAGGTCTGGGCCATCGCCTGAAAAACCGGCCGGGCGAACTTTCGGGTGGTGAACAGCAAAGGGTCTGTATTGCCCGGGCGATAATCAACAGCCCGAAGCTCTTGCTGGGGGATGAGCCGACCGGAAATCTTGACCACAAGAGCACGGTGATGGTAATGGAACTGCTCAAGGAACTGCGGGCCGAGGAGCGCTTCACCGTTATTATGGTGACGCACAACCAGGAAGTGGCCGCCTGGGGGGACCGGACCATCCATCTCGATGACGGGGTGCTGGTGCGTGAAGAACTGATGGTGTCCTGATGGTTGCGGTGAAACTCATTTCGCAGCTCTTCTCCCGGGTCGGGATTTGTTCAGAGAGGCTGACGTTCACTGTTTGCCAAGTATTTTGATGGAATCCAGCAGCGAAAGCGCACGTACTTTATCAAGACGCAGTAACTGGCGGTATTCCTGGAAGGCAAAGTCGCTGTTTCCCCCCAGCAGATAAGCATACCCGAGGCGATAGTGACTCTCGGGATCCTTCGGGCTGATCCAGACGGCCTGGTTGAATGCCTCGATTGCTTCGGCGTTTCTCCCCGCCATCTGGAGTGAATTTCCGAGGTTCCTGAACCCCTCGACCCCCTTGGGATTGAGGCGCACCGATTCCTTAAAGTGCTGAATGGCTTCATCGTTACGGTTGTGCTGGGAAAGCAGTATGCCCATGTTGTTATGTGCCAGCCAGTTTCGCTCGACCACGGCCAGAGCATGAGCAAAAAGGTCATAACTGTTCTGCCAGTAGCGGACCTGCGTGACGGTCAGTGCCGAGAGAATGACAACAACGATAACCGCCACGCCCGTCACTGCAGGAATACCTTTGCGCCATTTGCCCGCTATCTCCGTCCCACCCCACACGATCATTAGAAAAAGCCCTATCAATGGAATGTAGGTGTAGCGGTCCGCCAGAGCCTGTCCCCCGACGCGTACGAAACCAATGACCGGAAACAGGGTAATCAGGTACCAGAACCACCCGAAAACCAGGTAAGGGCGCTTTCTCCCCTGTGCTACGATCAGGCCGGTCAGCGCCGCCAGGAGAATAACCGCGCCAGCAACCCTAAGAGCGGTAATTGCCGGGGGTTCAAAAGGGTAGAACAGGGCAAGATCCATCGGCCAGAACATATTCCTGATGTATTTAACATAGGAGAGGAACGCATTTCCGCTATGTAAGATGACCGAATCCCCGTCAACCTGAAACAGCGCCCCGACTGAAGCATGCGCGCGAAGAACGGCGAAAGAAGCGGCTGCGGACAAGGCAACCAGAGGGATCTTTTCAAGAAGCAGAACCGTTATGCCGGCCTGGCCCGCCCCATTTTCGTCCTGACGTGGAGAAAAGCGGTTGAGCGGCCAGTAGTCCATCAACAGGAGTATAGCGGGCAAGGTCACCAGCATCTGCTTCGCCATCAAACCCAGAGCAAGAAAGAGTGCAACCGGAAGATAGCGCTTCAGGGACGGTTTTTTTGCGTAGCCGCAATACGCCCACATAGTCAGGAACCAGAACAGAGTGGAGAGGACGCTCTTTCGTTCGGCAATCCAGGCCACCGTCTCCACATTCAGGGGGTGGATCGCGAACAGTATCGCTACAGCCATGCTTCTGCCGACAAAACCGGTCAGTCGGTGCAAGAGGGCGCAGAGCAGTAACGAATTTGCGACATGGAGAAGCAGGCTGGTGCCATGGTGTCCCATCGGGTTTAAGCCGTATAACGTCACGTCCAGCATGTGAGAAAGCCAGGTTAGCGGAAACCAGTTTGCAGCATTAAACGTGGTGAAGGCCCAGATGAACCCCTTGAGCGTCAGTCCCTGCCGAACTACCATGTTGGCGGTTACGTAGTCTTCGTCGTCGAAGTCTATGAAGCCGTTTTGCAGCACCGGCCAGTAGACGGCGACAGTCAATGCCGCAATAAGGAACAGGGCAAATGGCAAGAGCCACTTCGCTGCAGCCACGGTCCGATTGTCTCCATCTTTATTCCATATAGTTGCCATCAGATAGCACTCCGGTACAACAACTTCCTCACATCCCCCAAGGCAGTCACGGCAGCCAGGTGTACCATTCCGCGGTAGCGTGCATGAGAAACCAGGGGAAGTCGTACGAGATGAACACCAGGGCCGTCGCCAGTGCCAGGGCAGTGCGGACGAATTCAGATCTGAAAAGGCACAGCAGGTAATGACACAACAGGACATATACTGGTGCCATCACGATGAAAAGATAGCGCCCATACACTGTCAGAGTTGGTTCGCCGTAATTGAGGTAGGTATCATAGTTTACCTCGTATACGAGGAATCCTGCATAGAAGGCAATAACAACCGCCAGACTCAACGGATTCCAGCCCGCTTCCCTGGGACGCCAGCGGATGATAAATCCCAATAATGCAAGTGCCATGATCACGTACACAGGCAGCAGGTAAAGAGGTGGTTTGAACATTCCCAGATGGGCTCTTATCCCGAATATGGAGGCCGCCATGGTCTGAATCCAGGCGTTTGCATAATTCAGCGGGCTCAGCCAGAGTTGTGGATTTCTCTTCAGTTTTTCATAGTTCATCAGAAGATAGAACGTGTCTGCCTTGTTTCCGGGGTGCTTGATCTCTCCGGTCAGGATCAGAGCGTCCATATAGGAGATCTTTCCTTCCTTGTACTGATTGAAGATTATCCCCCGAGCGTCGAGGCCGTTCTGCATTGCGGTCACCGGGGAGATCACTTGCGACATCCCGGGATTCGGCGCACCATAACGAAGATAATTCCCGGCATATAACTGGAGATTCAATCCTGCCGTGATTATGAGCAAAAGAAGTGTCAGCCAGGTGTGCCGAGAAATTGTTCTGAACTGTCGCCTGAATTCTTCCGGCACTGTCTGCAGATTTTTTGCTTCGTTAAGCACCAGCAGTATATTCAGCACGAGGATCAGCGGCAGGAACGTGATCTTGGTAAGGCTGCCAGCCGACTGGCAGAGCAAAGAGGTGACGAGCAGGCCGCCAGTGCGTTTCTTGAAGAAGGCGAACTCGTAATAGATTGCCATGGCTGCCAGGAGATTGGCCAGGTTGTCGTATGAGACGGAAGCCGACAGCAGGGAGAACATTGGGGTATTGGTAGTGACCACGATGAGCAGGAGATGCGCAAGGCGGTTGTCCGTCAGGAGGCGGAGGAGCCTGAGGGCGTACCAGACAGTGCCAAAGGCGAGGGGGATGTTGAGGAGCCGGAGGAATACAAGGTCGGACAACCCGAAGATGTTGAGATTGAGAAGCTTGCCCATGATCCAGTAGTAGAGCCAGGCGGTGTTGGTGACCAGGCCGAACTCGTAGGATGCGGGGGAATTTTCAGGGAGTAGAAATACTTTCGAAAAGACTTTGCAGATTCCTGCGTGGGTAACTTCATCCGGCGGAACGAACGAGGAGATGTTCAAGGCGAAAAACAGAAGGCGTGCGCCGAAATATGCCAGAAGGATCCCTGTCGCCCACCTAAGGAAAGTGGCTGAAATAAAGCCCTCTTCCCCTTTGCCCGGTATTGCAGTCACTATATCTCCGAATACCTGTGAAGCCTGATCCGGCAGTGTTCCTGGGGATTTCATGGTTACCTTTTGCTACTCTTTAACAATCAATTTATTGTGTCGCAAAAGTAGCATCTTAGTGCAGAATAGTCAATTTTGTACACCTGGCTGCAACTATCTGCAACCGCACGGTATTGCAGGTATAAGCTTTGTTTAAACGTAAAGTTATGCTATGTTCCGATCACTAAAAGTCGCCTCAAGACCACATTGCAAGGAGTCAGAAATGAAGGCAAATATTTATTTCACCGTTATTTTGAGCGTAGTTTTGCTGTCAGGGACAATTGTTTGTCATGCTGCTGATTGGATTAAAAATAGCGCCGACATTCCCAACAAGAACCTGGAGGCAAACTTTTATGATTCTAAAAGCGTTAAAGTACGTAAGAACGTTTTGCACTGGACCGAAAAAACCGTTTTAACAAGTTTTGGTGCCCAATATTATTCAAAGCATCTCTCCAAGTACCCGGCATGCCAGAAAAACATATCAAGCAAGGGAGAGGCTACGCACCATCAGATAGATTTCGAGATCCAAAAAGGAAAATTCAGGACTGTAGCCAAGAGGAACTACAATAAAGCCGGTGAATTGCTCTGCACTGATAAAGATATGGGAACCGAGTTCGATAAGTCATGGCAAGACATTCCATATCAATCGCCAATGTATTTCAGGGAATATGAACTTGTAACAAAATATAAACTGGGAAATATTTGAATTGGTCTAAATAAGTATTTATTCAATAGCCGGGACCGCTTCCCGGCTATTTTCGTTGCAGCCGGTTAAACTCTTCTATTGCATCTGCCAGAGAACTCCAGGACATAGTTTGTGCCGTGAATATTGAAATGTTTTCAGCGAAGTCGATCTGCCGATTGTCTAAAAACCAGAGTATTCCATCGGCAAAAGCTTGCGGGTCATCAGGCGCAACCATTTTTCCTGTCCGGCCATCCTGAATCACTTCGCAGAACCCCCCGGCGTTTGTGGCGAGAACCGGCTTTTTAAACCCGTATGCGGTCGCTATGACCCCGGAGGTTATCGTTTTTTTGTAGGGAAGGACCACCAGATCAGCCCGGGAGAAGTATTGACCCATCTCGTTGTCCGGGATGTATTTATCGATGATTGTCACCTTGTTCGAAATACCGAGGTCGGTGATAAGCTTTATGTATTCATTTTTGTCGTTCCAGAACTCACCAGCGACTTCAAGTGAAATATCGTAGTCTCTCAGGATTCTGACGGCATGGAGGAGAATATCAAGTCCCTTGTAAGGTCGAACGAAACCAAAGAAAAGAAGATGTAATTTATTGTCCGGCAAGAACTCCACGCTGGAGTCATACTCAAAAAGCGGCAACAGGTGCTTTTTAACAGCAGCCTTTGGGTTAAGCTCCAGAAGAGAGCGCTTTTCCTGCTCGGAATGGACGATAATGGAGTCGACTTTTCTGAGGATGTATTTAGTCACTGACTGTTTCAATGCATTGTCTTCGTGTTCAAAAACATTGATGCAGATAAAAACTACCTTGATCCCTTTCTTTTTCAATGCATGGAGGACATAGGCATACATTGGAGCCCAGTAGGTCACCCACCAGGGCAGAATTACCAGGTCAGGGCCGAACGCGGCTATTTTTTTAATGGTTGCAAACCAGGACAGGATGCTTGCGGAATCGACATCGTAGGAGAGCTGTTTGAATTCTTTTGCAATATCTTCTCGGCTGATATTCGGGTCAATCTGGTTTTTCTTGCCGTACAGTAACTCGGGATATTGCCTCTTATAGCTCAAGAGCAGCAGATCATGACGCTTCTCAAGCTCCTGTGCCAGCGCGTAACAATATTTGGCTATTCCCCCTCGAAATGGAGGGACAGGGGCTATCAGGCAGATCTTCATGATTTTCCCGAAAGATTGACGTTATCGCGGCTGGTCATGATTTCCAGCCTGCTCTTGAGTAGTTTGCGGAAGTTTGTCCCGGTCAGCAGCTTCAGATCATTGCGATGAAACCCGTGATTCAGATACAGGGAGCGAAAGAGAGAACAAATCATCGCTGCAGCTGCCACAGCAAATCTATTCTTAGCGAGCATGCCCGACAGGCGGGTCTCGCACAGGATGCTGCACGAGGTGTAAACCCTGGTCAGCGGAGCCCAGCCGAAATGACGTATTGTGACAGCCAGAGACTCCTCGCTGTTATTGTAAAGCGTATCGTTGCTGATACTCTTGGATGTCTCGTGCAACCGGTAGGTTGCGAGCAGGCGAGGGACATACCGACAGGGAAAACGCCGGCCGATCCTGATCCAGAGATCGAGGTCCATCACGAAATCCAGCGTCTCGTCCAGACCCCCGACCGCCTCGAAAGTCTTTCTCCGGAAAAAGGCCGCAGGCTGGCAGACGATGTTGGCGGAGGCCAGTTTGTCGAGGTTTAACTCTTCGCTACGGTAGTTGCCGATGACGGCGCCTTCGGCGTTAATATAGTTGGCATCCCCATACATTAACCCTGCGCTCGGGTGGCCCCGGAAAAAGCCGGCCGCCGTCTGCAGGGCACCCGGCAGATACGTATCGTCGGAATTAAGCCAGGCCAGTATTTCACCCTGCGACATGCGAAAGCCCTTCATAAGGGCATCGGTTTGTCCTTTGTCCCGCTCACCTGTCCACCGCAAGGTTACCCCCCGGCACGCAACCGGCCATTTCCCGTTATGCAGGCGAGCCTCATAATCCCTGATAATATCAACGGAATCGTCGCTCGAACCGCCGTCAACGATAGTGTAGTCAATTGCAAAGTCGCCTTCCTGGCCGATGACGCTCTCGATGGTTTCGGCCAGGAAGGCGCCTTGGTTGTAGGAGGGGGTAACGATGGAGATGACGGGGAATTCAGGGCCTGAATTATTCATGTCTTAGAATCTCCCGGTAGAGCGATTTATGCCGTGCAGCAACCTTTTCCACGGCAAATTCCTGTTCCACCTTCTGCCGTGCCTGTAGCGACAGTCTCTTCCGGCGATCTTCATTTCCCAGCACCCAGGCAATGCCTCGTGCCAGATCGGCCGGTTCATACGGATGTGCCAGGTAGCCGTTTTGCAGGTGGTCGATCAAATCAGGTACGCCCCCCTGGTTGAAAGCAACGCATGGGGTGCCGCATGCCATTGCTTCCATGACGGTATATCCGAGGCTTTCCTGAAGGGATGGCAGGACGAAAACGTCTGCTGCGGCATAGAGTAACGCAAGAGCGGTATCGTCATGCTGCCACCCCAGGTAATGCGTCCTGAAGCCTGGCTTCGGTGGCGGGTTAGGTTCCGATGTGCCGAAGACGAGCAGTTCAATTGTGTCATTGCGCTCGCCGCCGCTGCTCAACTCCTGCAGCGACTGTACGAGCAGATGGAAGCCTTTGTTTCGGTCTTTAGTGGCCGATTTTGCGCCGTACAGGATCAGTTTCTTGTCCTGGGGAAGGGATAAAACATTGCGTGCAGAACGCTGGTCAACCGGTTTGAAACGATTCAGGTCAAGTCCGTTGGGGATGACTTCGATGCGTGAATTGCGAAAGAGCGAACTTGTCCGGGCGCATGCGGCCATCCACCGACTCGGGGCTATAATCGTCAGATCCATATCGTGCCAGGCTTTTTGCTTTCTGATCCAGATACGCCGCGACAGGTCATTGTCCCGATCAGATCCAAGGACCGGGCATGCCCCGCACGACTCCCGGTAGCGGGTGCAGCCGCAGGGCAGATAACAGCCTCCGGTAAAGGCCCAGGAATCGTGCATGGTCCATACAAGCGGCACGCCCAAGCCTTGCAGCGTTTCCAGACGCATCATGCGAGCCACCCAGTGGAGATGGATGATGTCGGGCGCCTTTCCGGCCGCCTGTGACAACAGCCCGTCCGGCAGGAATGAGGCAGAGAACGGCCCATTCACTTTTCCCGGCGTGATGCCGAACATGTGCTGTTCGATGGTCGGCCGTACAAAGCCCAGAGCCTTGCCGAGCAGCGAGCGTGGTCCATCGACCAGCGGGTCGCCGCCGTATTTTCTCTGCACATAAAGCCGGGCGTCGAGCCCCTGCGCTCTAACACCATGCAGAAGGCTGGTTGCAGCGCGTGAAGCGCCCCCCTCGATATCGGAACTATTGAAAAAAAGAACCTTCATCGTGTCCAGAACCCCCGCAGCTTCTCGATAAAAATATCCAGCGGCCAGTTACGGACCAGGTGCCGCGGAATTTGATAGGGATCCGTCCAGCGATGAGCCTGGCCGGGAAAGTTGGTGGCGGCCTTGGTGAACCCGATCTCTCTGCATAATGCGACACTCTCCTTCGTGTAATGGTTGCGCCGACCGTATGGATAGGAAAACACCTTGATTTCCAGGTCAAGCCAGTTCTCCAGCTCCCGTTTGGAGGTTCCAATCTCTGCTCTTTGGGCGTCAGCAGTGAGGGAGGATAGTTTAGTGTGTGTCACGGTATGGGCGCCGATGGTAGCCCAGCGGCTTGCTGCCAGGAGCCGGAGCTCTTCAATCGACATGGTGCGGTGGTTGCCGCCGGCACTCTCCGCATTGATTCCAGACTTGGCGCGGATCTGGTTGAGCAGGTCGTTACGGCCCGGTGTATCGGCGTTCGTCATCAGTTGCACTACCCCGCGAAAAAACTCCTGACGCTCACTGAAGAAGCAGGTAGCCCACGTTCTCTTGAGACGACCGACCATCAGGGTGATGTCGGGGGGTAGATTCTGATTATTCAGAATTATCCGTTCCAGTTCGTGCCACCAGAATTCCTCCGTAGTGCCGATTGTCCCGGTGCTGACGAAGAAAGTGGCAGGTACCCCAACCTCCTCAAGGATCGGCAGCGCCTCCCGTACATTGTCGGCATAGCCGTCATCAAAGGTAACGCAGACTGACGGCTTCGATATCTTCGTCCAATCCTCTTCGAATCTGACAACAGGAAAATTGTCTTTCAGGTACTGCATCTGAGCACGGAAATTTCCAGGTGTCACTGCAAGCATCTCCGGGTCTGACCGGAGCGTCGTGACACGATGGTAAACAAGAACGATTACCGGCGGATCAATGCTGTTGATCAGGCGCTTTATGGGCGTACAGACCAGCTTGCGTGCCGATCCAAGTATGTTCCCGGTGATTTCCGTCATAGTTGAGTAACCGTTGTCTGCAGACTAGGGCCGACATTCATGCGCCAGATGGTGTGTATCTTCATGGTCTGTTGGAATAAATATAAAACTTAAGCTCGTGATGGTTGAATTCATTGATTTTGACAAAAGGCGAGTCAGTGACCATGGCATCATGACATTCCGGATTGAAGTAAATTATGGTCGCTTTCCTGGGCTTGTTCGTCAACGAAGCGCGAATGTTCCTTACCACGGCGCTCATGACAGCGGCCGGAAATGGACTGAAAAAATAGAAATAATTGAACTCGTCAAGGTCGGCGAAATTTACTGCGTCGCAGACATTCATTGTGACGTTTTTGATGTCGAGCTTGGCGAAATTTTCTTTCGCTATGGTTACCAGCACAGGTGATATCTCCACACCCGCGATTCTGGCAAAGGGATAGCGGGACAGCGTGATGAGCGCCCCCCCCTTGCCGGAGCCGAAATCCACAACAGAGTCCCGCGCCGTTATCTTCAAGGTTTTGAGAACCTTGTCGAGGTGCGGGCCGCCGGAATCGGCGTAGTAGTGGCAGCGATCTTCCGGCAGGCTCAGTTCCTCAAGATACGTGTTTCGCAGGTCTATTTTTTGAATATGGACCCGAATACGGAAGATGAATTCACGCCACTCGCCCCGGCAGAGAAGGGACAGGGCATCTTTTGCATATACGACAACTGACATGTGATACTCCGATTCACGGCATAAGCAGAAAGGCCTGGCAGTCAGGACGGCATGTAATACAGCCGTCGGCTTATAGCCGCTTCAACCCTGTTTTGAAGCCGTGAAATGAATCCTCTCTCGTGCTGCACTACGATGGCCTTTGTTGGTCCATACATGCTTTTCCCCAACTCCATAAGCAACTGCTTGATATCGGTCTCCGGCATATTCAGATACAACCGATCCTTCAATGGGCAGTCGGACCTGGAATGAAAGACGATTTTGACCTTAGAGCGTTTTTCGATAACAAGTGCCGTTATGTAGGGAAAAACCCGGCAATCAATCGGCCTTTGCAGGTAAATGCGACAGCCGTCTGGTCCCCAATGCGGACAGGCATTCCCCTTTTTTGAAGAGACAATGATAACTTTGTTGGACTGTTTTATCGCAAGCTCTTCCCGGTGACTCTTGAAAAGGGTTCTGAATTCGTCCGCGCTGAGCACCAGGCCGCTCAAGCGTGAGCAGCAGTGTTGACCGGTGCTGCATGCAAGACATGGATTCCCTTTGACGCTACTCATTGCTGCAACCTTTCATCCGGTCCGTGTTGATGCCGCAGATCCTGAAAAGCCTGCTGTTCCAGAAATTCTTGGGGAAAAGTTGTCTCAGCAGCGGCACCGCTACCGCCTCATGGAATCTGATCAGGCGTGAATACAGCCTGTCGTTGAAGATTAATATGTCGTCGTGAGCAACAAAGGTGTCGGTCCATTTTTTTTTGTAGTTTTCGAAGCTTCCGCAAAAATCATAGACGCGGACCTTTTCCGTTTCCTCGAAGGCATTTTTGATTATTTGCATCTCCAGGTATGTCCCCGGCGACAATGATGCAAACTCGGGAAGATAGTGGCTCCGCATGGCATGTTCCTTAGCGTATGCTTTCAGGTGAAATTCGATGGCAACCAATTTGCCGTTCAGGCGCAAGGTCCAGAGAGAGAGCCATCCCTTTTGGGCAAAGACGTTCGCCAGGTCGTTGAAGAATGCTTCGTTTGCCGGAGAGGCCATCGAGTCGCCGCTATTTTCAGCCCAGCTCTGTCTTGCGACGTCAAAAACTTCGTCTTTGACCAGGAAAAATTCTTCCCAGGTACGGATGTTCGCGACAGAGACGTCGCCTGATTTTAACAGACCGTTCCGGATGTTGCGCAGGCTCTTGCGCGTTCGTGTCGTGCGACTGGCCAGAAAGTCTGCCCAGCTTCCTGCCGGTACGAGGTACGGCGAATCGAACCAGGTCGGACTCTTTAGCCATTTTTGACCGTTTCCGTCAAGGGCCTTGACCAGTGCGCCGCAGTTTAGCGAGGTGTCGGGTATATTCCTGAATATGATGACATCCCAGTGGGCAGTCTGTGCAGAAAGATGCCGGAGCAGCTCATGGAAAAACAGTTCTCTGGCAGCAGGCGCCACGATGAAATCGTTGTTGAGAGATTGATTGTTCTCCATGAAGCAGAGAGCCGTCAACGGCAATCCGTGGATGGTGACACGCCTCAGCATGAGGGGGGCAATCGCTACAAGCTTGTCGGAGTCCCACATGGTAATCATGTGGAGTGTTGCCCCGGCGGAGTAGTGGCGCCACCAGGTTTCATACCACTCGAAACTGGCAAATGCGGAACTGCTGTATTCCGGATCATCGCAGAGGGTATGCCAGGCTTCTTTGATTTCCAGGAAATTCCCGGTTTCTTTCACGACTGTGATGCGCATGGTGTGGCCCCGTTTACCCAGGTTTACCAATAACAACCCTTTTCTATCCTGTCTTTGTTTGCGGGAGTTTCTGTCGGAAGAGGCCTGACCCAATGTTCATTGAAAAGTTTTGCCGTGCTGTCGGCATACTCACGCTCCCACCTTCTCCCCTTGATACCAAAGAGTATCTGGGTTACGCCGCCGAGATGGATCGCCTGCTTGCCCAGTTGTTTGGCGAACGACGCCAGGGGGAGGCCGTACGCGCCCGCTCCGACGATGCAGATGTCGAAATCGATCTTTGCTATTTCATCGCACATGTGGCGGTACGCATCGAACCAGGTTGCAAAATCCACCCGTGAACCGGCAATGGACTGTACCGTCTTGAGAGTTTTCAGCTCGAAATCAGGCAGCACATCGGGAGAAGAAAAGAGGAGGTGCCGTTTTTCCTCATACTGCTTTTTTATCGACTCGACGAAGGGGTGAACGACCAGCACTTTCCGACCGGCCAGTCTGCTGCTCCAGGGATTACTGAACCGGAACGGTTCGAGGCAGTCGAAGTCAACCAGTTCGGCATGCCCGCAATAAGTATTGCATATCACATCTTCATATTGATTGAACCAGACCCCCATGACATCGACATGCGGCAACTGCTCCAGGTACAATTCCGCAAAGGCGTCCAGGGATGCGTCATCGACCGGAAAAAAACCGGCAGAGTTTGACATGGTTGATCTGATCTTCCCGCTGTATCCCGTTTTTCTGCCGCTCCTTTTTTCCAGATAGAAGCGGAGACAGGATAATTCCACCGAACCGAGCCGGGCTACCAGCAAAGGCTCCTTCCGGGAAACCGGATCTGCGATGCGGTCATGCCCTTCCTGACCGAGCCGGATTTTTTGCCGGTACCCTGCTCCGCGGAATTTGATCAGGTCCTCTTTGGTGATCGTGACGAGATGCAGATTCTGCAGCGTATCGAGAAGGCGATCGATGCGAAGCAGTTCCCGTTTTATGAAGTCGTTAATAAAATTCATTTTCCCGATCCCAGCCCCAGAAAGGCTCTCTTGTACAGGCTGAAAAGATCACGCCTGAACAGGCAGGGAAAGAGGACAACGGATGCTCCCTGGGCGAGCAGGTATGAGAAGACAGCGCCCATGATCCCGAATTTCCTGATCAGGAAAAGATTGGCAACTATGCTGATCACCGCCGCCAGGAAGGTGGCGATCAGATTTGAGATCCGCACGTTATCGTTGATCACCCATAATGTCTGGGCCATCCCCTGGAAAATGAAGACAATCGCAAAGACGAGAACAGTCAGCACGGCAGCCGATGGCCGAAATTCGGCCCCGTACAGGAGCCCCACGATCCAGGGAGACACCACTGCGGTCAGTCCGGCTCCCAGAAAAGCCACTATAACAAAAAAACGGAATATTATCACCAGTGCATCCCGATACTCCGCTTCTCCGCGACTTTTCATGCGGGCGACGAACGGCGCCAGGCTGGCTACCAGGGTTGCCGGGATGATGTTCCATGCCTGGACAAGGGTGAGCGCCGCCGCATATATGCCCAGCTCCCTTTCGCCGAGCATCTCCCTGAGCATGATCTGGTCGATTCTCATGTAGGCGGTTATCATTACCCCGGTGGCGACAAACGGCCAGCAGAGGTGCAGGAGTTTTTTTGCCTGGGCCATGTCGGCTTGCCAACGGCCATCGGTCGGAAAGCGCCGGTAGGCCACGAACAGTGCGACCGCCAGGGCGGCCGATTCCAGGCAGATAACTCCGGCAAAGGCGATCAGCGGAGCCTTGCCGAGCAGCAGAATTACTCTTATACCATTGGAAAAGAGATAGGAGACGAGCTTCGCAAGGACCGTCCGTTTGCTCTGGCTCTGGCTCTCAAACCAGAGATCGACGATGTCGGATGCCTGGAAGACCAGCATCGCGCCGACAATGGCGGCCAGCAGGCAGAGCTGCCTGTCGTCCGGATGAAGCAGATACATCAGGGTTATGGCGGCCAGCCAGCAGATGATGCCGCTGACAATCCGGAGCCTGAGTGACGTGCCGAGAATGACAGGGGTGTCTCCATAGTTTCGGGCAATGTCCCGCACGATGAAGCCATCCGCTTCGAGGCCGGCGATGACCTGAAAAAAGGCGATGAAGGCGATGATGTAGGCGAGCTCTCCGAACAGTGCCGGGCCGAGATAGCGCGCTACCCAGGCTCCGACGGTCACCCCGATCAGCATCCGGAGGATCCGATCGAACAGCAGCCAGCCGGTGTTGCCGATCGCCTTACGGAGTTGGGGCCTTCCTTCCAGCCATTCCCTGATGATGCCGGGCAGGTATTTGGTCCAGGCTGAACTCATCGGAGTGCGGTCATCCTTTCAGTACTTCCAGATACCGTTCCCGGAACCGTTCGGCCAGGTATTCCGCCCGTAACGCTCCGGTCCTTTTCGGCTCAGTCAGTTCGGCGATGATGGCATTCGCCAGGGCTCGTTGATTTCCGTAGGGGACAAGCCGTCCGTACTCCCCGCTCTGCAGAATTTCCCGGATACCGTCCACATCGGTCCCGACCACACGGGTTCCGGCCGCGAGGGCTTCGATGACGGTGATGCCGAATCCTTCGAAGACCGAGGGGACCACAACGCACCCGGCCTGGTTGTACAGGGTATTCAGCTGGTCATCCGCTGCGAAGCCGAGGAACGTGACATTGCGCTCCAGGCCCAGTTGCCTGACAAGGGCTTTCATCTTTTCCAGGCAACTTCCTTTCCCCCCGACAAGGAGTTGAGCGTCAGGGATAGTTCGTACAACAAAGGGCATGCTGCGGATAAGAAAATCGATTCCCTTTCGCTTGGCAATCCGGCCGACATAGAGCAGTGAATGGGGGTTTTTCGGGATTTCCAGGTGCTGAAATCTGCTCGTGTCCACGGCATTATGAATAACGGTTATCTTCTGTTCGGGGATTGCATAATATTCGACCAGCGCGTTCTTCGTCGCTTCCGATACGGCGACGATCCTGTGGGCAAGCTGGTATGTCCTCTTTTCGAAGGGAAGGATTATGTTCTTCCAGAACTGTGTACGGATATGGCTGACTTGCTGCCGGTAGGTGTGGTGGCAGGTGACGATGACGGGAACCGGGAGCCGGCGTACGCAGAGTATTCCGCCTGGTCCGGAGTGGATATTCACACGGTCCAGGTGATGGCGGGAAATTATACGACGTGCATTGAAGTGGAGCCAGAGGGATACACCTGCCTGTTTGAGAAGACGTACCGGGAGGAAATTAATGAGAATGTGGCGATCCAGAGAGTTTATTGATGGGGAGAAAAAGAGGAAGTCTTCGCCCTTCAGGCTTGAGAACATCTGATAGGTGTGTCTGCCGATACCGCCGATCAACGGAAAAAAATCATAAGTAATGACTCCTATTCTAATGGCGCACCTCTGTAAAATAGTAGTCGGGTTAAGCTAACGTACCGTCGGACCGAAATATAATATAATCCTCAATCCAAGTCCAGTATTGCCGCTCCCTGGTCACTGCTCAAGTCCCTGCTTTGAATCGTCCCAGAAGTTTGATGTGCCAATCCTTCTTCATGCAGGGCTTTTCAATCAGGATGAACAAGAGGCCGCCGGAAAGCAGGACGGCCGGCACGATAACCAGGCCTGCCACGATAATCTCGAGCCAGGCCGGCAGCTGATTCAGGAACTCGACCCTGATCAGCAGGCGGCAGATAACGGAAATCACCGAGTAGTGGTACAGGTAGAGCGTGTAGCACATGCCGCCGATGATGTAGATCACGGGCTGACAGAAGAAACGATTACTCAGCACTCCTTTGAAGGCGGCAACATAGGCGAAAAAAGTTGGAATTACGATTAAGGACTCTTCTGCTCCCTGATAGAGCAACGCAACGATGGCGGCCCATGACAGGACGGACACCAGATCCCAGTGCCAGGATTTGGCCGGATTCTGGTTCCATTCGATCAAGTAGATATCCACTAGCAGGAAACCGGTCAGGAAGTAATGTGCCGCTGAAAGAATGGAGAGGTTTACTCTCGGAAAACCGTTTAGAGCTGATGCGATGAGGGGAAAGATGATGATGAGTACGACAAGCAGCAGCCTGCGGCCAATCTTCGACCTGATCATGAATACCGATGTTATGAGCGGGGCCAGAAGATAGAACTGCAGCTCAATTTCAAGGGACCAGGCAACAAAGTTGATTCTGCTCATGCTCCCGTAGATGATGTTGTGCAGATACCCCATGCTGGCCAACAGGTGGGGAAGCAGATCGCTGAACGTGTCCGCAGTGGCGAGGGGAAGCAATGCAAAGCGGAACAGGAGGTTGACTATATAGGGTGGTTCCAGGCGGGTCAGCCGGCGGAAAAGATACTGACGAAGATTCGGGAGTCTGCCGTTTAACAGGTACCCCTTGGCAAAGGGCAGGGCAATGACGAAGCCGCTGATGACGAAGAAGAGCTGAACGCCGATGTGCCCGTGGGAGAGGAACTTCGTCAGGAAATCAGCCTCATCCGACCTTCCGGTCTTCGAGGTAATAAACCAGTTCAGATGAAACAGGATCACCGAAAAGATGGCGATGAACCGGAGTCCATCAATCTCGGCGATAAACTGTCCGGATGTCGTATCTCGTGAGGCTTTGGATACCAGCCACTTGATCAAGCGACGCATTGTCGTTCCATTCGCGCGATGTGTGGAGATATAGTCGCTTTATTTCTGTTTCTTGTAACGTGCCGGCGTATACCCGGAGACTTTCATGGTTAACTGGTTGCCCTTCAACTTCACCCCATAGACTATCGGGGCTTTAGACCAGTCACTCTGCGAGTCTCCCATCATAGCCAGCATGATCTCCATCCCTTTCAGCTCAGGAAAGCGCGAAATAACCCTTTCGGTTTCCGCCTTGTCGAGGTCGACCTTGTATTTGAAAGGCATCGGCATATTGTCGGATACCATTGTCCCGTCGACAGTAAACAGGATCTGCTTGCCGACAAAGGGGCATGGTTTGCCATCTTTGCCCATGGCAGGCTCAACCAGCTGCCAGGTACCGAAAAGTGCCGTATTGTCCAGTGCCACCGCTGCCGACGCCATTGACATGACGACTGCCATTACTGCAAACAGAATAATGCGCTTCATCGTGAAGTTCTCCTGTTGAATTAGCTGATTTGTAAGGTACATCCAAGCATGCTTCAGGATTGATGTTCTTGGTTCTTCCGGATGCCGTAATGACGGTCCGACGTTGCCGGATATTCCAGCTTTTTTACGCGATATTGGACATCTTCCATAAGGCGACGGTTTACCGCCAGGAGATCAGCCAAGAAGGCGGTCAGTATGGTCTGGAAACCAACGCCCAGCAGTATTGATGATAATATCAACGACTGCACATGCCCGGTACCATCACCGGTAAAGTAATAGTAGAGGAATCTGGCCGCTCCGAGTAAGCCGAGCGATAGAGCCGTCAATCCTACCGACATGAAAAACCTGAACGCCTTGTAAACGACAAAGATCCTGACGATCGTGACCAGGGATTTTCTGATGTAGGAGGAATTGCTCTTTACGAGGCGCGACGGGCGCAAGGCACTGTTGACGCGCACCGGAATCGAGGCCATGGCAATGTTCTTCTGGCCCGCCTGGATTATGGTTTCCAGCGTATAGGTATAGTCGTTAAAAACATTGAAACGCATCGCTGCTTCGCGGGTCATCGCCCGGAATCCGCTTGGGGCATCAGGAATGTTGGTCTTGCTGACAAAGCGCACCACGGAACTGCCGGCTTTTTGCAGCAGCTTCTTAGCCAGAGTAAATGACTTGATTTCGTTGATAGGGCGGGCGCCGATTACGACATCGGCTCTACCTGCAAGGATAGGGGCTACCAGCGCCGGAATATCGGCAGCCATGTATTGGTTATCGGCATCGGTGTTGATAATGACGTCTGCGCCCAGTTTGATGCAGCTGTCCAGTCCGGCCAGAAAGGCCCGTGCCAGTCCCTGGTTTTTGGTGAAGGTGACGACGTGGTTCACGCCGTTATTCAGAGCGACCTCCGCTGTTCCGTCACTGCTGCCGTCATCGATGACCAGCCATTCCACGCTGTCGAACCCCGACACATCACGAGGAAGATCTTTCAGGGTAACGGGCAGAGTCTCCGCCTCGTTGAAGCATGGTATCTGGATGATGAGTTTCATATGAATGTGCTTATCACGTTTAGATTTTGAGAACAATCAAGAAAGCTTCGATTATATGGCGATGTTCTCAATAAATTGCCCATTATTTCCCCGGATCTGTTTCAGTTGTCGTTACTGCTGTTGCGTCAGGAAATGGTATGAGATTACGAGGGCTGATCTTAATGGAAATGGCTGGATTTTAACGCTATATCATGATAGTGTCGCAAGCGGATATTAATCTTGCATTCATAATGCAACGTATTGAATTTCAAGGGAGATGTCAAATAAAAACAGCCGCAGACCTCAAGAAAGTCCTGTTTGTAGCTCCTCCTTATCATAGTGGCGTGGATGAAGTCGCCGGTCGCTGGATTCCTCTCGGTTTGGTCTACCTTGCCGCTGCTGCCCGACAGGTGATACCGGATGCAGAGATCTATGATGCCATGGCCAAGGGTCATGCGTATCCCGAGATTGAGCACCGTCTTCGTGAATCCATGGCGGATTACGTTGCTTCCACCGCGATCACCGCTACCATAAATGACGCAGTCAAGACCCTTGAGCTGGCCAAAAGGATCAAGCCGGATACGGTAACCATCCTGGGCGGCGTGCACCCGACCTTCATGTATGAAGAGGTGCTTGCAAGCTCGGCCGCCGTGGACTATATCGTCATCGGCGAGGGAGAAGTCACGCTCCGGTATTTACTGGAGGTGCTGGAGGCTGGCGGAAACCCGGAAATGGTTGCGGGGATTGCCTTCCGGCGGGGAGGAACAGTCGTCAGGACCGGCAGCCGCACTTTCATGGAGAGCATTGACGATCTCCCGGCTGCGTGGGATCTTCTCGACTGGGAGGACTATTACAGCTTGGTGATTCCCGGCTCCCGCCTGGGAACGATCAGCTCCTCGCGCGGCTGCCGTCACGTCTGCGCATTCTGCTCCCAGCAGAAGTTCTGGGAGCAGTCCTGGCGCGCCCGTGATCCCCGGAAGGTGGCTGACGAGCTGGAATACCTGTATGCGACTTACGGCGTTAACGTCTTTTTGATTGCCGATGAGTATCCCACCAGAAGCAGGGAGCGTTGGGAAACCTTCCTCGATGCGCTCATTGCCAAGGATATCCCTGTTTATCTCCTGATGGAAACCAGGGCCCCGGACATAATCCGGGATAGCGACATCATCTGGAAGTACCGGAAGGCAGGAATCATTTATATCTCCGTCGGAATTGAAACCGCCGACCAGGCGGCCCTCGATGCCGTGAAAAAAGAGATGAATATTGCGGAAATGGGCCGGGTTTTTGATATCCTCCGTGAGCAGGAGATAGTGTCAGAGGCCTCTTTCATGCTCGGTTTCCCCGATGAGACTCCATCCAGTATCAATAACACCATGCAACTGGTCCAGGAATATAACCCGGACATTGCTAATTTTCTGACCTACACACCATGGCCGTACTCTGAAGGGTACACAGACCTTGAACCCCATCTCCGGGTCCACGATTACGGGAAATACAACATGGTGGATCCCGTCCTCGAACCGCACAAAATGAGTATTCTGCAGGTTGAAGTTGCGCAGGCGGACTGCTACCGCCGCTTTTATATGGGCAAGTTAATGGAATTCATGACCATGAAGGCCGGCTTCAAGCGAGACTATCTGATGCGCATCACCAAGCTGTTCATGAGCAGCCACTTTGTCATGAAAAAACTGGGGGTCGGCATACTTGGCAAGATCCCGGCAAAGATTGAAGAGATGAAGCGGAGAAATGGATGAGCAGGGGCATATTGACGGATGAGAGAAAAAACATGAACCACTCCATCGGCAGCCAGGGTACCGTGCTGATAGTGGAAGATGACCGCAATACCGCCGCGCTGGTCGCAACGTATCTTGAGCGGGAGGGGTTCAAGGCGGTGGTGGTCCATGATGGCGGGCAGGCGATACAGGCCGCCGGCGCTTGCCATCCCGTTTTCGTCATCCTCGATGTCATGCTGCCGAACGTGGACGGCCTGGAGATTTGCCGGGCCCTGCGGAAAAGTTCCGAGGTTCCGGTCCTGATGCTTACGGCACGGGAGGAGGAGGTCGACAGGGTCGCGGGTCTGGTGATTGGCGCCGATGATTACGTGGTCAAGCCGTTCAGCCCCCGCGAACTGGTAGAGAGGGTCAAGGCGATCCTGCGCCGCAGCAGGCCGCCTTCACCATCTGCTGCGGTTGTGCTCTCGTGTGGTGGTCTGGAACTGAATCCTGATAAACACATGGTTACCCGTGCCGGAAAACCTGTGCCGCTGACGGCGTGGGAATACAAGCTTCTGCATGCTCTGATGGGCTCTCCCGGGAAGACCTTTTCCCGAGAGGAACTCCTGAGCCAGTGCTATCAGAACAGCGAGGCGGTGATTGACCGGGTTATCGACGTGCATATCGGCAAACTCCGCCAGAAGATCGAGGACGATCCCGCCCATCCGCGCTTCATCCTGACGGTGCGGGGGTACGGCTACCTCTTTACCGATGAGGACGGGCGATGAGGCAGCGACTGCTCTGGAAACTGCTGGTAGGGCATATCGTTCCGGTCTTTGCGGTTTTCGCCCTGCTGATCTGGCACGCCATTGACCGGCGGGCCGCCGATTATTTAAAGGAGCTGGAAGTTCATTTCCATGTCTCGCCGGTTGGCCTGCACCGCCAATTTCTTGAAGCCGTCCATCATAACCTGTTCTGGGGAGTCCTGATTGCACTGGCCGTGACCCTGCTCTTTACCTACCTGTTAACTAGCTGGGTACTCCGTCCGCTGCTGCAGATCACCGCCATCACCAAAAAGGTAGCCGACGGCAACTATTCCGAAAGGGTCAAGGCGGTGTCCCGCTATGAAGGGGGGCAGCTTGCCGACGCCTTTAACCATATGGCCGATAACCTTGAGAAGGTCGAACGGTTGCGCAAGAACATGGTCGCGGACATCTCCCATGAACTGCGTACCCCTTTGACCAATCTGCGCGGCTACCTGGAGGGACTGAGTGATTCCGTCATACCGCCGTCCCCGGAAACATTCCGGATGCTTGAACAGGAAGTCCTGCGCCTGGTAAGCCTGGTAGAGGACCTTCAGCAACTGGCGAAAGCCGATGCCGCCGAGGCGTTTCTCGATTTCCAGGAACTTTCCCTTCATGAACTGCTGTCCCAGATCATGGACCTGTACCGGCCGAACTTCCAGGATAAGGAAATTGACGTGCAATGGCGGCTTGATCCGGGGAGAGCTCTTGTGGTTGCAGACCGGGACAAACTGCTGCAGGCGATTCGCAACCTGGCCGACAACGCCTGGAAATACACCCCGTGCGGGGGAAGCGTGACAATTTCAACGCAGCGTACCGTCGACGGCATGAAGACCGTCTTCGCCAACAGCGGCGCGCTTATTGCGGCAGATGATATTCCTTATCTGTTCGAGCGGTTTTTCCGGGGGGACCGTTCCCGCTCACGGGACGCGGGGGGCGCGGGTATCGGACTGGCAATTGTCAAGGAACTTATCGAGGCGCACGGCGGCACGGTAGGCGCGGAAAGCGACGAAAACGGGACACGCGTCTGGTTCACGCTGCCAAAAGTCGAAGAGTGAAGAGTGAAGAGTGAAGAGTGAAGAGTGAAGAGTGAAGAGTGAAGAGAAATCTCTTACCCCTCACCCCTCATACGTAACTTTACCAAATCTTTACATGACCACTGGTCGTTTCCCTGCTAGAGTGCCTGGAGGAGACTTGCGGGCCTCGGCTGCGCCGGTGACACCTCATTTTTTCTGCAATTGATATCCATTACACACAGGAGAAACATATGAGCAAGATTCTTTTTGTAACAGCCCCGTATCACTGCTGGGGAGTGCAGGTCGTCGGCACCTGGCCGCCGCTGCATCTGGCCTATCTCGCCGGAGCCGCACTCGAAGAGGGGCATGAGGCCAGGATATTCGACGCCATGAACAAAGGTCTTAACTTCGAAGATATCAGGCATGAAATAGAACGCTTCCAACCCGATTACGTCATGACCCTTGATTATCTTCCGGTCACCGGCGCCATCAGCACCGCCACGGTCCCCGACGCGCTGAAGATTCTGGATGTTGTCAAAGAGGTAAATCCGGCCATTGTCACCTTGCTGGGCGGCCCCCATCCGACGTTCATGTTTAATGAAATCCTCGAAGACGACAAAAACCACGTCGATTACATCATTAAGGGAGAACCGGAGCAGACCTTGAAGCAGCTGCTTGCCGCTATTCCGGAGGGAAAAGGGAAAAACGTCAAGGGCGTCGCGTTTCTGGAGGGGGGAGAGGTCGTTTCAAATGCAAATCAGCCTCACATCGTCGAACTGGATTCCCTGACACCGGCATGGCATCTGCTGGATTGGAATGATTATCATTACCGGGTGGCGCCCGGCGGCAGAATGGCCTCCATCCTGACTTCACGCGGCTGCGACATGGAGTGCGCATTCTGCAGCCAGAGGATGTTCTGGCGCGAGGATTGGCGCTGTCGGAAACCTGAAAAAGTCATCGAGGAGATGGCCCACCTGATCGATACCTACAAGATCGGTTTTTTTACCCTGATCGACGCCTATCCGACCAAACACCGCGACCGGTGGGAGTTGTTTCTGGATCTGGTCATCGAACGGAAGTTCGGGGTGCATCTGCTGATCGAAACCAGAGTCGAAGATATCATCCGGGATGCGGACATTCTGCACAAATACCGGGAGGCCGGCATCATCCACATCTACATCGGCGCCGAGAGTGCCGACAAGGATACCTTGAAGAGCCTGAACAAAGGCACCAGTTTCGAGCAGAACAAGCAGGCTCTGGACCTGTGTCGCGAAGCGGGCATCATTACGGAAGCGTCGTTCATGATCGGCTTTCCCAACGAAACCTGGGAGTCAATCGACAGCACCATCGAATCCGCCAAGTATCTCAATCCGGATATCGCCGTGTTTCCCGTGGTGACACCCATGCCGTTTACCCCGATTCATGCGGATATGAAGGATCGCATCAGGGTCTGGGATTACTCGAAATACAATCTGGTAACTCCCATTATCGAACCGTTCGAGATGAGCATGGACGAAATAACCCAGGCACTCGGTACCTGCTACATGAAATTTTACTCGGAGAAGGTGCAGGAAATTGTCGCGCTGGAGGACGGTTTCAAGCGGCGCTACATGATGAGCGCGTTCAAGCTGATGATGAAGGACCACGGAAAACATTTCGATTTCTCCGCTTCCGGCATGCCGATGCATTTCACTACGGATACGTTGAAGAGTTATTGATTCGAGTCGCGGTTGCAGTTTATAGGTAGAGGGTTAAACAGCCGAGGGGATACCTCTTCGGCTGTTTTTTATGTCCCATTGAAATGCATGCAGTGATGGGATGAAATTGAAATTAAGTGAGTATTACGTCTGTTTAATTCGAGATTTCGAAACTGATGAGCACACAATCTGATAAAATCCGGACTTTGGCCGTCTCTATCGGGTTATCCGTTTTGGTGCACCTGCTGGTACTGATTTCGCTGGGGAGGTTCGGGAACTACAGTTTTGCCGCGCCGGTCAACCCTCTACAGGCCGTAATGGTTGACTTGACAAAGCCTCATAGTGACGCCGAACCGGTCGCGGACACTGACAGCCGGAAGAGCCGCCATACGGATGACGTTGCGAAAGATGTTACTGATGAGAGGAATCATGCCCGGGTACAGGGCGGAGAGGTTGACGCGCCTCCGGCAGTACCGGAAAAAGGCCCGGCCGAACCGAAGAGCGTCGAGCCTGATGTAATCGGCAAAGAAAAGACCGATATAATGACCCGGACCAGCGAGCCGGCAATCGACCGGCAACCTGCCGCATCACGGCACATTGCGTCGGAAGCTGCAATCCCCCCTCCGCTCAGAACCGTCGGCGAGTTTCTGTCGTCAAAAAGTGAAAAACTCTCCTATCTGATCAGCCTGCTGGGCGTCCCGGTGGGAAACGTGGAGCTGGAAGCAAAAAACGAAAACAACGAGCTCCGGATAACCCTGAGAACCAGGTCAAATACCGCCCTCACAAGCATCTACCCTGTCGATGATGTCATAGAGACCAGACACATCGGCGGCAACTTCATCATTACCAAGATCAGGCAGCAGGAAGGCTCGTTCAGCAGCGACATCGGCTTTACCATCTTCCTGAGGGACAAGCGCGTGTTCTGGATCGACCGTATTCGGAAGCGGTACTCGAACGAGACCATACCCAATAGTGACGTGCTCGATACCCTGTCGTCATTCTATTACCTCAGGAACCGGCCGTTACAGATTGGCAAAACGGAAATACTGCATGTTTACGACGGTGATACCTATGCGCCTGTACCGGTTGAAGTATTGCGCCAGGAGAAGATCCGGCTGCGTAATTTAAAGAAGGTGGATACTCTGCTGTTACGTCATGTTCAGCAAAAAAGCGGGATTTTCAGGAAGACAGGTGATAAGATGATCTGGATAACCGATGATGACTTTAAAGTGCCGGTTCGCATCGAAACATCGACCGCTTTCGGAAACATCACGGTCGAGTTGGTGTCGTCTGAATCAACTCCTGTGAAGGGCGCCGCGCAGTGACAGTTTCCTCGGGAGCAATATCCGTGAGCATGAATGGCTACTCCGTCAGCATTAATCTGAAAATGGGTTGGAAATGATGAAGAGTGTTGTACTCGCGGCACTAATTTTTGTTGCATCGCCCGCCTTCGGGATAATCTATTCCTGGACCGACTCGCGGGGTATCGAGCATTATACCAACAAGGATTACGAGATACCTGCCCGGTATCGAACCAGGGTCAAAGCCCGTTTTCCCGAAGCGACCGACTCAACGACTCCTCAACCGAATCTGCAAACCGGTCCGGCGCCAACTGTGCAACCCGTTCAGGCGGGAGCACCGGGTTCACAACCGCCGGTCGTCAGCGCTGAACCACAGAACAACGTAACCAGGCGAGGCAGAAGAGAGAGGCGTGTCAGAAGACCGGCCTCCGAAGAAGAATGAATATGACAAATCCATTTGTGCGACGATATTGCACTGACAATCCTATAATGTGCGATCTTGTGACCAGTCCATAATGAAAAAAAGTCTCCTCTATATATCGCTGGCGATAACCGCGTACCTGGCCTATATCGGAATTTCCCTGGCACTGGCGCCCCCTGTCGCCGATCTGGCCGATAAGAAATTTAGTACTACCATCCAGGTCAAAGATTGGCAGGGCGGGTACCACGACTTCGTGGTCGGGCCGAAGAACCGCTCCTGGACGCCGTCAGGGCGCATCCCGTCCGAGATGAAATGGGCGGTGATATTGGCCGAAGACTCCAACTTCTACAAGCATGAAGGTTTTGATGTCAAGGCTATCAAGAATGCCATCAAGTATGATCTGGAGAAGAAAAGCCTGAAGCGCGGCGCTTCGACCATTACCCAGCAGGCCGCAAAGAACCTGTTCCTCTCCCGCGAGAAGACGATCACCCGCAAGCTGAAGGAGATCTATCTGGCTTACCGGATGGAGCAGGAGCTTACCAAGGGGCGCATAATCGAGTTGTATCTGAACGTTGTTGAGCTGGGGCCGATGGTGTACGGCATCGGTCAAGGGGCCCAGTATTATTTCGGCAAGCCGGCATCAAGCATGACGCCGCGGGAATGCGCCTTTCTTGCCGCGATGCTCCCCGGCCCGCGGCTCGCCTACAACCCTTACAAGAACCTGGGCAAGGTATTGAAGCGTTCCGACATGATCCTGCGGCTGCTGCGCCAGAAAGGTGTTCTCGGCGAAGCTGAATATCAGGCCGCCCTGGCGCAGTCGCCCAACATCGGGCGGATGCAGCAGAAGATTGACGAGGTCATCAGTACTCCACCGACATTTACATCGCCGTCATCTGCCAGGCAGGAAATGGTTGAAAAGACGGCCGGAGAGCAGCAGGAGAAGGTGTCGGAGCCGGGTAAAGATGCTTCGGGAGAGCAGAAGGATGGCGGTAGTACCATCCAGCCGTCTGTGCCAACGGAGGCCGCTCCGGAGAAAAAATAGGAGCGGTGCGTTTGCGTAAATCGAAGCACGAGGGAATCTGTTATGGGCTGCAGGGCGAACATGCCGTGCGGCCTGTTTTTTTGTTAAAATGGTGGCGCGGGCTGCCGAGTGTGGTGTATAAGTAGTTGAAAGTCTGGTTAAACATGAGGCGAGGGAGGAAGTTATGCACCATATCCATCCGGTATCGGAATTGCGAAATAACCTGAAGCAACAAGATGGTTATGATGAGGATATCGAGGCGCTCTGGGTGGGGGAGGCTGAGACTCGTTATGACGAGATAGCATCCGGCAAAGTTGTCTGCCGTCCTTTGGATGAGGCCATAGATGATGCTCGCAGGGCGCTTAAATTTTTTCGCCAGGATGTGCCGCAAGTTCGAGAAGTTTCTTGATCAGCACTATGGGTCGCTTGTTTAATAATTCCGGAGAGGTGAATGAATATGAAAAAGAGCGCGAAAAATGCCAGGTCTAACAACAGGGCAGTTCTTGAAGATCTCGGAAACAAGGAGTGGCGATTCGTTGAGATTCCGTACGAAGCGGAGATGAAGTTCAACGACCTGCTTGATGCGCGGGATTTTGGAAGTGTCACTCCGGCGGAGATGGAGCGGCAACTCAAGGAACTGCTACATGAAGCGCCAAATTTCATTGACGTGTACCATCATCTGGCGATGCTCCTTGATCAGCGCGGGAAGGTTCTGGAGGCCAGTCTGTTGTGGCAACAGGCGGTGAACATCGGCATGCAGTGCTTCATTGAACAGTTCAGCTCCGCCGGTAACAAGCTGGAATGGGGCTGGCTCGAAAACCGCCCCTTTTTGCGGTCCTATCATTCACTTGGTCTTCAATACATGGAAAACGGCAATACCGAGATGGCGCTCTCCACCTTCAAAACAATCTTATCCCTGAATCCGGGCGACAACCAGGGTGTCCGCGCGCTCGTGGTCGATTGCTGCCTGAAGTTGAAAATGTACAAAGATGTACTGGCAATATGTAAGGATTCACAAGCTGACCACATGGCCGAAACGATATACGGCCGAGTTCTGGCTCTTGTCGCCCTCAAGCTGATGGCCAAGGCGGAAAAGGCGCTCAAGCAGGCGGTTACAGTTTTGCCGCTAGTGGCGGCAGAGATTGTGAAAGCCCGTCATCCACGACCGAGAAATATGGATGAGGGGCGTTATACAGTTGGCGGCGCGGATCAGGCTTGGTATTACTGGAAGGAAGCGGGGAAGTACTGGGAAGAGGTGCCGGGAGCGATTGAGTTTGTCAGGGATGGGTTGAATAAGAGGTAGAAGTGATCAGGCATGTGGCTTTATTTGTTGAAAATTCTTGGAATACGACTACAATCACTCGTTATTTTCAAGCTCACCCGAATGTGAAATTGATGTTTTTAATGGAGACATAATTCCCAACATGCCAATCAGAGTTTTCGACTTTTTTTCAGGATGTGGTGGAACCAGCGCTGGGTTCAGAAATGCAGGTATGCTTAATACCTTTGCGCTGGATCTTGACGCCGACTCTGCGAAAACTTTCAGTGCAAACTTTCCCGGTGTCCCTTTTCTTCGCCAAAATATTTCCGAGGTTTCAACCGAATACATACGCCCGTTAGTGGAAGCATGCGGTAACGATCCGTTGCTTTTTTGCGGATGTGCTCCCTGCCAGCCGTTCACCAAACAAAGAACCAATCCAAAGCCGGACGATGTAAGAGTGCCGTTATTAGGCGAATTCCAGCGTTTTGTCAGTTACTACAGACCCGAATATGTTTTTGTAGAAAATGTTCCGGGACTTCAAAAAGTTTGGAAATCAGACGGGATCTTTCAGAAATTCACTGATTTCTTGAAGGCATCAGGGTATTCGGTGGATTATGGAATTGTAGCATCTCAAGCTTATGGAGTCCCACAGCAAAGAAGACGTTTGGTCCTTATTGCCAGCCGTGTAGGCGAAATAAAGCATCCTGAAAAAACTCATGGTCCGGGAACAGATAATATTCGCTTTTCTTCCGTCAGGGACTGGATAGAACATCTTCCGCGATTAGATGCCGGTGAAGAACATCCCACCGTTTCTGATCACAGAGCTGCTGGTTTGTCTCAAGAAAATATTGAGCGTATTGCTATGACGCCGCCAGGTTGCGGGCGTGAAAGCTGGTTACCACATTTACAGCTTAAATGTCATAAAACCCATAACGGTCATACTGACGTCTACGGTCGTATGCGGTGGGATGAACCGTCCAGCGGATTAACCACGCGTTGCATAAGCCTGTCGAATGGCAGATTTGGTCATCCCGAACAAAACCGTGCAATCAGCGTTAGAGAGGCGGCCTGTTTGCAGACGTTTCCTGAAAATTTCGTTTTTCACGGGAACTTGAATTCCAAGGCACGGCAGATTGGCAATGCTGTTCCGGTGAAATTGGCCGAAGTTTTCGGAAGGCATTTTGTCGAGCATATGCGGCGGTATGAGAATGGGGTGACCAATATGCAGTTCCTGCATAATGTCGAGCAAGCCGAAGGCGGTATTTATGGCGCGGTTTAAGACACGAGCACGAGCACTTGATATGCTGGGTCGTCAGCAGATTGCAGGCATTCCAAATGCGATTAATGAGTTATTCAAAAATGCCCATGATGCATATGCAGAGCGTGTAGTTGTAGACTATTTCCGTCAAACCCGCCTATTTGTTTTACGTGATGACGGCATCGGCATGAGCGAAGACGACTTTCGTAACAAATGGCTTACACTTGGCACTGAAAGCAAAGTTCTTGAGTCCCAGTATGTTCCACCGGATCATACCCCGCGACCTGTTTTGGGTGAGAAGGGAATTGGTCGGCTTTCCATAGCAGCTATTGGCAGCCAGGTGCTTGTTCTCACCAGAGCTTGCCGCAATGAAACATACTATGATCTTGTATGTGCTTATATCCACTGGGGGATTTTCGAATGTCCCGGTATTGATCTCGATGAGATCGAAATCCCAGTCAGAACGTTTTCCGATGGGCAGATACCTACAACGGTCGATATCAACGAAATGGTGTCGGAGTTTGCGGCAAATGCTTCTCGCTTAAGCACTCGAAACACTGCTACCGGAAAGATCATTGACCGCATTCAGTCTGACATTGAACAATTGCTCGGAAACATTGATCCGGCTAAGTTCTCAGTTGGTGATTTGTCTCTGAAAGATAATGGACAAGGTACTCATTTTTATATCATGCCAGCAGATGAGTCACTAGATGCTGCAATTGATGAAAAAATGCCAGGTATGGCTGCTCAGGATATTTCCGGACCTCTCCAACGCCATCTTCTCGGCTTTTCAAATACAATGAAGATTGATGAAATGAATGATGTTATCAAAGCCTCATTTTTCGATCATTCTACAGATGGCTCAGTTCGCGATTTGATTAGAATAGAAGACTTTTTCACACCCGACGAATTTTCTCTTGCGGATCACCATATAGAAGGTGAGTTTGACGAATACGGGCAGTTCAGAGGCAAGATCAATATTTTCGGTCGAAAAGAATATGAAGATCACATAATTACTTGGTTAAATAGAACCGGACAGCCTACTGAATGTGGGGCATTCAAGATAAGCTTGGCAGTCATTCAGCCGGAAGAAATTACATCTAACATTCCCTCTGATCAACACTCTGCAATTAAGTCAAAGACTCAGCGCCTGGGTGGAGTCTATATCTATAAAGATGGGATTCGTATCCTTCCCTATGGGAGCTTTGATTACGATTGGTTGGGAATAGAATACAGACGTACAAAAAGTGCCGGGTACTATTATTTCTCTCATAGAAATTTGTTTGGTTATGTCGATATATCTCAAAATACAAATAGCAGTCTAAAGGAAAAAGCCGGACGCGAAGGTTTTCGAGAGAACAAGGCATATCGACAATTAAGAGAGATTTTAATCAATTTTATTATCCAGTTAACTGCGGACTTTTTCAGGAAAAATTCTATAAACTCAGAATGGAACGATTACGCAGAAGCTAATGAAAAACATTACAGGACGCTGCAACAACGCGAAAAGCGCCTGAAAGGATCAAAAGAGCAATTTAGTGCCGGTCTCGATAAGTTTTTTGCTCGCCTTCAGAATGGGGAACCTCAAAAAGAAGCTGACGATTTATTGATTAGGCTCGCTGAAAACTATCGCAAGGCTGTTAGCAATAGCGAAACTAGTAACATTGTAGCTGCATTTATTGAAGCTGATAGAAATGTTAGTGTTGAGTTTGATGCTTGGCGCTCATCATATGAAATAAAGCGGCCTAAAGATGCTGCCTTTAAAAAAAGTACAGAAGAAGACTGGGTAAAATATCTGAAGCTGTTTAAAGATCTAGATGACGAACTGTTCCAACCAACTCGAAAACACTTGGAAAAAGTAGCTACAAATGCTCAGACAACGTATGAAGTCATCATAGACCAAAGGCAGCGATTTGAAGCGAGCCTGAACGATTTGATTCGTCAAAAAGAGCAAGAATCTACCTCAGAAGGTCGTGCCGTAAGAAAGACCGTTGTTGACTTCCAAAGAAAAGTCTCGCGAGTAGTCAAGGATTCTCTTGTAGAGGTTCAGAAAACAGCCCGAGAGGTGATGTCTGAATTCAGCAGATCAGACTTCTCAACTCTTGAGGAATCAGAACAAGTAGAAACCAAGCTTAAATTTGAAGATAGAATCAGTAAAATTGCCGCTGATACTAAGGAGTCGTTGGTCCGCATTCGTGAGCAGTTGCAGAATATCAGTCTTGAAACCGGAGAAGAGCAATCACTCGGCGATGAAGTAACTGCTCTTGAAGCAGAATATCTGGCTTTACGAGAGGAGAAAACTAAGAACTTATCCGTAAATAAAACCTGCTTTTCTAAATGCGATTATGGCAGCTGCCATGTGTAATAAGGCTTCATAGGTTTTGGTGAGTTTTTCGTATCTCACCAGCAGTTTTCTGAATCT